>Ga0190272_10000548_pt1 | contig 19485 bp, 13 predicted proteins | sample Popmic504T_FD_133746 | JGI IMG/M metagenome (GOLD analysis project Ga0190272, IMG submission 133746) | Populus adjacent soil microbial communities from riparian zone of Shoshone River, Wyoming, USA - 504 T | ecosystem: Environmental > Terrestrial > Soil > Riparian zone | place: USA: Wyoming... | reverse complement strand
CGGAAAAGAAATGGAGGATATAGAGATATTTGAACACGTGGTTTGCGAATCTTATCTGAAAACCCTTGAAACCAAAGGTTTTAGCGTCCGGTAAAATTTATGTGAGGTTTTTTCTGAACACAATTGATAAGAAGGTTGTTATGCGTGTTGTTTCCCCTTACGGGAATTTAACTTTTTAATTTATTTTAAATTTTATTAAATTTGCAGAAAGCAACCACGAATAAAATGAATATTTATGCTAATACAAAAATTTCAGAAGAGGTAGACGTTCTGGAGTTAGTAAAGGAAAAGGAGGAAAATAATATTGTGCTTTACAATGATGAGGTTAATACTTTTGATTTCGTTATTGAGTCGTTGATTGAGGTTTGCAAGCACGACCTGCTCCAGGCTGAACAATGTACCCTGATCGTTCATTATAACGGAAAGTGTGCCGTCAAGCAGGGTGATTTTACTGTACTTCGTCCACTATGTGAAGCCCTCCTTGACCGGGGACTATCAGCCACTATCGAATAACTACCGCTGCGGCGCTAAAGTTTTTTATATGTAAATTAATTGTGCCTGCTTCAGCTTCTTTCAGATTGACGCCTGGCTAAGCAATACCACCGGATTTTCAAGCAGACCTTTAAATGTCTGAAGAAATTTCGCTCCGGTTACTCCGTCAACTACCCTGTGATCACAGCTTAATGTTACCCGCATGACATGGCCCGGTTTTATGATTCCGTTTTTGGAAACAGGCGTTTCCTTGATTGCTCCCACTGCAAGAATGCATGCATCAGGTGGATTGATGATGGCAGTGAACTCTTCAATGTCAAACATTCCCAGGTTTGAAATTGTAAATGTATTTCCTTCCCAGTCTGAAGGCTGCAGCTTTTTTTCTCTTGCACGCTGCGCATAATATTTGACCTCAGCATTGATCTGGGATAAAGATTTGCTGTCGGCAAATTTCACAACCGGCACAAGAAGTCCTTCATCAACTGCAACGGCTACCCCTATATGAATATGTTGGTTGGTGCGGATGACATCTCCGAGCCACGATGAGTTGACTCCAGGGTGTTGCCTGAGAGCTGAGGATGCAGCTTTGATCACAAAGTCGTTGAATGATATTTTAAGGCCGGTAACCTGGTTGATGCTCTCCCGGGCTTTCATGGTATCCTCCATGTCAATGTCCATGGTAAGATAAAAGTGCGGCGAAGTAAACTTGCTTTCAGAAAGCCTTTTGGCAATTGTTTTGCGCATCTGTGAAAGCTGGATTTCGTCAAAACCTTCTTCCATCACTGCGGGTGTGGCAAAACCATTCCCGCTCACATAACCTGATGGCTTGTACCAATCGATGTCGCGTTTTATTACCCTTCCACCATCGCCGCTGCCTTTGAGCATGGAGAGGTTGATGCCTTTCTCATCAGCCAGGCGGCGCGCCAGGGGTGAGGCTTTCACTTTATCTTTGTCAACGGTTTCCTGCACTTCTTTAACAGCAGGCTTTTCAATTTGAGGTTTTGATTCAGGTGCCGACTTCACTTCAGTTGATGGAGTATTCTGAGGTTGCTGCCTGCCGTTTTCCTTTTTCTCACCAGCCTTTGCCTGTGCAGGCTCTTTCGCAGCAGACTTTTCCTGTGGAGGTTCTTTCTCATCAGGCTTCTTTTCTCCTGTCTCTTTCTTTTCAGATGATTCCTTATCAAGGAGCGGTTTGTAATCTTCCCCCGCTTCACCGATGATAGCCAGTATGCCGTCAACAGGGGCGGCTTTCCCTTCAGGCACGCCGATATAGAGAAGCGTTCCATTCTGGTAGGATTCAAATTCCATGGTGGCTTTGTCGGTTTCGATTTCCGCCACGAGTTCACCGGATTTAATATTGTCTCCTATTTTTTTATGCCATTTTGCAACCACCCCTTCGGTCATGGTGTCGCTCATTTTGGGCATCCTGACAATTTCAGCCATACTTTTCGATTTTTAATTTATTCATTTTAATCCACGATATAGGGATAATCCTTCTGCATGTAAACATCAATATAAAGCTCGGAAGGATCGGGATAAGGCGACTCCTCGGCAAAGGTCACGCTGTCTTCAATGATCCCTGTAACCTTTTTCTGAATTGTTTCCAGGTCCTTGTCGGTTGCATACTTTTTTTGCCTGATCGTGGTCAGTATGATCTCAATCGGATCTTTTGCCTTGTAGCTTTCCACTTCTTCTTTTGTACGGTACTTGGCCGGGTCACTCATGGAGTGGCCTTTGTAACGGTATGTACGCATTTCAAGCAGCGTAGGACCTTCGCCCGCCCTTGCTCTTGCAACCGATGTTTCCATGGCATCGTGCACTGCCTCGCAACTCATTCCGTCAACAGGCGAAGAAGGCATGTCATAGGCAAGTCCGAGCTTATACAAGTCGGTCACATTGCTCGTACGTTCCACGGATGTTCCCATTGCATAGTTGTTATTTTCAATGATAAAGATCACGGGAAGCTTCCAGGTCATGGCCATGTTTAACGCTTCATGAAATGCACCCTGCCTTACTGCTCCGTCACCCATATAGCATACGCATACGTTATCGGTTCCGTTGTATTTTTCTGCAAAAGCGATTCCCGCCCCGAGCGGTATTTGTCCGCCTACGATTCCATGTCCTCCGAAAAAGCGTTTTTCATTGCTGAACATGTGCATGCTCCCGCCTTTGCCTTTGCTGCAGCCTGTGATCTTTCCGTAAAGTTCAGCCATTACTTCGCGGGCTGAAATGCCTTTCGCAAGTGCATGCGCGTGATCGCGGTAAGCCGTTATCATTGCGTCAGCAGGCCGGAGAACGGTCATGGCACCTGCCATCAGTGCTTCCTGTCCGATGTACAGGTGACAGAATCCTTTTATTTTCTGCATGCCATAAAGCTGCCCGGCACGCTCCTCGAATCTTCGCATCAGCAACATGTCCTCATACCACCGAATGTAGGTTTCTTTGGAAAACTTGGATTTAGATGCAGATTTATTTTCAGATGTTACAGTATTATTCATTTGTCAAAGGTATGATTTTATGAAAATCCAGCCAATTAATGCATGTTGCACGAATGTCCGCTTACCGCAGGTTGTCGGAGTTGAACATAAATGGCAGGATCGTCTTTACATTATCTGATAACAGTATCTTCCCGCCCTCTGAAACCATGATCAGACGGATATCGGTCCCGTAACGATGCTCGTATTCGGCCATCACCTGCCTGCAATCTCCGCAAGGACTAACAGGATGCGGCACCTCAGAACCCTCCAGGAAAGCAGTGACCGCTATTTTTTTAATTTTAACATCAGGGTATTGCGAGCCGGCCGAAAATAATGCCACGCGTTCGGCACAAAGGCCTGAAGGATAAGCTGCATTCTCCTGGTTACTGCCCCTCACTACCTTGCCGTTCTCAAGTAACACTGCAGCACCAACATGGAAATGTGAATAAGGAGCATAGGCCGATTTGGTTGCTTCCCCAGCCATTGAAAGCAATTGCCGGTCTTCCTCTTCAAGCTCGGCAGCCGATTCATACTGCTCAAACGTAACTTTCACTTCAATTTTTTTCATATTGCTTCTAAAAGAATCAGAGAGGACCAACCCGCCATGCTATCATATCACCGGTATGATCAGCTCATTTATACAGCCCGGAATTTTTTCAGGTGTAAAATAAAGAATTATTTTTAAACTTCCGGTTTGTTAAGCAGTCCGAATGAAAAACCCCCTTCAGATGAAATATATGATCATGATAATGCCGCTCATTTTTACGTCCGGCGCATCTGCACAAACTTACCAGGACGGCGACAGCACCTTTAATCTGCCTGTGATCCATACAATAGAATTTACATTCACCCAGCCCTCATTTTGGGATTCGCTGCTTTATTATTATCCGCTTGACCAGCCAATGGTTGGAAGTGTCACCATCGATGGGCAATTAATTGATTCCGTTGGAGTACAACTGAAAGGCAATTCATCTTTCAATTCAATTCCCGGAGTTAAAAAACCTTTTAAGATTTCTTTTGATGAATTCAGGGATCAGAAATTCGATGGCCTTAAGACACTGAACCTCAACAACTCGTTCAAAGATCCGACATTCCTCAGGGAGAAACTGATGCTTGATTTTCTCCGCAGGCAAGGTGCTGCTGCCCCGAGGTGCAGTTATGCCGATGTATACATAAACGGCACGCACTGGGGCTTTTACACTGTGGTGGAGCAGGTAAACAAGACTTTTTTGAATGATGTGATTGGGAACAAGGATGGGAATTTATTTAAAGGAGATCCGATGGGCCATCTGAAATGGAAAGGATCAGCCACCCAATCATTATACGAAAATGATTATGAGCTTAAAACAAATGAAGCTTTAAACGACTGGTCAGACCTCATTCACCTGATCAGCCACATCAACAATACATCGGCTGCCGGGTTCCACGATTCAGTTGAAACGGTTCTTAATACCCCGGCTTTCATCCGTTACTGGGCTTGCGCTAACATATTTGCCAACCTTGATTCATACCTCGGTTCCGGCCATAACTATTACATCTATCATAATTCGGCTTCCGGTTTGTTCGACTGGATAACGTGGGATGTGAATGAAGCGTTCGGAAACTTCCAGATGGGAATGAATCTTACACAGATCAAAAACCTGAATGTGCTGTATGTAAGCAACCCGCCCATGAACAGGCCGCTTATCAACCGCATGATACAGGATAACACTTACCGTATAGCATACCTTGACCAGGTCCATCAGTACATGCTTAATGATTTCAGCCCATGGTACTTTTACCCGCTCATCGACAGCATTGCCGATGTAATCAGGCCCTTCGTATATGCTGATCCGAACAAGCAATTCACTTCTGCAAATTTTGAATTTAATATAGATCACGACATGGGTAACATCCCTGGCCTGAAGGATTTTATCTATGCAAGACGGAACAGCCTTGATTCACAGCTGACAAACCTTGGTTATACCCCATTGACTGTAAATGAGCCACTTTCGGTGAATGAACCCGATGTTTACCCGAATCCTGCAGGCGATGAAATATTTATCCGGGCCTTGGGTCCGCAGGAAGAAATGTACTTTCAACTGTACGACATCACGGGCAGGAAAATGATGATGGAGCCTGTTATTCCCGGTATCACAAGGATCCCTTTGCCAGATATTTCCAGCGGACTTTATTTTTACAGGGTTGTGAATGCAGGTGCTGTAATTAAAGCAGGCAGGATTATAATCCGGTAGTAGCATTCAAAGCTTATTCTCAACGCTGAGCCGTCTATTCCAAAGCATCGGGGTAGTGCATGGATGCCAGGCCGCTTCTGCTGTAAAAATCCGGCGCAACCGTGTACAAGTCAACATACATTCTTAAAACTCGGGGCAATGGATCTTTTTTTTGGCAGAACACGGCCCTTTAATCATAAAAAATGAAGAAAACTGCTGATTACTTTGAAAAATTTCTTTAAGTTTAACGGATTTTTAAATTTATGTTAAATTATAATGAACCCTTCGTGGTATATGAAACAAACAATTACGAACAATCTCTGTATTAAAGCATCATTCGTTTTTCTTTTTCTGATTCTGTGTAAAATGCATACAACAGCACAGCTTTCTCCGGCATGGGTGCAACGGTATGAAGGACAGGGAGATAATTCAGACCGGTTTAACGACCTGGCAGGTGACGGCAACGGCAACCTGTACATGGCTGGCTATACCTACAGGAACGGAAACCAGCGTGATTTTCTGGTTGTAAAGGCAGATTCAAATGGCGATACGATATGGACCCGTACCATCAACGGGAGCAACCAGGGTGACGATGAGGCAAATGCAATTGCGGTTGACCAGGCCGGAAACGTATATGCCACCGGTTATGCTGATGGGGAAAAGAGCAAGTATGATTTTCTGACCGTTAAATATGATAACTCCGGCAACCTCTTATGGGAAGCTAATTACAACTATGACCAGGCTTACCAGGATGATACCGGGATGGATATTGCGGTTGACAGTAACGGCAATGTTTACGTGACCGGAATCAGTGATCAGAGTCTGACATCCACTTCCAACAAGGATTTTGCAACAGTGAAGTATGATGTAAACGGCGTGCAGGTTTTTGCCGCAAGAAAAAACGGATTTGGAAACGGCACCGATGAGCCGGTTGCAATCGCTGCTGACAATACGGGGAACTGTTATGTAACGGGGCGTTCAGACAGCGGTAGCGATGATGACTATGTGACTATCAAATATGATGGTGCCGGTGTGGCACAATGGACCAAGCTGTACGATGGCGGAAATGATGATGACAGGCCTGCAGACCTGATACTGACAGCAGGCGGTGATGTGATCGTAACCGGCCGCGAGGATGCAGGGCCGAATGATGATATCACCACTATTGCATATACCAATGCAGGGGTGCAGCTCTGGATCAGGAGCTTCAACGGTTCCGGTAACGGTAACGACCGCGGAGAGGCTCTTGCTGTAGATGCTTCGGGCAATGTTTATGTAACAGGTGAAAGTGATGCCGATCCTTCTTTCAATGCAAATATTGAATTTGTAACTATTAAATACAGCAATATTGGCGTTTACCAATGGTCAAAATACAAAGGTATTTCTGCCGGAAACAATACCGATAGTCCGAAAGCAATTGCCATTGATGCTGCAGGCGATATTTATGTAACAGGCAAAGGCGATTCCGATGCAGCAGCAGGCATCAATGATGACATGCTCACGGTGAAATATGATCCCTCGGGAAATGAAGCATGGTCAAAAACATCAGGTGGGTCTTCCAACCTGGAGGATGGGGGATATGCCATCGTTATTGACAATTCGGGTAATGCAATAGTGGCCGGTAAAATTGATCAAACTTCCACGCAACTCGATGGACTTCTGATAAAATATGACCCGGCTGGCAATGTTGTATTTGACAAGCCCTTCAACGGCGAAGGCGACTTTTCGGAAAATGCATTCTCCGTGAAGACAGATGCCGCCGGAAATGTTTTTATGGCCGGATATTCTTTTGTGCAGGACCATAACCGTGATATACTCATCCGCAAATATGACGCCGCCGGCAATACACTTGAAACTTTCATGTATAACGGATCCAAATCCGATGAAGATGAAATCGCCGACATGGTGCTTGACGCCGCCGGCAACGTATACGCGACAGGTTACTCAAAAAGCTCAGGCACAAGCAGCGACTTTATTACAATAAAGCTTGATAACAACCTGGATACAGCCTGGGTAAGGTTATACAACTTTACAGCAAATGAATCCGACAAGGCGGTGTCAGTAGCTGTTGACTTGTCAGGGAATGTATACGTAACAGGCAGCAGCGACAATAACCCGTCGGATACTGCAGACAGCGACGATATCGTAACCATAAAGTATAACAGCAGCGGCGCAGTGCAGTGGACCAACCGGTTTAATCCTCCTGCCAATGGTGAAGATGTTGCTTCAAAAGTAGCCGTTGACCCGAATGGCAACACGTTAGTTGCAGGAACCTCCTGGAACGGGTCAAGTGATGACATGATCACCATACAGTACAGCCCGTCCGGCGCCCTCCAATGGGCGGTAAGCTACAATGGAGTTTCCGGAGGCGAAGATGAAGCAACGGATATGGTGCTTGATAATGCCGGCAATGCGTATGTAACAGGCTCAACGTTCACGTCTGCGGCTTTTGATGATTATATTACCGTTAAATACAATTCTTCAGGCGTTGTGCAATGGGCACGCGCATTTAACGGAACTGGTAATGATGATGACCGTGCCATGGCAATCACACTTGACTACCAGGGCAATGCATACGTGACAGGACAAAGTGATGCCGATGGAGATACTGCAATTAAAAATTTCGATTTTGTAACGGTAAAGTATGATCCTGCTGGTACATTTATGTGGAATGCTGACTATGATGGCGCCGCGGGTACCGACGATATTCCGGAGGCCATCATGGCTGATGCTGCAGGGAATTTATATGTTGCCGGGCAATCGGAGAACGGTAGCATCTCGTTTCCAAATAAGGATTATGCATTGGTCATATACAGCCCCTCAGGCTCACAATTAAATTATGCGGTATTCGACGGACCGGCATTGGAAACCGATGGTGCAAATGCAATGTGTTTCGGAGGCAATTCACTTTATCTCACCGGCAACAGTAATGGAGGCAACATTACCCGGAAGGATATTGCAACAGTTAAATATGATATAGCGGTAGGCATAAATGAAGTAGCTGTGCATTCCGGAATTTATTCATTTCCAAACCCTTCTTCCGCTTATTTGGAACTACGTATTACCGGCGCGGATCACCCAAGTGAATTTATTGTGGAATTCTTCGATATCCTGGGTGATAAATTGCTCGTTCCTGTTACTGGAGAAAACCCGCTTGCATTTGATGTGACCGATCTCCCCTCCGGAGTTTACTTTTACAGGGTCACTGACAACACCGGAAGTCCCTTGACGGGGAAGTTCATCCGGCAATAATTATTCAAACATAAATTTTCAGTCAACATGAGAAAATATCATTTTGTGATTGCTTGCGGAATTTTACTTGTAATTGCCGCATGTAAGAAAGGTCCGGGAGAAGGTGGGTCTTCTCATATAAAAGGAAAGGTATTGCTTCTTGATTACAACGGAAACTATCCCGTGCTTGATACAATGTATTATAAATCCGAAGAAGATATTTACATCGTATATGGTGAAGGCAGCACATATGATGAACGCTTCAGAACCAGTTATGACGGATCCTATGAATTCAAATACCTTAGAAAGGGAACGTACAAGGTTTTCGTATATTCCGACGACAGTACCGGGTTATCACCTTCGGGCCGAATTGAAGTATTACGGACAATTGAAATTGATGAGAACAGGAAAACGTACATGGTGCCTGACCTTGTAATTGTAAAAAATTAATTTATGATAAAGCAAATTCTGTCCTGTATCCTCATCATCATTTTAGCAGGACAATTACAGGCTCAAAGCAAGAAGGAAGTTAAAAAAAGCAAGGTCAAATCAGTGAAGGTTATGCACACCAAAGAGGTAAACGGCAAAATGGTGGAGCTAAATGAATCCTTTACCAGGTATGATAAGGAAGGACATGAGCTTGAGGAGATCAACTACTCCGAAGACGGTAAATTCCTTGTGAGGATCAGGAGGGAATATAATAAGAACAATGACATGATAGAAGAAAGCTTGTATGATGTTAACGATAAGCTGACCAGGCAGGTGAAAACCAAATATAATGTTTTTAACGACAAGCAGGAGGAAGTGTGGACTGATGGTTCCGGAAAAATAGTTGAAAAAACCCTGTTTACCTATAACAGCAATAATGAAAAAAGCGCGGAAGTAGTTCTTGATGGAAATGGTGTTCTGATCAGGAAGGAGCTTTTCATTTATGATAAGAAGGGGATGAAAACACAAAAAAGCACGTATGATGGATCCGGAAAGCTGGTGGCAATAAAAAAGTTTGAATATGAATATTGATAGGTGCCATGGATAACAGGAATAATTTTGTATCGGCGGATCCAGGCGGACAGCATGCTATTCAGAGCCAGACCGAAGAACAGCTCCTGCAGTTTCAGAAAATAACACTTCAGGAAATGGAGGCTGTTCAATTGCAGGATCGCATGGATACCAAGCTCGTGTTTCACCGCGACAGGCTGCCGTTTATTCTTGCCCGCCTGAAAGATGACTATCTTGTATTTGAAATTAACAACTGCAGGCTCAGCCCTTACCAGACGCTTTATTTTGATGATGACCGCTGGAAGCTGTACCTGATGCATCATAATGAAAAAATGAACCGCTTCAAGCTGCGTTACCGGACCTATGTGAATTCAGACCTGAGCTTTTTTGAAGTGAAGTATAAAAACAACAAGGGCCGTACCCAAAAAGAACGTATAAAGGTACCGTGCGTTTCAAATGAGATCGATGAAAGTGCTGCAAAGCTGATGAAAGAAATTACGAACCTGGAACCTGCAGGTTTTTTCCCGAAGTTGTGGGTAAACTATTCCAGGATCACCTTTGTAAGCAAGCTCAAAACCGAAAGGGTTACCGTTGATCTGCACCTGTGCTACAAAAACAATGATAGCCGGATTGCGCTTGATGACCTTGTTATTGCAGAAGTTAAGCAGGGGAGGGCGTCATCCGGATCACCTTTCCTGAGGCTGATGAAAGAGCAGGGAATCCGTGCAGGGGCAATCAGCAAGTATTGTCTTGGTGTGGTCATGCTGCATGATAACGTGAAAAAAAATAATTTTAAAATTAAAATGATGACTGTTAACAAAATACTTAACACTCCGAAGGACTGATATGGATATTGTACTTTTTGACAAGCTGAATGACAAATTTTTCCTGCGACTGCTGATCGATGTCATAGCCATGGTGGTGCTGATCCGGCTGGTATATTTTCCGATCTATAAAAAGAAGGATTTTTTCTTTACTTTTTTCATGTTCAACATCATCATATTCATCCTTACCTACCTGTTAAACAAGGTGGATATTTCACTTGGTGCTGCGTTCGGGCTGTTTGCGGTATTCTCGCTGTTGCGCTACCGTACAGAAAACATTTCCACAAAGGACATGACCTACCTTTTTATTACCATCGCGCTCGGCCTGATCACGTCGGTGAGCAAGGGTACTTATTTCGAAATTGCGCTTATCAATGCCATCGTGATCGGTTTTGTATTTGCACTCGATGGAAACCTCCTGCTGAAAAATGAGCTGGTCCAGTTTATCCAGTATGAGCATATTGAAAACATCAGGCCCGAGAACCAGTCTGCCTTGCTTGATGACCTTAAAAGAAGAACAGGCTTGAACATTCACAAGATATCCGTTACCAAGGTTGATTTTTTAAGAGATACGGCTGTGATCAAGATTTATTATTATGAATAGCGTATGATCATTTACCGGTTTTCAGGATTTTTATCTGCATTCCTACTTTTGCTTACGGTTTCAGCATCCGGCCAGAACAATGATGCAGCGCTCTGGCTTTCAGTGAACGTGGAAAAGCTGCTGACATCAAAAACATCAGTCACTTTTACCGAGGAGTGCAGGCTCAATGAAAATATCTCGCGTGCGGGAACCGTATTCACTGATCTTGGTATCAGCCATAAGCTTAATAAGACATTCACCGTTTCGCTCAATTACCGTTTTATACAGCGTAGAAATCTGGATGCATCATACAGTACCAGGCACCGGTTTTATGTGGATGTTTCCGGCAGGCGCAAAGCGGGAAAGTTCAGCTTTACATTAAGGGAACGGGTTCAGTTTCAGATAAGGGATTATAATTCAAGTGAGACCGGCCGGATTCCGGAATGGTATCTCAGGAGCAAGCTTTCTGTCAAATACAGCCTTGGCCGCAAGATTACGCCCATGGTTTCAGCAGAGGTGTATTTCCAGCTAAGCAATCCCGGGAATAATGAGATAGATAATTTAAGGCTGGCTGCCGGCTTTGAATATGAAATAAACAAGCGTCACAGCATCGAGCCCTATTACTTGATTCAGCGCGAACTGAATGTAAACGATCCAGTGACTGATTACATTATAGGCCTGGGCTACAATCTGAAACTCTGGCCAAAATCAGGCGCTGGCTTAAAGGTTGGGAACGCGGCACCTTGAAGTTCAAAGTTCAAAGTTTTTGCAGGTGCAATTGCCCAATTGCAACGTTCACTATTTTTATAAATGCTCCAGTTAGCTGAAGCCAAACTGCAAATGATAGTTCTATCTGAATTAACTTTTATCCGGAATTATCTGCTATGCTTGCCCCTTTTTCATTCCCGTGCCCAGCGGGCTATTTTTTTTCGCTATTCAGCAAATCCAGTTGCTTTTCGAGCCAGGTTTTATCGGCAATTCTGATATCCTGTTTAAGTTCATTTTTAATTTCCAGTCGTTTCCTTTTATTCCACCCATGCCTTGCAAGTTTTGCAGTATATCTGATCAAATTGCTGTATTGAATCCGCAGGCTTTCTGAAATGGCGGTATTTCTTCTGAGAAAAGCTTTAAAAGCAGACAGGTGGTAATATAACGATTCCTCCTCACTGGTTTCATAGTATATTTTCAGGATAACTGCCCGGGAATCTAACTGATAAACTACATCGGTGAATTCCACTTTCTGTAACAGCTTCAGAGATAAATTATATTTTTTTTCAAACCAGCATAAATAAGCCAAATTATAATTGTAGGCATTTAGACGTTCGGGTGGTGAGAGATAACTGATGTAGCTATCGATAAATTTTCTGCACCATTCAGATTCATTTAGCCTTAGACTTATAGTAACTAAATTTTTAAATTCCCATTGAGGAAAATAATCATGATTCATCAACCGCTTATTATCTAAAATAGACTTATAAATCTCGAAGAGCTTTCGGGTATAGCTTATATGGCCTTCATTTATTTTTTTAACACAATAATTTTTTATGTACTGATAAAGGTCTTTCTCTTCTTCGACAGGAAATAATTTTTTATATTTATTGATGAATTTAAGTCCTTCGGTAAAGTGTTTTTCCTGGTCAGGCTCAGAAAGCATCAACGATATCAGATAATAAATTTTCACGGCAGGAATATCCTTTAGGTGATCGGTCTGTGCAAGTCGGTAAACTTCATCTCCCTGCAATAAATGCATATTTCCTGTAATAAGTGTTTTGGAATTCAGGATTTCACATTGTAATTGCAGCTTTTTGGCAGTATAGAATGCCTCCAGACTTAAAAACAGTTTATCGTAATGAAGAGATATACTTCTTTTTTGCCGTGTAGAATAGTATATATACCTGATTTCTTCAGCAGTGAATTTCTGGAGCCAGGAATTGGCATTCGCTGTTTGCCGATTTAATGTTTGTGACCGGTACACAGCATTGAATGACTTATCACAGTTTTTAACAGAAAGGGCTTCTAATAACACTGTGTTGTAAATGGCTTTATCAGACATCAGTTTACGCAACGCAAAAAAAATCTCCAGATTCTTGTTTAAGTCAGTTAGTAAATATCGCAACCTGGGAATGGTCACTAAATTGGTTAGCGACAAGAAAGTAGCGGCCTTTTGCAGGTTTATGTTCTCACTTTTGGATTTGATGATCCATTGAAACAACTGGTTGATCTGATCATTGCAATTGAAAAGCGGGGACTTTAAATACCTGTCTATTGCTTTTGTTTCAGAATTGGAAAGTGAAAGGATCAGTTCGGAAGTTTTGTTGATCATTTTTTTACTTTGCTAAGTAAGACCAAAAGTATTCTTATTGTCCGATAAAACATTAAAAAATGCAAAAAATAATTCATTATCTCCAATTAATACGGCATTTACCAGCATGATATCTGAAAAATACCTTCCGATAAATGGAATAAATCGTATTTTTATTTAACACCCCCTCACTTTATGTTTGTATCGTGAATAAAAGTCATGCGAAATCTGGCAAGGGCAACACCCTTATGATGATATCTGATTGTTCTTTATCCGGGAAAAACAGATTCAATCATCCTTATCTGTTGATCTTGTTAGGTAAGGTTTAGCAGATTTCGCAGATAACATTTATAATAGAAACCTAATCATTTCCTATCTTTAAAAATTAATCGTTATGGAAACCTTCGGAAAAAGTTTACGCAGTATATTCCTGCTTTGGATGCTTGCAATAGTATTGGTTATACCCTCGGCCCATGCCTCCAATTATTATTGGGTAAATGGTACCGGCAACTGGAGTGATAATTTTAATCACTGGGCGTTGACCTCCGGGGGAAATACCTTTCATTCGACTCCGCCAGGTTTACATGACAATGTTTTTTTTGATGTAAACTCATTTGCCCAGGCAGGGGACACAGTTTTTATGGATGCTTTTACGGTATCCTGCAATACAATGAACTGGACAGGCGTACAATTCACTCCGGTATTTTATAATTCATACCAAAATATTTTTCAATCATATTTTAATCCGTTCGACTATAATTTGCGGTTATACGGTTCCCTGATTTTAGATCCGAATATGATTTGGGAATTTTCAGGAAAGGTGGGATTTGTTTCAAATCTTGCCGGTAATACTATTGTATCAGCTGGAATACCCATAAACGCCGATCTGGCGTTTAATAATGTGAATGGTGGTTGGTTTTTATCTGATTCTCTGGTTACAACAAAGTCAGTAATTGTGACAAATGGTAATTTTAATACCAACAATCATTTTGTTAGTTGTTTTTCTTTTGAAACTTATAGCCCTGTATCTAGCGCTTATATAAATCTGGGAACATCTGAAATAAGGTGTATTTATCAATGGAGTTACCAGGGAGCTTCCAATAAAATAAATGCCACCAATGCTACAATTAGTTTTGATAATACCAGCAATTCAATAAATAATGCGAGCAGTTTCTGGTCAACTAATTCTGTTCTATATCATAATGTTATTTTTTACGGCGACGCACGGATTAACCTCTCTTCCAGTTCCAGTTTTCATATTGACAAATTGGTTTTTGAAAAGAATGCTAGTATAGGTTTCCCTAATTCTATTGCTGATACGCTCATTTTTAATAATCCCGGTTTTAAAATTTCAGGTCGCGACATGATAGGCAATATTGCCGGTGGTAAATATACTGAAATCAACGGTAGCTGTAATGCCTTTGTGACTGTTGAAGATGTGGATTTTACACAGGATAGCGGAGTTGTCATTTTTAATTTCTGTGATTTTAAACAGTTCACATGTACTGGAAATGCAACTTTCACAGCAAACAACTGTCCGCCTTATGCGGGTGTTCCGGTTATTAATTTTTCCCCCACATTAATAACGGATCTGTATTGGATTGGTAACAGCGGGAACTGGAATGATCCTGCACATTGGTCGACATCAAGTGGAGGAGCAGGAGGGGTAAGTTGCCTGCCTTCTGCATTTACCAATGTTCACATCGACAGCAATTCTTTTTCATCACCCGGTCAAACCATAACGGTTGATTCATCAGAGAAAATTTATTGTCGTAATTTTGAGTGGACAAATGTTCAGTCCGGATCAGCCTTTTTCAGTGAAGATTCATTATCTAAGCTTTCCATTTATGGTAGCCTCAACCTGGTTTATCCAATCAATTTTAATTTCAGGGGAAGTATTGTACTGAGGTCTGATGCCTTTGGAAATACAATTCATACCGGAAATAATCTTCTGAACTGTGAACAGTTTATTACGGACGCCTTTCCAACAAGTACTTTTATTTTAGACGATTCTCTAAAAGTTAAGGGCGACGTACTTACACTCTCAGGAAATCTCCTGTTTTCAGGAAATTATTTGTCCTGCCGTTATTTAAATAGCAGCAACAGCAACCTCAATGGTTCTACAGTGGAACTTCTTGATGGATTCACGGGACATTTCAATGGATATGGTGCAAAAGTATACATCCATGGTAGTACGCAAAAACTAACAGCAACTATTCATGATTTTAGTGGATATATATGGATGATCGAATGCTTTGGAAATCTGCAAGTATTATCCCCCCTTGATGCATCCAAAATAATTTTACATGGTAATTCTACTTTTAACGAGGCTATAATTGCAGATACAGTTATATTTAACAGTCCGGGAAAAATATTGGGTTTCACGGCGGATCTTACCTATCAGATAAATTATCTGGAAGCTAATGGTGATTGCAACCAATTAATTTCTATACTCGGTGCAGGTAATTTTACTAATCTCATTGATATTTCAGATGCTCAAATCAGTTATGCATTTATTTCTAATTTTCCCGTTACAGGGAACATTACAGTATACAACTGCAAAAACCATGGTGGAAACACCAATGTAAATTTTTCCTCAGCTCCAGCGAAGAACATCTACTGGATTGGCGGGAGTGGCAGATGGGATGACCCAAATCATTGGTCCCTCACAAGCGGAGGCCCCCCTGCAACATGTGCCCCAACCATTGATGACCATGTCTTTTTTGATGCAAATTCATTTACTGCATTTGGCCAATACGTTTATGTTCCGCAATCCTTTTACCGCGGATGCGGTTCTATGGATTGGACAGGTGCTGCATATACGCCCACCATGATTTTTGACACACTCGATATTGGTATTTTCTACATGACCGGTTCACTGACTTTGATTCCCCAGATGAACTGGGAAAACAGGGGCCTGATTGAATACGGCAGAACTATTAGCGGAGGTACAATTACAAGTAGTGGACATGATCTTTCCAGTGCTGGCATTATTTTTAGAACGGATGGCATGTTTGGCTATTCATTACTTGATTCTCTTACCTGCAGCGGTTTTCTTGCCTTGTATAATGGAAAATTCAATTCAACAAATCAGTCTATACACGCTGGAAGGATTATTACTACTTATTCAAGCCCTTATCCAATTCAGGCATTTTTAGGTTCAAGTTATATTAAATTGGATGGTGAACTGCATCTGAACAATAGCTCCGGGACACAATTGTTATATTTGGATAGTGCAACCATTGAAGCAAATTTGGCTGAAATTCACGATAGTTTATGCACAATAGGCTCCTTAACTATTCATTTCGAATATTACGGAGCGGGAAACTATGGTCATATAAAGAAACTGATTATTAAAGGCGATGCATGGCTATCTGATAATGCCAAGTTTAAGCTGGACACACTTCTTGTTAATAACCCTGGTTTTACAGTATATATAATTGATTCTCTAACGGCTGATTACGTTGCCATAAACGGAGATCAGGGTTGTGAAAAATGGTGCACCATTCAGTCTAACAGCACACAAAATGCCAGCTTAATTGTTTCAACGGGCTTTGTGTTTGCTGATTACGTAGCTCTTAAAAGTATTAGCGCAGCAGGTGGGGCAATTTTTGTTGCTGATCATTGTAGGGACCTCGGAAACAATACGGGGTGGAGCATCAATAGTATAAGCGGAAATAAAGATTACTATTGGATTAACGGCAAGGGCCATTGGTCTGACCCACTGCATTGGTCCTTGTCAAGCGGCGGAGCAAGTGCTGGTTGTACGCCATCAGATTACGATAATGTGCATTTTGATGCAAATTCATTTTCCTCATTTGGAGATACAGAATTTACGGAGCATTATACGAAATTCAATGATATGGATTGGACAGGGGTTCAGTATAATCCATCTCTGTTTCCTGGGTATTGGATAACAGCAGGCGGATCGCTCATTGTTACGCCTAACGTCAACCTTCCATATTATTGTAATATCCAGTTCACAGCCAATGATTCTGATAACATTATCCGTTTTTCTGGAGCGCCTGTAAATACCAGTGGGGGAAATCAATTGAGATTTTCAGGTTCAGGGCTCTGGCAGTTGGATGATTCCCTATCCGCCGAAGGCTATCAATTCCTTTTTCAGAATGGAACATTTAAAAGCAACCATTATTTGGTTCGCGCCGAAATTATGGATTTAATACCCACCGGCAGCAATAAGGTTCAAGTGGATTTTGGCACATCCGGTATTTATACTTATGGCTTTACATGCAAGGATACATCTATAGTGGATTTGAATGCCATAGATGCAAATTTTTACACAGGCATATTTAATGGTGGCGATCACCAGGAATATGGTTATGTGGAATCAAATATTTTTAGCAGTGATTCATGCCATATACACATGGGTATTTGCAAAGGATTTCAAACTTATCTCCCGAAATACAGTAACATAGATTCACTTGTTTTTACGAATGAAGTTTACCTGTGTGAAGTTTCTGCTGACACCTCTTTTGTTTCGGGAAAATGGATTATCAACAATAGTCCGGTTCAACCGATCCTGTTTAAATCCCAAACAGCAGGTATCAGTGTGATTACAATGATGACTAACGATACTCTTTGTTTTGATAATTTATTTTTGAAAGATGTTCATATAGTTGGTGGCGTCACGGCTTTTGCAGGCTACAATAGTGTTGATTTGGGAAATAATTCGGGCTGGATTTTCAGCAGTTGCGCTATGTCGGTTGATAGCATCTGGCCCGGTGATGCAAACTATGACCTGGTAGTCAATAATGTGGATGTTTTGAATATCGGTGTGGCCTACGGGGAATCGGGTCCGGTACGTACTAACCCTGTTATTACATGGACTCCCCAATTTGCTACTGACTGGAGCACGAATTTTAATAACGGCTTTAACTATAAACATGCAGATTGTAATGGAGATGGACTCGTTGATAATAATGATACTTTAGCGATTAGTTTAAATTATGGACAGGTACATGCCTATCGCCTGGGCGGCTTGCCCCCACAGATACTTACAGCTCCGTTGCTGTACCTCGTTTCCAGTGTCGACACGGCCAATCTTTCCCAGATTGTTGATATAGATGTTTTTCTCGGACTGGCATCTCTTCCTGTCGACAGTATTTATGGAATAGCCTTTACCATCAACTTCAATCCTGCCCTGATAGATACCACATCTGTTTCGTTTGATTACACCGGATCATGGTTGGGAACAGCAGGTAGCGATATGCTGACATTTGAAAAGGTGTATGCTTCCGATGGTTATGCTGATCTGGCTATGGTGCGTACCGACCATGTTAATGAATCGGGTTACGGATTCTTAGCACGGATGGGTGTGGTTATTGTCGACAATGTGGCTGGGAAAATCACCGCACCCTTCACAATTAGCAATGTAACTGCTATTACCTATAACCAGACAATTTTGGATTTCAATATCAGCGGGGACTCTGTGGATATTGATACAAGCGCCATTCTTTCTATAATTCAAAACCCGGAAAATGAAATTCGTGTATTTCCGGTGCCAGCCAGAGAAAATCTGCACATTTACAGCACAGGCGTTAAAATAGAAAAAATTGAAATGTTCAGCTTATTCGGCGAGGTGATGCTTTCCTTACAACCCCGCTCCAATAATTATACAATTAATACAGAAGAGTTCAAAAATGGAGTTTACATCCTAAAATGTTTTACAGCAAATGGATTGATTAATAAAAAGATTGAAATTATACACCGTTAAAACAGCCTGTAATGAAATTACATGTTTAGATCTGCATTTCCTGGTGTGCAGAATCAAAATTGCTCTTAGCGCCTATAGCAGTTCAAAGTTCAAAGTTCAATGTTCAATGTTTTTTCGTTTTGTTAAACCCACAATTTATGTATGCAGAATCAAATTGCGTCTTCGCGCCTTTACTGCCTAAAATATTTTTTACTATTTGAATTAGCTTCCAGTTGGCTGAAGCCAAACTGCAAATGATAGTTCTAGGTGAATTAAACTTTTATCAGGAAATATCTGCTTTGCAGAATCAAATAGCGTCTTCGCGCCTTTGTAGCCTTTTATTTTTTGCTGCAAAAGCGGTTTATGGCAGTTCAAAGTTCAAAGTTCAAAGTTCAAAGTTTTTTCGTTTTGTTATACCCACAATTTATGTATGCAGAATCAAATTGCGTCCTCGCGCATTTGCAGCTTTCAATACTTTTCCAATAGAATTGGTTCCAGTTGGCTGAAGCCAAACTGCAAATGATAGTTTAGCTGAATTAAACTTTTATCCGGAATTATCTGCTATTGCAGAATCAAATAGCGTCTTCGCGTCTTTGCAGCCCTTTATTTTTTGCTGCAAAAGCGGTTTATGGCAGTTCAAAGTTCAAAGTT
>Ga0190272_10000547_pt1 | contig 19502 bp, 21 predicted proteins | sample Popmic504T_FD_133746 | JGI IMG/M metagenome (GOLD analysis project Ga0190272, IMG submission 133746) | Populus adjacent soil microbial communities from riparian zone of Shoshone River, Wyoming, USA - 504 T | ecosystem: Environmental > Terrestrial > Soil > Riparian zone | place: USA: Wyoming... | reverse complement strand
CTGACTCCACCGGCAATCAGGTGGCGGTGGCCGACCTGCAGGCACGTGTGGCCGATCCTGAGGGCAATCTCGGTGCGGAGGACGAAGGTGAGATGGCTACCTTTTTGTCCATGCCGCTTAAGGCCGGTGGGCGCATGCTTGGTGTGCTCGCGCTGTCGAGCGCTCGCGCCAACGCGTTCGGTGAAACGTCCCTCAATACTTTGCGACTCGTCAGCTCGCCAGCCGGAATCGTGATCGCCAACGCTCGATACGCGGGAGCACAGACCGTCTGAGGTAGCCTCAAGCGGTGAACCCCACCCCCGACACGGCGTTGTTTCGGGAGGCAGTCAGTCGGTTCGCTACTGGCATCACGGTGGTGACTTGTCGCGTCGATGGTGCTGACCACGCGATGACGGCAAACGCATTCACATCGGTCTCTCTTGAGCCCCTACTTGTGCTGGTCTGCGTCGAGCGCGCGACGCGATTTCACCAAGCGTTGGCGCAGACGGACAGCTGGGGAGTATCGATCCTCACCCGGTCGGCAGAGGGGACTGCGCGTTGGCTGGCTACTAAAGGTCGCCCACTGGAGAACCAGCTTGCTGACGTCGGTCACTACTACGGGCCAACAACTGGCGCCGCACTCATCTCCGGTTCCTTGGCAACGTTGGAAGTGCGCACCGTCGCCACCCACCTTGCCGGCGATCACGATGTCGTTGTTGGTCAGGTAGCAGCCATTGAAGTCGCAGCTGACTCACCGGGGGCCATCGAGGGACGCGCCCCGCTTCTCTACTACCGTCGGGCCTACCGACACCTCGACGAACCGGAATCCCTGCCTTGACGGATCCATCTTCTGCGCCGCCCGTCACGCGGCTGCCCTCCACGAAGTCTTGGCTGGTTATTGGGGTTGTGGGTGGACTACTGGTCGTTCTGTACGCCGCCGCCTTCTTCGTGATCGGCAGTCAGATTCCGCGCGGTACCACCGTGGCCGGAGTCGACATCGGCGGTCTGACCCCGCTAGCAGCCGAGCAGACCTTGTCATCGGGTTTGGCGATCCAGGCGCAATCAGTTGCGATCAGCGTCGATGACCGCGATCGAGTCGTGGCGGCAGATCGCCTCGGCCTGTCCTTCGATCCGAAGGCTACGGTTGGGGCCGTTCCGATGCGGTCAGGGAATCCGTGGCGTATGGCTGGCCAGGTTGTGGGCCAAGCCGTAGACCCGGTGGTGGCAGTCGACGATGCGCAACTGGATCGAGCGATCGCAACTCTGGCGCGTCGCGTCGATAAGCCGGCCAAACAGGGGGCCGTCAAATTCGACGGTCTTTCCGTTGTCGAGGTACCACCGCGCATCGGAACGGTACTCGACCAGGCAGCAAGTCATGAGGCGATCGTCGACGACTACCTCATCGCTGACATCACCACGGTCCTGCCGATGACCGACGATGAGCCCGCCGTCACTGGTGACGACGTGTCCGCGGTTGCGCAGGGAGCAGCCGCGGATGCCGTCTCCGACGACCTAACACTCAGTGTTGCTGGTGCATCGATCGTGGTTACACCGGAACAGATCGCCGACGTGCTGACCTTTCGAACGTTTGGTTCTGCCCTTGAACCTGTAGTCAACGAACGACTGCTTCGTGTTCATATCGCCGATGAACTAGCGACGGTCGGTAAGCCGGCTCGTGATGCATCTTTTGATGTGTCTAGTGGCAAGCCAGTCGTGATCCCCGCCCGCAATGGGACCGGCGTCACTGACGAGTCTCTGGGCGCAGCCTTTGTCGCTGCCTTGTCTGATGATTCGCGCGCCGCAACGATGACGCTAGAGCGCGTGCAGGCAGATCTCACCACTCCCGAGGCCAAGCAACTAGGCGTCAAAGAAGTGATCTCCTCGTACACGCAGGTTTTCCCTTACGCGGCGTACCGCGTGACGAACATTGGCGTTGCGAGTCGCGCTATCAACGGCACGGTCCTGGAGCCCGGGGAAGCCTTTAGTCTCAACGGCATTGTGGGGGAACGTACCCCCGAGAATGGGTTCGTCAAGGGCTACATCATCGTGGGCAACCGCCTGGTTGAAGACTACGGCGGCGCCGTCTCAACGATTACCACGGCTGCTTGGCATACTGCGTTCTATGCGGGCATGACACGCATGGAGCAGCGTGCCCATGGCTTCTGGATCTCGCGCTACACACCTGGACTTGAGGCCACTGTCTCCTGGGGAAACCTCGACCTGAAGTTTCGCAACGACACCCCTTATGGCGTGCTGGTCACGTCGTCGGTGACTAATACGTCGGTCACTGTCACCATGTGGAGTACGAAGTACTGGGACATTGAGGCTGAGTTTGGACCGCGTACCAACATCCGTCCCTCAACCACGGTCTACGACACCGCTGAGGGCTGCGTGGCGCAGTACGGAGTCGACGGTTTTGACATCACGGTCACCCGGGTGTGGTCGCGTGATGGAGGGGTCAAGAAGCGTGAGCCGCTTTCCACCTCCTATGACGCTGCCCCCACAGTCATCTGTGCGCCTAAGCCGCAACCTTCGCCCAAGCCCAAGCCCTCGCCGAGCGAAAGCCCGGGGAAACCGAATGGTGGCGGCAGTGGCAGTGGCAGTGGCAGCGGCAGCGGTGGCGGCGGCAGCGGCAGTGACGGCGGGGGAAACTAGCCGTTCAGCCAACCCTGGCGAATCGCCTCGATCGTGGCAGTGGTGGAGGCATCGGTGCCAGCTGGTACCCGTTGGCCCTCCAACGCGGGCAGTAGCTGCTGCGACATCTGTTTGCCCAGCTCCACGCCCCACTGGTCGAACGGGTTGATTCCCCAGCAGAAGCCAGCAACCACTGTGGCGTGCTCATACAGGGCGACAAGTTGTCCCACACTTTGCGGGCGCAGATCTGGCAGCAGGATCACTGTGGTGGGGCGATTGCCCGGCATCACCTTGTGGGGGATCAGCGCCGCCGCAACACCGTCGGCCGAAAGTTCAGACTCCGTCCGTCCAAGGGCAAGCACGGCTGCCTGCGCTACGAAATTGGACACCAGTAACGCGCCACGCCCCCCGTCATTTGTGGCCGCGTCTGGCGGGCGTACGCCGATGAAATCGAGGGGAACCAGATTTGTTCCCTGATGCAGCATCTGAAAAAACGCGTGTTGGCCGTTGGTCCCCGGGGCTCCCCACACCGATGGCGATGTCCGCCAGGTGACGGGGTAACCCTCCGCGGTAACAGACTTACCGTTGCTCTCCATCTGGAGTTGTTGCATGTGCGCGGGGAACAGCGCCAGGTCCTGTGAATAGGGGATGATGGCTTTGCTGTCAACGTCGAAGTACTCGGTGTACCAGAAGTCCAAGAGGCCAAGAATGATGGCGGCGTTGTCTTGCGCCGGTGTGGAGACTGCCGCCACGTCAATCTCATGCATCCCCCGCCGAAACTCCCGCATCGCCACTGGACCGATCGCCAACTCGATGGCCAATCCGACAGGCGACGACAACGAGTAGCGCCCTCCCACCCAGTCCCAGAAACCAAACACGGCTTCGGGCGCAATGCCAAACTCCTGTGCTCCCGAGTCGTTGGCACTGACCGCGACCATGTGATGGGCAGTTGCCTGAGCGCCTAACGCGTCGACGATCCATCCCCGAGCAGCGACGGCGTTGGATAGCGTTTCCACGGTGGTGAAGGTTTTCGACACCACGACGAACAAGGTGTTCGCGGGGTTCACAGTGGCTAGTACGGCGTCGAGGTCTGCCGGATCGACGTTGGACACAAAATGAACGCGGATCCCCGCCACCCAGCTTGTTCTTAGGGCTTGCACCACCATGCGGGGACCAAGATCTGACCCACCGATGCCGATGTTCACCACGTCGGTGATTCGCTCATCGGTAGCGCCCTTCCACTGGCCGCTGTGGACGCTGTCGACGAAGCGACTCATTCTTTCCTTCACGCGGCTCACCTCTGCCGCAACGTCAGTGCCGTCGACCTCTAACTCGTCATCATCGGACAGTCGTAGCGCGGTATGTAGAGCGGCCCGATCCTCGGTGGTGTTGAGGTGAATACCTTTCACCATCGCATGTAGGTTCTGTTCGATCTGCAGTTCGGATGCCAGATCCGCGAGCAGGGCAAGGGTGTTGGTATTGGCTCTGGCTCGCGAGAAATCAACACTGAGATTTCCGAGCAATCGGGTCATATCCGAGGCGCGGCCTCGTTGTTGAAGCAGGTCGCGCAGGTGCTGCGAGCCGATGCTTTCGTGGTGTTTGCGCAGAGCTCGGCCAGCTGCTGTCTGGGTGGGATCGGTCGGCACGCTCTGACCTTAGTTGAGTTGTGCGCGAAACTGCCGAGCCTTGCGCAAGGCGCCTTGGGATGCCTGAGCGTCGGCCGGCTCTATCAGTTCGGCATAGCGTTCGAATGATTCGGCAGCTTCGCGGAACCCTCCGAGTTGCGCGAGCACCTCTCCGTGCTGTCGCTCCAAGTCGATGGCGTGCCGCGGTAGCGCCAGCGAGTACTCCAACGCCCAGCGCCGGGTGGCCAGCCTTTCCGGACGCCTGGCCCAACTACGAATGTTTGCCAGGATCCGCTGCAGAATCTCCAGTGGATCCCAGGGCCGCAGGTCGCTACCGGTCACGGCTCGCCCGACAATCCGCCCGATTTCATGGGTCTTGAGCTGGCGGCCACCGCCAAAGGGATCGAGCATTTCGTGGTAGTTGTCCGGCTGGCCAATGGCCACCACAAAGTGTCCGGGCAGTCCGACTCCGAAAGCTGGGATTCCCGCGCGATGAGCCACCTCCAGCCACACCACGCTTAGCAATATCGGGAGGCCGTGGTGTGTTCGCAGAACGTCAGGAAGCAGACTGGACTCCAAGGTTTCGTAGTCATCTTCGGTCCCGCCGAACTCGACGAGTGCGGCTCGCAGGCGATCGCTGGCTGGTCCTTCGTGTGGCACGCGAGCGACAAGTTCAGTAACTGTCTTCTCGGCTTCGTCAGCATCAGTAGCCGCAGTTGTCGGGCGCGCCGCAGCCGCAATCAGCAGTGTCGCTGCGAAGAGGTCGACGTGCTCGCTTCGCACAATATCTGCGAACTGGTCACGGAATCCGGCGCCATTCACCGGGCAACCTCCGAGGGGTTGCCGGGTGAAGCAACCGGTTTCACTCGGTAGTGATAGTGGTGGTGTTGGGTAAAGCCAAGGTTGTCGTACATGGCCCTCGCGCCTACGTTCTCTTTCGCCACCTGTAGATAGATGAATCGGCAACCTTGTTCCCGAGCATGTGTGAGCAACGCATGGACAAGAGTCGTCGCAAGTCTTTGTCGACGATGCTGGGAGACCACGTCCAGGGCAGTAATGCCGAACCACGACCCAGCAATGGCACCTCGTGCTACCGCTACCAACTCGTCTCCACCGTCGCTGACGTCGCTGTCCGCGATGCTGACAAAGACCGGGTGTGCGGTGTTGGTCATCACGTCCTTGGCGATGGCTGGAATCGGTTCGCCACGATAGGAGTACGTCGCCATCCAGGCATCGGACGGTGCGTCGTCGAATATGACGGTGTGTGGAGCGATTCGGTCGCCTCGGTCGTTTCGGTCGTCTCGGTCGTCATGGCGGGCTAGCACGTCATCGATGTCTGCGGTCATTACCGCGGTGGTGTTCTCTGCCAGCCACCCACGTTCGCCGAGACTCTCGTCTAGTTTGGCTCTCAGAGGCAACGGAACTTGAATCTTGGCCGGCAGTGCTCGTGTCCGGTAGAACGCTTCAATGTCTGCGAGGGCGGCGTCCAGCGGAATCCCAACGTCCCCGAGCGGAAGAACGGAGTTTGCCCTGCCGGTGAATCCGTCGGCGGCTCGCAGGTACCAATCGCCAAGCACCAATCGCTCAAGTGGTTGCCAACCGGTCGACGCTATCTGTTCGAGTTGCTCGATCCCGATGTCGGCAGCGCGCGGGCGCTGGATCCGCCCGGGGGCGGGACGGACAGAGGCGATGGTGTCGGTGCGCACGTGGGCGCAGGTGCGGTCTGCCTTCCGCAGCGCCCAGGTAGCTGGATGATCTTCGCCGCTGCCATCGGTGGTGGCTTCCAGGATTCCGACGACGTCGCTCATGGCTGGTCCACCCGATGGTCCGGGGCGTCCCAAGAAGTAGCGCACACTGACCCGGGAGCCGAGAGCGGCTTCGGCCAACGCGTCGAGTTCTTCCTTTGATAGCGGCGGCACACCCACCCCTTACCGTGACAACGAGTCGCTTCCGGAATACTAGGCACGCCACGCGCAAGGAGGAGATCGTGACCTACGTCATCGCCCAGCCCTGTGTCGACCTACTCGACCGGGCCTGTGTCGAGGAATGCCCGGTCGACTGCATTTATGAGGGCGAGCGGATGCTTTACATCCACCCCGATGAATGTGTCGACTGCGGCGCGTGTGAGCCGGTCTGCCCCGTTGAGGCCATCTTCTACGAAGATGACACTCCCGAACAGTGGAAAGACTTCTACAAGGCGAACGTCGAGTTCTTCGACGACCTTGGCTCGCCGGGTGGTGCGGCAAAGGTCGGCAAGATTCAGAAGGATCACCCCATCGTGGCCGCGCTTCCTCCGCAGCCGGTCGAGAAGTAAACCCACCGTCGGTCGTGACGTCCGACTTCGGCCCCGGGCTCGCAGCGCGACTGCCGGACTTCCCCTGGGACACGCTGGATACCTTCAAACGTCGGGCGGCAGCACACCCTGACGGTGTGCTTGACCTCTCGATCGGGACGCCGGTCGACCCGGTGCCAGAGTTCGTCCAACAGGCCCTCAGTGCGGCTGCCAACGCACCGGGTTACCCCACTACTGTCGGCCTTCCCGAGCTCCGACGTGCGGCCGTGCGGTGGATGCAGCGAACGCTGGGTGCCCACGTCGGTGAGCAGGCGGTTCTGCCGCTCATCGGCTCGAAGGAGTTCGTGGCCTGGCTGCCAACCTTGCTGGGGTTGACCAGCCGGTCCACCGTGGTGATCCCGGAGTTGGCTTATCCGACCTACGACATTGGTGCCCGCGTAGTGGGAGCCGAGGTGGTGGCTACTGACTCCACCCTTTCGCTAGGCCCGCGTCGTCCGCAGTTGCTGTGGTTGAACTCGCCATCGAACCCCAGCGGGCGGGTGCTGCCCGTCGAGCATTTGAAGAAGGTTGTTGATTGGGCGCGTGAACGGGATTGTCTGGTGGTCTCCGACGAGTGCTACATCGAACTCGGCTGGGAGCAGGACCCGGTCTCGGTGTTGCATCCGGATGTCTGTGGGGGGACGAACCAGGGAGTGCTGGCCGTTCATTCCCTTTCCAAGCGTTCGAACTTGGCCGGTTACCGCGCTGCCTTTGTGTGCGGTGATTCCTCAGTCATCGAGCTGCTCACGCGTACTCGTAAGCATCTCGGGATGCTGGTGCCTTCGCCGGTGCAGGCCGCCATGGTTGCGGCACTGGACGACGATGAGCATGTTGAGGTGCAACGCGAGCGCTACCGGCGGCGACGCAGGCTGCTGCGTGACGCACTCATGGCTTCGGGCTTCCGCATCGATGACTCGCAAGCGGGGCTGTATCTGTGGGCCACTCGCGACGAGGACGCGTGGGCGAGCGTCGAATGGTTCGCTGAACGCGGCATCTTGGTGGCGCCGGGTGGATTCTATGGAGTGGCCGGAAATCGCCACATCCGCCTGGCGTTGACAGCCAGTGATACCGCAATCGAGCAGGCGGCGCAGCGGATGATGGCGGGTTAGTCGAGCGAGAATCGGCGGCCTGGCCTCGGGGTTGGTGATGGCCTGTGGACAGCGGCGAAACGATCGGCGCCTTGTCCTAAAATCGTACACATGTTCGATGCCTATACCAATCCCGATAAGGACGCCGGTCCTGCGTTCCTCCCAGCGCCGGGTCCGGCGTTGGCGGCCGCCGTGGATCGCGCCCTGGCAGCGATAGCTGAGAATGCCGACGTCGAACTTCGCCAATTGCTGGTGGCGGCCGAACAGCTCACCTCGTGGTCGCAAGCAGCATCGTCGGCAGTCATCGCCGAGATCGCGCGCCGCGACCTCGTTCGTCAACAAGAACTTCACAATCTTGTGCTGGCGAGCGGAGACGAGCCGGAGGCTGGCCTGGGCTTTCGTTACCGGATGTTTGCCGACGATCCTCATCGCTTTCTCGCAGACGAAGTAGCGACCGAGCTAGCGGTGTCAAGAGGGTCGGCGCAGCACAAGGTCGAGTTCGCCCTGACGTTGGAGCAGTACCCGCAAGTAGCTGCCGCGATGCGCGGCGGACGCCTCGACCGGCCCAAGGCAGATGCCATTGCCGAGTTGCTTGCGAGTGTGGAGTCCGACGCGTTTCGCGACACTCTTGAGCAGGCAGCTGTCGATTACGGCACAAGCCATACCAGGGCGCAGTTGCGAGCGTGGCTGCGCAAGCGCATTCTCGCCGAGGAACCGCAGGTGGCAGAGCGTCGGCGCCAGGAGGCCAAGCTGCAGCGGAGAGTGCGTCTGTATGAATTGGGTGACGGCATGGCCACCGTTGCGGCCGATCTGCCGGCTGAGACCGCGTTGGCCATCTACCGCACGATCGACCAGTTGGCGCATGCCTCATGCGCCGAAGCGCAACTCAGTCAGAGAGCAGGGTCGTCAGAGCCGCCAGGGCCATCAGCGCCACCAGGGCCAGCTGTGCCGTCAGTGACCGCCGACGGCCGAACGATGGAACAACGTCGCGCTGACGTCTTTGCCGATCTGTTGCTGGCTCGCCGAACGGGTGGCGCGCTGGACACCGTGACTGATGGCACGGCCGGTGACAAGTTCGGGGTCGAGGTGCAGGTCGTGGTAGAGGCGTCAACGTTGGCGGCCGCGGGGAACGAACCTGGTGAGTTGCAGGGCTATGGCCCCATCACTGGCGCGCATGCCCGTGAGATCGCTGAGGGAGACTCACGCTGGCGGAGGCTGCTGACCGATGCGGCCGGGCGACTCCTCGAAGTAGCGCCCCACACGTACAAACCTTCTCGCTCGGTGGCTCGATTCATCGCGATGCGCGACCTGACCTGTCGATTCCCAGGGTGTCGTAGAGCCCCCACGACCTCCTCCCGCGTGCCGAACGCTGCTGACATCGACCACACCATCCCGTTCCCGCAGGGACACACGGTGCCGGAGAACCTTGCCTTGCTATGTCGGCCACACCATCTCCTCAAGACCCACTCTGAGTGGCTCGTTTCGCAAGACCGGTTCGGAGTGCTCACCTGGGTGACGCCTTCGGGACGTCCGTTTCGTACCTATCCGCACTGCTATCGATCAGGTGCACCACCAGACCCTGGCGTCGCCTAGTAACCGCGAGTGAGCGACGCAGCGACCCGGCGCCGGATTATTTTTTCGGATTGAGGGAACCAATCACCAGTCCGAAGTAGTCGTAGCCCCGAATAGACCTTGACGTGCCTTACTCCCCTGCACAGGGGTCAGGGGAGCGGGCCACGTCGGTGCTCTCTAGGCTCGCCTCACAGGGCTGGGTTCCAGCCACCGCCCGGCGCTCCGTGAGCGTTCTTCCCGGCACGGGAGTTAGTGATGTCAGACCGGTCGATGGGTTATGCGACGAGTCCTGTGATCATCGTGGTTGCCTGGATCGCTGCGGTGCTTACCGCTGGCTACTTGCTGCCATGGGCGATCGCGGCCACTCGATCGATGCCCAACCACGGGGCCATCTTTGTGCTGAACCTTCTCTTGGGCTGGACCATCATCGGTTGGATCGTCGCCCTGGTCATGGCGTGCTCGCAGAAGTCACGCTGACGACGGCAAGTCCGCACCTCTTTAACACGCTCCTTGTCGCCCTAAATCGGACGCACACGCATGGCGGATCGATGGGCGGTGCCGGCATTGTCAATTTGATGCCCCGGGCCAACCTCGCACATCCTGAATGCGAAACCTGAAATTCACAGGGTGTCAGGGTCGGTCGTGCGGCGTGCCGCTAATCGTGTTCCGCGCCGATCCTGTCGGGTAAGAGGCAGTCACGGCGCCGATTAGGTACCTTGCTCCACTTCTACGTGGACGTGGTCGAGATGGCGCTGGACGGGGTCCTCGGGATCCCCGAAGGACGACACGTAGTCGCGCCAGCCTTCGGGCGAGCGGCGCGATGACCAGATCTGATCGCGGTAGATTAGGATCGCGACGTCGAGTCGGTCAGCGTTGGCCACCAGCCAGTTGACCAGGCTCCAGCCGGCGCGGCGTTGGTCTCCCGACTGGTAGGGGCGGAAGAAGACATCAATCGCTCGACCATCGTTGTGCGCTGATGGGTTGGCGCGTTGCACTCCACCAGGTGCAAAGCCACCGAGGGACAGCGACCCGAAGGCGGCCTCCATCTCCTCCCGCAGTCTGTTCGCGCGTGGCGTCAAGCCCGTCGACGATTCGGCTTGGGCGTCCTCGGCCTCCGCGCGAACCGTGCAGGTAAGCGCTGCCCCAGCAGTGCCGTGAAAGGTTGAGGTGAGTATCCGGGCATCAGTTGAGTGGTCGGCATAGGCGTCCGGGTATGCACTTCGCTGAACCGCTTGCGCGGCATCTGTGATGGCCATCTGCTCCCAGTTGCTCACCAGAACTAATGCGTCGAAGAACCGCCCAGTGGCATACGCAGGATCAGTGACGTCGTCGAAGGAACCCCACCCCTGCGATGGTCGTTGCTGAAACAGTCCGGCACTGTCGTGGTCGCCGCCGCTGAGGTTCTCCAGCTTGGACTCCTGGATCGCCGTCGCCAGCGCAACAGTGGTCGCACGCCTAGGCAAGTCTCGTTGACGTGCGGCTGCGGCGATCGTGGCAGCGTGCCCGGCCTGCTCGGGGCTCAGAGAAATTGCTCCTTGCCTGCTGGTGGCCGTGCACTGCTCGCGGCCAACGATCAGTCCGACTCCGCCTTTCCACCAGACGAGCCCACCAACAATCAAGAGCAGCGGCAGTCCCAAGCAGAGGAGGCCGATCACCCATGCGCGCGCAGAGGAGGGCCGCCCAGCAGGCTCCGCTGGGTCGGCGGCGGGACGCGTGGCAGTACTGGTGGACATGATGAGTTAAGTGTGCGGCATTGGCCGGGCCAAGCGCGCACGGTGTGCGCGGCGGAGCACGTGAGCGCGACTGAAGTCAGGGGGTCTTAGTTGGCGTGTAGTGCCTCGTTAAGGCCAACCCACGTGCCGCTCCGTGGCACCGCCTCGACCGCTCCTGAGATCGAGTTTCTCCAATAGCGAAGGTTGGGCTTGCTGGAGAGATCGCGCGCCCGCACCACGGACTCGTCCGGCAGCCGAACCTTGGTGCCAGCGGTCAGATACAGACCAGCCTCAACGATGCAGTCGTCGCCCAAACTGATGCCAACCCCGGCGTTCGCACCGACCAAGCAACGCTCGCCAATGCTGATGACCTCTGTGCCGCCTCCCGACAGCGTGCCCATGATGGACGCGCCACCTCCGATGTCGCTGCCATCGCCCACGACAACTCCAGCGCTGATTCGTCCTTCCACCATCGATGCACCCAACGTGCCTGCATTGAAGTTGACGAAGCCTTCGTGCATCACTGTGGTCCCGGTCGCCAGGTGGGCCCCCAGGCGGACGCGGTCTGCGTCAGCAATCCGGACCCCTTCGGGAACGACGTAGTCGACCATTCGCGGAAACTTGTCGATCCCGAAGACGTTCACCGGTTCGTCGGCCATAAGGCGCATGCGAGTGTGTTCGAAATTGGTCACGGCGCACGGGCCGCGACTGGTCCACACGACGTTGTTCAGAACGCCAAAGATGCCGTCCATATTGATCGATCGGGGTTGGACCATCCGGTGCGACAAAAGATGCAACCGGAGGTAGGCGTCGAGGGCATGTTGCGGGGGTTGGTCGAGATCGGCGATAAGGACGGCGACGGCGCGCACCTCGACCCCGCGGGCATCATCGACGCCCAGCCGGGCCGCCGTCCCGCCGAAGGACTGGTTAATGCTGCCGGCCGACAGCACAGCCACGCCATCAACGGCATCAACGGGAGCGCCGGCTTCGACGAGCTCTGCCTCGGTGGCAGTCAACTGCGGACGAGGGAACCACGCATCGAGCACCTGCCCCTCATCAACGGTGAACGTGGCCATGGCGTAGCCGAATGCTGGGCGTTTGCTTGGGTTTTTGCTGGGGTCTTTGCTGGGGTCTTGGTGGGGGCTCACGCCTGATGTGGTGCTCACGCCGTTACCGTACCGATGTGACTTCACTTGGCTTAAGTCAGGACGCCGCGATCCTCACCGCGCAGCTGGTCGACGTTTTCTCCGAAAGTGGTCAGGAGCGGGTGCTCGCGGATCTCATCCACCAGTCACTCACTGAGCTTCCACATCTAGATGTCCATCGTGATGGCGATGCCATCGTCGCTCGCACACAACTAGGGCGCGGCGAACGCGTCATCCTGGCTGGTCACATTGACACCGTTCCACCGGGCGACAACTTTCCTTCCCGCCGCGAGGGAGACAAACTTTTCGGTCTGGGCGCGGCAGACATGAAGAGCGGGTTGGCGGTCACGCTGCGGCTCGCTGAACAGCTACGTGAACCCAACCGAGACATCACCTTCATCTTCTACGACGGCGAAGAGGTGGAGGCAGAACGCAATGGTCTGCTCCGTGTCAGCCGAAAGCACCGCGAATGGATCGAGGGAGATTTCGCCGTGCTGTTGGAGCCCACCGATGCGATCGTCGAAGGCGGTTGTCAGGGGACCATGCGGGTCGACGTTGAGGTATCCGGCGAACGTGCACACAGTGCGCGGTCGTGGATGGGGGACAACGCGATCCATAAGGCTGGGGAAGTGCTCGACCGCCTTCGTGCACATGAGGCGAGGCGCCCAGATGTTGAGGGTCTGCGCTTTCGCGAAGGCTTGAACGCCGTCGGTATTTCCGGCGGGGTCGCTGGAAATGTGGTGCCTGACCGGTGCGTGGTCACGGTGAATTATCGATTTGCCCCGGACCGCTCTGAGGAAGAGGCGGAGGCATACCTTCGCGAACTCTTCGACGGCTTCACGCTCAGTGTCACTGACTCTGCGCCGGGTGCACGGCCCGGCCTGGATCGGCAGGCCGCGGTGGAGTTTGTTGCAGCTGTTGGCGGGGAGCCGCGAGCGAAGTTTGGCTGGACGGACGTCGCGCTATTCAGCGCGTTGGGGATCCCCGCGGTCAACTTCGGACCGGGGGACCCCCATGTGGCTCATACGCGGGGTGAATGGGTGTCTGCGTCGCAGATTCATGAGTGCGAGCAGCGCATTCTCAACTGGTTGACCTAGTTGGTGAATTAGCTGGTTGCTTTCACCGCTGAAACGTCGAGCGAAATCTTGACTTTGTCGCTCACCAGTACTCCGCCAGCTTCCAGCGCGACATTCCACGTCAGCCCAAAGTCCTTGCGGCTAATCACGGTCTCGCCGGAAAACCCAATGCGCTCGTTGCCGAACGGGTCACCGTTTACGCCTTCGAGTTCTACGGACAACTCGACGGGACGGGTTTCGCCGCGAATCGACAGATCTCCGGTCATGACAAACGTGCTACCGCCGGTGTTCTTCACTCCGGTGCTGGTGAACGTCAGCCACGGGAAGGTCTCCACGTCGAGGAAGTCACCAGATCGCAGGTGGTTGTCACGGTCGGCGCTGCCCGTGGTGATGCTGGAGGTGGCGGCCTTGAGTTCGGCACGGGAGTTGGCCGGGTTGGCCCCATCGAGGGTCAACCGTCCTTCGAACTGGTCGAACTGCCCGCGAACCGTGGTGATCATGGCGTGCTTGGCCGAGAAGCCGATCCGGGTGTGGCTGGCGTCAAGCTCCCAGGTACCGGTGGTCTGCTCGAGAGTGCGATCGATGGTGGGGGTCGTCATGGGGTACTCCTTATTTCTGTTTGTCGGCGATTTCTGTTGGGTGGTGAGTGATCGGTGTGTATTTACTTGAGCGTTAAGTTGTTGATTACACAGTAATTGAGAACTCAAATACTTTCAACCCACGATGCTCCGTTGGCATTCCCGTTGGGGTGCCCGCATCGTCGCTGGCACTAACCTCACAGGCATGAACCCCACCAGCGAGCGCCCAGAAGGCGGTGCCAGCGACCCCGACGCAGAGGAGGTCACGCAGGCGCACCAGCAGAGTGCGGCCAGCCTGAGGGCTCCCGGTGCGCCAAGAGAGCCGCTACGTCGTCCCCCTGGGCCGATCGAGAAGCTGCGGGGACCCGTGGTGTTTCGGCGGGCACAGATCGAACGCAGCACCACCGACCAGCGGCTGTTGGACTCGCGCGGCCCTTCCGACTGGGTGCACACCGACCCTTGGAGGGTGCTGCGCATTCAGTCGGAGTTCGTCGAGGGGTTTGGCACGCTGGCCGAACTCGGGCCAGCCGTGAGCGTTTTCGGGAGTGCCCGGGCCGCTCGCGAGTCAGCCCAATACGAGCAGGCCGTCGCCCTTGGCCAGGCCCTGTCGCGGGCCGGCTATGCGGTGATCACCGGGGGCGGCCCCGGGATCATGGAGGCAGCCAACAAAGGCGCATGTGAGGCCGGTGGGGTCTCGGTCGGCCTGGGCATTGAGCTGCCCTTCGAACAGGGCCTGAACCCCTGGGTCGATATCGGGGTCAATTTCCGTTATTTCTTCGCCCGCAAGACCATGTTCGTCAAGTACGCCCGTGGTTTCGTGGTGCTCCCGGGCGGGTTCGGCACCCTTGACGAGCTCTTCGAGGCGCTCACCTTGGTGCAGACGCAGAAGGTGACGGCCTTCCCGATCGTGCTGCTCGGTTCGGAGTACTGGGGTGGGCTGCTCGACTGGTTGAAGCAGACCGTGGTGGCACAGGGGATGGCCTCCCCCCAGGACCTGCATCTGATGCAGGTCGCCGACGACATCGACGAGGCTGTGGAGTTCATTCGGCTCACCGAGCTTGATCGAGACTCCCTTCGCAAGGATGAGTTGTCTGCTCTTCGCACCAAGGAGGAAGCCGAGCGGCGTGCCGCCGGCCGGCCGATGATGGGGATCTAGGGCCTGCCGGACCCCTCTAGGAGCACCCGTGGCGCGCCGATATCGCTGGGGTGAACGGGCATGGGGGAGCAGGAGAACCCACCACCCGGCGTAGCAGTGCGCGCCGAGGCGGCAAGCATCGTGCGCCCAAAATCCTGCACCGGGTCCGTCAGGCCGGCGCGGTCGCTCAAGATCGAGTTCTTCGGCGATTCTGGATTTCCCAGATGCTCAGTGAGGTTGGCGACTGGGTCGGACTCCTCGGCATCGCTGCCCTTCTGTATGCCAAGACGGGTCAGGCGGTGTACTCGGCGGCCAGTTTGGCGGCGCTCTACTTGCCTTACTTGTTTTCCCCGTGGTTGGTGAGTTGGTGCGCTCGGATCCCTCCCCGCACTTTGCTGATCGGTGCAGATTTTCTCCGTGCGGCACTGATCCTGATGTTGCTGTTGCCACTTCCGATCTGGGCCTTGCTGGGTTTGACCTTCTTGGCATCGGTGCCGACATCGGTTTACGAAGCAACGCGCGCAGCAGCGGTTCCGGAGTACGCGCCGGATGAATCAACTCAAGATGACGCCCTTGCGTTGTTCCAGTCGACGCAGCAAGCCGCCACCATGTTCGGTTTCCTCGCTGGCGGAGCGGCGTTGGCGTTGGTCGGTTACCAGGCGGCAATTGTGCTCAATGCCGTGTCGTTCGTATTGTCAGCGCTCATAGTCTTTGGCGTCCCGGCATTGCCGCCGTTTGCCTCTCACAAATCCGCCAAGTTGTTGACTAGGGCGGGGTTGCAGGCGTTGAGGGGACAAGTTGTGCTGCGGCGCTCAGTGATCCTCACCGTCGTCAGCGCAAGCATGATTATGGCGGGCGAAGCGCTCGTTGTGGTCTATGGCTCGGAGATCGGCCACGAGGGTCTAGCCGGACCATTGGCGGCAGCGACGGCCGCAGTTGCTGCCGTGGTCGGCCTGATGTTGCCGCGACACCTCAACAGCATCAACTTGCTGCGCGTCTCGCAAATTGCCATGGTCGTCGGAGGGGTGATCGCTCTCGTCGCATTCCTGGTCATACCGGGCGTTCTTTCCGGTTTCGTCGGCTATATCGCTCTTGGCGTCGTGAGTGCTCCCGGTGCATTGATGTACATCGTTGCGGTCCGCGAGATGGGGACAGCGGTGCGCGCCCCCGTCTTCGCTGTTGTGCAGGTTGCCCTTATGTGCGGTCAGGGATCGGTGGCCTTGTTCGCCGGGCTCATTGCTGACCAAATGGGTGTTGGGTTGGCCATCGCCTTGTGTCAGATCCCCACCATTGCACTGTCGGTGTTTTGGCTACTGCCATCGGCCGACCTTCGTCGGCGGCCAGCAACGAGGAAAGTATCCAGCGATGCTCCGGCTAGCCCAACCCCCGGCGAGACACCAGTGGCTGGCGCTGCCCACGAATCGCCTGCACCATCTGCAGCACCTGTTGCGTCTCATCAACCTGGTGCACGCGAAAAACCCGTGCTCCCTGCCACGCGCTGACAGCCGTCGCGGCCAAGGTGCCGAGGAGTCGATCCGGCACGGCCTTATCGAGGGTTTCTCCTATGAAGTCTTTGTTCGACAGCGAAACAAGGAGTGGGGCGCCGAGCGTCGTCAGTTCAGCAAGTTCCCCGGTGAGTTGCAGCGAGTGCCGGGTGTTTTTCGCAAAGTCATGACCAGGATCGACCAGTATTCGTCCGGGATCAACGCCCGCGGATACCACTCGCTCCAGCTCACCAACGAGAAAGTCACGGACCGCGGAGGTGACGTCGTCGTACTCCACGCGATGTGGTCGGGTTCGAGGCTTCACACCTCCGGCGTGCGTGCACACCAAACCTGCTCCGTACTCGGCAGCTACTTCCGCAACTGCAGGGTCAAATCCGCCCCATGCGTCGTTGACGAGGTCAGCACCAGCTTCACATGCGGCGCGGGCGACATCGCTACGCCACGTGTCAACACTGATGATGATGCTCGGGTATTTGTTGCGGACCTGCTCGATAAAGCCAGCCACTCGTGCACGCTCTTCATCTGCGGAGACAACGTCACCGGGGCCAGCCTTCACTCCTCCCACGTCAACAATGTCGGCGCCGGAAGCTATCGACCGGTCCACCGCCTGAAGCGCTGCCACGTCGGTGAAGGTCGCGCCCCTGTCGTAGAACGAGTCCGGCGTGCGGTTGATGATGGCCATCACCAAGAGCTGGTCTTCCGGGAATGACTGTTGTCCCAGGTTGAGGGTCATGCCTCTCCCGATCTCTTGGATGAGGTGATTCTGCAGGTTCGGTCAAGTCGTGACACCATCGTGACGCCATCGTGACGCCAAGTGGGAGGCGATGCTCTGTGTGGGTCCTTTGGGTATTAGTTGTCACCGCCGTGCTGGTGGGAGTCGTTTTCCTGGCGTTGGGTCGAGGCGAGGGCTTGCCCGAGCAAGAGCCCGATGACGTCATTGTCGACATCCCTCTTGAGCGCGCCCTCGATGCTAGCGATGTGGCTGCGCTTCGCCTACCGATGGCTCTGCGTGGGTATCGCATGGCAGAGGTCGACGAAGTTCTCGACCGGTTAGCCGCCGAGTTGGCTTTGCGCGATGCACGCATTCGGGAGTTGGAAGGTGGCCGGCCTGCAACGCCAGCGGAGTCGGAATCCATCCCGAATGCATAGGACCACTGTCGATGTGGTGATCGACGCAGACGTGGACACTGTGTGGTCTGTGCTCACTGACTGGTCGCGACAGTCCCAGTGGATGTGGGCCACCAAGGTTGATTCCACTGAATCGTACGAATCACGCCCCTCGCGGGGAGTCGGCGAGCGATTCACTGCGGTCACGGGTATCGGACGGCTCGCAGTGGCGGACGACATGGTGGTCACCGCGTGGGTGCCACCTCGACGAGTGGATGTTCGTCATGTCGGAAAAGTGATTCGGGGGACCGGCGTGTTCGAGGTGTACCGGTTGCCTGGAGAACGTTCGCGCGTGAGTTGGACGGAGTACATCGATGTGCCCTTTGGCGCAGTAGGAGGAGCCTTGTGGCCCCTGGTGCGGCGTGGATTCGAGTGGGGTGCACGCCGCAGCTTGCACTCCCTTCGACGGAATATCGAGACGGATAATTGAGGGGGCACCTCCAGCCACGACCTAGATGCTGAATAATGGGTCGAGACGAACGTTGATCCGGGTTTCCGGACCAGATGCCTCCAGGAAGGGGTACCACATGGCGGCCATGAAGCCGCGCACCGGCGACGGTCCGCTAGAAGTGGCCAAAGAGGGTCGCGGGATCGTCATGCGTGTTCCCCTGGAGGGCGGGGGTCGCCTCGTCGTCGAGTTGAATGCGGAAGAAGCAAAGAACCTCGGCGACCAACTCATCGGCGTGGTCGGCTAGTCCACGCCCGCTTCAATCGGTGTGCGTGCAGCAGCCGACTGGAAGGAATCCCGATGTACGGTCTGTCCGTTCGTTGGTCCTTGAAAGAAGCCCAAGAAGACGTACCCCAGCGGCTACGTGAATACGTCGTCAACACCTCGCTCATGCGGTTTCAGGGGATGGACGGCTTACACATGAAGACGTGGCGGATGGCCCCGTCCGAGTGGTTCGAAGGCACCTACATCTTCGACACTCGGCAGAGCCGCGACCAGTTCCTGGCCAGTTTCATGCCTGGTGAAGCAACTGCTCCGGGCACGCTCATCATTGGCTCAACGCCCATTGCCTACGAACCCTTTGAGGTCGTGGCCGTGGCAGAAGGGGCTGCGGGGTTTGTTTCTGGCGCCGGCCCCGGAGTTGGCTAGGCCGGAGCCGCTAGTCGCCTAAGCGCTGTGCGACCAGTAGCCCATCGCCAACGGGCAACAAGGCAGTAGTCAGGCGATCGTCGTTGCTCAGGCTGGTGACGGCTTGTCGGATAGCCACGGTCACCGGATCACGTTGGGCCGGGTCGGCCACTCGATCCCCCCACAGCGCGTTATCCACGATAAGTACCCCACCCGTCCTCAGCAGCCGCACACCTTCTTCGATGACCGCTGCGTAGTTCTGCTTATCGCCGGAGCACAGCACGAGGTCGTAGGCGCCGTCGGCAAGCCGCGGCAGGACCTCAAGTGCGCGCCCGGTAATCAAGCGGGTTCGTTGGCTCGGAATTCCGGCCTGCGCGAAGGACTGGCGCGCCAAACGGGTGTGCTCAGCTTCGCTGTCGACGCTGGTAAGTACCCCGTCTGGACGCATGCCGCGAAGCAGCCAAAGTCCGGAAACCCCCGTCCCGGTGCCGATCTCCACCGCTGCGCGCGCGCCAGTAAGAGAGGCCAACAGCCCCAGCGTGGCTCCGGCGCCTGGAGTCACCGGTGTGATGCCGACCTCTTCAGCTCGTCGCCGGGCATCCTCAAGGGAGTCATCTTCAGGGGCGTAGTCATCGACGAAGGCGTGACTGTCGCGGGAAGCGATGGCTGGACCTCCTTCGGTTACGGCACTGGGCCACGGTGCGCTGAGCCTACCGGGGGGGTAACAGTGGCCCCCGGTTGGCAGAGAGGGCGCTGGCTGCTTACCGTGGCTGATGTGACTGCGCAGCCACCGGAAACTCCGCCCCCGTCCCCGCCTATGCAGGGGCCGCCTGTTCCACCAGCGCCTTCTCTACCCCCCTCGGGGTACGGCTACGCACG
>Ga0190272_10000546_pt1 | contig 19511 bp, 19 predicted proteins | sample Popmic504T_FD_133746 | JGI IMG/M metagenome (GOLD analysis project Ga0190272, IMG submission 133746) | Populus adjacent soil microbial communities from riparian zone of Shoshone River, Wyoming, USA - 504 T | ecosystem: Environmental > Terrestrial > Soil > Riparian zone | place: USA: Wyoming... | reverse complement strand
GCGTCCGATTTCACCGCGCCCGCGGCTGCGGCGTTCAGACGCGCGAGCACGGCCGGCGGCGTCGCCGCCGGCGCCACCATGCCGAACAGCGGCGCGGAATCGATGCCCGCAAGGCCTGCCTCCGTCATCGTGGGAACGTCCGGCAAGTGAGTGTGGCGCATGGCGCTGGTGATGCCGAGCGCACGAACCTTAGCCCCGCGCACATGTTCGAGGATCGCCGGGATGGTCGAGAAGGTGAAGTCGACCTTTCCGGCGAGCAGGTCGATCACCGAGGGTCCGCCGCCGCGATAGGGAATGTGATTGATGTCGACGCCCGCGACCTGGCGGAACTGCTCGCCCGCCAGATGGATCGCGGTGCCGAGGCCGGCGGAGGCGAACGTCACTTCCCCCGGCTTGCGTTTCGCAAGCGCGGCAAGCTCCTGCGTGGTTTTCGCCGCCACGCCGGGATGCACCACCAGCACCAGCGGCGACATTGCCAGCAGCGAGACGGGCGCGAAGTCCTTCTTCGTGTCGTACGGGAGTTTCCCGGCAAACAGTCCGGGATTGATGACGAACGCGCTGTCGATGATGCCGATGGTGTAGCCGTCCGGGGTCGCGGCCGCGACCGCCTGCGTGCCGACCTGGCTGGCGCCACCGCCGCGATTGTCCACGATGAACGATTGACCGAGCGCGCGTTCGAGATGTGGCTGGATCAGCCGCGCCAGAATGTCCGACGCGCCGCCGGGCGCATACGGCACGATGACGCGCACGGGGCGTTGCGGATAGTCCTGCGCGAGGGCCGCGCGCGGCAGCGCGGCAAACGCGATCCCTGCAAGAATATGACGCCGGTTCAGCATCGCGGGCCTCACAGCTTGAAGTTCGCCAGCAGTTCTTCGTCCGGATCGGGACCGAGGCCGGGCATGTCGGGGATCGCGACCCAGCCATTCTCGATCGGCGCGCTTTTGGCATACGGCACGTGGCCGAGATCGCAGAAGAAGCGCTCCAGCGCGACTTCCTTCTGCTTCGCGGCGAGGATGTGCAAGGTCGCAAGATAGCCGGGGCCGAAATAGGGCGCGTGCGGCACACACGTCGCCCCGCTCGCTTCGGCCGCGCGGCAGATGTCCCACTGCGCCGTCAGACCGTTCTTCACCGCGCTCGGCTGCAGATAATCGATGCCGGCCGCGGCAAGCCGGACGAATTCCAGCGACCCCGTTGCATTTTCGCCGGCCGCGAGCGGCACGCCGGTCGCCTTGCGCAGCTTGCCCAGCGCATCGACGTCCTCGGCGGGCCAGATCGGCTCCTCGACCCAGAGCGGATCGTACGGCTTCATCGCCATCACGGCGTCGTAAGCAGCATCGGATGCCCAAGCGCAATTCACGTCGACCATGATCGGAATGCCGGGGCCGGTCGTCTCGCGGGTCGCAGCGACCGCCTCGGTCGTCTTCTCGTGCAGCTTGATGTGGCGATAGCCGCGCTCGAGCGCGCGCGCCGTGTTGCGCTTCACGTGCTCGATGTTGCCGCCATAGGCGATGAGCGAGGCGTAGACCTCGACACGGTCGCGCTTCTTCCCCCCAAGCAGCGCATGCACCGGCACGCCTTCGAGCTTGCCGCGCAAATCCCACAGCGCGATGTCGAGGCCGGCGAGCGCGTAAATGTATGGACCGGAGCGGCCGAAATTGTGCAGCGCGCGCTCGAAGCGCGCGAATATCTGCCGGTCGTTCACATCCTGCCCGCGCGCGAGCGGCGCGATCCAGTGCTCGATGGCCACCTGCGCCGCCTGCCAGCCGCCCCAGAATGCCTCACCCCAGCCCACCATGCCGTTGCTCGCGGTGACGCGCACGAGCAGGCAATCCATCGTCTCGCGCGCGATGCCGCCGAACTTCGGCTTCGGAGCCCAGTGATCGTACGGGACGCGCAACGCGATCGTGTCGACGCGCTCGATGGTGACGGTCATGCCAGCGCGCTCTTCAAGGCGGCGACGAAGCGATCGGCGTCGGCCTCGTCGTTGTACACATGCGGCGAGACGCGCATGCGGCCAAGCCGCGCCGCGACATGGATCTGCCGGTCGGCAAGCGCCGGAATCAGCGTCGCCGGCATGCCGTCCGCAAAGGCGAGACTCAGGATGTGCGGCGCGCGAACGCGTTCGTCCAGAACCTGCACGGCATTCGTGCCGCCAAGGCCGTCGGCGATCCGCCGTGTCAGCGCGCGCAACCGCGCCACGACCGCAGCGGCACCCCAGGACGCCATCATCTCCATGCCGATCGCCGCCATCTCCATGGAGATGAAATGATCGCGCTCGCCCATGTCGTAGCGGCGGGCATCGCCATGATAGCGCGTATCGGCGAAGTAGACCGGGTTTTCGGCTTTGACGTTGCGCCGTCCGAACGACGTCTGTTCGAGCGGCACGCCATCCTGATGGCGTTTCGCCACGTACACAAACGCGCGCCCGTAGGGCCCGAGCACCCATTTGTAGGTCGGGAAGATCAGGAAGTCGGGATCGAGCGTTTGCACGTCGGTGGCAATCACGCCGACGCCATGCGTTGCGTCCACCAGCAGCGCCGCGCCGTGCCGCCGCAGCGCGTCGCGGATCGCCTGCATGTCGAGTAGGCCGCCATCGGACCAGTGGATCGACGAGATCGAGGCAAGCGACAGCGGCAGCGCACCCGGCCGTTCGATCGCTTCCAGCACGGCCGGCGTCCAGTCTCCATTCGCGGGCTGCGCGATCGTCTCAACCGTGAAGCCTTGCGCGTCGGCACGGGACATCCATTCCAGCACCGGCGAGGTGTGATCGTTTTCCAGAACGAGCACGCGAGACCCGCGCGGGATCGAGAGCACCTTGCCGGCGATCGCGACGCCGTATCCGACCGACGAAACAAGCGCGATGTCACGCGCCTCTGCGCCGATCAGGGCCGCGGCGGCGGCGCGGGCGCGCTCATGCTGCGAATCCGCGAAATCGGCGCCGAGCTTCCACGGCTGACCCTTGCGCGCGACGGCGGCGCGGGCGGCCTCTTGCGTGGCGCGCGGAAGCGGGCTCCACCCGGCGGCGTTCAAATACGCAACGTCGGACGGGATATCGAAGAGGGAGCGTTGTGAGGGGAGCATCATGCGCTCCTAGCTGAGAGTGTTAGCAGTTGGCAAGGAATGCGTGACGACCTTGCGCATCACATTGGGCAGCGCCTCACCGGGAAGATCGGTCAATGCGGTCCAGCGCATGCCGGCCGGCGCCTTGCGCGCGGCCGGAACGCTCGCCGCATACACGACAAGTTCGAGCGGAAAGTGCGTGAAGGTATGCGTGACCACGCCGGGCAGACGGCGCCATTTCGCCTTCAGCGGCGCTCCGCCGAGCGCCGCCGCATCGTCGAAATCGTGCGACCATTCGGTCGTCGGCACTTCGGTCATGCCGCCGAGCAGGCCCTTCTCAGGACGCGTGCGCGTCAGGATGAATCCATCGGCACGCAACGCCACGAACGCCGCGCCGCGGCGCAGCGCGCCGGTCTTCTTTTCCGCCTTGCGCGGAAAGCTCTCCTGATCGCCCCGAGCGCGCGCCGCGCACATCTCCATCCACGGGCACAACACGCAGGCCGGCTTCTTCGGCGTGCAAATGGTGGCGCCGAGATCCATCATGGCTTGCGCGAAGTCCCCGGCGCGGCGCTGCGGGGTGAGTTGTTCGGCCAGCGCGCGAATGCGCGGCTTGGCGCCGGGCAATTCCTCCTCGACGGCGAACAGCCGCGCAATCACGCGCTCGATATTGCCGTCGACCGGGCTCGCGCGCCGGTCGAACGCAATCGCCGCGATCGCGGCCGCCGTATAGGCGCCGATGCCCGGGAGCGTGCGCAACGCGTCTTCGGTGCCGGGAAACGCCCCGCCGTGCTGGTCCACGACTGCTTTCGCACACGCATGCAGGTTGCGGGCGCGGGCGTAGTAGCCGAGCCCGGCCCAGAGTTTCAGCACATCGTCGAGCGGCGCGGCCGCCAACGCGGCGACGGTGGGGAACCGCGCCAGGAAGCGCGCATAATAAGGAGCGACCGCCTTCACGGTGGTCTGCTGCAACATGACCTCCGACAGCCACACGCGATATGGGTCCGCCCGCTCGCCTTTGGCGGCGCGCCAGGGCAACACGCGGCGATGGCGGTCGTACCAAGCGAGAAGAATAGCGGGTTCAGCCGAGACGCCGGCCTTCTGACGCCGTGCTTTGACTGCTAGGCTCATCGCCTCCGATGTGACAGAGCCGCATTCCTTGAACAAGCCTCGCTCCCAGCCAAAACCGTTGAGCCAGATCGTCGCCAGGACGATCGCGGATGCGTTTGCCAAACAGGGTTTCGCCAACACCGGCCTCGTCACCCATTGGCCGGAGATCGTCGGCGCGGAGATCGCCGACCATGCGGAGCCGATGCGCATGGTATGGCCGCGCCGCGTGCACGAGGACGATCCGGAACCGGCCACGCTGGTGCTGCGCGTCGACGGGCCGGTGGCGCTGGAGATCCAGCACCTCTCCGGCGTCATCATCGAGCGGGTGAATCGGTTTTTCGGCTGGCGCGCGGTCGGGCGCGTCCAGATCCGTCAGGCACCACTGATGCGCCGGGAGAAGAGACAAGCGCCGCCGCCCCCCGATCCCGAGATCGTCGCGCGGCTTGCCGCCGGCATGAGCGATATCGGCGACGAGGCCTTGCGCGACGCGCTCGCCCGGCTCGGCGCGTCGGTCAAGCGAACGTGACCATTATCAATCGGTAACGGAACGCCACATTGCCATAATTGCCCGGTCAGGCTACCGAGATGGCTGAGATTTCGGCCTTATCGAAGGGGACTCCCGTGCGCATCACCCGCCGCGAATTCGTCGTGTCCACCGGCGCGCTGGCCGCCGCCGCCGTGCTGCTCGGCTCCGCACCTCTCGCGCTCGCCCAGGGGCCGACGCAGGAAGAATTGATGCGGCCGGGCCCCCTGCCCGACCTCGTGCTCGGCAAGGCGGACGCGCCCGTCACCATCATCGAATATGCCTCGATGACGTGCCCGCACTGCGCCACGTTCCACAAGACCACCTATCCGGCGCTCAAGACCAAATACATCGACACCGGCAAGGTGCGTTTCATCTTCCGCGAGTTCCCGCTCGACGAACTGGCAGTGGCGGCGTCGATGCTGGCGCGCTGCGCCGGCGGGGAGAAATCCATGGCGCTGATCGACGTGCTGTTCGCATCGCAGGACAAATGGGCGGTGCGCAATCCGGTTCCGGTGCTGCAGCAGATGGCCAAGCAGGCGGGTTTCACGCAGGCGACATTCGAAGAATGCCTGAGGGACCAGAAGCTCCATGACAACATCCTCGCGATGCGCGAGCGCGGCAGCAAGGACTACAAGGTGGAGTCCACGCCGACGCTGTTCGTCAATGGCAAGATGCTCAAGGGCGGCATCACGATTGAGCAGATCGAGAAAGAGATTGCGCCGTTCCTGAAGAGCTAGCGCCATAGCCCACTCGTTGAAGGACAAGGGACAACAGCATGGCTACACTCGATTGGTCGCGATGTCCCGCCGTTGAAAGTGTGCCGGGTCGGCTGGGTGGCGCATGGGTGTTTCGCAATACCCGAATGCCCGTGTCCGCCGTGTTCGACAACCTGGAAGCCGGTGCCGGCATCGACGAGATCGTTGAGCAATTCGACCTGACGCGAGAGCAGATCAACGCGGTTCTTGAATTCGCCGCCCGGAGTCTCGACGCACCAACCCCGACTCCTGCTGGTTCTCCGGTCGATGCTCATTCTGTTTGACCACGTAACCCCGCGAGGCATTGCCCGAATTCTTTCCGGCCATATTGTGATCACGGCGCAAGAGCGGGGATGGGATACGCTGAGCAACGGCGATTTGCTGGAAGCCGCCGAGCGCGCAGGGATTGATGTGGTCGTGACCGCCGATAAGAATATGCGCTACCAGCAGAATTTGGCAGGCCGTAAAATCGCCCTTGTGGTCCTTGGCACGCCGCAATGGCCGATCGTGAAATTACATCTCGAAAAGATCGCCATTGCGGTGAACGCGGCTACGGCAGGCAGCTATATCGAAGTGGAGTTATCAGCTTAGCCGTAGCTCGTAGGATGGGCCTGAAGAGCTGATCCCGGCGCTACTAATCGCCGCCGGTTTTCGTCGCGCTTCAACAGCGCTATTGCGAGATCGGCACCGGCAAGGTGCCCTTCATCTTCCGCAAATGTCCGCTCGGTCCGTTGGCGGTTGGGGCTTCAGGCCGGCACCAACCCGCCATTCACGGTCATCTCAACATTCACCTTCCTGATCCACGACCGCTGAAAGTCGGCGTGACCTCCTGCGGAGATGTCTCCGCTCATACGATCCATAGTTGTAAAGCAATACCACCTCAGTTAGAGTGAGGAGCAAAGTACGCACCGCGGGATTCATCAGGGGCGTCCCGGCCTTGAAACAAATTGGCCCAGAGGGAGTGACGTTCACATGCCCGGCAAAGGAAATGCTCTCAAGACCGGCGAGTTTCTCGGTCCCGACGAATACCTGGTCTCAAACAACGGGCTGTTCTTTGCGAAGATGCAAACCGACGGAAACTTTTGCATCTACAAGGGCTCGCCAACCGTGAATCCCGGTCTGATGTGGGGTTCGGTCCAGACGGCCGGCTACCCGCCGGCGACGGGCGACTACTTCATCCTCATGCAGAGTGACGGCAATCTCGCCTGCTACAAGGGCAAGGCCCCGCCGCCGCGTCCCGGACCGGAGTTTTTCGTGTGGGGTACGGTCCAGGTGGGTGGCTACCCGCCAGCCGAAGGTCAGTACACAGCCGCGATGCAGGACGATGGCAACTTTTGCATCTACAAGGCGGGTGTGGCGCAGGCGATTTGGGCCACCATGGTGACCGACCCGGTCTCGAATGTCGAAATCGAGACCATCGACTACAACCTGCCAGAAGCGAAGATCCTGAGCACGGCGTCGCCTACAATCGATTTTATCGAAGAGAAAAACACCGGGGCCGGAACGCTGACCGCTACAATCACTCGTTCCGAATCCGTCGCTGAAATGTCTGGTTGGTCCGACGCATTGCAAATCAAGGTCGGCGTCAGCACCACCTTCAAGACCGGCATTCCATTTGTGTTCGAAGGCAAGGTGACCGTCTCCGCGGAGGTGAACAATACTTTCACATGGAACGGATCGACGACGAGAACGAAGACATACACTTTTACCGCTACTCTTACCCTTCCGCCGCACACAGCGGCCGCTGTTGCAGTCAGCATAACGAAGTCCACCATCGCCGTGCCCTACACGCTGAGCGGAGTATTCGTCCTTCGATCGGGGGCACGAATCCCCGGCTCCATCAGCGGTATTTATAACGGAACAAACTCCTACAATCTGGAGGTCGTGTCCTATCCGATAGGAGAGCGTGCGGCGATCCCGGTCGAGGCGACCGTTACGTAGCGCGGCCCATGGCTTCGAAAGCAGCTCACTCGCGTCAGTGCCCCGGTCCAGCCGAGCGCGGCAGCAAGGACTACAAGGTGGAGTCCACGCCGACGCTGTTCGGCAATGGCAAGATGCTCAAGGGCGGCGCCACGATCGAAAAGCTCGAAAAGCTGATGGCGCGTTCATGAAGAGCTAGGGGCGCAAGCGCTCAGGCGGCGCGCGGGCTGACTTCGCGCTCGATGCGGCGGCGCAGTTTTCGATCGGCTGCGTCCAAATCGTAGCGAGCCTGGAGGTTGATCCAAAAACCCGGCGTGGTGCCGAAATAGCGCGCGAGGCGGAACGCCGTATCGGCGGTAATGCCGCGGCGGCCAAGCACCATATCGTTGACCCGAACGCAGCACCTTGATGACTTGCGCGAGCGTATAGACGCTGATTTTCAGCGGCTGCAGGAAATCGTCGCGCAAGATTTCACCCGGATGGATGAGCGGCAACCGCTTGCCCGTGATGACGCCGGCAAAAATCGATTCGGCCCGCATCCAGATCGTCGCGCTTGATGCTCATCGCCTCAACCTCCGTGATAGTGCACGATCTCCACATTCCACGTCGAAGCTGCGGAGCACTGTGCGCCTCGCCGCATCATAATTGTGCGCGCGGCAAAAAACATCTTGTTCTCTGTTCGTTCTGTTAATAGAATATCGATATTCTCCCGAGCAGAGAGCGTCTGCGAGCGCGAGAAGGGTGGATGCATGGGTAGCCGATCGAAAATTGAGTGGACCGATTCGACTTTCAATCCTTGGGTCGGCTGTACGAAAGTGGCTCGTGCGAGAGGGGCACCGTCGGCGTGCGACTTCTGTTACGCAGAGAAATGGGCGAAGCGGAGCGGTCAGGTCGAATGGGGCAACCATCCCCGCCGCCGCACGACGGAAGCGTACTGGCATAACCCGATAGCTTGGAATAGCCGAGCGCGGTTATTTCAGAGTGAGCATGGACGGCGGCAGCGCGTGTTCTGTGCGTCCCTAGCGGACGTGTTCGACAACCAAGTGCCCCCCCTGTGGCGTACCGATCTGTTCAACCTCATTCGTGAATGCGATCAGTTGGATTGGCAACTCTTGACCAAGAGGCCACAAAACATCCGTAAGATGCTGCCGGCCGATTGGGGTCATGGATATCCCAACGTCTGGCTCGGGACTACGGCAGAGGACGCAAGCGCCTATAAGCAGCGGACCTCGTTTCTCCTCAAGGTGCCGGGTGCAGTTCATTTCGTGAGTTATGAACCCGCCATCGGTCCACTTGGACGACTCGACATTGATGGCCGACGTCCTGAGTGGGTCATCATCGGAGGCGAGAGCGGTGTGCGATCAGACCTCATTCGTCTGACCGATCCGCAATGGGCTCGCGACGCGATCGCGGAATGCCGCCGTCTGGGTGCGGCACCCTTCCTGAAGCAGTGGGGCACGTACAAGAATAATCCGTGCGTGGTCGAGGACGGGTTGACCGAACAGCAGGCAATGAAGGTCGATCCACCCGAGAATGGCAAGGGCGGCGGCAAACTGGATGGTCGTTTGTGGCGTGAGTTTCCAAGCACCACATCGCGAACGAAAGCGACGACTGCCTCACGAGAGAGGGACGCTGAGAATGCCGCAGAGGGACCCGGAGCAATATACGCAGGGTGACGACGGGCTTATTGTCGAGAAGGTTGGATCCTGGGCCGTCGAAAAGCTCAAGCTCGTTACCGATTATGTCTACGCATCCGGCGGGGCTCGCAAGAAATATTTGGGCACCGGCGCGGCCTATATCGATCCGTTTTGCGGGTCAGGCCGATCGCTGATCCGCGACACTACTACGTTCATTGATGGCAGCCCGGTTGCGGCGTTCAAGCGAGCCCTTCAATCGCCGGGACGGTTCACGTCGATCAACGTCTCCGATGGCGACGAAGAGCTTCTCGCCGTGGCGACAAAGCGCCTAACGGCACTAAGTGCGCCTGTTCGCCCCATTCTTGGCCCCGCAAGCGAGGCCATACCGAAGATCGTTCAAAGCTTGGATCGGTATGGATTACATCTTGCATTACTGGACCCATACAATTTGGGTGCGCTATCGTTCGACCTGTTCGAAGAACTCGCGAGGCTCAAGAACATTGACGTGATAGCGCATGTCAGCGTGTCCGATCTCCAACGTAACGCAGCCCGTTACGCTGGCGAGGACTACGACCAATTCGACAAGTTCGCCCCCGGATGGCGAAACAAGGTGAGCACCGACACGAACAAGAAAACGTTTCGTGACGCGATCATCAAATATTGGTCCGACCAAGTGACGGCGCTTGGACTTCCACAAGCGAAACACTGGGAGCTAATCCGTGGTGACCAGGGTCAGCGCTTGTACTGGCTGATCCTGCTAGCGAGGCATCCGCTCGCTCACGGTCTTTGGGCAAAGGTCAGTTCGGCAGCTAAATCTCCTACGTTTGATTTTTAAGCGCGTTCCTTCAAAAGATTAGGCATTTGGGGTTTGGAAACTCGCTCGTTTCAATACATTTTGCCAAGCATGCCCTAAGTATATCTCGCGTATACGTCGCATGACTGTCAATCGCTTTGGCTTTGGTCGCAGCGCCATGAGCTACGCGCGAGCGATCATCGTAGCTTCGTCGCAATTTTTCAAATTCCGAATATCGGTCGATATCAGATTTCAAAAAGTTGCTAATATACAAGCTCAATCTGAATGAGATTTCTTGGTCGACACCGAATAATGCCTCCAGGCCGCTCCAAGCCACCAGAAGGCGTATACTTGGATATGGAATGCAATGAAAAGATGTGAGGGCCTGCATAGCATTTTGGAATTTTGGCTCGTCCAAGAACGCAAGCCCCGTTTCCATATGCAATTTGATCCACTGTGCGTCTTCTAAAGTCAGTCGAAAATCTCCAAGATAGGTCGGCTTCGCATCGATAAAGCTTGAACAATAGATATGAGGCACATCCACTTCTGGATCATCGAGTGTTGAATGTGTGAGGATCACAGGCGCCGAAATCCAACCGCCCGTCCGAATCATAAGGAAGAATAAAAATACGTGCGCGTAGTCTAACTTGAAGACTCCGTCGCCGCCTATGCTGGCCAGCGAAATTTCAAAATCGATTTCTCTAACCCCCTTGAACAGTCGATCGTCATCTTCCTGAATATGCTTCTGAAATATTTTTTGTTTCTGTTTTGGATCACGTCTCGTCAAGTGGACAACAGTTCGCTTATCCAGCTCGTACAAATCGAATTGGTCAAATTCCAGCTTGACCCCGGCGCAGGGGATGTACCGCCAATACCAAAGGAGCGACATTATCATGCTTGGCCGAGTGAGCGCTTAGATATAGCTGGTAGCCCGTAGCAGCTCGTAGACGGGTCCGCTCTTAGACGACGACATTGTCCTTGCAAGTTCTTCGCGCTTTGCGCTATTCCGCGACGCGCAGAGGAATGCTCCTCGTAGGTGGTAAGCACGCCCAACTTGTAACCTGGTGTCCGCGCCTCTCCACAACATTCCCCACGGGACAGCCGAAATTCCCCTGTTGCGGCGAGGGCTTCGCCGATTCATTCTCCGGCGCGATGTGAAGGGGTGGCTGATTCGCCTGACCGGCGGATGAGACACCGCGCGAGCGGGCGTCACGCAGCGCCCGCCGAAAAATGCCGGAAATGCAATGAAACTCAATAAGTTACGGCTGCTCGGCTTCAAGTCCTTCGTCGAGCCGACCGACTTCCAGATCGAGCACGGCCTGACCGGCGTGGTCGGGCCGAACGGCTGCGGCAAGTCCAATCTGGTCGAAGCGCTGCGCTGGGTGATGGGCGAGACCTCGCACAAGTCGCTGCGCGCCGCCGGCATGGACGACGTGATTTTCTCCGGCACCAACACGCGCCCGTCGCGCAACACCGCCGAGGTGATGCTGTTCCTCGACAACGCCGACCGCTCGGCGCCCGCGCAGTTCAACGAACACGAGACGTTGGAAGTCTCGCGCCGCATCGAGCGCGAGAAGGGCTCGATGTACCGGCTCAACGGCCGCGAGGTGCGCGCGCGCGACGTGCAGCTGCTGTTCGCCGACGCATCGACCGGGGCGCGCTCGCCCGCGCTGGTGCATCAGGGGCGCATCGGCGAGATCATCCAGGCGAAGCCCGAGCAGCGCCGCCGCGTTCTTGAGGAAGCAGCCGGCGTCGCCGGCCTGCATGCGCGCCGCCACGAGGCGGAATTGCGGCTCAAGGCGGCCGAGACGAATCTCAACCGGCTTGAGGACGTGATCGGGCAACTGGCGCAGCAGATCGATGCGCTCAAGCGCCAGGCGCGTCAGGCGGTGAAGTACAAGCAGGTGTCGGCCGACGTGCGCAAGGCCGAGGCGACGCTGTTTCATCTGCGCTGGGTCGCGGCGAATGCCGAAGTCGCGGAAGCCGGCCATGCGAAGGACCTGAGCATCCGCCGCGTCGCGGACGCGACCGGCGCGCAGGCCGAAGCCTCCACGCGCCAGGCGAACGCGGCCGCCGATCTGCCGCCGCTGCGTGACGAGGAAGCCAAAGCCGGCGCCGCGCTGCAGCGCCTCGTGATGGCGCGCGATCAGCTCGACCGCGAGGAAGCGCGCGTCAACGAACGCATCGTCGAGCTTGACCGGCGGCTGGTGCAACTGGTGCAGGACATCGCGCGCGAGCAGCGCCAGCAGGCGGACGCGCAAGCCGCGCTGGAACGACTTGCGACCGAAGAGGCAGGCCTGACGCAGGACGGCGCCGGTGTCGCGGAGCGCGAGGCGAGCGTCGCGGCGCGCGTGACCGAGGCTGAGGGGACGCTCGGCGTCATCGAGAAGACGTTCGGCGAACTGACCGGCGCGCTCGCGGATCTCGTGGCGCGGCGTAATCAGCTTGAGCGCGCCGTCAGCGAGCACTCGGTGCGGCTGATGCGGCTGGAAGGCCAGATCGGCGACGTCGAGAACGAGCTTGCCGCGCTGGATAAACCGGAAAACGGCGCGCCGGACGTGGTCGCGCTCGCGAGCGCCGCCGAAGCGGCACAGAACGCCGTGATCGAAGCGGAAGCCGCGGCACTGCGTGCAGAGGCTGCGCATTCGGGAGCGCGCCAGGCGCTCGACGTGGCGCGCGGGCCGCTGACCGAAGCCGAGCGGCGCGTCGGCCGGCTGGAGGCAGAGGCGAAGGCGCTCGCCAAGCTGATCGATGTCGAGGCGAAGAAACTCTGGCCGCCCGCGATCGACCTGCTCACCGTCGAAAAGGGCTTTGAGGCAGCGCTTGGCGCAGCGCTCGGCGACGATCTCGAAGCCCCGGTCGATCCGGCCTCGCCGATCCGCTGGGCCGGCGCTGCCGCCGATAACGATCCCGCGCTTCCCGAGGGCGCCGAACCGCTCAGCCGCCATGTCACGGCGCCGCCCGAAATGGCGCGAAGGCTCGCGCAGATCGGCGTGATCGATCGCGCGCTTGGGCCCGTGCTCGCCGCGCAGTTGAAGCCCGGCCAGCGGCTGGTCTCGCCCGAGGGCGACCTCTGGCGCTGGGACGGCTTCGCCGCCGCTTCGAATGCGCCGACCGCGGCGGCGCGCCGCCTCGCCGCCAAGAACCGCCTCGCCGATCTCGATGCCGAGCTTGGCCATGCGCGCAGCGATGCGGAGGGAAAGCGCCACGCCGTCGAAGCGGCAGCGGCAGAATTGACCACGGCGGTCTCCGCCGAAACCGAAGCGCGCAATGCGCGGCGCAAGGCGCAGGCGCGTGCGGATGGCGCGCGCGATGCGCATGCGGCGGCCGAACGCGAGGCGAGCCGCATGACGGCGCGGCTCTCCGCGCTGGCGGAAGCCAAGGTGCGGCTGACGTCGAGCCGCGACGAGACCATCGCGGCGAAACGCGACGCCACGCAGGCGATCGAGCAGCTCGGTTTGGTGGCCGAGCTGGACCATCAGCTCGCCGAAACGCGCGGCGAAGTCGCGGCGAAACGCGCCGTGCTCGCCGAAGCGCGCGGCGAGGCGCAAGCGCTCGCGCGCGAGGCCGAGTTGCGCGGCAAGCGCCTGACCGCGATCGCGGCGGAGCGCGCCGAGTGGGACACGCGCAAGATCGGCGCGGTCGGCCAGATCGGCACGCTGGAACTGCGCTGCGGCGAGGCGCAGGCCGAGCGCGCGTCGCTCGAAGGCGCGCCGGCGGCGTTTGCCGAGCAGCGACGGGCACTTATCTCCGAAATCGAGGCGGCCGAAACCGCGCGGCGCGAGGCCTCCGGCCGCCGCGCTGCCGCCGATGCCGCCCTTGCCGATGCCGACAAGGCTGCACGAACTGCACTCGAGGCCGTCGGCGAAGCGCGCACCGAACAGGCGCGCGCCGAGGAACGGCTCGAAGCTGCCAACCGCCGCACCACCGACATCGAACACGAAATCCGCGAGATGCTGGAAACCGAGCCCGGCAGCGTTGCGGCGCTCGCCGAAATTGCGCCCGGCGCCGAGCTCCCCGATGTCACGGCGACGGAAGAGCGGCTGGAAAAACTGCGCCGCGATCGTGAGCGGCTCGGCGCCGTCAATCTGCGCGCCGAGGAAGAGTTGCGCGAAGTCGAGGCGCAGCACGGCAATCTGGTCACCGAGCGCGACGACCTCACCGAGGCGATCAAGCGGTTGCGTCAGGGCATTTCGAGCCTCAATCGCGAGGCGCGCGAGCGGCTGCTGTCATCCTTCGCGGTGGTGAACGGGCACTTCCAGCGGCTGTTCACCTCGCTGTTCGGCGGCGGCACCGCCGAATTACAGCTGATCGAAAGCGACGACCCGCTCGAAGCCGGCCTCGACATTCTCGCCAAGCCGCCGGGCAAGAAGCCCGCAACTCTGTCGCTGCTCTCGGGTGGCGAGCAGGCGCTGACCGCGCTGGCGCTGATCTTCGCGGTGTTCCTCACCAATCCGGCGCCGATCTGCGTGCTCGACGAAGTCGACGCACCGCTCGACGATCACAACGTCGATCGCTTCTGCGACCTGCTCGACGAGATGACGCGGCTGACCGACACGCGCTTCGTGATCATCACGCACAATCCGATCACCATGGCGCGAATGAATCGCCTGTTCGGCGTCACCATGGCGGAGCGCGGGATTTCGCAGCTGGTGTCAGTCGATCTGGAAACCGCGGCGAAGATCAGGGAGGCGGTGTGATTCAGGCGAACGGCCTTTAATCGCGCCGACCGGCCCTTTATCGAGAAGCTATGACGGCTACAAACGATTGACTTTATTTCTCGCTCCGATTGAAATGGTCGCGTCTGTGACAATTTAGTTGCGGACCCAAGTTGGGCGGAGAGGGGACCTCATGACCGGGCCGGGAGATCTCAGTAATCTGGCGAAAGCAGCGGTGGATTTTGCGACAGCCGTATTTGTACTAGCGCTCATTGCGACCTTCATCCTGCAAGCCACGCATGAGTTCGGCGTGCGCGCTTTGGTCAATCGCCGGCTGGTGAGGCGGTTCCTTCACCTGAAAAATTCCTATTTCCGCACCAAATCGATGTTTAATCTCCCATATCGACAGCTTTGCGGTCAGTTCGCGGCAGCGGTCAACGTCGATCTAGCCGCAGGTAAGGAAACGCCTTTGCTGCTTAGCCTCGCAAAATCTTTCGAAAGGAAGCCATCGTCTAAGGTCGATGACGAAACTGCCCGTTTGCAGGCGCTGGGATTTAGCGCCCAACAAGGAATTGATGAGCTTCAGGAACGCCTTGGAACCACGTGGATTCGTATCAACTACGCCATCGCATTACTTATTATCGTCGCCATCGTTGTTGTCCTGATATACACTCCTAATGCTTTCGAGCCGATGGCCAGATTTGAGGAGTTGACGGCGTCGCGCGTTATGCTCATTGCAGTCGGAGGCGTCGCGAGCCTAGTCGTGCCGCTCGGGCAGCGGTTGCTCGAACGCTTCCTTACCCGCTGACGATGGACGCCGATCTGACGCTTAGACGGGATAGCAGGAGCGGCGGTATTCGTCGCCGACCGACCGCCACGAATAAGTTCCATTATCAAAGATTGCGCCGCATCATCCTTATTCACGGATTTAATAGCGCTGAAGACAGCGCGCTCGAAGGCTACGACAAGTTCAAAACCTATTCGACCATCATCAACCAATCCTTTGGCGACCAGATGGTTACTCTTGCCTGGCCTGGTGATCGCTGGGTTTTAAACCCGGTCAGCTACTATCGGACTAACATCGAATCCGCGAAGGAGTGCGCGCGAGCGCTCGCGGAATTCATTGTTGAGCGCAATTCGCATGAGGAGGTGCCGTGCGAATACGTGCTCATCGCACACTCCCTCGGTTGCCGGCTCGTTGTTCTGCTTCTGGAAGAGTTGAGTAAGCGCAACGCCCCGCTTAAACAGTTCAAAATCTTTCTCATGGCCGCCGCGATTCCGGTAGGCTTACTGGCGCAGAACTCATCTGCTTGGCAAGCTGTTGGTAGCGTGGCGATGTCCGCCGTTCTCCACTCGCCGAACGACGGAATACTGCAGACGGTATTTCGGGCCGGAGAACCGGCAGGCTTTTGGACTTGGCCGGAAGCGGTCGGCCTTTACGGAAGTCCGCGTGACGGATTGTGGACAATTCCGCCTAAATTGATGGCGGGGTTTGGCCACAATTACTACTGGGTGAGAAGCGACAGCGCAAAGTTTATCGCACGAGCGCTGGGTTTCGGGGTCGACCTGGAGATCGAACACCACAACCTGCCCGAGGCGACTCCGCTTATCGAGCGCGATAACCTTGAAGCTCGCACGCTTGCTGCGTGGCAGGGTCAATTTGGCACGATTGCTGCGGGCTCTCCCGAGAGCGCAGCCAGTTCGGTCCCGCTGGACACGCGCAGTAGCGACTTGGTCACGCGCCTGCACGCGCGCGGCGACATCTCCGACGCGCAGTATGATGCAGCGCGAAGATTTTATGCGCATTGGTACCTTGCCGGCTTAGGCGAGCATACTGAACCCCGCCATCCGAATTTTGTTGCACGCCTTGTCCGCGTTCCCGTGTTGCGCGAGCACGAAGCCTATTACAGCGAGCGTCATAATGAAGATCTCGCACACATTGGAGTAACGTTTTCGCCAATTGTCAGAGCGGTATTGCTGGAAAACCGCGATCCTGAGGGTGTAGGGCAACTCTATCTCAATCGCACGGGAAGGAGGGCGCGGGAGAGCGTCATCGATATTGCGCGCGCATGCTTAGACGCGCTGACGCGCCATTACAGCTGAACGCGTCGCAAATCCATCGTATATGTGTCGCAGCTTGTCTCGGTCGATCTGGAAACCGCGGCGAAGATCAGGGAGGCGGTGTAGTCGCTTTCACCGGCACCACCGGCACCGCCGGCGCGTCCTGCGTGCGGTGGGCGACCTTCTCGGTCTTCTGGTCTTTTAGCGTCTTGAAGTTTGCCGCCTGGCGCAGATCGTTCTTGGTCGCAGCGAGCACGATGTGATCGATGCCGTCGCTCGACTTGTCGCGCACGATATTGAGCGACTTGTAGGTGACGGCGACATCCCTCGCGCCCATGCCGAACACGCCGCCGATCGAGATCACAGCGGCCTCAACGGCGCCATCGTCGTTCACCAGCAGATTGGCTATGCGGCCGATGCTCTCGTGCGAGGCGCTCACCACCTTGGCGCCGATCAGGTTGGAGCCGAGCCACTGGCTCGTGTCCTGGCGGATCGGATAGGCGCCGGTCGCGCGCAGCGGGCCTGCGGAGGAGGATGGCGCGGTATCCTGCGCGAGCGCGGGGGCCAGTGCGCAAAGGGCTGCTGCCGCCACCAAGGCATGACGAGTGAACATGAGAACTCTCCCTGTCGCGCTACGTCTGTTCAACGGCCGGGACGGAACCTTGGTTCCCTGAAGTGGGTCGCGCACCGGAGCGAGTCGGTTCGCCTCGGCCCGGCTCGGGTCATCCTAGACCGTGAAAAAGGGTTAGCGCCTGCGAAATGGGCGGTTTTGAACCGCAATTCGGGGAAGCCCGACCATACACCACGCGATTCTGCGGGATATGCGGCGGGTCAGCCGCCCTGCCCCGGCCTCAATGGATGGGGTATGTTCCGCGCGCAAATCACCTTCCGGAGCCCTCAAGGAGCCCCAATGTCCAACATTTCTTCGACCTGGATCATCCTCGGTGTCCTCGTCGTGCTCGTGGTGTGGATCGTCATGATCTACAACGGGCTTGTTGCGATGCGGCAGCGCGTCAACCAGTCGTTCGCCGACATCGACGTTCAGCTCAAGCAGCGCCACGACCTGATTCCCAACCTGGTCGAGACCGTGAAGGGCTACGCCGGGCACGAGCGCGGCACCCTCGAAGCGGTCGTGAAGGCGCGCCAGACCGCGATGGCGGCGCCCAGCGTCGAGCAAAAGGTTGCCGCCGAGAACATGCTGTCGGGCGCGTTGCGGCAATTGTTCGCGCTGTCGGAGGCCTATCCGGATCTCAAGGCCAACCAGAACTTCATGCAGCTGCAGAGCGAGATTTCCGACATCGAGAACAAGCTCGCGGCGTCGCGGCGCTTCTTCAACAACGCGGTGCAGGAGTACAACACCGGCATCCAGCAATTCCCGGCCGCGCTATTCGCCGGCCCGTTCGGATTCCACGCACAGACCTTCTTCGACCTCGGCGAGACACGCGCCCAGCTCGAGCAGGCACCGCAGGTGAAGTTCTAGCTCTTCTTCTCCCCTCCCCCTTGCGGGGAGGGGTCGGGGGTGGGGGTCCTAGTTTGAGGCGACGATCGTACGACACGCTCGACCCCCCTCCCTAACCCTCCCCCTCAAGGGGGGAGGGAACACACCGAGCAAGTGACGCATGGCAGCAGCCTTCGGTCTCTACACGCATATTCAGTCGAACCGGCGGCGCTCGATCCTGCTTCTGATCGGGCTGTTCTTACTCGTCTACCTGATGGTGTTCGCGGGCGCGCTCGCAGCCGGCGCGATGAGCTACGACGCCTCGCTGCAATGGCTCCTGCAACGTGCCTGGATCGACACCGTGAAGGCCGCGCCCTTCGCCACCGCCGGCGCCGCGCTGTGGATCCTCATCGCCTATAAATTCCACCAGTCGCTGATCGACATGGTGACCGGCGCACGGGAGGTGACCCGGCAGGAGGAGCCGCGGCTCTATAACCTGCTGGAAAATCTCTGCATCTCGCGCGGCATTCCGATGCCGAAGCTCAAAGTCATGGACACGCCCGCGCTCAATGCGTTCGCGAGCGGCATGAGCGAGAAGCAATACGCCGTCACGGTGACGACCGGACTGCTCAACGCGCTCGACGATGCCGAGGTCGAGGCCGTGCTCGGCCACGAATTGACACACATCCGCAACGGCGACGTACGCATGCTGGTGATCGCCGTGATCATCGCGGGCGTCATCTCGATCTTCGCCGAGATGTTCTTCCGCATGTTCTTCTACGCGCGCACCGGCTGGGGCTCGTCGCGCTCGTCCGGCGACAGCAACCGCGGCAAGGGCGGCGCGGGCTTCGCCATCGTGATCGCGATCGCGCTGGTCGCGCTCGCCTGGTTCCTCTCGGTCGTGATTCGTTTCGCGCTGTCGCGGAAGCGCGAATTCCTCGCCGACGCCGGCGCGGTGGAACTGACGAAGAATCCCGACGCCATGATCTCGGCGCTGCGCAAGATCGAGAACCGCGGGGAGCTGGAAGGCGCGACCTCGGCGGTGATGGAGATGTGCGTCGACAATCCGCGCGAGGGCATCGCGGACCTGTTCGCCACGCATCCGGCGGTGGACAAGCGTGTCGATGCGCTGGTGCGCTTTGCGGGCGGGCATGATCCGGGCCCGCTCGCGGTGCCGCAGTATGATGGCGAGGCGCAGGAGCAGGCCGACGAGACGCAACAGGGAGCGCAGGAAGCCCTGCCGGACGGCCCGTTCGGCCCGTCGAACGCGGGCGGCAAGCCGTTTCTGCCAGCGCGCCCGCCGATCGAACTCGGTGCACCCAGTGCGCCGCCGGCCAATCCGTCCGATCCTGGCCCATGGGGACCGCATGGCGGCAGCACGCGTTAGTCGGCCCTTATGGGATCGACTGGTCCGGCTCGCGGGCACTATCGCGCTCGCGGGTCTGACGGCCGCCTGCGCCGGCGGGATGGATCCGGGCTATTCGGTGGTGTCGCAGGACCGGTTCGATTTCATGACCTGTCCGGAGATCATCGGTCATCGCGCCAACTGGACGGCG
>Ga0190272_10000545_pt1 | contig 19512 bp, 15 predicted proteins | sample Popmic504T_FD_133746 | JGI IMG/M metagenome (GOLD analysis project Ga0190272, IMG submission 133746) | Populus adjacent soil microbial communities from riparian zone of Shoshone River, Wyoming, USA - 504 T | ecosystem: Environmental > Terrestrial > Soil > Riparian zone | place: USA: Wyoming... | reverse complement strand
TTATCAATACCAATAATATCATCAGAGATTTTTGATTTATTCGAAGTAAAGAGCTGCAGCGTTTTATCAAACAGGTTGTAAACTCCTTTGAAACCCTTGCCGATCCCGATCGGCCATGAAAGGGGGCGTGTGTGGATGTTCAGCTCTTTTTCAATATCATCGAGCAAATGATATGGATCCAGTCCTTCCCTGTCAAGCTTATTTATGAAAATGATCACAGGCGTATGACGCATGCGGCAAACTTCCATCAGCTTCCTGGTCTGCTCTTCAACGCCTTTTACGCAGTCTATCACCAGTATCACACTGTCAACAGCTGTCAGCGTGCGGTACGTATCTTCCGCAAAATCCTTGTGACCGGGCGTATCGAGAATGTTCACTTTATACCCGTTGTAGCCAAATCCCATCACGGAAGTTGCCACCGAAATTCCACGCTGCTTTTCAATTTCCATGAAATCCGACATGGCCTCCTTCCTGATCTTGTTGCTTTTAACAGCACCTGCGGTCTGGATGGCACCACCGAACAGCAGTAGCTTTTCAGTAAGCGTAGTTTTCCCGGCATCAGGGTGGCTGATGATTCCAAAGGTTCTTCTTTTGTTTATTTCTTCAGGTTTCAAAATAATAAAGTTTTAGCTGGCATTCCAATGCAAATCGCCCCTTTGTGGGGGGCGATGTTGCTTTGAGGTCGCGAGCAGATTTGAACTGCTGTACAAGGTTTTGCAGACCTCTGCCTAACCGCTCGGCCACGCGACCTTTAAAACTGGCTGCAAACTTAGTCTTTTTTGAAAAACTGTCAAAGATATCTTTTACCTCACAGGTCCGGAAATGTTACCGGAAAGGTGTAATGTGTTGATCCTTAATGTCACGCAGATTAGCTTGCAAGCAAAAGTATTTGCAGTGCAATGGCGGCAAATCAGTGATACCGGTTTTTTTACTAATTTTACACTTCCGATATAAATATGGAAACCGTTACAACAAGCCAGCTTTATTGCACCAGCCTAACCCGTTATGAACGGATGCTTACCCGTGAGGTGGCTGTCGGTGACGTCTCCCTTGGCGGCTTAAACCCCATCCGTGTGCAAAGCATGACCACGACGGATACAATGGACACAGCAGCTACGGTGGCACAAAGCATCCGCATGATAGAAGCAGGATGCGAATATGTCCGGATAACGGCACCCAGCCTGAAGGAAGCACAAAATCTTGAAAATATACGGAAAGAACTTCGTGCAAAAGGATACTCCACGCCGCTGATTGCAGACATTCATTTCACTCCTAACGCCGCCGAGCTCGCTGCACGGATCGTTGAAAAAGTAAGGGTGAACCCCGGTAACTACGCTGATAAAAAGAAATTTGAGACTATTGAATATTCAGATGCTGCTTATGATGCAGAGATGGAAAGGATACGCCAGCGATTTACACCGCTTGTGAAAATATGCAAGGAGTACGGAACCGCCATGCGCATCGGTACAAACCATGGCTCACTCAGCGACCGCATCATGAGCCGTTATGGTGACAGCCCGCTGGGAATGGTGGAATCAGCACTTGAGTTTCTTCGTATATGCGAGGATCATAACTATTATAATATTGTGCTTTCAATGAAGGCCAGCAATACGCACGTAATGGTGCAGGCTTACAGGCTGCTGATCCTTAAAATGAAAGAATATGGAATGAATTATCCCCTGCATCTCGGGGTGACTGAAGCAGGTGAAGGTGAGGATGGCAGGATCAAATCAGCCGCAGGAATCGGTTCGCTGCTTGAGGATGGAATCGGTGACACAATACGCGTTTCATTGACCGAAGATCCTGAATTTGAGATCCCTGTGGCAAAGGCACTGGTAGCAAGATATAACGAAAGAGTAAAGCATGATTCCATACCTCCGCTTGCCGGGGATGGACCTGATATACTGGGTTATTCGCCTTATGATTACCGCCGCCGTGCGTCGCATGAAGTTCTGAACATCGGTGGTCATCATGTACCCCGGGTCATTGCTGATTTTTCGAATGAAAAGGAAGTCAAACCTGCATCACTGTTTCCTGTCGGATATAATTATTCCATCCCACTCGACAAATGGAATCTGACCGACCTGGCCTGTGATTTTATTTATCTCGGATCCGCCAAAATCAGTTTTGAAATTCCCGGAACGCTGGGCTTGATCAGGAATGCCGAAACCTGGAAAGGACTGGAAAATAAATCCGGGTCCTATCCTTTGTTTGATGCTCACACATATTTCAGCACGGCGGAAAAATCACCTGTGCTGAATTTCGTAACCGTTTCAGCCACTGATTTTTTCGGAAGCCAGCCTTTCGGTTTCAAAGAAGTGGATCATACCGTAGTTTTTATTTTTGAAACAGGCAACAGTCATGGCATGGCTGAGCAAAGAAGAATGTTCATCGAACTGCTTCAAAGAAAAATTACGAACCCGGTTATCATCAGGAGAAGTTATTCCGGGATCGACAGTGATGAGCTACGCCTTCATGCAGCAACCGACATGGGGGCATTGTTCCTTGACGGCCTGGGTGACGGAACATTGATCTCACATGAAAGTAAAATATCAAAACAGGTTGTGAACAGCACGGCTTTCGGACTTTTGCAGGCCACACGCACCCGTATTTCAAAGACAGAATATATTTCATGCCCTTCCTGCGGCCGGACCCTGTTCGACCTCCAGGAAACAACAGCCCGCATCAGGGCACGCACCGATCACCTGAAAGGTGTGAAGATCGGTATCATGGGCTGCATTGTAAACGGGCCCGGTGAAATGGCCGATGCTGACTATGGTTATGTTGGCGTTGGAGTTGGAAAAATTACATTATACAAAGGAAAAGAAGTGGTGAGGAAAAGTATTGATGCAGATAAAGCTGTTGATGCACTGATCGAACTGATCCGGCAGAATGGAGACTGGGTGGACCGGAAGTTATAGTGGGTTGAATTGCATTCAGGAATATTATTTTAAAATTATTATTGACCAGGTTAGCTTATGAATTATTTTAAACAGGAATCAAAAACCGCTTTACAGGCAATCGAGTATGCACAATGGATCGTCCATGCCCCCATGGTTTTCCAGGCTACAAGGGTCATGCGTGAAAGCGGCATTCTAAAAGCTATCCAGGATTCCGGCCATGAAGGCATCACGATCGAAGAAATCGGCAGCCAGATTGACCTTCCTCATTACGGGATCAGGGTACTTCTTGAATCAGGACTTGGATCAGGCGTATTACTATGTAATGAAGGCAGGTACACGCTTACAAAAACAGGCTACTTCATACTTAATGATGAGATGACCCGCGTGAACATGAATTTTGTTCATGATGTTTGTTATAAAGGATTGTATAACCTTGATCAATCTGTCAAAAACGAAAAACCGGAAGGACTCAAGGTGTTTGGAGAATGGAATACGGTTTATGAGGGACTGTCGGAGCTGCCACCAGACATCCGCAAATCATGGCTTGAATTCGACCATTATTATTCCGATGATGCATTTCCGCGTGTGCTCCCGCATGTTTTCCGGCATAAGCCGAAAAAACTACTTGATATCGGCGGTAATACAGGCAAATGGTCAATTGCCTGCCAGCGTTACGACCCGGATGTACATATTACGATCGTGGACCTTCCGGGTCAGATCAAACTCGCCCAGCAAAATATAGAGAAAAAGGGGGCCTCGCTGGATCGGATCACCTTTCACGGGATGAACATACTGGATGAAAGTCAAAAGCTCCCGGCCGGATATGATACGATCTGGATGAGCCAGTTCCTGGATTGCTTTTCGGAAAAAGAAATTGTATCCATACTTAACCGCTGTTTTGATGCGCTGAATGCAGACGGTACTTTGTTCATCCTGGAACCTTTCTGGGACCGCCAGCGTTTTGAAGCTGCAGCATTCGCACTCCAGCAGACCTCGCTTTATTTTACAGCCATTGCCAACGGCAACAGCCAGATGTATCATTCAGAAGTTTTCCTTAAATGTATCGAAGAAGCCGGCTTTGAGGTTTCAGAGCAGATCGACAGGATCGGGCTTTGCCATTCATTGCTCCGCTGCAGGAAAAAAAGAAACCCCGAGGAATTGTAATGCCAATAAAAGGCTCATGGATGACCTGCAACTATGATCACCAGCTCTCCTTTTACTGTTTTTGAACCGAAGTAACCAATAAGCTCTTCAAGAGAACCACGTTTTGTTTCTTCAAAAATTTTTGTCAGCTCGCGCGATACGGCAGCCTGCCTGTCTTTTCCCATAACTTCAGCAAGCTGTTCTAACATTTTCACTAAACGAAAAGGAGATTCATAGAACACCATTGTTCGCTCCTCCGGGACCAGACTCTGGATGCGCGACATGCGTCCTTTTTTTTGCGGCAGGAAACCTTCAAATACAAATCTGTCGCACGGGATGCCTGAATTAACAAGCGCTGGAACAAAGGCGGTTGGTCCCGGAAGGGTTTGAACGGGTATATTATTTTTAATACATTCCCTTACCATCAGGAACCCGGGATCTGATATGCCCGGCGTACCGGCATCCGATACCAGCGCAACGCTTTTTCCCGCCTGGATCATGCTTATGACCCCGCTAACTGCCGCATGTTCATTGTGCTGGTGATGCGCAAGCGGCCTTGTGGCAATGCCAAGGTGCCTCAGCAGCACACCGCTTGTACGCGTGTCTTCGGCAAGGATCACATCGGCCAGCCGGAGGTAGCGTATAGCCCTTAACGTTATATCCTCCAGATTGCCAATCGGCGTTGGCACCAGGTACAGCCCTGCCGGCAGACTGGCAGCCGCTAGGGGCTCATGAATATCAGTTTGCAATGCCCGTTGAAGTTGATAATACTTTCAGCACATCACTGTTATTCCCGATTATCAGCAGCTTCTTCCCGCCTGCATTTACGTGTATCATGCTTCTTGCCTCCCTGTCGTTGAAAAATCCGGACTTAGTAACAGGAACATGTGCCAGCCCCCCCTTTCCGTCACCCTTTAAAAAATTACCTATGGATGCATCATACCTTCCTGTTTCAACTTCCGTTACATACGAATTACCCACCATTACGGCGTCCAGGTTGCCATCTCCATCAAAATCATCGCACATAATGGCATTCACCGGTGCGAACTGCGTGTGGACCGGCAGCTCCCGAATCCTGAACTTCCCTCCACCCAGGTTTTCGATATAGCTGGTTGAAAATGTCCTGCTGTATAGAACGGTGGCGGTATCGACCTGTTCTCTCGGGAAAATATCGTATATGGTAGCCGTTGCATATGGCCGGTAACGGAGGAATTTTCTTCGCAACGGCCTTATCTGGTCGATCATCATGTCGCGGTTGTGAATGGGGTAACTCTTTCCCTGGATGTAATAGCACATGATGGCATCCAGGCTTCCATTGGCATCAAAATCCGATGCATAAACACAGGCAGGCTCCGTTTCGGACGCTCTGATCCGCGAATTAAGACCAAGGTTTCCTGCTATATAATCAATATCACCATCATTGTCGAAGTCTCCACCGGCAATGCAATTCCACCATCCTTCTGAATTTTCAAGACCTGAACCCTGGGTAGCAGGAACAAGTTTCCCGTTCTCATTTTTATATAGCGATACCTTCATCCATTGCCCTACTACAATCAGGTCCGGTATCTTATCGCCGCTGAAATCGGTCCACATTGCATTGCTCACCAGGCCGGGATTCTGAAGCTCGCTGCAAACTACTGCTGTTACATCGGTAAAAACACCCTTATTGTTCTGCAGGATAAAGCTCCTGGGGGCAAGCGGGTATCTGCCCGGGATGATCCGACCACCGACAAAAAGGTCCTGATCGCCATCACCATCATAATCCCCTGCTATCACGCATGAACCGCTGGAAGATTCTTCAGGAAGTGCTTTTTCATCGTGTGCAAGCATTGCTTTACCATTGTTTATGTAAAGCCTGTCCTGGTATCCGGAGGACCCTTCTTCAAATTCATTGCCTCCGCTCACCACATACAGGTCGTTGTCGCCGTCGCCATCCGCATCGAATATCAGCGCATCCGCATCTTCATAGTTTTTATCTTTTTCAAGTGCAGGGACCTGCTGACGGCGAAAGCTTCCATTGCCCTGCTGAAAATAAATTTCCGGGGTAAATCCGGAAGCCGCTCCGGTAAAAACATCATCCAGCCCGTCGCCATTCAGGTCTCCTGATGCAAGACAGGGGCCGGGCCTTGAAAACATTTGGGGAAGCAATGGCTCGCGCTTGAAGTCAATGAACAGGTTCTCCTTATGCACGAACCCAAGTCCTGACGATTTTGTTGCATCGGTGAAAAGCGTTTTAACGATAACCGGTTCTGGGCTTTTAGCAGGCGATGCATTCTTTTTTTCTACTGTCAACACCTGGTCTGTTTTAACATCAAGAAGTGTTTCTATAGTTCCATCGGCCCATTTTATTTCCACCTTCGGTACAACGGTCATTTTTCCCACACCAAAATGGATCCTGTTCTCCGTTGATGAATAATAACCGCTGGCCGGGTTGAACATCTTGCATTGAATGCTGTCTCCGGCAAAAAGTGTAATACATGCATCGACACCATCCGTATTTTTTTCATCGCCCTTGAGCCTGAACTGTAAATAATGATTGTCATTCGACTGCCGTGCATTGTTGCGGTAAACAAATGCCGGCTTATCGATGTTGTTGATCACGATATCCATGTCGCCGTCATTATCAAGGTCGGCCGGTGCGGCGCCGTTCGAAAATGCAGTTTCTGTTATACCCCATGCCTGGGATTTGTCGGTAAAAGTGAGGTCACCGCGGTTCTGGTACACATAGCTCCGCAAAGGAGTCGATGGCACTACATTGAGGAGGTCGTAGATATGTTTGAACTGCCCGATTCCTCCATGCTGGTTGATCGAATCCAGGAAATATCTTGAATAGTCAAGATCGGTGAGATCTTTCCTGTATCCATTTGCCACATAAAGGTCCTTCCAGCCGTCGTTGTCGAAGTCTTCAAACAAAGGGGCCCAGCTCCAGTCGGTATTGGAAACGCCTGATAGCTGTCCGATCTCGCTGAAAGTTCCGTTCCCGTTGTTAAGCTGCAGATTGTTTCTCATATACTGGTAACCGTATCCAAAAGTTGAAGCAAGCGTAAAGTCATCATACCCCATCGGACCACGCAGCATCTTCTGCCTGAAGTTGTCTTCCGCCAGCATGTCAAGTGTATAAATATCCATCAGGCCGTCGTTGTTAAAGTCTGCCACCTGACTTCCCATGCTTGAATTGCTTGTATGCTTGAAATACCGGTCCCTGCTCTCGGTAAAAGTGCCGTTCCGGTTGTTGACATACAAAAAATCAGGCATCAGAAAATCATTGGTTATATAAAGGTCCTGCCATCCGTCCAGGTTTATATCTATCACAGCGGCATGAAATCCAAATGCCTTGTTGTCAACTTTCGCTGCAAGGGTCACATCGGTAAATGTATTGTTGCCATTGTTGCGGTATAACCGGTCGCTTACAAACTCCCTGTCTGTTTCGGGTTTGAAGAGCACAGTGGTGGCATTTGAATAATCAAGCGGAGAGTTGACAAGGTACATATCCAGGTCTCCGTCATTGTCATAATCAAAAAAGGTTGCATTGTTTGAGCTGCCTGCATCCGCCAGTCCATATTCCTTTGCCTTTTCTGTAAAAGTGAAGTTTCCGTTGTTGATATAAAGCAGGTTGGTTCTGGTTGCCGGATCAAATTTTCCGGCGCGGCATACATAAATATCCTTCCAGCCGTCAGCGTTAATATCGATCATGGTAACACCGGTGCTTAATGACTGCCGGGGAAGTATGCCTGCCTGGGAAGTGATGTCTTCAAACTTAAGGTTGCCTTTATTGAGGTAAAGCCTGTTATCGAGATTTACTGCGCTGAAAAAAAGATCAGGCAGCCCGTCGTTGTTTATATCACCAATGCCTACCCCGCTGCCATTATAAATATATTCATGCGTATATACAAGCTCGTCACTTTCTATGATGTTATTGGCAAAATCCACACCGGTCTCGGCCGGAGATAACAATGAAAAAACCGGCTCCTGTTTTTTGATGGAATCATTCTGAGGCTCTTTGCTTCCTTTGCATGATATCAAGATCAAAAGGAAAGCAGCAGAAATTAAATGGCTCAATTTCATTTAGGGTATATGTTTTTATTTTCCTCCGTGCCTCATGGAATGTAGCCTGATTTCCGCATTGATTTTTTTTCCGAATGCCGTTTCTTTTCTTTCAGACGCTCTTCTTTTACGTTTTGCGGAAGGCGGGAAGGTACCCTTTTTTTCTTTTTATGAAAAGCCTTTTCAATCATGTACTTGAACCTTGTTGAAGCTATTTTCCGGTTCTCAAGCTGGCTGCGGGCTTCCTGTGAAACAATTTTCAGGACACCTTCCGAATTAATTCTGGCGGCGAGGACTTCCATGATCAATGACTTCTGATCGTCAGTAAGATGGAGCGATTGATTAACATCGAATGCAAGTTCGATTTTTGTGGAAACCTTATTTACATTTTGACCACCCTTTCCGCCACTCCTCGATGCATTAAAAACCGCTTCATCCAGAAGGGCTTCTGTATCGGGAACCGGGACCACCTCTTCAGGCATGAATCAACGTTAATAACCTGCTGCCGGATAAAGGTCTCCGGACAACACCTAAATAATCAGAAAATAAAACAGGAAGCGACATCATTCACCAGTCATCTTTTTTAATTGTGGCAGTGGGTTGCCTCATACCCTTGTCAAGGTCCTTCATAACCTTTTTCATATGGTCATCCGATTGCTGAAGGTAATAAACGTATACGGGTTTATAGCCCGGGATATCCGTTTCCATCCATCTTTCAGCCGGATAATAGGATTTCTGCTTCCAGTTGATCTCTGATATCGTATAACGGTATTTGTTTTCCTTGAACTCGAGGGTAAGCGTATATTCTATCAAACCGGCTTCCGTAGGCTCTTCCTTTTTTTCAGCTTCATTTATGATCTTAAGCCTGGCCTTGCATATCATTTTGCCTGCAACAGTGTCACGTTCACGTATTACATCAGCCGGATTCTTGTAGTATTCATTTGCCCAGTTAAAAGCGCGGTTCTGCAGTTCCTTAAAACCGGTTGATGGCATATCAACTACATCCTGGTAAGTGATCAGTTTTGTCTTGTCATCTACTGGCAGCTTAGGTGACTTTGACAAAGATTGTGCTTCCAAAAAAGAAGGGACTGAAAATAAAATGATGGAAATGAGTATCGGAAGGCCTGGGATCTTTGTCATGCAGATGATGTTGATGCACAAAGATAATAATGCAAACAGAAAAACGGAAGCTAAAACTTAGCTGTTGACCTGAATTTTAAGCTTTGTGCCGGGCCTCAGGTTTTTTGAATTATTGATCCCGTTGACCTTTTTGATCTTGTCAACTGTAGTGCCCGGAAACTTTTGAGCGATGTTCCAGAGTGTATCACCGGGCTGGACGATATGATAAACAAAATTGCTTTTGGATGGCACAGCCTTCTTTGTATTTGAAGCCGCAGGCGTTGAAGCTTTTGCCTTTGCAGGGGCTTTAGGTTTCACAGCCTCATCCGGGTGTATAATGGTGGTCTCTTCATTCGGAATCTCTTCTTCCTTAGCGCTTCCGATGGCCAGTGTTTTTTCGGTACGCTGGTACACGACGAGCCTTTGTCCTGCGTTCAAACGCGTTGATTTAAGGCGGTTCCATTTTTTAAGCTCACCTGCATAACAATCATATCGGCCTGCTATTGAGTAAATGGTTTCACCTTTCCTGACCACGTGATACTTTTTGGTTTTCACGTAATATTTGCGGTAACCTTGTTGTGCCGTATCGTCGTAAAGATTAATTCCTGTCAGAGGATTTGCAAACCGTACCTGGTCGAGGCTGTCTGAAACTCCCTGTGCAAGGGCCGGATCGACAACCATATCACCCAATTTGCCGAGTCCCAGTAGCTGAAAATAATTATTCATCATATCGGCCACAATTTCATTCCGTGTAAACGGACTGCTAGCACCCAGCACAATGCTTACAAGCCTGCGTCCTCCGCGATTTGCAGTAGCAACCAGGCAGAACCTTGCATTTTTTGTATAGCCGGTTTTCAATCCATCAACTTCACCAGGATACTGTATCACAAGGCCGTTATGGTTACGGTGAAGATGCTTTTTTCCGGCAACCGATACATAATCCATGCTTGTAATTTTGAGCAACTCCGGATATTTGATGAGCTCAAGGGCAAGCACCAGCAGGTCGTTGGGTGAAGAACTGTTGTCTAGCTCGCCTGAAATAGCCGGAAGTCCTGAAGGATTCGAATAAAAAGTATGTTCCATCCCCAGAAGCGCGCATTTTTCATTCATCCTCCTGATAAACGGTTCCAGCGTGCCACCGGCAAGCTCTTTACCGATCCAGACCGTGGCTTCATTATTGGAGCTAACCATAGCAAGACGAACCAGCTCATCGAGCGTAAATTTTTCCTTAACTGTATATTTTGTCCTGTGCTTTCTTCCCCTGTAATATTCACGGGTAACAATTACTTCATCCTCCCAGCATGCTTTGCCTGATAATACATCTTCCATAGCAAGGAGTGCAACCATCATTTTGGTTAATGAAGCTACCGGATAGGCGTAGTTCATATCCTTTTCCCACACCACAACCTTGCGGTCCATGTCGTATAATAGTCCTGCCCTGACTGATTCTTCATGGTTCATGATATCACTGACCGGGTCCCTGACAAATGCACTAAAAGATGACGTCACAACGGATTTAGTGGAGTCGGGGACCGGGGGGAATGATGCCGTACTAACAGAGGGTAACACCACCAGGGCCCCAAGCGATAAAAGAAAACTAACCATGTACCTGATTTTATTCATGAAATAACCTGCATAATTCATTGGTTTGCAATGATAATTAAAATAAATCATTTGAATTTTCACGGTACTTGCTTATTTTTAAACAACCTGATGTTAATATCGTCGACCGGTATGACCTATACTTCAGACTGTTTAAAAGGTTACGGTTTTTTAACTTGAACACCCTGTCATTATTGCAATTTAAGGAAATTTTTACACAAAATGCATTAATTCACACATTTTGATCTCACAAATCATCACATATTTTTGTGGGAAACTGGCAGGTGAAAACATATACCTGCGTAATACTCAATGCTTTTCAATAATTTAAAGCCTGTAAATTTAATAAAAATATGATAGGATTCTTACAGGAAATCAAATTAACAAAATTTATGTCTGCCACAATATCAGGATAAATACTTGGCTACAATTGGCATTCGCCGGCCCATTCCAAATGCCTTGGGTGTTACGCGGAGGATCGGGGCGAACTGTTTCCTCTTATATTCATTGCTGTTCACCATTTTCAGAACCTTTAAAACCAGCATTTGTTCAAATCCTTCGGCAATAATTTCTTCCGGGCTTTTATATTTTTCAATATAAAGATAAAGTATCTTATCAAGAATGGCATAATCAGGGAGGGAGTCACTGTCGAGTTGCCCAGGTCTCAGCTCTGCAGACGGAGGTTTATTGATTATGGATACGGGAATCACCTGTTTGTCCCTGTTTAAATATTCAGCCAGTTCATATACGCGTGTTTTGTAGAGGTCACCAATCACAGAGAGGCCGCCGCACATATCGCCGTAAAGGGTGCCGTATCCGACGGCGAGCTCGCTTTTGTTTGATGTATTGAGCAGGATATAACCGAATTTATTCGACATGGCCATGAGCAGTGTTCCGCGTATGCGAGCCTGCAGGTTCTCTTCTGCTGTGCTGAAATCAAGGTTCCGGAACGAACTGTCGAGTACCTTCATGAATTCATCGTATATCCCTCCTACCGGAAACTGCTTATAGGGCGAAGAGAGATTCTCGCACATTTCCAATGAGTCATCCACAGAATGCGCAGATGAGAACTGTGAAGGCATGAGCAATGACATTACATTCCTGCTTCCCATCGCTTCGGCGGCAAGCGCAAGAACAACGGCTGAATCAATACCTCCCGACAAGCCCAGGATGGCGCTGTTGAATTTCATCTTATTGAAATAATCCCGCAATCCTAAAAGGAGTGCAGCATGTATTTTTTCAATTTCCGATTCATCCGGTGGTATATGCCCTGAAGGCTTGCTGGTGTCAAAGACCTGGAAGTCTTCCTCAAAATAATTCATCGCGCCAATCATATCACCGTCTTTCCCGATAACCATGGATCCGCCATCGAAGATGAGCTCGGTTTGCGCACCTACCTGGTTTACGTAGTAAATAGGAAGCCCATAGGTGACAGCATTTTTCTGAAGTATTTTTTTCCTCCCCTGGCCATGCATGTAATTGAATGGTGATGCCGCAATATTGACAATAAACTCAGGCTTTTCCTTCACAAGCTCATCCATCGGACAAAACGTGTATAACGGATCGTCCTCGATGTTCCAGAGGTCCTCGCAAATGGTAAGGGCAATGCGTGTGCCTTTTACCACTACAGTTTCAAAAGTCGTTGCGGGCTCAAAATAACGGTACTCATCAAACACATCGTAGGTAGGAAGCAGGGTTTTATGCACCACGTTAGTGATCTTGCCATCCTGCAATACCCATGCAGAATTAAAAAGGTTTTTCCCGTCCTTCACGGGGTTGATGCTCGGTGAACCGACAATGGCTGCAATACCGGTACAATGTGTGGCAATTTCCTCTACTGCGGTTTCGCACTGGTAAACAAAATGATTGAAGTCCAGAAAATCCAGTGGCGGGTAACCGCATACACTCAGCTCAGCAAATACAACCAGGTCGGCTTTTGCAGCCTTTGCCCGGTTGATGGAGCTTATGATCTTTTCAACGTTGCTTTCAAAATTTCCAATATGATAATTCAGCTGCGCGAGTGCGATTTTCATACTTTGATCTCTTTTTTAGGCCGGGAGAATCTGATTCCCGGCAAACAAGTAAGACTGGTTTTTTACACAGCCTTCAAATTTATCAAAAGAAAATGCCTACATTCAATCCAACCCCATTACTCCTTGCATCGAAGTTAGGATTGGTAGAGCTGATTATATCGAGGAACCCATTGCTGAAATAGGCGGATACCATCAGGGAGGCATGTCCACCGATCGAATATTCAGCTCCAAGGGCAAGCAGCAATGAGAGGTTGAACGGGGCTATCTGGCTGCCGATGCTTTCATTTTTTCCTGTTGAAAACAGGATGTTATCAACGTCAGTGCCTTTCGCCTTGATATTATAACCTGCTTCAAATCCAACCTGTCCGAAATAAGTCATATAGCCGATTTCATTTGTTTTTAGCTTAAGTGTGATGGGCAGCTGGATGTACTGTAGGCTGTAAACTGCCGCAAGGCTACCGTCGGTATCATTGTACTCTTCATCAATTTTTACTTTTCCACCCCTGTATGCGATGTCTATACCGGTAGCGAGCGCATAATTCCTGCTGAAATTATAATCAAACATCAATCCGTAGGAAAATCCTAATTTTGTTCCGTTACCATCAACAAATTTGGTGTTTGATTTCAGCCAAATGATAGACGGAGCGACCTTGATTCCAAGCCTGACCTTCTGGACATCGGCATCCTGGGCCAACACATTCATACAATAAAATACTGTCAATAACGGTATTAGAAATAATCTTTTAGTCATCTGGTTTATTTTTAAAATGTAATGTTAAATAAAAAATATATTTCAGGGCAAATTTTAATCTGCTTCTTCATTTTTTTTATTTTTTATTTTACCTCATGCAGGGAAACCAAGCATGAAATAGATACTTCCGGAATTTCGATCAATATTTCTTTCAGCAGGTTTGAGAAGGACCTTTTCAGTCAGCCGCTTCCGGTAACATCTTCAGTTGTTGCGGACCTCCGGAATCAGTATCCGGATTTTTTTGACCTGTTCTGTACCCGCATTATCAGGATACATGCCGGTGATGATTCAACAACCGCTTCCAACCTGAACATGTTCGTCACAGACCATGATATCATCACCATCTATAAAAAAACGGTCCAGATATTCCCTGATCTTGACTGGCTAAAAGAAGATCTGACAGAAATGCTTAAGCACTATTCATACTACTTCCCAGAAAAGCCGGTACCGGGAATAGTATCTTATATTTCGGCATTCAATTACACCGTTATTACCACAGACAGCCTAACCGGTATCGGACTTGACATGTACCTTGGCCGTGATTGTGAATTTTACCCGGGCCTGGGCCTGCCGCAATACAAGATTTCCCAATTGTCAAAAGAATATATAGTGAGGGATGTGATCAAAGCGCTTTTCCAAAGCGACTATGACCCTGACCAGGTGAGTAATGAATTCCTCAGCCAAATCATCTACCAGGGGAAGCTGTTGTATTATACCGACCTAATGGCACCTGGAATGGAGGATACCCTGAAAATAGGCTATACAGCAGAACAGGTAAAATGGTGTTTCAATAACGAATCGAACATCTGGGGATTTATGATCGAGAATAACCTGCTTTACAGCAAAGAACCGTCACGTTATATACGATACATCAATGACGGCATGACCACACCGGGTCTTCCCAAGGAGTCACCGGCCAAGCTCGGCGCCTGGATCGGGTGGAAAATCGTGAGGGCCTATATGAGTAAACATCCGGATTTGCCGTTGAAAGGTCTTCTTGAAGAAAAAGATGCCCAGAAAATACTTGCCGAATCAGGCTATAAGCCCGGGAAGTAAAAAACGGTCTGGGTTCCTGCCGTTATTCAAATTCACTGATGATGATTGCGATTTTTTCAAATGCCTTGTCATCCTTGATCACATATTGTTCAGCGCCTTTCTGTATCGTTTGCATGGCCGTTCCGTATCTTTCTAGGCTTGACAGCATGATCACGTGTATATCAGGATAATGTTTTTTAATCTGCTCCAGTATTTCCATACCGTTGGCGGCGTCCTTTGAAACGGAGTTCAGGTAATAGTCGAGAACAACCACATCAGGCTTTTCGTCAATGCAATTCAGGCACTCCTCACCGGTCTTGAAAGACAGCACCTGGTGAGGGATCTTGCGGGTAAGATAATCCTGCAATGCTTCCGCCATCAGGGGATCATCATCAACTACAAATATTTTTTTCGCTTTTTGGAATTCCATTGGTCGCTTTTTGGAATGGTAAAAGTACGAATGTATTTCTATATTTTGCCACGCTGATGTATGATTGACCGGCATTCACAAAAAAGCCTGCATACAAAAGCATGCAGGCTTTGAAAAAAAAGTGTGCCGGGCAGGTTCGTCTCCGATTACACAGGGTTTGGGAGATTTACTCTTTTACAAACCGGCTGATGAAAAGCTGTCCGGCGGCATTAATTTCCAGTATGTAATTCCCGTCGGGCAGATCAGCGATTTCAATGCTGGTGGTCTTTGCATCCATATCTGTTGAGGATTTTACCGTTTTTCCCTGTATATCATTTATCTTATACGAAACGGTCGGACTGGTAACAGCAGAAAGGTCCATGTTGATGTAATCTGAAGCCGGGTTAGGAAATACCCGTATGGTGCGTGAATCATTTACTGTGGATATGCCGGTAGCGGATCCTGTAAACGACAGATCATCCAGGTTGAGATAATCATTGTTTACCGCCATAGCTCCACTTGAAGAAATAAAAATCATACAGCTGTCCGGTGTCATGGAATTGATATAACTGAGCGGCATGTTAAATGTCGTCCATCCGGTAGCGCTGCCGGTAAAAACAAAATGGCCGGTAGCGACCGTTGTACGCATCTGCATCATAGCATCCCATTTGGTCAGGGTAACATCCATATATCCCTGGCTGTTACTATGCTTGCATTTCCCGGTGAGTTCAGCCGGCCGTTGCGCGAAAGCAAAGCCGGTTGCAGGCTGCATTGTCATTAAATCCATTGTACCCGAAACAGCTACGCCAGGAACGACCCCAAGTCCGGGAATTGTTTTACTGGTGAGCTTCATGTAATACATGCCCTGGCTTCCTGGCATACCCTGTTCACAGGTATAAACGCCCATGGAACCAGTCATGCTGTTAAAGTTATCCCAGTTGGCCGGAGAACTGTAAGAGCCCATGACAGTCCAGGTTTCAAAACCGGAATTTGGAATTTGTGCCCTGCAAACAGCAAAAGCGAACATCAAAGTCAATAAAAGGTAGGTTTTTTTCATGTGATTTTTTTTAAATGATTAATATTGATTAGAAAAATTTTAACAAATCTAACGGGCATGTTTGATGAACCCTCCAATAATTTGATCACCAGCAGCTTTAGGCTGATATATAACCACTCTGCGGGTTATTCCTGCTGATAGCGATTAAAGGTGCTTTCGTCAGCTATAGCAGTGCGGTCGTCATTAATTCTAAAAATGCTTTCGTGCATACCCTTATCCTTTCTAAATTCGTGCAACCCCAATGAAATATAAATTCCTTGACTATATGTTTAGCAGAGTCAGTCGAAACATAGCTTTCTGGCTGCTTTTTACACTCTTTCATTACTCCGGCAAGGGCGCCTTATGGTACCTGTATCCTGTGCAGCTGTTCGTTCTGCTGGTTTCGTATGCGGGTCCCTGTTATATTAATAACCTTGTCCTTCTGCCGCGTTTCCTGATGCGGAGAAAGTATATTTTTTATTTCGGGAGCTTTACCGTACTGCTTGCAGTTACCATGGTGATTTCATATTATGTTACCCGGTGGTCAAACCGGCTGTTCCCGGCGCTTAACTACATGGACTCGCTGAAAGATGTAACACTGGTCTATCACGTTTTTCCCTCCATGCTGATGCTTCTGGTATTTGCCGCGGCTAAATTCACTACTGACGCTTTTCACAACCAGCGGAAGCTGGAAGCGCTTGAAAACCAGCGTCTCAAAAGCGAACTGGAAAGCCTCAAATCTCAGATCAATCCACATTTTTTATTCAACTCATTAAATACGATATATGGTCTTGCAAAGCGAACCGACCATGACACAGCCGATGCAGTAATGAAGCTGTCAGATATCCTCAGATATATCCTCTACGACTGCAATGCGGATTTTGTGGCACTGGAAAAGGAAATTGCGTTTCTCAGATATTTTATTGATTTTGCAAAGCTGAGAAGCAGCAATGCACGGATAAATCTTGAAATAAAGGCCGATGTACAAAATCAGCAGATCATACCGCTGGTTTTATTACCTTTTATTGAAAATGCAATCAAACATGGTCTTGGCAAGCACATGCAGAATTCCTGGATTGACATAAAAGTCTCCCTTACCGGAAAGCAGTTTTATTTTGAATGCTCCAACAGCAATCACAATAAAAATAAGTTCAGAAATAACGCCTCCTCAAACGGCGGCATCGGACTTAAAAATGTAAGCAGAAGGCTGAACCTGCTATACGGTGACAGGCATACTCTTGAAATTAATGATAATGAAAAATTTTTTATGACGCGCCTAAATATTGAACTACAATGAAGCTGAATTGCATTATCACCGACGATGAGCCGATAGCGCTTGAAATAGTTGAAGGCTATGTTAAAATGCTGCCCGAGCTGAACCTGGTGGCTCGCTGCACCAATGCTGTTGAAACTTTTACCGCGCTGCGAAGCCATCACGTTGACCTGCTTTTTATTGATATCCAGATGCCTGAGATAAGCGGCCTTGACGTGATCCGCTCGCTTCAGAAAGTTCCGCTTATTATATTTACCACTGCTTATCCTTCTTTTGCTATTGATGGGTTTGATCTGGATGCAGTTGATTACCTACTCAAGCCAATTTCCCTTGAACGGTTCCTCAAATCGATCGAAAAAGTTTATTCAAGGATCGAAAAAAACCAGCATGCCTTGCCGGCTGTCATAAGACATACCAGGGCAGACCGTAAATTCTTTTTTATCAAGTCGGATGCAGGCCTGATACGTATCGATTATGATCAGATCTTGTATATTGAAGGCCTGGAGAATTATATAAAGATTGTAAGTGAAAATAAAACTGTAGTCACACTGCATACTATGAAAGCGATCGAAAAAGTACTCCCGGCCGAGAATTTTTTGCGCATACACAGGTCCTATATTGTAAATATGAACAAGGTAGAAAGTGTAAAGGACTACCTGTTCAAGATTAAAAATATTAATCTTCAGACCGGGAAGAGCTACCGGAAGAGCATCCAGGCAATTCTGAAACTGAAATATTCCATTATCACCGGATAAACTTCTTGCTCCTGATTTGTTTTAGCGCAAACCTAAGGCTGCACCGCAATTTTTCTTCAGCATTTTTTGCTACAATTCATTATCTGGCATGTGAAGTTGCCCTGCATTCCATATATAAAACCTTCCAAACTGCAACCAAATACCCCTATTGTAAGTAAAGGGTTCAATTAAGCCTTGTAAATGAATAAAAATTATTATTTTCGGGGCGTAGAAATATTTTCCAACCAACTATCTTTTTAAAAAAGGAACAATGGACAATGAAATGAACCAGGGCCAGGAATTCGAAAGAAAGGACCAGGACTCCAAAAAGGTGATCGTTATTGTAGTGATTACCATTTTGTTAGGGGTCAATGTGCTTCTGCTCTGGCAGTTTTTTGACAAGAAGAACAACCTGGAAGAAGTAACCAAGACGTTGGAGAATACCGTTTCGGAAAAAGACGCATTGTCGGCTGAGCTGCAGCGTATGAAAACCGAGTATGAAAAGGTAAACCAGGAAAATGCAAGCCTTCAAAGTCAGCTTTCATCAAAGGATGAAGAGATAAAATCCAAGATTGCCGAAATACAGCGACTTATCAATTCAGGCGATGCAGCACAATATAAAAGAGCACGTGAAGAGCTGGCCATTTTAAAAGCTTTGAATTCAAATTATTTGGTTCAGCTTGATTCTATAAACAAGGTAGCGCGGGAGCTTAACGAGGTTAACCTATCGCTTAACAACAGCCTTTCTGATGTCAAGGGCAAGATGGATAATCTGGTGCAGGAAAACTCGGTTCTCTCAAACAAGGTTGCCATCGGCTCGATCTTAAAGACTATGAATGTAAAGGCTGTAGGGGTTAAATACAAGTCGAGCGGAAAGGAAATAGAATCCTCCAAGTCGGGTAGCGTGCAGAAGATCAAAACCTGCTTCAAAATTATTGAAAACATGGTGGTTGACAAGGGCCAGAAAGACATCTATATCCGCGTACTGAGCCCTGATGGAGCAGTAATGTCAACCTCAACCGAAACCTTCCAGTACAACAACCAGGCATCGCTCTACACAACCAAAGAGAGCATCGAATACGAGAACAAGGATACCGATGTATGCATCTACTGGGCTAAAGGTTCCCCCTATACGAAGGGCAAATACACTATCGAGATCTACTGCGAAGGCAACCAGATAGGGTCATCGACGCTCACTATGAAGTAAGTTTATAGTTTAGAGTTTATAGTTTAAAGTTAGGAGTTTTTAGTTTGGACCATTAGGGGGTTAAGAGTTAGGAGCTCGCGGTAACTACCATTTGATCCAACTACTCGCCAAGTAATCCGTGGTTGGCGTCCCGCCGACCACCAGCCGCTTTTATCGTCCAGCAAATCATCAGTTGCTTTCAACATCCAGCAAATCACCATCTGCTCTCCTCGACCAGCAAAGT
>Ga0190272_10000544_pt1 | contig 19540 bp, 18 predicted proteins | sample Popmic504T_FD_133746 | JGI IMG/M metagenome (GOLD analysis project Ga0190272, IMG submission 133746) | Populus adjacent soil microbial communities from riparian zone of Shoshone River, Wyoming, USA - 504 T | ecosystem: Environmental > Terrestrial > Soil > Riparian zone | place: USA: Wyoming... | reverse complement strand
GTGGAGGTGCCGGGAATCGAACCCGGGTCCTCCGTCGCCTTACCAGGGCTTCTCCGTGTGCAGTCCGCCTCGCCTCTGCTCGGCCTCACCGGTCTTGCGAACGAGCCGGTGTGACAGGCCCAGTCACTGTGGGATGTCCCAACAGCCCCCGTGACCGGGGCTGAGGGTGAGCCTCCTAGCTGATGCCGGGGTCCGGGGCGGAGGCATCCCCGGTCCGACAGGTCACGCTCCTCGCTTAGGCAGCGAGGGCGTAGCCGGCGCGACTATTGTCGGCGCTTATTTTTTTTGCGGCGACGCTCACGGTGGTCTCTCGCCTGCACCGACACGCTTCCCCTGGCTCAACGTCCGGAGTCGAAACCGTTCACCCCCTGGTCTGGGTCAGGACAACGGCTCCATCCTACTCCTCGCGGCCGGGCCGGCGCCTCCGCGATACGGCGGGGGTCAGATCGAGAGGGCCGGCCAGGTCGTGACGTGGTCCTTGTCCCTGCGCCGGGCCCGGACCGGCAGTTGCAGGCTCAGCGGCAGTTCCGTGTCCTGTCGGCCGTTCACCGGCCTGGTCCGGCGTCGGCCGTCCGGCGCCACGGCGGTGACCCGGTCGAGGTCGGCCGCGGTGACCGGCCAGTCGGCCTCGTCGGCGGGCTGCGTCCCGTCGCAGCGGACGACGTAGCCCTTCACCCGCGCCGCGACGCCGCGCTCCTGGTCCAGCGGCCGGCCGCAGGCGGTGAGCACCTGGACGTCGATCTCGGGAGGTTCGTCGGTCCAGCCGCCCTCACCCGGCCTTCCCTGGTCACGCGCCAGGTCCGCGTCGCACAGGGTGCGCAGCACACCAGGCCCGGCGTCGCCCTCGGCCACCGTGTGTTCCAGGCACACCTCCACCCCGAACACCAGCGGGGTGCCGTCCGACCTGAGGACGTCCTGCACGGAGAAGACGTGCCGGCGCCACCACTCCCAGTCGTCGGGGATGAGCCGGAGGTCCTCGTTGAGCCGGTCCTGCCGCACCGAGCCGACGCCGAAGCCAACGCCAGAACCAACGCCAGAGCCAACGCCGAAGCCAACGCCAGAACCGGAGCCGACGCCGCAGCGCGCGTAGTCGATGGGCGACATCAGCCGCTTCTCGTTGAGGGAACCGCCACCCATGACCGGCACCCGCCCCGGGTCGCGGTCGATCGCCCGCGACCGCCCGGTGACATCGACGCGCGGGCCGCCACGGACCACCGGGACGGTGTTGAAGTACCGCGGCCCGGGGTCCTCGGCACAGGGCGGCCGGTGCCAGAACATGGTGCCGGGGACGAACAGCCAGTCCGCCCACTCCTGGCCGGCCAGCCGCGGCCGCAGCACCGCGTCGACGAGGTCCGGCAGCGTGGCGTCGCCGTTGGGGTAGCTGTCCCGCAGCGCCTCGTCCGGGTCACTCGGACCGCCGTAGCGGAAGAAGAACTCCGGCGCGACGAACACGTTCAGCGTGTGTCCCGGTATGTCGGCGGCGGTGAACTTCCGGCGGGTCCAGTCGGCCACGTTGGTCAGGGTGACGGCGCGGATGTGGGCATCGGTGCGGTACCCGTTGTCGGCACCGTCGGGCAGCAGTCTCGTCGGGTTCGCCGTCACCGTGTCGTAGGTGACGAACCGGATCTTCTGATATCGGGGCATGGACGCACCTCGTGGTAGTCAGCGGACGGGCCCGTCAGAGGGCGACCGGGTTCCAGACGGACACGGCGTCGGGCGGGTCGTGCGGGGGCGCCGTCACCCCGTCGCGCCAGCCGATCTGCAGCTGGTCGGGCAGGACCTTGGCCGCCGGGCCGTTGCACACCGGGGCGGTGATGCGCATCCCGGACCCGGCGTCGATGTCGATGACGCGCTCGAAGTTGGCCGCCGGCCAGCACGTGTGGGTCATCGGCCGCATGCCGTCGCACCTGGCGACGTAGCCGCCGATCGTGGCCGCGATGCCGCGCTGCGGCTGCAGTGGCATGCCGCACGCGGTGAGCAGGTGGACGTTGACCTCCGGCGGGCGGTCCCAGAACCCCTGGCCGGGCGTGCACAGGGTGCGCAGGACCCCGAGGCCGGTGCTGGGTCGGGCCATCTCGTGGATGTGCTCAAGGCACACCTCGAGGCCGAAGACCAGCGGATCGCCGCCGGGTCCGTCCATGTCCTGGACGGAGAAGATGTGCCAGCGCCACCAGTCCCAACTACCGAGAGCCGGTTCGAACATCGGGTTGAGGGCGGCGTCCCACCGGGCTCGGCCCTGGTCCTCGGGGCGCAGTGAGTAGTCGATGCCCGACATGAGCTGCTTCTGGTTCGTGGACGTCGTGCCCACGGTGGGGATCTTGCCGGGGTTGGCGTTGTCGGCCCTCGCCTGCGGGCTGAGCTGGCCCGCCGGCCCGCCACGAAAGAGCGCCGCGGTGTTGAAGTAGATCGGGTGACTGGTATTGGGCTGCTCGGCGGTCTTGTGCCAGAACATGGTGCCCGGGACGAACAGCCAGTCGGCGTACTCCGGGCCGCCGAGCCGGCGACGCATCACGTCCTCGATCACGTTGACCAGTCGGATCTCACCATTGGGATAGCTGTCGAGCAGGTCGTCGGGCGGATCACTAGGACCGCCGTACCGGAAATAGAATTCCGGCGCCATGAAAATCTTGAGCGTGTCCGCGCCGCCGAGTTGGCCGGCGAACTGTTCACGGGTCCACTCGGCCGCGACGGAGAACACGTTGGCGCGGATCTCCGCGTCCTCCGCGTAGGCGTTCACGGCATCGTCCGGTAGCACCTGGGTCGGCGTCGACGTGACCGATCCGTAGGCAATGACCTGGATCTTGTCGTAGTTCGGCACTGGCGTCTCCTGGTCGGATCGAGAGGGTGCGCTGGGTGGGAACGAGGAAAGAGCGAGAGGAGCGAGGAGACGCGGAGCGCGTGTGCGCTGGGACTCCGCGCCCCCTCGCGGGACGGCCGGAATGGAGCCGGGGCGCCGACGCGGCGGCCGTCCGGTCACCCGGGCAGTGACCGGACGGGGGACAGCCGGTCCGCGTCGGCCGGCTGCCCGGCTCGGGCGGCCGCCTCCCGGTGCGCCCCGACCGGGGCGCACCGGGAAGTCGATCAGGCGTTGCCGGTGTTGATCTGCCAGGTGTTGGTCGAGGTCAGGACCGCGGTCATGTCGAAGGTGCCGTCGTAGGGCACCGCCGCCTCGTTGGTGATCTGCTCGATGTCGAGCACCTCACCCTGCTGGAACGTGCCGGCCGTGACCCAGTACTCCGGGTGCGGCGTGAACACCAGGTTGAGGTTCGGCTGGGCCTCGACCGCGAACACGCCGGCGTTGGACATGCCGATGCCGACGGTGGCCGTGCCGGTGGGGATGCTGGGCAGCTCCCGGATGTACAGCGAACCGAGTTCCGGGGTTCCGATCGCGTTTCCCGGGGAGAACAGGAATGCGCCGGCGCGGTAGTCGAAGAGCGTCTGGTTCGCGTTGAGGTTGTCCGGGTCGGCGGCCACGGTCTGTTGCGCCTTGAAGGTCACACCCGGCTTGAGCGAACCGGTCTGCGACCAGACGAAGCAGTAGTCCAGCTCCCAGTCGAAGGTGACAGTGGTGCCCGGCCACGCCGGCGCGGTGAGCCAGGCCAGCGCCATCGCGTTCGGCACCCCCAGGTCGACCGGCTTCTGGTAGACGCACAGGTCCCTGAACTGTGTCGAATTGTTGGTCACGGTCAACGAGTAATTGGTGGACACGGAAAGCTCCCATCCTGGGTGAAGCCGGGGACACGGAACCCGATGGGTTCCGATTCTGTGATTCACTTTCGCTCCGGCGAACTCCGGCGCCCCACAATTAGACGCCGTGACCGAATTGTCGGTCAAGAAGTCAGGAGGTCACCCAATGCGGTTCTCTGCACTCCCACAGAGCGCAGTTATTCGTTATCGGGGTTTCGTCACACGTATGCTGGCCCGGTCCGTGTTGAAACATGATCATCAGTGAGCTGTCGGCGTTGCGGCGCACCGCTTCCCGATGCGGGAAACGGCCGCCCGCGGCTCTACTGCTCCCCGGCCTGCCGCCAACGCGCCTACCGGGCGCGGCGGGCCGTTGTCGCGCACCCTGGTGCGGCAGCCGAGGCCCTCGCCGCGCTCGCGGCGGCGCTGCGCGACGACGCCGAGCTCATCCTGCTGTTGTCGCGCGGGTGGACCGCGCCGGACGACAGCCGGGACCTGACCGTCGACGCGCTGGTGCGCGACGCCATGCGCCTCGTCGGCCGGCTCGCCGAGCTCAACGACCTGCGGCGCGACTCCGACGGCTGAGCCCGTGACGCCAACCGTGACGGAAGCGGCGGATGCCGCGGCCACTCCGGCGCACCCCGCGACGTGAGCCCGGCTGACACCGGCCACGCTCTGTGGATCATGGCCCGATCCGGCGGTGGTCAGGCACCGACCGCGATGAGGGTGACGGCCACGACCGCGAGCCCCAGACCGGCACGTTGCACCCGACCGGGGCGCTCGCCGAGGACGACCCTGGCCAGCAGGACGGTCGCCGCCGGGTACAGCGAGGTGAGCACGCTGACCAGCGACAACAGCCCGGCGCGCAGCCCGTACAGGAACGCCACGTTCGCCACCACGTCCAGCATCCCGGCCACGACCGCGAGCCACAGGACCGAGCCGCGCGGTGTCCGCAGCGCGCCGGCCGCGAGGCAGGCGACCACGATGAGGGCGCTGGCCACGATCCGCGCGACGAACAGCGGCCACACCCCCGAGTCGGCCGGGGCGGCGTCGAGGACCACGAACAGGCCGGCGTAGGCCAGCCCGGACCCGACAGTCATCCACAGGGTGCGGGCCGTCAGCCGGACCACCGGGGTCTCGTCGACGGCCACCGCCTCCTCGCGGCTCACCAGCACGACGGCCACCAGCGCCAGCCCGGCGCCGACGACGGCGAGCGACCTCGGCCGCTCCCCCATCAGCACCCCGGCGAGCAGCGGCACCCCGGCCACCAGCAGCGCGGTCAGCGGCGACACCACGCTCATCGGACCGGCCGCCAGCGCCGCGTAGAACCACAGGACGCCGAGCACGGACAGGACGCCACAGGCCGCGCCGACCACCAGCGCGTCGGTGCTCGGCACACCGCCGGCGATGGGCACCACCAGGCCGAGGCCGACGGCGCCCAGCGGGAAGGCGACCAGCGCGACGGTCAGCGCCCGCGCCCGCCGCGACGCCAGCCCACCGGCGAAGTCGCTCACGCCATAGCCGATGGCGGCCGCGAGGGCGAGCAGCAGCGCGGTCAAGGGCGCAGCAGCCGCAGCGGCGTGTGGTGCACGACGTCGCGGACGAAGGCCGCACCCAGGCGGTCGTCGGCCGCGGCCCACCCGCACACCGCGGCGAGCTGCGCGGCGTACGGGTACGGGATGTTGGGGAAGTCGGAGCCGAACACCACTCGGTCGGCGTGCTCGGCGAGCCGCGCCGGCCAGTCGGGCGGCACCGGGGAGAACGCCTCGGTGAACGGCACCCCGACCATCGTGGTGTCGAGGTACACGTTCTCGTGCAGGTCGACGAGCCGCAGCGCCTCGGCGAACTCCGGCATCCCGGCGTGGGCCAGCACCACGGTCAGGCGCGGGTGGCGTCGCAGCACCTCGGCGAACACGTCCATGCCGGTGAAGGTGCCGCGCAGCGGTCCGTGTCCGCAGTGCACCACCACCGGAACCCCGGCGTCGGCGAGCATCCCCCACGAGCGGTCGAGCAGCGGGTCACGCGGGTCGTACCCGCCGACCTGGATGTGGGCTTTGACGCACCGCGCCCCGCCGTCGAGCGCGGCCGCCAGGTAGGCGTCGGACTCCTCCGGGTACAGCGCGGCGGTCGGCACCGCGCCGGGGGTGCGGCGGCCGAAGTCCATCGCCCACTCGGTGAGCGCGGGCGCCATGCCCGGCTTGTGCGCGTACAGCAGCGGGGCGAACCCGGTGACGCCCATCCGACGCAGCGCCGCCAGCCGCTCGCTCTCGGGGAGCCGGTAGTGCACCGGCCACCCGACGCCGTAGTGCGTCGACGCCTCGTCGAAGTACCGCCACACCCGGTCCAGCAGCCGCTGCGGCATGAAGTGCACGTGGATGTCGACGATGCCGGGCACCCCCAGCGCCGCCACCCAGGCCGGCACGTCGGCGTCGTCCACCGGCGGCCGGGTCAGCGGGTCGCGCGTCGTCGGGATCATGTCCGGACGCTATCCGAGCCCCATCCACCCCGACCCACCGACGCCGCGCCCCACCGACGCGACGGCATCAGCCGGTCCGACGCCCTCCCGGTCGCGTCCAGAGGACAGCGGCGACCCGATCGACGGCATCGAGACGAACAAGCAGATCGGGCGAGAAGTAGCCCAGCAGCCGCCGGATCTTGGCGAGGTCCGCTGCCAGGTCACGGGTGTGGATGTGCTCGTGATGCGCGATCCGGTTGCGGAAGTACACCACCGACAGCAGCCAGTCGTGGAGCTGACCACGGCGCCCGCGGTAGCCGGGAAACGCACGGTGCAGGGCAGGCACCCACAGGGAGTGGTCGTAGGTGCGGCTGAGAAGGGACACCCAGAAGCCGAAGGACAGCTCGGCGACGGCATCGTCGGAGCCACACCGACCGCCGGTCCTGCCGCGACACTTCGCCACGGCCTCGTCGACCTTGAGACGGCTGTGCTTGCTGAGCGGCGCCCGCGTCCACCAGTCGTCGCGACCGTAGGTGCTTCGAAGACGCTCGTGCAGGACGTTGCGCAGAGCAACCTCGATGACGTGCAGCGCGGGGTAGAACGCCTCGGACACCGACACGTTCCACCAGTACAGGCGTAGTGCCGCCTCGACCGAACCATCCGTGGCGACCAGGTACGGCCGGATCCGTGCCTCGGACAGCCCACGCCGGACCCACTCGGGAAGCTCCGCGCCCATGCTCTTGACCCCCAGGTCATTCGCCATCCGGAGAGCGACCGCGTGATAACCTTGACAGGTACGCCCCGGGTTGGCCTCTGCTTCGGCACGCTACCCGGGGCACGGCTTTGTCCGGCGTCGGAGCGGGCACGACCGCCCGGCCCGACGGCCGAACTCACCCATCCAGGTGGCCGAGACGGCCTAGTCGGTCATGCCCTTGCGGCGGCGGCCCATGACGCGGGCCACCTCGCGGTCGGCGTCGCGGCGGGCCAGGTCCTGGCGCTTGTCGTAGGTCTTCTTGCCCTTGGCCAGGGCGAGCTCGACCTTGACCTTGCCGTCGGAGAAGTACATCGACAGCGGGACCAGGGTGTGGCCACCCTCCCTGGTCTTACCGACGAGCCGGTCGATCTCGCCGCGGTGCAGCAGGAGCTTGCGGGTGCGGCGCGGGGTGTGGTTGGTCCAGGTCCCGAGGGTGTACTCCGGGATGTGCAGGTTCCGCAGCCACACCTCGCCGCTGTCGATGGTGGCGAAGGCGTCGGTGATGTTGGCCTTGCCCTCACGCAGCGACTTCACCTCGGTGCCGACGAGCGAGATGCCGCACTCGTAGGTGTCGACGATGGCGTAGTCGTGCCGCGCCCTGCGGTTGGACGCGATGACCTTGCGGCCCTTCTCCTTCACCGCCCGGCCTCCGACCTCGTGAGTGGCATCTGGTGTTGGGACACCAAACACCACTCACAACCGGACATACAACCGCAATGTCACGTAGCCGGTGACGGCCGAGATGCCGACGGCCACCAGCAGCAGGATCGGCGACACCACCGCGACGTCGAGCAGGGTCAGCCGCGGGATGATGTTGGCCTCGATGGGGGCAGCCAGGATCTTGTCGAGGAAGGCGTACTTGGCGACGACGAGGCCGATGATGGCGGCTATCGAGCCGATCACCCCGGCGACGAGCGCCTCGATGAGGAACGGCAGCTGGGTGTACCACCGGGTGGCGCCGACCAGCCGCATGATCCCCACCTCGGTCCGTCTCGTGTAGGCCGAGATCTGGATCGTGTTGGATATCAGCAGCACCGCGGCCAGCGCCTGCACGACGGCGATCGCGAACGTGGCGTTGCGGATGCCGTTGAGCAGCTCGAACAGCCGTTCCAGGAACGTGCCCTGGTCCTTGACCGAGAGCACCCCTGGCCGGCCGCCGAACTCCTGCTCGATCACCGGGAACCGCTCGGGGTCCTCCAGCTTGACCCGGAACGAGGCGGGCAGCGCCTGCGGCCTGGCCAGCTCGACGAGCTCCGGCTGGCTCTCGAAGATCTGCTTGAACCGCGCGTACGCCTGCTCGCGGGTCTCCAGCACGACGGACTCGACGCCGGGGGTGGCCTCCAGGTCACGCCGCAGGTCGACGCACGGCTGCTGGGTGCAGGTGACGTCGTTGGTCGAGACGTCCTCGGTGAGGAACAGCGCCACCTCGACCCGGTCGTAGTAGATCTCGCTCATCTTGTCGATCAGCCGGACGATCAGCAGGCCGCCGCCGAGCAGGCCGAGCGAGATCGCGGTGGTGATGATCATCGCCACCGTCATGGTCACGTTTCGCCGTAGGCCAGTGACCACTTCACTGAACACGAAGCTGAAGCGCATCGGAGGTCGGGGTTCCTTACTGGTGTCTCGGGGACGGAGGGAGGAGGTGGCCGCCGGCTATCGGCCGACGCCGTACACACCTCGCTGGTCGTCACGGACGACCTGCCCGAGGTTGAGCTCGACGACGCGCCTGCGCATCGAGTCGACGATCGAGTGGTCGTGGGTGGCCATCAGCACCGTGGTTCCGGTGCGGTTGATCCGCTCCAGCAGCAGCATGATGTCCTGGCTGGTGTCCGGGTCGAGGTTCCCGGTCGGCTCGTCGGCCATCAGCAGCAGCGGCCGGTTGACGAAGGCGCGGGCGATCGCCACGCGCTGCTGCTCGCCGCCGGACAGCTCGTGAGGCAGCCGGTCGGCCTTGCCCTCGAGCCCGACCAGCTCCAGCACCTCCGGCACGATCTTGCGGATCGTGTGGGAGGGCTTGCCGATCACCTCGAGTGCGAACGCGATGTTCTCCGCGACGGTCTTGTTCGCCAGCAGCCGGAAGTCCTGGAACACGCACCCGATGCGCTGGCGCAGCTGGGGCACCTTGCGGCGCGGCAACTTGGCGACGTTCCAGTCGTGGACGAAGACATTGCCCCTGGTCGGCACGTCCTCACGCAGCAGCAGGCGCAGGAATGTCGACTTCCCCGAACCGGACGGTCCGATGAGGAACACGAACTCGCCCTTGTCCACCTCGACCGTCACGCGGTCGAGAGCGGGCCTGGTCGAGCTCTTGTAGACCTTGGACACCTGATCGAGGCGAATCACGAGCGACGAGTCTACCTGCGCCGAATGAGTGGCCCGGGTGAGCCGTCCGTCAGCGCCCGGTCAGTGCCCGGTCAGTACCCCGTCAGTTGGTCGCGCTCTGCTTCCGCCAGCGGATACCGGCCTCCAGGAAGCCGTCGATGTCACCGTCGAGCACTCCGGCCGGGTTGCCCACCTCGTGCTCGGTGCGGAGGTCCTTCACCATCTGGTACGGGTGCAACACGTACGAGCGCATCTGGTTTCCCCAGCTGGAGCCGCCGTCGCCCTTGAGGGCGTCCATTCTGGCCTGCTCCTCCTGGCGCTGCCGGTCGAGGAGCTTGGCCTGGAGCACGACCATCGCGGTCGCCTTGTTCTGCAGCTGCGACCGCTCGTTCTGGCACGACACCACGATGCCGGTGGGGAGGTGGGTGATGCGCACCGCGGAGTCGGTGGTGTTGACGCCCTGCCCGCCCGGACCCGACGAGCGGTACACGTCGATGCGCAGTTCCTTCTCGTCGATGTCGACGTGGTCGGACTGCTCGACGACCGGCACCACCTCGACGCCGGCGAACGAGGTCTGGCGGCGGCCCTGGTTGTCGAACGGCGAGATCCGCACGAGGCGGTGCGTGCCCTGCTCGACCGACAGCGTGCCGTACGCGTACGGGGCCTTCACCCGGAACGTGGCCGACTTGATGCCGGCCTCCTCGGCGTAGGAGGTGTCGTACACGTCGGTGTTGTAGCCGTGACGCTCGGACCAGCGCAGGTACATCCGCATCAGCATCTCGGCGAAGTCGGCCGCGTCCACTCCACCGGCCTCCGACCGGATCGTCACCAACGCGTCCCGCTCGTCGTACTCGCCGGACAGCAGGGTCCGCACCTCCAGCCCGGCGATGTCGGCCCGCAGCTTGGCGCGCTCGGCGTCGGCCTCGACGATCACCGCGTCCTCGTCGTCCGCGCTCTCCTCGGCGAGGTCGTACAGCACCTCCAGGTCATCGAGGCGCTGGCGCAGCTCGGTCACCCGCCGCAGCTCACCCTGCTTGTGCGAGAGCTTGCTGGTGACCCGCTGGGCGTTCTCGATGTCCGACCACAGGTCCGGCTGCCCGGCCTGCGCCTCCAGCGTCGCGATCTCGGCGCGCAGCGCGGCGATGTCCATCACCGTCTCGATGCTCGCGAGGGTGTTGGAGAGGTCTTTCAGGTCAGCGGAGACGTCCGGGTTCACGGGCCGTAAGGTTACGCCTGTTCGGCGGCTGCCATCTCCGTACGCTGCCGGCCATGAGTTCACCACCGCCGGATGTGTCGTTCGCGGTGCTGGGCCAGCTGGAGGTGACCTACGCCGGCGGCCCGGTGTCGCTGCCACGGCCGCTGCGCCGGGCGCTGCTGGCACTGCTACTGGTCAACCGCAACCAGGCACTGACCGTCGACGAGATCACCCGCGGGTTGTGGACCGACCCGGCGCCGGCCACCGCACGAGCACAGGTGCACGCGCTGGTGTCGGCCGTGCGGCAGGCGTTGTCGGACGGTGGGGACGCGTTGCGGACCGTTCCCGGCGGGTACCGGCTCGACGCCCGGCCGCACCAGCTCGACCTGCTGCGCTTCGACAACGGGCTGCGCTCGGCGAGATCGGCCGCGGACGCCGGTGACCTGACCCCCGCGGTCGCCGACTACCGGGCGGCCATCGGGCTGTGGCGCGGCCCCGCGCTGGCCGACATCACCGCCCCGTTCGCCGCACCGGTGCGCTCCCGCCTCGCCGAGCAGCGGCTGACAGCGTACGAGGAGCTGGTCGAGCTGGAGCTGCGGCTGGGGCGCGACGCCGAGTTGGTGGCCGACCTCACCGAACTGGTGGGGGCCAACCCGCTGCGCGAGCGGATCCGCCGCCAGCTCATGCTCGCGTTGTACCGCTGCGGCCGCCGGCCGGAGGCCCTGCAGCTCTACCGGGACGGCCGCCGGGTGCTGGCCGAGGCACACGGGCTGGACCCGTCGCGGGAGCTGGAACAGCTCGCCCAACAGATCCTGCGCACCGACCAGCGGCTGGACCGGCCGCGGCCGCCGTCGGCAACGCCGATACCTCGGCTGCTGCCACGGCCCGTCGGGCACTTCACCGGCCGCGAGGCCGAGCTGGCCCGGCTCGGGGCGCTGGCCGACACGGCGTCCGACGAGGGCCTGGTCGTGCTGGTGACCGGTCCCGGCGGGATCGGCAAGACGGCACTCGCGGTGCAGTGGGCCGACCGCGAGCAGCACCGCTTCCCGGACGGTCAGCTGTTCGTCGACCTGCGTGGGCACGGCGCCGACCCCGAGCTCGCGGTCGGCGCCGGCGACGCGCTCGGACACCTGCTGCGCGCTCTCGGCGTCCCCGGCGACCGGCACCCCGGCGACGTGCGGGACCGGTCCGACCTCTACCAGTCGCTGGTGCGGGACCGGCGGCTGGTCCTGGTGCTGGACAACGCCGCGACGACCGAGCAGGTGCTGCCGCTGCTGCCGGCCGGTGCCCGCTGCACCGTGGTGATCACCAGCCGGCACCAGCTCACGGCGCTGGCCACCCGCACCGCGGCGCGGATGCTTCCGCTGGACGTCCTCGATCTGGACGACGGCGTCGCCCTGCTGCGGCGGGTGATCGGCGCGGAGCGGGCCGACGAGGAGCCCGACGCGTGCGCCGAGCTCGTGGCGCTGTGCGGGGGCATGCCACTGGCGGTGCGCATCGCCGCGGCGAAGCTGGCCACACGGCCGCGGCATCCGGTCCGGAACCTGGTGGCCGAACTCGCCGACGAGCACAACCGGCTGGACGCGCTCGCGGTCGACGAGACCACCAACGTCCGTGCCGCGTTCGCGGGGTCCTACCGCGCGTTGCCGGAGCCGGCGCGGCGGGTGTTCCGGCTGCTCGGGCTGCACCCCGGTCCTGACGTCACCGTCGAGCCGGTCGCGGCCATGTCCGGTCTGGGCCTGCGCGAGGCGCGGGCCGCTCTCGACGCGCTGGCCGCTGCCCATCTGATCATCGAGACGGGCAGCGGCCGGCGCCACGGGTGCCATGACCTGATCCGGCTGTACGCCCGCGAGTGCGCCGCCACCGAGCCGGCGGCGGGGCAGGCCGACGCCATCGACCGGCTGGTGGACCGGTACCTGCGCGGCGCGGCCGCCGCCAACGCGATCCTCGCCCCGCGACGGCGTCAGCTCGACCCGGCGATCGGCTTCGACCGGCCCGACCTGCCGCTGGTCGAGGACCACCCTGCCGCGCTGGCCTGGCTGGACGGCGAGTGGGAGAACCTGGACGCCACGATCCGGTGGGCGGCCGACCGGGGCAGGTCGACGGCGGCCTGGCAACTCGCCTACCTCGTGTCCGGGTACGGCGACTACCGCGGCCACCACCGGATCCTCGGTCTGGTCGCCATCGGGCTCACCGCGGCCCGCGCGGCCGGCGACGAGACGGGCGAGAGTCTCATGCTGAACCGGCTCGCGGTCGCGTCCGCGGTGGCCAGGCGGTTCGACGAGGCGCTGGCGTACCTGCACGAGGCGCTCGCGCTGCGCAGGGACCAGCACGACGTCCGCGGGCAGAGCTCGGTCTGGAACAACCTCGGCTACGTCCTGCACCACCTGCGGCGGTTCGACGAGGCCGTCGACGCCTACCTCCAGGCGGCACGGCTGGCCCGCGCGGCCGAGGACCAGGCCGACCTGTCGGTCGCGTTGAGCAATCTCGGCGAGGTGTACACCGACCTGGGCAGATCCGAGCAGGGCATCGACTGCTTCCGACAGGCGCTGGCCATCCGCCGCGACGACGGCGATCGCCAGGGCGAGGGCATCACGCTGGCCGGCCTCGGCGGGGTGTACCTCTGCCGGGGCGACCTGCCGGAGGCCATCCGGCTGCTCGAAGCGGCGGTGGCGCTGCAGTCGCAGCTCGACGACAGGGTGTGGGAGATCAGCAGCCGCCGCCAGCTGGGCAGGGCCCATCTCGCCGCCGGTGACCCGGCGACCGCGCGGGAGCACTTCGAGCGCTCCCACGCGCTCGCGGTGGCGGTGCACCACGAACACCGGGCGGCCGTGAGCCTCACCGACATCGCGGCCGCCCACCTCGCCGAGGCGGCGGCCGGCGGCGAGACCGAAGCCGGACCCGATACCGCCGTGGCGGCCGCCGCCACTGCTGCGGAGCAATGTCTGCGGCAGGCCGGGGCGCTGCGTGCCCGTAACCCTGACAGCTACGAGGAGGCGCGCATCCAGCACGTGCTGGGCGATCTCGAACGGCTGCGGGGACGCCCGGCGGTCGCGCGGCACCACTGGCAACGCGCGATCCCCCTGTACCACCGGGCCGGTGCCACCGAGGACGTAGCCACCCTGACCGGCAGGCTGGCGGCGCGGGTCACGCCACCGGCCTGCCCCGGCCATTGATGAGCTGTCAGGCCAGGTGCCAACCACTCCAGCAGCAGTTCTGCTGCGTCTGCCAGTTGCGCCACCACCGCCCGTCGACGCCCACCGCGTAGACGTCCAGGCGGTCGAAGTCGCCGCCGACAATGGTCGGCCCGCTGCGGGTGGTGCCGCCCATGGTGTACCAACCGGTCCATGGCCCGGAGGACGGAACCGTCTGCCACATGTGCCACATGGCGTAGTCGGTGCCGATCGCGAAGACCTCCAGACGGCCGTCCGCGTTGTACCCGACGTCGATACCCCAATCGATGAGGCAGCCGCCCAGCGACGCCCAACCACTCCAGTCCCCGGCCGGCCCCTGCCACCGATGCCACAGGTCGCAGCCACTGCCACCGACGCGGCTGGATCGACCGAACTCCTCCCAATGTCCGTCCACGTTCTGGACCTGCACCCTGTGCGCCGCTTGGGTGCCGGCACCCCTATCCGACGGCACCGACCTGACCTTGGCTATGTCGTGTGCGGCGACCGCCTTGGATGCGGCGGCCGCTTCGGGTGCGGCGGCCGCTTCGTTGGTAGCCCCCGGCGCCGAGCCGAGTCCGACGCCTACCAGCACGGTCAGCAGCGCGGTGAACATAATCCGGCCTGGTACAACCATTACCTCTCTCCTCTTTTTGTCGTCGGCATTCTTCGCATATCCGGAATCCAGACGTCGGATGTCCGGATGTCATGGAGCATGCCAGCGCTCGCCTATGCGGCCGCTATTCATCGGCTATGCGAAACCCACTCACGGTGGAATGGGCGGAACCGGGGTGGTGTCATCGTGCTCTGACCGCGGTACCGGAATTCGACCGTTGCGAGGAGTGGTGGATGTTCGGATTCAAGGTGGAGCTCGACGGGCTCAATGACCTGGCAGCCATGGTCGGCAGGGCGACCGACGACCTGGTGGCCACTCAGAACTACGGCAACCTCATCGACAGCTCAGGACCGTTCACCGGACTGCTGGAAGTGCTGCAGCCCCGCGTCGAGCGGGCCGTCGACCAGTTGCTGTCCGAGGTCGCGTCGGCTGTCGACGTCACGGACGCCACCGCTGGTGCGATCACCTCAGGTGCCCAGTGGTACGCCGCGACCGACACGGCACAGGCGGCGGACCTCGACGCCCAACTGGCCGACACGCCACACACGCCGATCGTCGAACGCGGCACCCAGAACCGGCTGGTCGACTACGCCGACGTCAACGAGCCGACCGACCGGCTCGTCGAGCCGCCGGGCTACGACGAGCTCATGCAGTGGAAGGCGTCCATCGAGAACGACCTGTTCAGCGTCACGTCGGCGGTGCGGGAACTGGTGCGGATCGTCTTCGGCGTCGACATCTTCGAGCCGCTGCTCAACGGTGTGTCCGGTGACTGGCGGGAGGTGCGGCGGATCTCGGACCGCTGCGCCAACATCGGGCGCAGCTGCGCCGGCGTCGCCGACAACGTGGCCCGCGGCCGGATCGACTCGGCGGCGGACTGGGAGGGCGATGCCGCCGACAGCGCCCGGTCCTACCTCGGTTCCCTGATCGACGGGCTCAACGGCGAGCACCTCAAGGCGCACCATCTGGCAAGCACGCTGCTCGACCTCTCCAACGGCGCGTTCGGCATGTTCGAGGCAATCTCCGGACTCCTCTCCGATTGCATCGACGCAGGAGTCGAGGCCGTCGCAGCCGCCTCAGTCGCGGCGTCGGCCGCTCCGATTCCCGGGATCAATATCATCGTGACGCCGACCGCGGCCGGCTGGGCGACCTACAAGGCCGTGCAATTCGCCGACGCCGCCAAGAAGACGTACGACGCCTACAACGATCTGGTCGACTTCGTCGCGACGATCGATGCCGGGCTCGACCTCATCCACGGCGGGCAGCTGACCGTTCCGGACCGCGACGTGAGTCCACTTCCGGCCAAGCCGTACGACTTCCCCTTCCCCGCCTGACATGGGCGAGAATCCGAGGGCCCGCGCCGAACGGGAGATGTTGCGGCGCTCGATCGACGAGGTGCTGTCCGGCGTCGAGGACCGGACGACCAGGGCCAGGCTGATCGGGCTGCGGGACGGCACGGTGTCCCTGCGCGAGTACGCGGCCGGGCTGACCGAGGGCTCAACGCAGTTCGCGGCGATGACGTCGGTGGCGCACCAGGTGGCGGCCATGCCTGCGGATCAGCGCGGCGCCCTGGTCCGCGCCGTCGATGAGCAGATCGACGCCGTGGCACGCGAACAGCAGGTTCCGCCGGATCGGGCCCGGCCCGATACCCATGACGAGGACGAGGACGACCGGTTCCTCCGCGACTCCTGGTGACGTTCCCGGTGACGTCGTCCTTGTCGGTCAGCCGACCGGGAGCGCGTCCAGGAGCTTCAGTACCGCCCTGGCGTGGGTCACCGCGAAGTCGGCGGCGGCCTTCGCGTACGGGTCGACCGCAGCCTTGGCCGCCACCTTGGCCGCGTCCAGCCGCACCGCGTACGCCTGCCTGGCCTGTCCGATCAGCTCGCCGCGCTGCCGGGCGGTGAGGATGCCGGAGTGGACGAGCCGCAGGATGAGCGGGCTGCGCAGCTGGTCCGGCTCGGCCGGGGCGGCGAGCCATGCCTTGAACGCCTTCTTGCCGGCCGCGGTGATCACGTACTGCTGGCTGGATCGGGCGCCCTGCTTGCCGAGCCGGGCGAGGCCGGCGGCCGCCAGTGCGGGCAGTTCGCGGTACACCTGGCTGCGCGTCACCCCGAAGAACGCCCCGAACCGTTCTCCCGCCGCGGACACCAGTTGCCCGCCGGTCATCGGGCCCTCGTGCAGCAGCCCGAGCAGGGCCGCCGCTGTCGCGTTCAGGTCGGACACAGCTCAACCTTGCCACGATCGGGACCGCTTCGTCCACAGTGGCCGGTGCGTCTGTCCACTGTGGTCACTCGGGTGGCGGCACCGGCCTGTCCCCGAGGACGTCGACCCACCCGCCGGATCGGCGATAGTTGTTGCCATCACGGGACAACAGGCCTTCGTCGACGAGGTAGCGACGCAGCGACACGTGGTCGACGGAGGCACCGTCGGCCCAGTCCCGCAGCACCGCGTTGACGTCCTTCTCGGGGTAGTCGCGGCCGGGTTCGAACGACTGCACGACGTGTTCGAGCAACACCCGACGGCGGCTCGTCTGGGCGGGCATGCCGGTGAGCCGGCCGTTGCGGACGAACGCCCGCATCACGGCCTCGATCTGGTCGTCGGCGTAGCCGTGCTGCTCGACCGGCGGGGCCGCGGAGCGGGCGGCGTGCTTGAAGGCGTCGGCCACCGGCCGGAACCCGCCATCGCCGTCCGGCTCGACGAGGCCACCGGCCTCCAGCTTGCGCAACGCCGTCCCGATCGCGCGGTGGTCGAGGTCGGTCGACTCGCGCAGCTGTGCTGTGGTGCCGGCCCCGAGCACGAGCGCGGCGAACACCCGCAGCCGCTCCGGTTCGGCCAGCAACCCGACTAGGGCTTCAGGTCTCACCCCACCGACCGTAGCGCCGGCCCCGCCGCGCGGCACGTCGGTCCGGCTTCGGTAAGGTCTTGATCTTAGGTGAGGCTAGCCTCACTCGATCGGATGAGGAGACCCAGTCATGGCGACGCCGATCGCGTCCGCACCACCCGTCCCAGGGGACGCGCTACTGGCGGCCCTCGTCGCCCGCCAGGAGCAGCGCGAGTCCTCGGCCCGCACCTACGCCAGGAACCTGCCCATCGCCCCGGCCCTGGCCGGCGGAGCCATGATCACCGGCGCGGACGGGCGCTCCTACGTGGACTGCCTGTCCGGCGCCGGCACCCTCGCCGTCGGCCACAACCATCCCGAGGTGATCGCCGCGCTGCGGTCCACCCTCGACTCGGGCGCGCCGCTGCACGCGCTGGACCTCATCACCCCGGACAAGGACGCCTTCACCGGCGAGCTGCTGGCCCTGCTGCCCGGCGACCTGCGCAACGCCGCGAGGGTGCACTTCTGCGGCCCGGCCGGCACCGACGCCGTCGAGGCCGCCCTCAAGCTGGCCAGGATCGCCACCGGACGCACCGGCGTCGTCGCCTGCACCGGCGCGTACCACGGCATGACAGCGGGGGCTGCCGCCGTCTCCGGCTCGGCCAGGATGCGGGCCGCCGGCGGCGCCGAGCACCACGCGGTGGCCCGGCTGCCCTACCCGTACGACTACCGCTGCCCGTTCGGGGTGGGGGCGCCGCGGTCGGCGACGCTGTCGGCCAACCTGCTCGCCGCCATGCTCGACGACCCCGGCAGCGGGATGTCCCGCCCGGCCGCGATGATCGTCGAGGTCGTGCAGGGCGAGGGCGGCGTCGTGCCCGCGCCCGACGAGTGGCTGCGGGCCGTGCGACGGATCACCGCCGACCGCGGCATCGTGCTCATCGTCGACGAGGTGCAGACCGGGGTGGGGCGCACCGGCACCTTCTGGGCGTGTGAGCGGGCCGGGGTGACGCCCGACGTCCTGGTGGCGTCGAAGGCCATCGGCGGCGGGCTGCCGCTGGCCGTGATCGCCTACCGCCCCGAGCTGGACACCTGGCAGGCCGGCGACCACACCGGCACCTTCCGCGGCAACATCCTCGCCATGGTCGCCGGCCGGGTGACGATGCGGCTCGTCGCCGACCACCGGCTGGCCGACCGCGCGACCGTTCTCGGCGACACCCTGCTCGACGGGCTGCGGTCGCTGGCCCGACGGCACCCCATGATCGGCGACGTCCGCGGCCGCGGGCTGATGCTCGGCGCCGAGATCGTCGACCCGTCGGCCACGCCCGACGAGCTGGGCGCCCGACCGGCCGCGCCGGGGTCCGCGGCCGCGCTGCGGGCCGCCGCGCTGCACAACGGGCTCCTCGTCGAGCTCGGCGGCCGGTCCGACACCGTGCTGCGCCTGCTGCCGCCGCTCACCCTCACCGACCTCCAGGCCCAGGACGTACTGGACCGCCTCGGCGCCGCCCTCGACGCGGTGTCGCCCGCCGCCACCTGATGCACTCGCGCAATCGGGTGGATGGCACATGTGGCCGGTTCTATTGGCCGGATGTGCCATTCACCCAGGTGCGGCCGACCGGGCTCGGGGGGTCCGGTGCGTCCTGGTGTGTGTCCTGTGTGTGCGTCCTGGTGTGCGTCCTGGTGTGCGTCCTCGTGGCGGAACCACCGCGCCGGGACGGACGGCATAGTGGCTGGCATGGTGCTGCCGGACGAACCATGGCCGGGCGCGGCGCCGGCGGAACCGGACGAGCTGGAGTTGGCGGCGAGCGCGCCGGCCGGTGGGGTGGGCGGGCTGGATGTGGTGGCCGAGTTGGCCGGGGTGGCTGTTCGGGCCCTGCGCGACGGGGCACGCGACGGCGGCGGGCCACTGCCGGTGGGTGGCCCGGCCGCGGTCGGGCCGTGGCCGGCGGCGTTGCCGGAGCACGGCGTCGGAGCGGAAGAGGCGCTGACCACGGTGATCCGACGCCTCGCCGAGGGGTCCGCCGACCCGACGCACCCGTGGTGTGCCGGGCACCTGCACTGCGCGCCCCTCGCGGTGGCGGCGGCGGCCGACCTGGCGACGAGCGCGCTCAACCAGTCCATGGACTCGTGGGACCAGGCGCCGGCGGCGAGCGCGCTGGAGGCTTCGGTGGCGGCCGCGCTGGCCGAGGTCGTGTTCGGTGACGCCGCCGACCGGGCCGACGCGGTGATCACCAGCGGCGGCACCGAGTCCAACCTGCTCGCGCTGCTGCTGGCCAGGGAGGCGCTCGGGCCTTTTCGGGCGGTGTGCGGGGCCACCGCGCACCACAGCGTCGCCAGAGCCGCGTGGCTGCTCGGGCTGCCGGCGCCGTTGGTCGTCGCGACCCCGGCGGGCGTGCTGCCGCCCGATGAGGTCGACGCCGCGCTCGGCGGCGTGGCCGGTCCGGCGCTGGTGGTGGCCACCGCGGGCACGACGGGGACCGGGGTCGTCGACCCGCTGCGCGACCTCGCCGCGGTGGCCGGGCGGCACGGGGC
>Ga0190272_10000543_pt1 | contig 19542 bp, 20 predicted proteins | sample Popmic504T_FD_133746 | JGI IMG/M metagenome (GOLD analysis project Ga0190272, IMG submission 133746) | Populus adjacent soil microbial communities from riparian zone of Shoshone River, Wyoming, USA - 504 T | ecosystem: Environmental > Terrestrial > Soil > Riparian zone | place: USA: Wyoming... | reverse complement strand
GCTCCATTTGTGTCGCGCAGTTCGAGTGATGGGTTTGGCACCGGATTAGTTATCCCCAGCAGAGTGAGGCTGGGGCCAATGCCACGCACTACGACTCTGTCGGAGTTGCCGCTGCCGCCGAGCAGGAAACCCGCGATGACGATGTTGTCCCCCGTGCTGACAAAGGCGCGCGTGCTTAGGTTGGCCAGTTTCGAGTCAACGGCCTGGTCAAGATCGTAAACTTCAACCAAGGCGACACCCGAGGTGTTCCCGTTGCCTGTCACGATGGCGGTATAGGCTCCAGGGAAGAGCGTCGCAGCGATGGCTGATTCGAGGTCATTGGTCGGAGGAATGCCCGTGGCCTCAATCTCGGCCACCTGGGTCTGCTTCCAGTTATCATTCGTGATCGTGGTAAATGTGCCGGGGCCGTGCAGTTCGAGCACTGGATCCGCCAGCACATCAGGGACACCGAAACCTGTCAAAGAAGGTCCGATCGCCCGAATAAGCACACGTTTGGGAGCGGTTCCTGTGACGATGAAGCCCCCTATGCCAACATTGTCACCGGTTTGAACCCGCATACGGGTCGAAAGATTGATGGCCTTGGTCGCGGGACTCGGGCTCGGACTTGGGCTCGCGCTCGGACTTGGGCTTGCACTCGGACTTGGGCTCGCGCTCGGGCTCGGGCTTGCACTCGGGCTCGGGCTTGCACTCGGACTTGGGCTTGCACTCGGGCTTGGGCTTGCACTCGGGCTCGGGCTTGCACTCGGACTTGGGCTCGCACTCGGACTTGGGCTCGCACTCGGACTTGGGCTTGCACTCGGGCTTGGCGAAGCACTAGGGCTAGGCGAAGGGCTTGCGCTTGGGGACGGGCTAGGACTCGGACTTGGCGAACCCCCCGACGTCACCGAGACGCAGGCGGAAAACTCGGACGTGTCGCCGGTGGACAGACGCGTGGCCGTCGCAGTGACCCTCGCGCCGACTGCCACAGAGGCCGGCAGGGTCCGCGAGAACGTCGCGTGACCTGCGCCATCGGTTGTCACCGTCGTCGAGCCAAGGAACACGGCGCCTTCACCGAACCCGGACGGGTCGCACGAGGGACTAGCGAAGAACTCGACCGTGAACTGCGCGGCGGACAAAGAGTCGAGTGTCCCCTGAATAATGACCGATGAACCGGTCGTCGTGGTCGATTGGAGGACGGGGAAGTTCTGCAGGCCATTGCCGCCGGTATCGACGTCACCGGGGTCGTTAGGCGTGAGGCCCCCGGTGCCGCCGAAATTACCAAAGAAGAGATCGATTCCCAAGCCACCGGAATCATGGATGGAGTTACCGGTGATCGTGACGCCGTTCTCCTGGCTTCCGATGACAACACCCGCGGTCTCAACGCTGGCGATGTGATTGGAGGCGATGCGTGTCCCGAACGCGTGATATAACGTTGTCATAGGTGAAACGGTGATGCCTTGTCGCGTGACTATCGGGGTAACGCCATCGGCCGCGAGGCCGATCGTATTACCCTCGATCACGGTGTCATAGGTGCTCGCATTGGTGGCCCCGACGAACACTCCCCAGCCAAAGATCTGCCCGTTATAGTGGTTGACGCCGACGGTGCGAAAGCCGGCGATGAGGTTGCCGCGGATCGTTGTCGCTCTGGAGTCGCGGACCTCGACGCCGATGGTGCCGACCTGCTGCGGGTAGCGCGCCATACCGTCGACGGTTGTTCCGATGTAGTTGCCCTCGACGATAGTGCCGTCGGCGTCGACGATGGAGACCTGCTCGCCGTAAGGATAGCCTTCTTCCCCGAAGCGACCGGCGCCGGAAATGATATTGCGCTCGGCAAGGGTTGGTCCGCCGATGCGATTATTGCGAGCGATAATGCCGTACTGCGTAGAGCCGATCACAGTGACGCCATTGACGCCGATGATGGTGTTGCCGATCACGATGTTGTTCTCGGCGGGGCCGCCGATGCGCAGTCCGGTCAGGTTGTTTCCTTCAGCCGGCCCTGTTCCGCCCACGATATTGCCGGTCGGGATGGGCTCACCGAGGTTGCCCTCGATCAGGACGGAGCCCTTGTCAGAGCCGATTATCCGGTTGTTGTTGCCGAGAAGCTGCACGCCGTAGCCGCTTTGATACGCGTTGCCCAGGCCCTTGATTAGGCAGTTGTTGCCCTTCACGAAGATGGCGGGGATGCCGGCCCAGTTGGGGTCAAGGTTATAGATCATTACCTCAAGCCCGGTGGGGTTGGTGTCGCCGATGTTTGTCGTCTGGGTCGTGAAATCGACGGTCGTGCCGGAGTCTGTGATGAAAAAGGCACCCTGCTCGCTCTTGAGCAGAGCCAGGTCGGTCCACCACCAAAAATCGGCGACCGGAATCGCGAAGGCGATCGTCTGACCACCTGGCGTGTTGTTCGCTGCGGTACAAGCCTCGCGGAAGCTGACGCGACCGTCAGGCCCTGGCAGATCGCTCACCTGCCGGGAGCCGGAGAAATCGGTTACGTCGTTGCAGGTGGTGACGGTGACAGTCTCCCCCTCGAGGGGCACCTGAAACGCCGTGGCCATCGTGCCAGTCGCAAAAATAACGACGGCGATCACCGCCACGATTGCGGCGAAGTTGACCCTTTTCGAAAGATGACTGTTCATAGGTACTCCTTTTATTTGGCGAAGTTCTTTGTCAGTGTTCTGTTTCATGCTGTGAGACTCGGGCGGCCATGGCACCGTTGCTGCGCGCCGATTGGTTTTCATAGGGCATATCTTGTCCATGACACGGAGGTAGCGCGTGGCAGAGGGGGCGCGCCATCGCGGCGTACACGAAGCTCGTTGAACCACGCCAATCGCTTTTGTTTCATCTGGATGCTAGTCGCATTCGAACTTGGGGAGCGCTCTCGCCCTCTGGCTAGCGCGACCCTTAATTGAGCGACATTCTCTGTCCCAAACCGCTGAATGCTGTTAATCCTGTCTGATTATCGTGGAGGCGCAGCTATTGAACGTTGAAAGCCGGAGGAGTCGCTCGCTGGCGCAAATCTGCCAGGAGCCATTCCGGATTTTCTTTCCGATGGGGGTGCTGCTCGGCTTCGTCGGAGTCTCGCTCTGGGTGCTTTACTATCTCGGCGCCAGCATTCCGTATCCGAGTGTGGCGCACGCGCGGCTGATGATTGAAGGCCTGATGGCGTCCTTCATCTTTGGATTTCTCGGAACCGCGGGCCCGCGCCTTACGTCGGCGCCGCCTTTCTCACCGAACGAAATCGGGCTCGTCTTCACCCTCGACCTGCTCGCGGCGGGCGCTCACACCGGCGGCGCGCATCGGCTCGGAGACATTTGTTTCTTCGTTTGCTTGCTTCTGTTCGCACGAATGCTCCTGAGTCGCTTTCGACAGCGGAAAGATAATCCTCCGCCAAATTTCATTCTGGTTGCATTCGGAATCCTGAGCGGAATTATCGGCGCCGCGCTTCTGGCTTATTCCGAACACGCGCAATACTCGAGCACCTATCAATCTGGCAGCGCCCTGCTCAACCAATGTTTCGTGCTTCTCCCGATCCTCGGGGTTGCCCCTTTCTTTATCGGGCGTTTGCTCGATTTGCCTGGAGCGGACCTGCCGGAATCCCGGGCCTTTTCGCGGGAATGGAAACGGCAGGCGGCTCTCAATGCCCTGATCGGCATCACGATCATCGCCTCATTCCTGATCGAAACCGGTGGGCCATCCCGAGTCGCGGCCTGGATCCGCGTCGGCGCCATTGCGGTTTACCTGGCCGCGAGAATGCCATGGCGAGGCCGGGCATTTTTGGCCGCCTACCTGCGGACCGGGCTCGTCTTTATCCTCGCGGGCTTCACCATGATGGCGCTGTGGCCGAACTATCGCCTCGGATCGTTGCACACCGTTTTTATTACCGGTTTCAATCTCATCGTCTTCACGGTTGCGACACGGGTTGTCCTCGGACACAGCGGGAGCCTCGATCGCTTGAAGGCGCGGTTCTGGTTCTTCATCGTTATGAGCGCCCTTCTTTTCTTTGCCATGGCCTCTCGCGTTAGCGCCGATCTCGCGCCCCGCGCGCGAACCATCCATTTGTTCGCCGCCGCGATTTGCTGGCTCGCCGCTTCGCTCATTTGGATGATCAATGTTGGACCCAAGGTAGCGATCAGCGAGGACGACTGATCGAACCCTTCCGGCTATTCTTCCCAGCGGTTCACACGAAGGCTGGCGAGCGCTACCATTGCCATCGACCACACGACTGCGATCCCGGCGAACCATGCGCCGGCGTGAGCGGTCCACCAGCCGGCCAGCGGAGTTTTATTCGCGGCTTCGGCCGGGATTTGCTGCAGGGCGAAGAGTGCGTCGATCCGGAATGAATCGAGAGGATTCAGCATGAGCAGGGCGACCCACAGATCGGGGAATTTCTGAATGCCGCTCCAGCGCGCGGCAAAGAGGGCCAGCAGATCGACGCCAAAAAGGAGGAGCAACCAGGCGCTTACGCCGACGATCAAAGCCTGCGCGCGCTCGTTCGCGAAATAACCCGCGGCCAGGCCGCACGCGAGAAAAGTGGCGGCGAGCAAGAGGGTTTGGAGGTAAAGAGGTGCGATCATCCGCACATTCGCCCCGACAAAAAGCGGCGGAAGAAAAAGGAGCAGGAGGACGACGGAAAAAATCGACCCCAGCGCCAGAAATTTCCCGATGACGTAGCTCGGCCGCGGGAGCGGCTGAGTGAAGAGCAGTTGCCATTCTTCCCGCTCGGCCTGCGCGCTGCCGACACCGGCCAGAAGCGCGAAGAGCGAGACAAAATAGAGAGCGACCTGGAGATGGAAGAACCCGGTGGCATTCGCATCCTCGCTGAAGAGAGCGGCGGCGATTCCGCCAAGCAGGGCGAGCGCGGAGAAGACGTGGAAATAACGATTGATGAGCGCGAGACGAAACTCGCGAATGAACAGCCCCCGCGCGACGCCGATCTCAAACAGCTGTGACAATGCGTTTTTCATCTTCGTTGTCATCGATTGCAGTTTCGATTTCAGGGAAACCCTGCAGCAGATCGGATGGGTCGAGTTCCTGTTCGATTACGCCGTCGCGGCAGAGCAGGCATCGGTCCGCCACGTTGTTCCACTCGGCGATCAGATGTGTCGTGACGAGAACGGCTTTGCCTCGCCGTGACTCAAAGCGCAGTGTCTCCTGCAACCGCTTCCGCCAGCCGGGGTCGAGGCTCAATCCCGGTTCGTCGAGGAGAAGGACGGGTGCGTCGGCCAGCAACAGGAATGCGATGCCGAGCCGTTGCCGCATTCCCCCGGAGAGTTCCTGGGTGCGCACATGGGCGGCGTCGCTCAAGCCGACCAATTCCAGCATCGCGTCGCAACGGGTAAGCGGAATTCCCCGGAGCCGCGCGTAAAAGCGCAACACTTCCAGGCAGGTGAGCCTTTGATGAAAGCTTGGCCGTTGCGGTAAATAGGCGAGCGACCGTTGCGCGTCGAGGGTTTGATCGACAAGGTCGAAGCCGTTGATTCGCGCGCTCCCCGCATTCGGGCGAATCAGGCCGGCCAGCAATTTGATTGTCGTGCTCTTGCCCGCGCCGTTCGGTCCAACCATGAGCGTCACTTCGCCGGCACCGGCCCGAAGCGAAACGCCCCGCAAGACTGGCTTGCGCCCGTAGCTCTTCGTCAGACTGGCGGCCAGGATCATTTCTCGCGAACCAAAGCGGCGCGCGCTGACTGTTGCGCCCGAATTTTCCAAAACCGTGAGGTGAGCGGCGACGGATCTTCGATCGCGCTCATGCCAGGAATCACAGCGCGCTCATTGGCGAAGCGCAAAAGCCTCAAGGCCGGGCTCCCGGAGAGGAAGGCCACGGTGGGAAAATCGCGGCGCAAAATCCCAAATGAATCGAGCTCGCGATGCGGGAGATCGTTGACCCCATCGCGATCGAGATCGACCCCGAGATCGCTCTCCCAAAAATTGCCGACACCGTTCACCGCCCATCGGTTGCCGGAAACATCCGAACCCCCGGTTTCGATCGGATGCAGATTGCGGGTGAAAACATTCTCCGTGAACCGGTTCCCGCCAGAGTTCGAACCGAAACGCAGGCCGATGTAATTCTGCGTCACACGATTGCCGGTAATTTCGTTATTGTTGCACTGATTGAACGAAAGGCCGACCGCGTTCGAGGTGATTTCGTTTTGTTCCAGTTTGCTGCGGTCGGACGACTGAAAGATCAGCCCGTAGGCGCGATGGCCACGGTTATTGATGAAACGGTTTCCGCGCACGACCAATTCCTTCGAAAACATGATGGCCGCCCCGGCCGCATTCTCCGTGAACGTGTTGTTGAGGAAAATATTGTTGTCCGAGTACATATAGTGCAGGCCGTAGCGGACATGGTGAATGAGGTTGTCCTCTACCCGCGAGTTGTTCGTGAACGAGAAATAGATGCCGTCGCGTGCTTCGCTGATTTCGTTCCCCACAATTGTATTGCCCTCGCTATTCCACTGGTGGATGCCGTTGCCGCGATTTGAGACGAGCGTCGTGTCGCAATTCTCCGCGCTTTGTCCAAGGCCTTTTTCCACGGGCTCGGCCGACGGTGAGATGGCCGTTTTCCCCTCGATTCGGTTGCGAAGAATCTGCGCGCCCGAAACTTTCTTGAGATAAATGCCGTGAAGCGAATCGGCGATGAGGTTGTTCTCGATCCGGGCGCGATTGCCCGTGACGAAAATTGCCGCGTCGTCATCCGATAGGCGCAGGCCCGAGCCGGTGATGCGCAATCCGGTTAGCGTCACATCATCGGCTTTGATCGTGACGACGTTGCCGGAGCCGTTGCCTCTGATTTCCGCGCCTTTTTCACCAAGGAGCGTGATTGGCCTGTTAATGATGAGCGCGCCGGCATGGAGACCAGGTTCAACGCGAATGGTGTCGTTAGGTGCGGCCGCATCGATGCGGTCTTGAAGGTTGGTAGGGCGTTTCTGTGAAACGCCGTCCGAGGCGGCGGACGCCCTGCAATTGGCGGCAGAGACAAAAAAGCTCGCCAGACACAACGCGGCGACGACGATTGTTCTCATGCCGCCTTTTCCTTTCGCGACCACCAGCCCGCGAGCAGGATGAGCAGAACGGAGAGAAAAAGAAGATACGCGCCGGTCTGGGGAAAACTGGATTCGCGAAAGTTTGCGATTTGCTTCACGCCAATGAGCAGGGGTGTGAACGGTTGGATCCGCATGGGCGCCGTCGGGTCGAGATTGTGGCCGTATTCGTAAAGCCGGTACCAGAACGACCCGATCGAAAAGATCCCGAAGTAGGTGTAGAGCGCAAAAAGATCGACCACGTTGCTCATCTCGCCAAACACAATCGAACGCAGGATCAGGAGGATGATGAGACCGAACACGAACGGCATCCAGCGCATCTCGAGAAAATCAGCCTGCTGGATCGGCTTCATGCCGATGTAGTGATTGAGATTGTTGATCTCGACCAGATGCTGGCCGTTCAGGCCGCCGCCCTGGATCTTGTAGCTGAAGATGTAGAGATCGAGGCCGTCGGAATATTGCGGCGCCACCAGGTGCATTTGCCAGAGCGGAAAAAAGAAGGAGGCGGCGATTGCCACAGCGGCCGCCAGGAGAAACAAACGCGAAGCGAAATTGAGCGGCTTGTGGAGAAACCGAAACTCCCGCCGAAGAAGGCGTGCGAATATTTGAGCCATGATGATCCAACCGACGGGCACGGAAGACTGTCTTCCGCGCTGCGCCTTAACTATTATCTCTGAAGGGACGCCCCGGGGGCGGCGCCAGGAGCTGGCGGCGCATCGCCGGCGTTGCGCACCACGAGATATCCCTGCATTTCCTGATGCAGCGCCGAGCAAAAGTTCGTGCAGTAAAACGGAAAGACACCGGCCTTGGTCAGCTTGATCTTGAATGTCTTGGTTTCGCCCGGGTCCATCACCACGTTGACGTTTTGTTCGATCACGCCAAAACCGTGAATCATATCGCGGGTCTGCTCGATGTTGGTGACGTGCACCGTGAGTTCGTCGCCGACCTGCGCCTCGATCCGGTCCGGATTGAAGCGGCTGCGGATCGCCGTCACTTTGGCCACGACCTGGTTGCCGGTCCGCGTTACGCCCGTCGACTCTTTGTCCCAGACGGCGTTCGGATTTTTATTGTCCGCCTTCGCCAGGACTTCCTTCGGCTCAATTTCACTCACCTTCAGGATCTGCGCGAAATGCGGCTCCGGCTCGGTAAAAGCCTCCGCGACCATTTTCATTTTATCGCCGCTGATATCGATGAGCTGGCTCGATTCCGGTTGAGAGGGGCCCACATTGATGTGACGTCCGGCGGAGAGTTTGTTCATCGCCACGCACCATTTTCCGTACGGCTCCACCGTGTCGCTGCCGGCGACCACGAGATGGCCGGTGCTGAAATGCGTCGGCATTTTGTCGAGCACCACCTTGTTCAGATCTTTCTTCTCCTCATCGCTCCATGGCGGCATTTTCCATTTCGTGATGTTCGAATCGATGAACATCGAAGTGTAAGCGAAGCCTTTTCCATCATACTGCGTGTGGAGCGGGCCGAGGCCGACCGGCACTTCGCCTTCGACCACGGCGTCATATTTGATGATCGGCACTCCCCGCATGTCGCCCTCAAAAGTCTTGCCGTTGATGGCCGCTTGCAGCTTTTCGAAATTAATCACCGTCGTGCTCGGCTGGAGTTTTCCGCCCGCCACGACCCACTTGCCAGTCGGATCGACGTCCATCCCGTGCGGGGATTTGCCGATCGCGAGGAAATACAACACGCCGGGCACCTTCGCCGGATCGATGATTGGCACGCCATCCATCAGCGTGGCCAGGCCATCGGCCACGGCTTTCTCGGCCGCGCGCCAATTCACCACCGCCGCGAGGTCCCGATCTTTCTGGCTCGAATTCACTTCCAGGGTCTCGTGCGCCATTTCCGTGTTGTAACTGGTCCAGAACGCCCAACCGCTGCTCGGTCCTTTGCCGGTCGAGCCCAGGTCCCAATCGAATGGCGGCGTCAGAATCTGCCAGCCCACGCTCATCTCGCCGGTCTGCGGATCGACCTTGATGCCGCTGACCATGCCGCTGAACTCTTTCTCGTAATCCTTCGGGTCGGCCACCCGGCCTTTCGGCAGCGGCGTCGAAAAACGCGTCGCGCACAAAATGTATTCGCTGTTCTCCGTGATGAAGGAGGAGCCATGGTTGCCAATCGAATTCGGGATCGGTCCGAGAATCTGGCGCGTTTTGAAATCGCTCAGATCGATCCGGGCGATCCGGTTATTGGCGTTGTCATTCACGAAAAGCCAGCGGCCATCGTATTTGGACTTTGTCTGCGACAAGCCCGGGTGATGCACGTCGCCCCAGGTGAAATCGCCCATCATCTTTTTCGATTCTTCGTCGAAACCGTAACCGCTGGCCGGGTACGGAGCGAACACAGGAATGGTAACGATGTGGCGCATCGAGGGAATACCCGCGACGAAGACCTGGCCGGAATGTCCGCCAGAGTAGAACAGGTAATATTCGTCTTTTTCGCCGGGCGCGACATAACTCGAAAGCGCGTTCTCTGTGCGATCGGCCTGCGTGGTGCCGCTTTGTTTTCCGCAACCGGTAAATGTCGTTGCTGCGGCGAACCCTAAGGCGAGCGCCAGCAGTCGATTATAGGATGTTTTCATAATATTCAGGTGGTTGCCGACTTACTTTACGGTCATGAAGCCCTTGGTCCCCTGTGAGTAGTGCCCTGGAAACGAGCAGAGATAGAGGTAGTCGCCTGGGACCTGGGGGGCGGTGAAAGTGACGGTGTCCGTTTCATTCGGGCCGAGCAGTTTGGTGGCCGCTAGCACTTGCTTCGAGCCCTTCGGGACATAGTCGCTGGACGCGGCCAGGGATGCTTCGTCGAGCCACTTATTTACGTTGCTCGTGTTCACCGTGCGGTCGAGCATGACGAGGTTGTGTCCCATCGAGAATTTCGGTGTTGTCCCGACGTTCTTGAGCGTGATTGAAACTTTCTGCCCTCGCGTCACCTCGAACGCGGTCACATCAAAACGCATTTTGTCGTCGGCCTCGACCACGATGGCTTTCGGCGGAGCTTCCGGCGCGCGAGAGCAGCCGTTGAAGGAAGAGAGAATTGCGCCGCATCCGAGCGCCGCGTACAGGTACGTTTTGATAGATTTCATGTGTTGTGTGGTTTTCAGAGCCAATAACGCCTCCGTGCAGGTTGACTGCTCCGCGAATCTTGCGAAGAACTGCGCAGTTCTTGGCGTTAAGAGGGCTTCTTAAGGTGCAACCTACACTGGAATGCAGCTTGGTGCGTTGGTTAATATCAAGTTCGCTCCGATTTTTCTGGACGTCGTCGATCGGCTACTTCAATTGCGGAATGCCAAAAAGCCTTTTTGGCCGAAGCGTTACACTCCTGTGCCTCGCTCTCGCAATCGCAGCCTGCGATCGATCGAAGACCGCGGACGGCTCGACGCGTTCGTATCAGAGCCGTGGGATTGTGCGCGGGTTCGCTCCGGATCGAAGCACGATAAATATCGAACACGAAGATATTCCGGGGTTCATGCCGTCGATGACGATGCCGTTCTCGGTTAAGGACGAAGAAGAGATCGCGGAGGTGAAGATCGGTGACGGCATTTCATTTCGGATGACCGTGACGGATAAGGATTTGTTTCTCGACCAGGTGAAGAAAATCCCGGCAAGCGAAGTCCGCGTGGCCGAGCCAACTCCTGCCGCGAGCGTTGCTTCCACTGCCTCTGCGCGTTTGCGGGAAGGCGACGTCGTCCCCTCCTTTGCCCTCATCGATCAAAACGGCGCGCCCGTCACGCTCGACCCATTTCGCGGCCAGCCGTTTCTGCTCACGTTTATCTTCACACGTTGCCCGATCCCAACTTTTTGTCCGCGCATCTCACAAAAATTTTCAGAACTGCAACAGGCCATCAAATCGGAGGCAGGTGCAGCTGGCAAAACGCGTCTACTCAGCATCACGCTCGATCCGCAATTCGATACGCCCGAGATTTTGCTGGGTTACGCCCAACAAGTGAGAGCTGACTTGCAAATCTGGACGTTCGCGACCGGCGCGCCGGCTGAAATCGACAAGCTAACGCAAAGCTTCGCCGTATTCGTCCAGCCGGAGGGCGGCACAATATCTCATGGACTGGCTACCGCCCTCGTCGGTCCCGACGGCAAGGTAGTGAAGATCTGGAGAGGAAACGCCTGGGAGCCTTCGGAAGTGATTGCGGAGCTACGCCGCAAGTAATTCGAGGCTTTGGCAGCCAATTTGGAGGGCAACCGCCCCGGTTGCCGATCCTTTAAAATCCGGCAGCCGATGCCTGCCCTGCACCTTCGACTGCTGCGCCTGCCTATGTCTCCGCAGGCAGGTCGGCTTCGAGCGCACGATTTTTCGGGAATCTGCTGACGCCGAATACGCTGAAACCGATGACGCGGCCTTGCTCGTCCACCCGCCGCATCACCGCATCGCTTTTAGTCGTTCGCATGTAACCGGGCGTGTCAGAAAAGGTCACTTCGAGATAATCGTGCTCAGCGTCAAACCACAGTTTTACTTTATCGACCATAATCTTTCTCCCGACCGGTTATTCAATTCGCAGCTCCTATGTGGGCGGTTCACTCCAATGATTGGCCGGAGCCCATTGCTCCGCGCGGCGCTTAACTTTTGTCATCCCGAGCGCAGTCGAGGGATCTCTAAATTTCGCGAGCAAAGCGAGGACCTGCTTCGCGTTCTTCCCTTGGTCGTTGGCCGTCTTAAGCGTCATGAAACTGTATCTTCCGACAATTGAAGCCCTGGCATTCATTGACGGATCCTCGCGATCCGGCCGACCCTGATCTCGCGGCGCAACGCGCGGCGAATCAATTCGGAAAAGCTAATCTCCTCGTCCGCCGCTTTGGCGGTCAGAATTTTGCGGACTTGTTGCGGGAGGCGGAACGTTACCGGCACACTGCCCTTAGGCAGTTTCGTTCTGGGCATGAGTATGTGTATTAGTGTATCATACACCTTGTCAACCCGGAATTCCCTTGCGGCGTCATATTTGATATGACACCGTCGGCGGCGTGCGAAACAAGGAATCCACGGCCATCACGATCACCCTTCCGCTTGCCCTCGACCGCGCCCTCCAGGCGCTGGCCGATCAAAAACATTGCGGGAATAAATCGGCCGCGATCCGGGAGGTCCTTTACAAAGAAGCCGGAATGCAGGCCAAGCTTCGAATGAACGAAAGGCAGGATAACGATGCGGTGGCCAAGGCCGAGCATCGCTCCGTCAAATACGGGTCGCGCAAGAAGAAAAGCAAAAAGTAAAGCCGCTGCCGCTCAACAACGCGCGGCCCAATTGCGCGCAGGTCACCGCGTTAATTGCTTAATGGCGAGAAACAGAGCGACGCTAAAGCTTCGCAAACCGGACGCTGTCGTCCGGGAAAAAAGTGAAACTCCAGCCCTCGTTGATCGCGATTTCGGCGATCGTCTTCCAGCGATAATCTTCTGAGATTTCATCCTGGAAGAGCAGGCTGAATTCGCCTGGCTCGAGCAAACTCTCTCCCGACGCTTCAATTTCGGAGCGCATTCTTTGAACTCGCGGATGGACGGCTCGGTCGTGCATAAATTTCAAAATGGATCGCGGAATGTTTGCGATAGGAGTGGTGATGGCGAGGCCGGAAAAGTAACGGAGTTGTTACCCCGCGGGGATTATCCGGATTCATTGTTGGCGGGTGCTCGCCCCCGCGTTAAATTTTCCGTGATGTTTGCGATTGAATTCGATCAACCGCAGAATCTGCTCGTCATCCGGTACAGCGATCACGTTGGGCCGGATGAGACCGAGCGGGCTCTCGAAGAGGTGCGCCTTGCGCTCGAGAGAGCGGAACGGGGCTTCCGTCTCTTGGCGGATTTGACTACGTTGCAATCGATGGATCTTGCCTGCGCGCCACACATCGAGAGCGCCATGGACCTGTGTAATGGAAAAGGCGTCTCGGACGTGGTTCGCATCATCCCCGATCCCAGGAAGGACATCGGGATGCAGATAATGTCGTATTTTCATTACGGCGGAGATGTCCGCATCGTGACGTGCGAAAACAACGATGAAGCGATGAAGATTCTGGCCGGCTGAGACTTGAACTGCAACCGGCTCGAGCTGTTCGCGCGATATATTGAAGAGGAACCTACGGCACCGGCTTCGCACGAACGTTTGAACCATGCCGTCCCGATTCCAAGCACGGAAATGAAACTGCTCGGCGCAACCGTTCTCATGCTTGCTCTATTTGCTTGGGCTTCTGCCCAGCGGAATCAACCAGAAGCCAGCCCTTTTCCGAAGGCGCCGGGGCCGGCTACGCAGACAATCACCATTACGCGAAGCGGATCGCAGCCTTCCCGGCAGGCGCCCGCCGCAAACTTTACCGGCTCCGTTCGCGTCGATCCTCTGTTCCCGGCGAACCATCCGTCGAACATCTCCGCCGCGCGTGTCACGTTCGAGCCCGGTGCGCGGGCCGCGTGGCACAGCCATCCTTTGGGCCAGATCCTGATCGTGACCTCCGGCTCCGGCTTGGTTCAGCAATGGGACGGGCCGATCAATGAAATACGCGAAGGTGATGTCGTCTGGATTCCACCCGGTAAGAAACACTGGCATGGGGCCTCGCCAAAGAGCGCGATGTCGCACATCGCCCTTGTGGAACAGCTCGACGGTAAGAGCACCGAATGGCTGGAAACGGTCAACGAAACGGAGTACCGGGCCCCCGTTCGGTCCGGACAGGAGTAATGGGCGGCGACAAATAGGAGAATTCTCATGAACGAAGAGGTTGACGAGAACTCCGCCCCAGAGCTGACGGCTGACGAGGAGGCGCTGCTAAAAGAGATGCCGGCCTTGGCTGACCTCGGCCTCACGCGCCGAACGTTCGTGAAGCAGACAATCGCCGGCAGCCTTGGCTTGTTCGCCCTCGATCTCCTGGCGCATGAGCAAGCGCTCGCCGCGCTGACTCCCTCCCCCGGCGCGGTGTTTGCCAATCGCGCGGCGGAAAATCTGGTGAAGATCGCACTCAGGGTGAACGGCGCGACGAAGAGCCTCGAGATCGATTCACGCGTCGTGCTGCTCGACGCCTTGCGCGAACGGCTCGGACTGACCGGCTCGAAGAAGGGTTGCGATCAGGGCCAGTGCGGGGCCTGCACGGTCCTCGTGGACGGACGGCGCGTCTTGTCGTGCCTGACCCTTGCCGCGACTTGCGAGGGCAAACAGGTTACGACGATCGAGGGGCTGGCGAAAGACGATCAACTCCATCCCATGCAGGCCGCGTTCATCAAGTATGACGGCTTCCAGTGCGGGTACTGCACGCCAGGACAGATTTGCTCGGCTGTTGGAATGCTGGCGGAGGCGCGCCATGGCGACGTGAGCCACGTCACCGAAGATGTGAGCGCGACGACAACCCAGCTCACGGACGAGCAAATACGCGAACGCATGAGCGGCAACATCTGCCGGTGCGGGGCTTACCCGGGGATCCTCGCCGCGATTAACGAGGTTCACTCAGGAAAACAGACAGCGCAGACGTGGCGCTTCGCCGACGAGCAACAGGTGGCGCGCGTAAGAAAGGCTGATGGCAATGAGGCCGTTTAAGTACATTCGCGCGAACGATCCGAACGCCGCCGCCCGCGCCGTTGCGGCGAACCCGCAGGCGAAGTTTCTGGCCGGCGGGACGAACCTCCTCGACTTGATGAAGGAAGACGTCGAGCGGCCTAACGAGTTGGTGGACTTGACGCGCCTGAAGCTGGCCGAGATCAAGCCAGCAAGGGGAGGTGTTTCCATCGGCGCGCTCGCGACTAACACCGACACCGCGAACCACCCGCTGATCCGCCAAAATTACCCGCTCCTGACGCAGGCCATCGTGGCGGGCGCCTCCGGACAGCTTCGCAACATGGCGACGAACGGCGGGAATCTGATGCAGCGCACGCGCTGCCAATATTTTTACGACACGGTGATGCCGTGCAACAAACGCGAGCCAGGCACGGGCTGTGGCGCGCTCGAAGGTCTCAACCGGATGCATGCCATTCTCGGCTGGAGCGAAAAGTGCGTCGCCACTTATCCCGGCGATATGGCCAACGCGCTCTACGCTCTAGAAGCCGTCGTGAGAGTGCGCGGCGCGGACGGAAGTGAGCGCACCATGCCGGTGAGCGAGTTTCACCGTTTGCCGGCGGAGACGCCCGAGCGCGACAACAACCTCCAGCACGGCGAGCTCATCGTGGCCATCGAGCTGCCCAACTCGCGCTTCGTGAAGAACTACTATTACCTGAAGGTCCGCGACCGTGCGTCGTACGCGTTCGCACTGATCGCGGTGGCCGCCGCCCTCGAGCTCGACGGAAGCACGATCCAGCAGGCGCGCATCGTTCTCGGCGGCGTGGCGCACAAACCGTGGCGTAGCCCGGAGGCAGAAGCTGCCCTCTCCGGCAAAGCTGCGTCAGAAGAAACCTTCCGCCGTGCGGCCGAGGCCGCAGTCGCGAGCGCAAAACCGCTCGCGCATAACGCGTACAAAGTTGAGTTGGCGAAGCGGGCAATCGTTCTCGCGCTGATGCGTGCGAGCAAACTGGCATGACCGTCGTGGAATTACCTCAAGGAGAAATCTGATGCCGCGATACATCGGAAAAGAAATGAGCCGCGTCGATGGCGTGGCGAAGGTTACGGGCAAAGCAAAGTACGCGGCAGAGTTCGCGGTGCCGAACCTCGCCTACGGCTTCATCGCGACGGGGAGCGTGGCCAAAGGGACGATTGCGACGATCGATACCCAGGAGGCTGAACGCGCCTCGGGCGTGATCCGCGTCTTCACCCACCTGAACACCCCGAAGTTCGGTCCGAAGCCTCCCACCGAACAGGCGCCACCACGTGGCGCCCAGGCAGAGGAGGACAAGTCCTTCCGCGCCCTTCAGTCCGACAAAATCCTTTTCAACGCTCAGCCTGTCGCGCTGGTCGTCGCCGAGACGTACGAACAGGCGCGGTATGCGGCGCGTCTCATCAAGGTCGCCTACAACGCGATGAAGCACACGACCGACACCGAGGCCGTGCGCGGTAGCGCACGAATCCCCCCGAAGGCGAAGCCCCCGCAGAAGCGAGGCAACCCTGAGGAGGCGATGGGCAACGCAGCCGTGAAGATCGAGGCCGAATATCGCATCCCGATTGAGCACCACAATCCGATGGAACCGCACGCGGCCATCGCTGTCTGGCAGGGCGACAACCTTAAGATCTTCGACAAGACGCAAAACGTCTACGGCGTCCGGGCGCACCTTGCTTCGAGTTTCGGCATCCCAGAGGAGAACGTGAGCGTCGTTTCGCCGTTCGTCGGCGGTGCTTTCGGATCGGCGCTGCGGCCGAACTACTACCCTGCTCTCACGGCGATGGCGGCGCGTGAGCTCAAGCGCCCGGTCAAGGTGGTCTACACGCGGACGCAGATGTTCACCGGCCACGGCTACCGGCCTTACACGATTCAGAAGGTCGCGCTCGGCGCCGATCGAACGGGGAAGCTTTCCTCGATGATCCATGAGGTTGTCCACAACACCTCCACGTTTGAGGAGTTCAACGACAACACGACCGGCTTCACGCGCCAGGTCTACGCCTGCCCGAACCTCTACGCGCCGAACAAGATCACGGACACGGACCTCAATACCCCGACCTGGATGCGAGCACCGGGCGCGGTCAGCGGGATGTTCGCGCTCGAATGCGCGATGGACGAGCTGGCCTACGAGCTCAAGATCGATCCGCTGGAGCTGCGTCTCATCAATTACGCGGAAACAGACCCCGAAAGCGGAAAGCCGTGGTCGAGCAAGGCACTGCGGGAGTGTTACACCCTGGGCGCGGAAAAGTTCGGCTGGAAAGATCGCAAGCTCCAGCCGCGCTCGATGCGAGACGGGCGGTTGCTGGTCGGATGGGGCACGGCGACGGGCGTTTGGGGCGCTTTCCAAAGGCCCGCTTCCGCCAGAATCACATTGCGCGCGGACAATACCGCACACGTCAGCAGCGCGACCAGCGACATCGGTCCCGGCACTTATACGATGATGGCCATGATTGCGGCCGAATACCTCGGTTTAAACCTTGAACAGGTGAACTGCGAACTGGGCGACACGAAGTTCCCTCGCGCGCCATCGCAAGGCGGCTCTCAAACAACGTCGAGCGTCGGCTCGGCCGTTTACGGTGCGGCGCTGGCGGTTGGCGCGAAGCTGTTGTCGCTCGCCAACGAGGACCCGAATTCGCCCTTGAAAGAGTTCGCCGTTGAGGAGGTTGAGCTGCTCGACGGGCGTCTGCAACGCAAGAGCAATGCATCTCGTTTCGTCCGCGTCTCCGAAGTGATGAAGCGCAATCGCCTCACGGAGATCACTGAGACATTTGAGTCGAAGCCCTCGCCGGAGCGCGAGAAGTACGCACTGCTGGCGCACGGCGCCCAGTTCATCGAAGTGAAGGTCGACCCGGACCTCGGAACGGTCCGAGTCACCCGGGCGATAGAACTCACGGCGTGCGGCAAGATCATCAACCCTAAGGCGTCACACAGCCAGGAGATTGGCGGCGTCGTTTGGGGCATAGGGATGGCGCTGCAGGAGGCCACCGAAATCGACCATCGCTACGGGCGGATCATGAACCCGAACCTTCAGCATTATCACGTCCCGGTGCACGCCGACATTCATGAAATCGAAACGATGTTCGTCGAGGAGGACGACAAGGTAGTAAACCCGCTCGGTGTCAAAGGCATGGGCGAACTCGGGATGGTCGGCATCCCGGCTGCCATCGCGAACGCCGTCTTCCACGCCACTGGCAAACGCATCCGCGAATTGCCGATCACGCCGGACAAGTTACTTTAAAGGGCAACCTGACAGCGACGATTTCCGGTCGCGCTGACAGCGAGACCGGCTCTCAGTTATCTCGGTGAAGATACCTGACCGATTCAGAATTGACCGGCCTTCTTAATCCGCGCCGTTGTCGTTTTCGTTTTCACTTAGGTCGCTCTTCCATGTAGCGATCGGCGGCTGCGGTCGCCTCCTCCGGGCTGCTGCCGCTCTGACGCGCGCTCAAGTAGGGCGCGTACCAGTCCGCCCAGTTATGTTTGGCGTGCGTCGTCTCGTAGTGGTGGTGGTGCTCTCCCGTTTCGCGGAGGAGCTCTGCCAGAGTTGCGACATCCATCGATCGCGCTCGCTTCTGTTCCCACTCGCGGCCAGGGAGCCGCTCCTTGATCTCCTGGAGTTGCCAGCGGTTCCCGTCTGGATCCTCAAACGAGACAAACGAGAAGTAGGAACGACCTTCCGGGTCGCGCCCCGGCACGCGCGGGTTCTCGGTGGAGTTGTTAAGGGCCCGCCGGCGTAATGGAAGACTTCGCTGACCTTCACGCCGCGGGCGATCAAGTCGTCACGCGCAGCGCCAGCGTCATCCACGGCGAGGACCAGGTCCGCCGAGCCAGCCTTAGCCGACGTCACTCCCTTGCCGAAGATGATCGAGGCGCCGGAACGAGGAGGAGTGAATTGTAATGCCCGAAAGTTTGCATCCGCGACGTAGTCGATATCCAGCCGGAATCCCAGTTTCTCGTAGAACGCTTTGGCGCGGTCGACGTCGGAAACGGGGAGGATTACCACTTCTAATTTCATGTTCATGATGATTGTTCCTTTTCTTGGTTCCCGGTTTTTGAACTTCGGTTAGACAAAGGTCGGTCGACGATCTCGGGCCCAACCAAACATTGGTCTTTTACCGAAGGGCGTGGCGTTACGCCTAGTGGGACTTTGGTCCCATACCGGCCGTCGGTAGTGTTAAGCAACCTTTGGCGCAGGGCCCTGATTTGGAGGAAAATTTCGTCGCGCTGCGGAATTCAGCTCCGTCCAACGCTCGCGGGAAAAATTCATTGAACCGCAGTCGTTCTTCCCGCGACCTTTAGGCAAACTGATGATCCGCGATTCTCGCCAGGTGCTGACGGAGTGGCTGGTGCTCGAAGCCCAGAACGGCAGCGAGCGCGCCTTCACCGATCTACACGACCTGTGGCGCGCGGACCTGCGGCGGATGGCCTGGCTACGGGTGGAGCAGGCCGACGCCGTCAATGAAGTGTTGACGGATGTCTGGCTGGCGATCGCCCGCGGCTTGCCGAGATTGGATGACCCAGCCTGCTTCCCGCGCTGGGCGTTTCGCATTGTGCAACGGCGGAGCGCCGACTGGATCCGGCAGCGGCTGCTTGACCGCCGCCGGGAAGAAATCGTCGCGAACGAGGCGGAGCAGCTCGCACCCGCTTCCATGGCAGACGAACACGAGCCCGCCGATGAGATCGTCGCCATGCGCGCTGCCATCCGCCGGCTCCCGCCCGAGCAGCAGCAGCTCCTTCACCTTCATTACGAATTGGGACGCAGCATCGCTGAAATCGCGGAGGTGCTGGAAATCCCTCGCGGCACCGTGAAGTCCCGCCTCTTCTCCATCCGTGAAACCCTAAAACACCAACTCGAAAGGAAAACACCATGAATAATATCGAACAACAAATTCAAGCCGCGCTGCAACGGAACTCGACCGATCACGAGCCAAACCTGGCGGAGGAAGTAATCACCGTCTTCCGCGGCCGTCATCGCTGGATGCACGCGGTGGTGGTCGTGGTGACCCTGCTCTTCCTCGCCCT
>Ga0190272_10000542_pt1 | contig 19560 bp, 16 predicted proteins | sample Popmic504T_FD_133746 | JGI IMG/M metagenome (GOLD analysis project Ga0190272, IMG submission 133746) | Populus adjacent soil microbial communities from riparian zone of Shoshone River, Wyoming, USA - 504 T | ecosystem: Environmental > Terrestrial > Soil > Riparian zone | place: USA: Wyoming... | reverse complement strand
GCCGAGCACGCAGATCGGCGAGTTGTTCGCCTGGGCGCCGGCGATCGCGCTCATCCCGTTGGTGACCCCCGGGCCCGCGGTCAGCGCCGCGACGCCGACCCGCCGGGTCGCCTTCGCTATTCCCTCGGCGGCGAAGGCGGCGGTCTGCTCGTGGCGGACGTCGACGAGGGCGATCCCCTCCTCCTTGCAGCCGTCGTAGATCGAGAACAGGTGCCCGCCCGAGAGCGTGAAGAGGTGGTCCACCCCCCGCGACCTCAAAGCCTTCGCGACCAGCCGGCCGCCGTGCTCAGCCATCGCGGCAGCCTAATGGCTGACAGGCCCTCCTCGGGGTTACCATCGCCTGGCCCGGGTGGCGAAACTGGCAAAAGCGGCGGCCTTAAAAGCCGCTGCCCCTTCGGGGGCTTGCGGGTTCGAGTCCCGCCCCGGGCATTCCCACGCCGCTCCAGAGCGCCGATTGGCCCTCTAAAGCCGCAATAAATGTTCGCGGAGCGCAACTCCCCCGCTGGTACCGTGTCTTTAGATACAAGGACCCCCTTCCCTGGAGGAGAGCTTGGAGGCATCCGCACTAACCCACGCCAGTCAACGCGGACTACTAGCCCGGCGTTCGCCCCTGCTCAAGCTGCAAGGCGACGCCAAGTTGATCGCGATGGCCCGCAGCGGCAACGCCGGCGCCTTCGAGACGATCGTCGACCGCTACCAGGGCCGCCTGCTCGGCTTCTGCCGTCAGATGCTGGGCTCGACCGAGGATGCCGAGGACGTTCTGCAGGAGGTCTTCGTCAACGCCTACCGGGCGATGCTCGCCGACGAGCGCGAGATCAACCTGCGCCCCTGGCTGTACCGGATCGCCCGCAACCGCTGCCTCAACCACCTGCGCAAACCGACCGCCGACGCGCAGGAATCGATGGACACGGTGCCCGAGGTCGAAGCCGCCTCGACCGCCGAGCGCGTCCACAACCGCGAGGAGTTCCGCCAGATCCTCAGCGACGTCAACAAACTTCCGGAGACCCAGCGCTCGGCTCTGCTGCTGCGCGAGATGGACGCGATGTCCTACGAGGAGATCGCCCAGGCAATGGAGACCAGCGTCCCCTCCGTCAAGTCGCTGCTGGTGCGGGCGCGGATCTCGCTGACCGAGGCCAGCCAGGCCCGCCAGCTGACCTGCGGCGAGGTGCGGCTCGAGTTGGCCGAGGTCGCCGAGGGGCTGCGCAAGGCCTCCGGGCCGATCCGCCGCCACGTGCGCGAGTGCGAGGAATGCGCCGACTTCCGCTCCCAGATTCGCAACAACAACAAGGCACTCGCCGCTCTCTTCCCCGTCGGCCCGCTGCTGGCCCTGAAGGGCCTGATTGCCTCCAAGCTAGGCCTCGGAGGGGCCGGCGCGGGCGGCGGTGGTGCCGCCGGAGCGGCGGCAGGGGCCGGAGCCGGGACCGCCGGCGCGGTCGGTGGAGTTGGCGCCGCGGCGCTGGGCGGCGGCGGTGCCGCCGGGGGCATCGGCGCGATCGGCGGCGCGATTGGGACCAAGGCCGTGGCCGGCGTCGTCACCGCCGCCGTGCTCACCGCCGGCGCCGCGGTCGAGGTCAAGCGCGACAACCCGGGACCGGTCACGCCCCGGGTCAGCGCCGCCCACACCCGCGCCCAGACCTCACCGCCGGCCTCGATCTCCCAGGCGCATACCGCCGCCCCCGCTCCCCGTCTTCACGAAACCGCCCCGCCCGCTCCGCCCGTAGCGCCCGCCCCTGAAGGCGAGGCCGCCGCCGAGCCCAGCGCGGAACCGGTCCCCGTGCCCGTCCACCCGGCCGAAAGCACCGCAGGGGAAGCGGCCGGTCAGTCGACCGTCAGCACCGAACCGGCCGAAGCGGTGGTGACCGGCATCACCGGCGCCGCCCCCTCAGCGGGTTCCAGCCCCGGCGCCCACGGCGCCGGCGGGACCGTGGTCGTCACCGTCGGTGGCAGCCCGCCGCCGGCCACCTCGCCCGCCCCGCCCGCGAGCGCACCGCCGGCCGAAGCGCCGCCCTCCGAAGCGCCCCCTTCGGAACCGCCGCCCAGCACGGAAGCACCGCCCAGCGGTCAGACCGGCGGCACCGAAGCGCAGCCGCCGGCCGAAGAAGGCTGAGCCGCCCCTCTCCGGGCAACCGGCCTGGACCCTCCTCTAGCCGAGCCCGATCACTTTGAGCCGGCGCATCAGGCAGGTGCCGGCGAACTTGCGAGTGTCCTCGAGCGTGTAGCCGAACAACTCCCAGTCGTCCTCTTTCGCCCAGGGCGGCGAGAGCACGCCGTCGGCGACCGGCAGCGATTCCTCCAGGGTGCGCTGGATCGCGGCCTTGTAGCGCTCGTCCTCGTGCGCCTTCTCGCGCAGGAAGACCGAGCCAAAGGCGACGTGACGGTGCTCGTCGCGGGCGACCTTCTGGAAGCCCTCGACGAAGGCCGGCAGCGTCCCCTCGCGTTCGTTGAAGTCCATGATGAAGTGCTGGCCGGTGAGGGCCAGCATCCCCTCGATAACCATGTGGTAGAGCGTCACGGCCTCGACCAGCGCCTCGGTGTCCTCGGGTTCGGCCGAGAGCCGCGCGGTGCGCTGCGCCAGCATCTCGTCGAAGAGCCGGCCGAAGTTCTCATTGAGGTGCTCGGAGGTGACCTCAAGCATCTCGCTGAGCCCATCGGCCTCGAGCACCCCGACCTCCTCGTAGAAGCGCTCGAAGAAGCGCACGTGGCGGGCCTCGTCGGCGATCTGCGTGCAGAGGAAGATTTTCTGGTCCTCGGTCGGCACCGCCCGCATGATCGGGCCGAGCTCCTCGGCCACCTTCTGCTCGCCGATGAAGAACGAGGAGAGCCCGTACATGCGCTGGAAGCGCTCCTCGGCGGGGATCCGCTCGTGCCAGTCCTCGCGGTCGCGGCTGAAGTCGAGCTCCTGGGTCTGCCACTGCTGGCGCTCCCAGAGCAGGTAAAGCTGCTTGTAGTCGAGCAGCTTGACGTCTGCGGTGCGGTCGGCTGCCTCGATCAGGGCCGGGTCGGCGGTCTCCTGGAAATCGGCCCGCTCGGTCCTCGACTGGGTCCCGGTCGCGTCCCTCGTCTCCACTGTGCCCACTCCCCTCGCTCGGTTGCGGCGTGCCGAGCGAGGGTATCAGCGGACTGGCTGACCAGCCAGTCCTTTCCGGCGCTACCGCCGCGCCGGCTCAGACGGAGTGCGTCTCGCCGGGCTTGAGGACCACGACCTTCGAGGAGCCCTGTGCCTCGACGTCGGCCTTGAACGCCTCCGCGTCGGTCTCGATCGGCGGGAAGGTGTCGTAGTGCATCGGGATCACGGTGCCGGCGCCGACGAACTCGGCGGCAACCACGGCGTCGTGGCGGTCCATCGTGTAATGACCGCCGATCGGCAGCAGGGCGACGTCGATCGCGCGGCGCCGTGCGATCAGCTGCATGTCGCTGAACAGGCAGGTGTCGCCGGCGTGGTAGACGGTCGTCCCGCCGATCTCGATCACCAGCCCGGCCGCAGGGCCGATCACGATCCCGTGCTCGGAGCTGAACGGGGCGCTTTCGGAGCCGGGAAGAGTGTTCGAGTGCCAGGCCGGCACCAGGCTGACGTAGCCCCAGTCGAACTCGACGGTGCCGCCGAGGTTGGGGTCGCTGACCGCCTCGATCCCCTGCCCCTTCAGCCATTCCGCCAACTCGACTATGGCGACGCAGTGGGCGCCGGTGCGCTTCGCGACCGGGACCGCATCCGCCATGTGGTCGGCGTGGCCGTGGCTGATCGCGATGTGGGTCGGCTCGACCTCCTCCGCGGTCGCCACCGCGGCCGGGTTGTTGGGCTTCAAAAACGGATCGATCAGCAGCGTCGTGCCGCCCTCGCTCAGCTCAAAACATGACTGCCCATGAAACCTGATCTCCATCGTCTCTCTCCTTCCCACCGATGGGCCGAGTACGTCCCTTATTCGGACGATTTCGGCCCGTCGGCCTCGGGGTTGGTCATCTCTTCTTTTAAGGCCCAGCCGACGGCGACGCCGACCATCATGCCCATGCGCGCCTCCTCGGCCAGGAGGGCGCGGACGGCGGCGATTCGCTGCTCGGCGTCGGGCACGGTCGCGGCGCGCAGCGTCTCGGCCTCGTGGGGCTCGCCGAACCAGCCGCCCTCGGCGAGGGCCGTGGCCAGCACCCGCTGCAACTGCGGCGCTGCGCTTGCGACCACCCGTTCGGCCTCGGAGAAGCGCTCCGGGTCGAGCAGGCGCTCGATCGCCGCTTCCAACTCGCGCTCGTCGGACACCGGGTCAGCCTAGATCACGGTGTCAGCGGGACGAGCGCATCGCCGAGGAGGCGAGGCCGGCAAGGCCGCCGACCGCCCCTCCGGCGAGGCCGGCGAAGAAGTCGGCGGTCGGGGCGAAGAGCGGCAGGGCGAGCAGGACGGCGGCCGCGACGGCGACGCCGACAGCGTCGTACTCGACCTCGATCGAGCCGCGCGCCTCGGCGCGGCGGACCGTGAACCAGGCGGCGACAGCGCCGAGCGCCATCGCGTTGCCGCCGGCGATCACCGCCACCTCGTGGCGGGCATCGGCGACGCCGGCCGCGGCGAGGGTCCCGAGCGCGCCGCAGGAAAGCAGCAGGACGGCGGTCGGGAAGGTGCCGAGACGACGCTCGAGGCCGGTGCCGAAGATCGCCAGGCCGAGTGCGACCACGAACAGGTAGCCGACGTCGACGTAGGCGAAGGAGGCGGTCAGGAAGCGCCACCACTCGTCGCCGATCGGGACGATCACGCCGCCGAAGGTGGAGAGTGGGTCGCCGCTCGCCTTCTGGATCAGCAGCAGGACGGCCGAGCCGAGGATCGCGGTCAGGGTCGCGTAGGGGCGTTCGGTCGCGAGCGCGCCGCTGCCCCGGCGCAGGCGCGACGCACCGCTCAGCCGGGGCCGCTTGCGCCGCCGCGGCTGCTTCGCCTCGAGCCCGTCGCCGCGGCGCTCCAGCTTCGGCGCCCGCTTCCGCAACCGCGTCCCGCAGTACGGGCACTCGGTCACGTAGGGACTGACCTCGGAGCCGCAGTTCTTGCAGATCACGCTGAGCCCGGTCTCACTCATGACAAGTCGAGAATAGCCCCCTTGCGCCCGCCCCCGCGCGGGTTGCCGGTGGCATACTGCGAGAGAACCCGTCTTCGAGGAGGAACCTACGTGGAGTTGAAGAGCCTGACCGAGCAGAAATCGTTGCTCGCGACCCTGCCGCCCGGGAAACGCGCCCGCCTGCACCGGCTGCTGTTCGAGTTCGGTCCCGGCAACGGGACCCTGATGCTGCTGCCAATCGACCAGGGCATCGAGCACGGCCCGCGGGACTTCTTCCCCAACCCTGCCTCCAAGGACCCCGACTACCAGTTCCGGCTCGCCGCCGAGGCCGGCTACTCGGCGCTCGCCTGCCAGATCGGGATGGCGGAGAAGTATTACCCCGACTACGCCGGCCGGGTGCCATTGATCCTCAAGGTCAACGGCAAGACCGACATCCCCTCCTCGGCCAAGGCCTTCTCGAGCTGCAACGCCAGCGTCGAGGACGCGGTCCGGCTCGGCGCCGATGCGATCGGCTACACGCTCTACGTCGGCTCGCCGCGCCAGGACGAGGACCTTGCCCAGCTGCGCCAGGTGCGCCAAGACTGCGACCGCTTCGGGATGCCGCTGGTGGTCTGGTCCTACCCGCGCGGCGAAGCGGTCGAAGCGAAGGGCGGCCCCAACTCCTTCTACGCGATCGATTACGCGGCGCGGTTGGCGATGGAGATGGGCGCCGACGTGGTCAAGCTCAACATGCCGAAGATCGACCCCGGCAAGGACAAGGACGCCCAGGCGCCCTACAACGAGATGGAGGTCGATCAGGCCGAGGCGATCCGCCAGTGCGTGGAGTCGGCCGGCCGGGCGCTCGTCGTCCTCTCCGGCGGCTCCAAGACCGACGACGAGACCGTGCTCTCCCACACCCGCGAGGTGATGCAAGGGGGCGGCTCCGGCGTGATCTTCGGCCGCAACGTCTGGCAGCGCGAGTGGAACGAGGCGCTGGCGATCATCGAGCAGATCAAGGAGACGCTGCTCTCCAACGTGCGCCGCACCCCTTAATAGAGGGGAGAGTTTCGCCCCACCCGCCCTTGGGCGGGAATGGGGGCAGGAGCACTCAGAGGCCGCGCCGGCAGCATTCTGCTGCTGGTCGCGGCCTTTGTCGTTCTGCTGCGGCCCTGGGAGAGCGGCACCCGGGAAGAGCCGCCCGAGGCGGTCGCCCGCGTGATCCGGGTCGTCGACGGCGACACGCTCGAGGTCCGGCTGGACGGGCAGACCGAGGACGTCCGCCTGATCGGAATCGACACGCCGGAGACGGTCGATCCGGGGGCGCCGGTGCAGTGCTTCGGAGGACGCGCCTCGCGCTTCACCCACCGCCTACTGACAGGCCGCCGCGTGCGTCTGATCTTCGGCGTCGAGCGCCGCGACTCCTACGAACGCCTGCTCGCCTACGTCCACCTCGGGCCCCTCTTCTTCAACGCCGAGCTGGTCCGGCGCGGTTTGGCGAGGACGCTGACGATTCCGCCCAATAGCCGCTTTGCAGAGCGGTTTGAGCGCCTCGCGCTGGGTGCGGCGAGGGGCGGTCGGGGCCTCTGGGGCTCCTGTCCTCCCTGAACCGTCCCTTGCAGCTTTGCTACGGTCCTCGCGGCCTCCGGGCCACGTTTACCTATGAGAATGCGACAGAGCATCTCCCAGTTCGAGAACGCCTTCGAGCAGGAGACCACCCTCGAGCGCCGCCGGCGCGAGCAACTGCGCAAGCGCGCGGCCAACCGCTCGCGGGCGCGAAAAATCAATCGCACCGAGCAGCAGGGCAAGGTTCGCTTCAGCGTCCTCGCCGTCTGCCTGTCGGTCACCGTCGTCGTCGTCGTCGTCGCGATGTTCGAGGCGCTCGCCTTCCTGATGGCGTAGCCGCGAAGCACCCGCCCGGTTGAATAGACTCGCCCGCCGATGGCCAGACGCTCACTGAAGCCGCAGCTGAACCAGATCCGCGCCTGGGTGCGCCAGGGTCGTACCGACGCCTGGATCGCCCACCAGCTCGAGATCTCCGCAACCGAACTGCGCGAGTTCCGCGAACAGCACGACCTCTCGCCTGACGATGAGGACGCCAGCAACGAAATCGATCTCCGTGACGAGATCGAAGCGGAGATCGAGGCCGCCGCGGCCGAGCAGGAGAAGGCGGAGGCGGAGAAGAAGGAGCGCGACGACTCCGAGGACGGAGACGAGGAGAGCGACTCCGAGGACGAGGATGAGGACGAGAGTGGCGAGGCCCGCCCCCGCCGCCGCCGTCGTCGTGGCCGCCGCGGCGGTCGCGGCCGGCGCAAAGAGCTTGAGGCAACCTTCGACCACGGTGAGAACGACGGCTACGGCCTCTGGCTCGACCCCGCGGTCAAAGACAACCCCGTGTACGCCGAGCACTGGGCCGGCAAGCGCGAGGTCACGGTCCGCATCGACGCCGACCAGATCGTCATCCGCCGCCCCGGCCCCGCTTCGCCCGCAGGCGACGAGTCCGACGCGGACTCAGACTCAGACGAGTAGCTGCCGGCCGCCGGCGAAGTCGGCGGCGGCGCGCAGGTAGAGCCAGAAGGCGGCGTCGGCCAGCGACTGCGCGTCCGGCTGGATTCCCGGAGCGACGTCGATCGCGACCTGCTGGCACCAGTCGGTGCCCTCCCCGTACAGCTCGGCCAGGCCAGCCGCGGTGAAGGTCGATCCGATCCGGCGGCGCAGTTCGTCGCGCACGGCGTCGACGACGCGATCGGCGAGACGACGGTCGCGCTGATCCTCGATCGCCTGCAGCTCGCGCCAGCCCTGCTCCCACTGGAAGAGCGCGTTTTCGAGCGGGTATCCCATCGCCGCCGAGGTTAGCGAGAGGGCGTGGTGGGGATCTCGCGCAGCGGCGCGTTGAGGAGCCCGCAGCCGCCGGGGTCGAGACGGGCCTCGACCTTCCAGACGGTGACCGGGCCGCTGCGCAGGACGGGGCGCACTGCGGGCTCGCCGCGCAACCAGCGCGCCTCGGGCGAGGGGATCGGGTCGCCGGGGTGGATGAAGTTGAGGAAGGGCGAGGTCACCAGGTAGTCGAGCTCGGCGGCATCGACCGCGGCGCGGAAGGCCGGACAGGTCGGGATCGCGTTGAAGGCGCCGTGCGGGCCCTCGGCGCCGAGGTAGAGGACCCGGTTGGAGAGGTCGGTGCCGAAGAATCCGTAGCCGGCGAAGCCGGCGCTGGTGCCGGCGAGGCCGATGCGGGCGTCCTGCACATCGCGGGCCCAGCGGTAGGCGGAGTCCAGACTCATCCCCGGGATCCACTCCTCCTGGGGGCCGTCGTTGGCGAAGCGGGCCTCCAGGTAGTGGCGCTGAACCGGGTAGCCGATCGCGACCAGGGCGATGGCGAGCGCCGCGAAGCCACCGAGGACGATGCCGCGGCCGGCACCGCGGCTGCGCGCCAGCAACAGCGCCGCCGGCACCAGCACCACCAGCAGGACCAGGAGCACCGCGAAAATCCGGCCCGGGTCCCGGGCGAACGCGTCGGGGCGGTCGGTGAGGACGAGGACCACCAGCATCGCGCCGAGCAGCCCCCACTGGCAGCGGCGGTCGTCGAGCAGCCGCGGCAGCGGCAGCAGCGCCGCGCCGACCAGCAGGCCCGGGATCGCGTAGCGGACGTTGATCGCGAACCCGACCGGCTCGCCCTCGAGGCCCGCGGCAGTGAGCGGCGTGAACAGGTAGGCGAGCATCCCGAACAGGGCGACCCCCCCCACCCAGTGCAGGACCCGGTCGCGCCCCCAAATCAGGGCGATCAGGGCGCCGAGCGCGGCGGCGCCCAGCACCAAGGGCCAGAGCGCCCCAAAGGCGTCGTGCAGGCCAGGGGCGAACCACTCTCGCCAGACTCCGGTGTCGGTCGCGTAATGGGCGACGCTGAAGTCCGGGCGCCCGATCTGCAGGCGCTCGGGGTGCGGCAGCGAGAGCGGGCCGAGGCTCTCCAGTTGCGGCAGCGGGCTGCCGGAGACGACCAGGTTGCGCAGGTACCAGTAGCCGCCGCCCAGCAGCGCCGGCACGAACCACCAGCCCGCCGCCGCCCAGCGCCTCCCGGCCGGCGCCAGGACCAGCACGGCGAGGCTGAGCGCAGCCGCCATCGCCAGCACCGTGAACCGGGTTCCGGCCGCCAGCCCGACCGCGAGACCAGCCGCGGCCAGCGCCCAGTTCCAGCGGGGGGAGTTGGATCGCTGCGACCAGAGGGTGACCAGGATCGCGACCGCGGCCAGCAGCAGGGCAGCGGGAGCGAGATCGTTCTTGGCGGCGCCGGGCTCGCGCACGACCAGGGTGTGGCACTCGAGCAGGACCCCGACGGCGACCACGCTGAGCGGGCCGCGGCCGTATGGGCGACCGACGCACCAGGCGGCGAGGAAGGCCAGCGCCAGCCAGCCGAAGTTGAGGAAGAGGGAGAGCGTGTCGCGCCCGGTCAGCAGGATCGCGGTGGCGTTGAGAAGCTCGGAGTTCTGCGGGTAGAGCCAGTTGGTGAAGACGGTCTCGGTGTAGTGGAGGCCGGTCGTCGAGTGGCTCTGGGCGATATCCGCCGCAAACGGCATGTGGTACCAGAGCGAGTCGAAGTTGAAGATGCCGCGGTCGAGGGCGTGCTGGGCGGTTACCGCCCAGTGGGCCGTCACGAGGGCGATTACTGCAACAGCGACGAGGGACATGGCGTACCCGCCAGCGGGTCCTGTCGGTGCGGCATCCCCCACGGTGCTCGGATGCTGCGCATCCTCCGCGCCGCGGGGGACCCCCGCCCCACCGCCACCCGCCGGAGATACGTCAGATGTCCCGGTCGGGAGGCCGGATTGGCGCGTCAGCGCCAGGACCAGGGTTGCCAGCACGAGACTTCCCGCGACTAGCGTGCCCGGGTACAGGCCGATGAAAGTGCCGAGGAGCTCGGCCAGCCAGATCAGCAAGGCGATGGCGAGGACTGACTCGACCAGGCGAGCCGGGGCACCTTGCCAGTCCGGCAGGAGGTGGGCGCGGAGGCGGTGGGCGCTCCAGGCTAGGGGGGCGACCACCAGGGTGAGCTGGAGGATCCCGAGGAGGTAGGCGGGGGCGCTAACCATGGCGACCCGGTGGGGGGAGGGTCAGCCGTCGAGGCCGCGGATCACGATCGGGGTCTCGCCTTCGGAGACCATCCCCTGGGCACGACCGCGGCGATCGATCGCGATCGGGTCGTCGGCCGACTGGACCCGCCGGTGCAGGCGCCTGTTCTCGTCGAGCAACTCGTGCCGCTTCGCCTTCGCCGCGGTCGTCGCGGTGTAGGTCTTGACGAAGTCGATCGCCGGGTTCAGATAGGAATAAAGGACGGCGAAGAGGACGACGGTCAGCGCGATCCGGCCGACCCGGTCCCACCTGATACGACTTCCGCCCCCCCGCGCGGCGGGGCGTCTGCGAGGTGCCGGCCGACGTGCCACGAGTCGTCCTTTGCGACCCGTGATGAAACTCCTGCTTAATGAACGCGAGCGTGCGCCTGGGGGCGGGCGTGGCCAAGCAGCTCAAGGACGCAGGACGGGCGATGTAGGGAGCGCACAGTTGGTGCGTGACCGAAACGCCCGCCCGAGGACGCCGAGATGCGCCGTGCCACGCACGTCATCCAGGCGTGCGCGTGAACGCAGCCATACCCGGGAACTGAGCCTGAGCTCCGAGCTCCTCCTCGATCCGCAGCAAGCGGTTGTACTTGGCGACACGGTCCGAGCGCGAGGGGGCGCCGGTCTTGATCTGGCCGGCGCCGGTGGCGACCGCGAGGTCGGCGATCGTGGTGTCCTCGGTCTCGCCGGAGCGGTGCGAGATCACCGCCGTGTAGCCCGCCTCGCGGGCGATCCGGATCGCCTCCAGGGTCTCGGTCAGGGTGCCGATCTGATTGACCTTGACCAGGATCGAGTTGCCGACGCCGAGCTCGATCCCGCGCCGCAGTCGCTCAGGGTTGGTGACGAAGAGGTCGTCACCGACCAGCTGCACCTTCTCCCCCAGCTTCTCGGTGAGCAGCTTCCAACCCTCCCAGTCCTCCTCGTCCATGCCGTCCTCGATCGAGACGATCGGGTAGCGCTCGCAGGCGTCGGCCCAGTAGGCCGCCATCTCCCCCGAGGAGAGCGAGCGACCCTCGTGCTCGAGCACGTAGGCGCCGCCCTCGTAGACCTCGCTGGTGGCCGGGTCGAGGGCGATGAAGACGTCGGAGCCGGGCTCGTAGCCGGCCGCCTCGACCCCCTCCAGCACCGCCTGCAGGGCGGCCTCGTTGGACTCGAGATTGGGCGCGAAGCCGCCCTCGTCTCCGACCGCGGTCGCCAGGCCCTTGCTCGCCAGGCTCTTCTTCAGCGCGTGGAAGACCTCTGCCCCGACCCGCAGGCACTCCGAGAAACTGCCGACGCCAGCGGGAACGACCATGAACTCCTGGAAGTCGACCGAGTTGTCGGCGTGAGCACCGCCGTTGAGCACGTTCATCATCGGCACCGGCAGCAGGGTCGGCTCGCCACCCCCGTAGAGCTCGGCGAGGTAGCGGTAGAGCGGCTGCCTGGAATCGGCGGCGGCGGCCTTGGCGGCGGCCAGGGAGACCCCGAGGATCGCGTTGGCGCCAAGACGGCCCTTGTTGGGGGTGCCGTCGAGCTCTAGCATCGTCTCGTCGAGCGCCTTCTGCTCGGCGGCGCGGGCGCCGGTCAGCGCCGCGGCGATCTCGCCGTTGACGTTGGCGACCGCACCCGAGACGCCCTTGCCGGCCCAGGCCTCGCCGCCGTCGCGCAACTCGACCGCCTCGAACTCGCCGGTCGAGGCGCCCGAGGGAACCGCGGCGAGACCGCGGGCGCCGGACTCCAGAACGACCTCGACCTCGACGGTCGGGTTGCCGCGCGAGTCGACGATCTGGCGCGCGTGGATGGAGGCGATGGCACTCACGGACGCGCGAGTCTATTGGCCGGCGCGGGTGCCTCGCTCAGCCACGCGAGGAGTGCGTGACTCAGCCGCCGGGAACTTCGGTCGCCCCGGGCACGATCCCTTCTTCGAGACCGGCTTCCGCCCCTTCTCCTTCTTTCAGGCCCTCGGGACGCGGGCGCTGCGGGAGGCGTTCCCCCTGTGGGGAGAGGATCGTCGTACTACCCGGCAGAGCGGGAGATATCGACAGCACCGGGGCCGGGCAATCTTTCGGCCTTCCGCCTTTCGGATCGGCTTCGTAACAGGCGGGCGGTGCGTTTTCGGGACGACCCGAGCCCACGTAGTTGGCGCAGCGTTCGGTCACGAAGTCCTCAGCGCAGAAGGTCCGGGACTGCCACTTGGACTGGTAGTTGGCGAGGAATTCAGCGAACTGTTCCTGTTGCGCCTGCTGGGTCAGCTGGGAGCTGATCTGGGCGCGTACTTCCTCCAGCGTCTGCACTTTCTCCGGGGTCGTTTTCTCGACCTGGAAGATGATCAGGCCGGCATCGCCTTTGACCGGGCCTTCGATCGCAACGACCGGCGCCGAGAACATCGCCGCTTCGACACTGGCGGGGAAGCGACCGCTTTCCTCCGTCACACCCGCCTGCAGGCCGCCGGTGGATTTCGTGAAGGGGTCTTCGCTGAATTTTTTCGCGACCGCTTCCCAGCTTTTCGGCGAGTCGTCTTTTTCCAGCGCCGCCTTCGCTTCTTCCAGTTTTTTCGGGTTTTTGTTGGTGATTGCCCGAATGTCCCGCGAGGCCGGCTGCGTGAACTGGCTCGACTTCGCGGCCTCGTAGAATTCCTCGACTTCGGCTTTGCTCGCCGGCGGCGCGGAACTGGTCAGCCGCTGCTGGATCTGCGTGCTGAGGATCTGCAGGCGGACCCGTTTGTCGACGTCCTCCTGGGTGAAGCCGGATTCGTCGAGGAATTCCTGGAAGGCTTTCTCGGTTTTGAAGTTCTGTTTCTTGATCTGGGCGAGTTCGGTCTCGATCTGTTTGGGCGTCACTTCGACGCCCATTTCTTCGCCTTGGCCCTGGATCCAGATGGCATCGAGGAGTTCGTCCAGCGCAGCTTTCTTCACTTCCTCGTATTTTTTGTCGGCCGGTTTAGGCGCCTCTTTGAGGCCTGCCGCCACTGCGGCCTGCACCATCGTCCGGTCGAATTCCTCTTCGCTGATCTCACCGAGATCAGCAGGCATCTCTTCGACCAGGGCGACGTCGCCGGAGGGGACGCTCGGGCTGCCGATGCCCTGGGCGACCGCGAAGATCACGAAGAGCGCTACGAAAAGCGCGCCGAAAACGGCCAGCCCGAAACGCTGCAGGCCAGCCGATTTGGTCCTCTGCCCCTGATTCGCTCCCACGGAGGCGTCAGCATAGTCAAAATCGGTTTGCCCAGGCAGGCGGCGCGGTCTTCGTCAGGCCGCCGCCGGCTCGGCGGGACGCTTCGCCTCGCGCAGGCCGTCGGCGATCGCCAGCACCGCCGCCAGCCGCTCCTCGGGGTCGCCGGCGACCCGCAGCGCCGCGGTCTGCTCCCGCCATTCGTAGACCGCGCCCTCGACCCGCTCGGCGAGCACGCCGGCCTGGGACGAGTCGAGTTCGACCCCGGTGACGCTGAGCCGGCCGCCGCGGAACTCGACGCTGCGAGCCCCCGCCAGGCCCAGCTCGATCCGGGCCAGCTGCAGTTTCAACAGGTTCTCGGCCTGCGACGGCAGCGGCCCGAAGCGGTCGCCGAGCTCGTCGCGGATCGCCCGCAGCTCGCCCGGGGCGCGGGCCGCGACGATGCGGCGGTGGACGTCGATCTTGGCCGCCTCGAAGGGCACGAAGGTCGCCGGCAAGTAGGCGTCGACCGGGACGTCGAGGCGAACCGGCTCCGGCGTCTCCTCTCCCCCCTCGCCCTCGCCGCTGCCGGCCTCTGCCACCGCCTCGTCGATCATCTGGCAGTAGAGCTCGAAGCCGACCGCGGCGACATGGCCGGACTGCTCGTCGCCGAGCAGGTTGCCGGCGCCGCGGATGTCGAGGTCGCGCATCGCGATCCGGAAGCCAGAGCCGAGCTCGGTGTGGTCGGCCAGGGTCGAGAGCCGGGCCGCCGCCTCCTCGCTAAGCGCCTCGGCCGAGGGATAAAGCAAGTAGGCGAAGGCGCGCTCGCGAGAGCGGCCGACCCGGCCGCGGATCTGGTAGGCCTGCGAGAGCCCGAGCTGGTCGGCGCGCTCGACGATCAGGGTGTTGGCGGTCGGGATGTCGAGGCCGGACTCGATGATCGTGGTCGTCACCAGGCAGTCCGCCTCGCCGCGCAAGAAGCTCAGCATCGTCGCCTCGAGTTTGCCCTCGTCCATCTGGCCGTGGGCTTCGAGGAAGCGGGCGCCGGGGAGCAGCGCGCGCAAGCGCTCGGTCGTCTCCGGCAGCGAGTCGATCCGGTTGTGGAGGACGAAGGCCTGGCCCTCGCGCTCGATCTCGCGCTCGATCGCCTTGCGGACCAGGTCCTCGTCGTAGGGGCCGACGTAGGTGCGGACCGGGCGCCGCCCCTCGGGCGGGGTCTCGATCACCGAGATGTCGCGCAGCCCGGCCAGGCTCATCTGCAGGGTGCGGGGGATCGGCGTCGCCGAGAGCGCCAGCACGTCGACCTTGAGCTTCAGCTGGCGCAGCAGTTCCTTTTGCTTGACCCCGAAGCGCTGCTCCTCGTCGACGATCACCAGCCCCAGGTCCTTGGCGCGGACGTCGCGCGAGAGCAGCCGGTGGGTACCGATCAGGACGTCGACCTTGCCCGCCGCGAAGTCGGCGAGGACCGCTTTCGTCTCCGCCGCGGGGCGCAGGCGGGAGACGCCCTCGACCCGGAAGGGCAGGTCGGCGAGCCGCTCGCGGAAGGTGCCGAAGTGCTGCTGGGCGAGGATCGTGGTCGGCACCAGGATCATCACCTGCTTGCCGTCGGCGGCGGCCTTGACGGCGGCGCGCAGCGCCACCTCGGTCTTGCCGAAGCCGACGTCGCCGCAGACCAGCCGGTCCATCGGCTGGCCGGACTCCATGTCGCCCTTGACCGCCTCGATCGCTTCCAGCTGGTCGGCGGTCTCGCGATAGGGAAAGGACGTCTCCATCTCGATCTGCCATTCGCCGTCCGGCGAGAAGGGATGACCGCTGCGGGTACGTCGCTCGGCGTAGAGATTGAGCAGCTCGCCGGCGAGGGCGCCGGCCGCCTTGCGGGCGCGCGCCTTCATGTTCTGCCAGCGTTTGCCGCCCAGCGCCGAGAGGGTCGGTTCGCCGCCGGCGCCGACGTAGCGGCTCAGCTTGGCGAGCTGGTCGGTGGGGACGTAGACCCGGTCCTCGCCCTTGTATTCGAGGTAGAGGTAGTCGCGGGTGACGCCGCCGACCTCGCGCGTCTCGAAACCGGCGAAGCGGGCGACGCCGTGGTCCTCGTGGACGACGTAGTCGCCGACCCGCAGGTCGCTGAAGGCGAGTTTGCCGCGGCCGGCGCCGGGGACGCGCTCCTCGCCCCGTTTGCGACGGTGGACGAGGCGGCGGAAGGGGTAGACGGCGAGCTTCAACTCGGGGCTGACGAAGCCCTCGCGCAGGCGGGCCTCGGCGAAGGAGAGACCCGCTTCGGGTGAGAGCCGGCCGCCTTCGAGCATCTTCACGTCGAGGCGGTCGAGGCCGTAGCGGGTGCGCTCGGCCTCGCCTTTGCTCTCGAAGGCGACCACGGTGCGGTAGCCGGAGCGGACCAGCTTCTCCAGCTCGGCCTCCGCCTCCTTGACGCTGCGGGCAGGCGACTCGGCGCGGGCGGCGCGGAAGGCGTCCTCGTCGTCCTCGCCGGCGCCGGTCAGGGCGAGCGCGGCGCGCTCCTGGAGCGGCGCTGCGACGTCGACATAGAGATGGCGGGCGTCGTCGGCGTGCATCGCCGTGGTCACGTCCTGCCAGTGGTCGCTGAGCGCCGGCTCGATCTCCTCGGCGGCGGCGAGCACGACGGTGGCGCTGGCCGGCACCAGGTTGAGCGGCGCCATGAAGTGATCGAGCGGCAGCAGCTCGGCGAGGTTGGCCGGCTGCTCGCCCTCCTCGGCGGCCTCCAGCGCCGCCAGCTCGGCCAGCTCGCGGTGCTCGGCGTCGAGCTCGGCGGCGGGGGCCAACTCGACCCGCTCCGCCTCCCCCAGAGAGCGCTGGGTGAAGGTCGAGAACCAGCGCATCGAGTCGACCTCGTCGCCGAACAGCTCGATCCGCACCGCCCGCTCCTCGGTCGCGGGGAAGACGTCGAGGATGCCGCCGCGGACCGCGAACTGGCCGCGCTCGGTGACCTGCTCGGCGCGCTCGTAGCCGGCCGCGACAAGGTCGTCGGCGACCGCGCCGAGCTCCACCTCCTCGCCCTTGGCAATCGCGAACCCGGCCGGCCGCAGCGAGGCGTCGGGGACCGCCTCAGCGAGGGCGGTGGCGCTGGCCACAACGACCGCGTCGGCTTCCCGGCCGAGGGCGTCGAGGGCGTCGATCCGCAGACCGACCAGATGCGGCGGCGGCGTTATGTGGGAGGCGTAGCCGGTTCCGCGCGACGGGTAGAGCCGGACCCGGCGGGGGGCCAGGTAGGCGCGCAGGTCGGCGGCGAGGTCACGGGCGGAGCGATCGTCGGTGGCGACCAGCAGCGCCGGCCGGTCGGCGAGACCGCGGTCGTCCTCGAGCAGCGTCGCCAGCAGCAGCGGCCGCAGCGTCGTCGAGGCGCGCACCGCAACCGCCTCCCCCCCGTCCGCGGCCGCCCGCACGCGGCCGGCGAGCGCGTGCAGGCGCTCGTTCTCGGCGGCGACGTCTAGGAGGGGACGGAGGCTCATGACAGACGGGAGGCGCCCGAACCGGCGATGCGGGCGCGGGCGCCGATCTTACGAGGTGGCGGTTAGATGGTTGATTCCACGGCGAGGTGCGACTGGGGGCGCTCCTGGCCAAGCAGATCAAGGACGCAGGGCGCCGCCTTTGCCGGTGGGCAAAGGCAAGCCCGAGGACGCCGAGCCGCGCAGTGTGCCAGGCGCGTCATCCAGGTGTGCCTGGTCGTGGAATCAACCATCTAGATGGTTCAGCGCCGAGAGGGCGGCGTTGTAGCCGCACATTCCGTGGGCCCCGGGGCCGGGTGGCGTCGCGGCCGAGCAGATGTAGACCCCGGGGATGCCGGTCGCGTAGGGATCGAGCGCGAGCCGGGGCCGGACCAGGCTCTGGCGGAGGGTGTTGGCGCCGGTAAGAATGTCGCCGCCCACGAAGTTGGCGTTGGCCGCCTCGATCGCGGCGGGCGGGCGGGCCACGCTGGCGACCACGCGCTCGCGCAGGCCGGGGGCGAAGCGCTCGATCTGGTTGAGGATCGCCGCGGTCGCGTCGCCGTCGTAGCCCCGGGGCACGTGCGCGTAGGCCCAGACCGGGTGCAGGTCCCCGCGCGAGCGCCCGGGGTCGGCGAGGTACTGCTGGCCGACCAGGACGAAGGGCCGCGCCGGCATGCGGCCGCAGTTGACCTCTCGCTCGGCGGACACCAGTTCGGCGAAAGAGCCGATCACGTGCACCGTCCCAGCGCGCCGGGCCGCCTCAGCCCGCCACGGCACCCCGCCCTGCACGGCGAGGTCGAGCTTGAAGGCGCCCGGCCCATGCCGGTAGCGGCGGTAGGCCCGGGCGACGCGATCGGGCAGCCGCTCGCCGGCGAGCTCGGCGACCGCCGCCGGCGCCAGGTCGAGCAGGACCATGTCGGCGGCCGGCAGTTCGGCCAGCGAGCGAACCGGGCGGCCGGTCTCGATCCGCCCGCCGCTCTCGCGCAGCGCCGCGGCCAGAGCGGCCGCGATCGAGCCGGAGCCGCCGCGGGCGACCGGCCAGCCGAAAGCGTGGCAGGCGCAGACCAGCGCCATCCCGACCGCGGCGCTGAAGGGCTGGCCGAGTGGGCTGAAGGAGTGGGCGGCGACGCCTCCGAACAGCGCCCGCGCCGGCTCGTCGCCGAGCAGGCGGGCGAGGGTGCCGGCCGGGGCCGCCGCCCGCAGGCCGAAGCGAGTCAGGCGCAGGGGATGCCGGGGGACGTGCAGGAGCGGGCGCAGAACGTCGTCGCAGAGCCGCTCGAAGTCCGCCGAGGAGGGGCCGAAGAGGCGCTGCCACGAGGCCCCGGCATCGCCCAGGCCCGCCGCGGTGGCCTCGATCGAGCGCACCATCGCCGCCGCCCGGTCGCCGTCGAGCGGGTGGGCGAGGTCGACCTCGGGCCAGGCCCACTCGAGCCCGTGCCGCTCCAGGCCCAGCGCCCTCAGGGCCGGCGAGACGACCGCGAAGGGGTGCGTCGCCGAGCACTCGTCGTGGATCAGGCCGGGCTCGGTCAGCTCGGCGCTGCGGGCGCCGCCGCCGATCCGCTCGGCCGCCTCGATCACGGTGACGGCGACCCCGCGGGCCGCCAGCGTCGCCGCCGCGGCGAGCCCGTTGGGGCCGGAGCCGACGACGATCGCCTCGCTCACAGCGGCGCCGGCTCCCAGGGCTGGCACTTGACCATCGCGGCGACGTCGACCGATCCCTCCTCGACCAGGCCGGTGGCAGCGTCGTAGATCCGGTAGCGCTGGTCGGGACGGAGCGCGGGCTGGGACTCCAGCGTCACCACCCGCAGCTCGCCCGGGGCGAACCCGCAACGCTCCTGGACCGCCTCCAGCAGGCGCTGATCGTGGAAGTGGCCGTCGCCGAAGTTGTAGCCGAGCACGACGCCGGCGACCAACTCCCCCTCGCGCACCCGGTAGCGCTCGAGGTCGTCGACGGCGCGGGCGGTGAGGGCGTTAAGCGCCCGCCCGTGCGAGTGCATCGAGCGGAAGGCCAGCCCCTTGTACATCAGCAGCTCGGCGAGGTCGCGATCGTAGAACTTGACCAGCTGCTCGACCGGGACCGGGGCCGACTTGATCACCTCGCGGTCGAGCTTCTCCTCCGCCCCGGCCTCCTTGCTGAACAACCACTGGCTGGTCGCCCAGTTGCCGGCGTAGTAACGCATCGAGGGCAGGAAGGAGACCAGGTCGGGCCGCAGGTTGCCGAGCACCGGCAGGCCGATGCAGGTGAGCGCCAGGATCGCGACCAACAGCGGGTCGTCGAGGGTCGAGACCGAGGTGTCGCCGTAGTGTCCGAAGAGGAAGAGGAGGCCGAAGATCATGAAGATGTTCCACTCCAGCGGCACCGCCAGCGGGAAGGTCGAGAGGATGTGGAGGTGGAACACCACCATCCCGGCGATCGCCAGGGTCCCCAGCCAGCCGCCCTGGCTGACCAGCAGGATCGCCGGCAGCGTGAACTCGATCACGGTGCCGAGGTGGGCGGCAAGAGCGCCCTGCCGTGACGGCAGCAAGTCGTCGGGGTGGTCGCGGTAGAGGCGGCGCTTGGCCGCCCGCCAGCGGTTCCAGGGGGTGTTGCTGATCATCACCGTCACCACGAAGGGGAAGTGCCGGTTGAGCTTGGAGGAGGCGGCCCCCCACCAGATGCAGACGAAGACCAGCTGAGCGGCGACGATCAGGTTCGTCAGCGGGAACAGGAAGATGATCATCAGCGTCCCGTAGATCTCCGCCCGCGCCGCCAGGAACGGCACTTTGTCGCGCAGGCCGAGCGCGACCAGCAACGCCAGCAGGGTCCCGACCGCAGCCGGGTCGAGCCTGCCCGAGAGAGTCGTTATGTCGGCCGACCCG
>Ga0190272_10000541_pt1 | contig 19573 bp, 16 predicted proteins | sample Popmic504T_FD_133746 | JGI IMG/M metagenome (GOLD analysis project Ga0190272, IMG submission 133746) | Populus adjacent soil microbial communities from riparian zone of Shoshone River, Wyoming, USA - 504 T | ecosystem: Environmental > Terrestrial > Soil > Riparian zone | place: USA: Wyoming... | reverse complement strand
GCGCGAAGCCCGAACCCGACAAAAAGGAGGCTCCACCAACAGCTGACCAACCCCCAAAGGGGTGGGGACTTCCACTTGGCCACCAGCGGGGACAACAACTTGGCCGTTGACACGGGAGGACACCCATGCGCCGTACGTCTCTGCTGGCAGTTCTGATGATCGCGGTGGCGGCGGTCGGCGTGGTGCCGGCCGCCGCATCCGCAAGCCCGGCGAGGGCGCCCCAGGTGGCGTCATCGGCGGCAGTGCTACCCGCGTCAACGGCACTCGTGGCGTCATCGGCGGCAGCGCTACCCGTATCGGCGGCAGCGCTACCCGTGTCGGCGGCACTCGTGGTGTCACCGGCGGCTGCGCAACCTGCGGTGGCGTTCCCGGCGGCAGCGCCACTGGGGGTGAGGTCCTCTGCATCGGCGCCGGCGATGCCGGCGGCTCTGCCACAGGCGGCGGCCGGGCCGGCCGGGCTGGTCGCGCCGGCAGTACTGCCGCATGTGGCGACGCCGACCGGGCTGGCGGGGCTGGTCGCGGAGGCGGCTCGGGCGCGGGTGGCGGGGGAGCCGGGCTCGACGGCGGCGACGTGGCCCGACGCCCGGGTCGGGGTGTCGCGGTCCAAGGATGACCGGTGGGCCTTCGGCACGGTGGTGCTGGTCCCGGAGAAGGGCACGGACGCTCCTCCTCGGGACTGGTTGTTCGTCGCGGAGCGCACCGACGGCGGGTGGCGGGTCGGGCTGGATGGGGAGCCGTCGTTCGCGGAGCTGTCGGCGCGGTCGGCGGTGGTGTCGACCGAGGAGAAGGCGCTCTTCGCGGAGCACGGTGGGCGCGCGTCGCCCACCGCGGCGGGGGACTTCCGCACCGGGATGCGGCTGCCGTACGGCGTCGACCAGTCGTGGTCGATGCTCGGTGGGCCGCACGCGTACGACGCGGGCAGCGGCCCGTGGAGCTCAGTGGACCTCGCGGGCGGCGACCAGCGGGTGCTCGCGGCCCGGCAGGGGCTGGCCTACACGACGTGCACCGGCCTGGTCCGGATCGTCCACGACCGCGGCTACTCGACCAGGTACTACCACCTGTGGAACCACATCTGGGTCGACGGCGCCAGTGTCGCCACCGGAGCGTTTCTCGGGAACACCGGCACCGAGACCGGGTGCGGCGGTTCGGCGCTGGCGCGCCACGTGCACTTCTCGCTCATGCAGAACGGCGCGTTCGTCGGCATCGCCAACCACGTCGTCGGCAAGTGGGTGCCGCGCAACGGATCCGCGCAGTACGGCGGGTCCGCCCTGCACGGCAGCCAGGCCGTCCCCGTCGGCGGGGCGTTGCGCAACTACGGTGCGCTCGGCCTCACCGAGGGAATCGTGGATGCCGACGGGGACGCCACCGTCAACCGGCGCTCCGGGCCGGGCACCGGGTACGGAGTGGTCGGCACGGTCGGCGACGGCAGCACGGTCGCCATCTCGTGTTCGAGGAACGGCACGTCGCACACCGGACGGTGGGGCACGACGTCGATGTGGAACCGGCTGACCGACGGCACCTGGGTCAGCGACGCCTATCTGTACACCGGAATCGCCGGCCCGGTGAACGGCTGGTGCTGAGGCCCGGCGGGCGGGTGGCCGGTGCCGAGACGGGTCAGCGCCGAGACGGGTCAGCGGACGCCGCGTGGGCGGAACTGGATGCTGACCCGTGGGCCGGCCGGTCGGGTGGTCTTGGGTACGGCGTGCTCCCACGTGCGCTGGCACGAGCCGCCCATGACCAGCAGGTCACCGTGGCCGACGGTGTGCCGGACGGACGCACCGCCGCCCCTCGGCCGGAGCAGCAGCGACCGCGGTGCCCCGACGGACACGATCGCAACCATGGTGTCCACGGTGGCGCCGCGGCCGGTGGTGTCGCCGTGCCAGGCGACGCTGTCCCGACCGTCGCGGTAGTAGCACAGGCCGGCGGTGCGGAACGGTTCGCCGAGCTCGGCGGCGTAGTGCTCGCTCAGCGCGTCCCTCGCGGCGGTGAGGGCCGGGTCCGGCAGCGGGGCGTCCTCCCGGTAGAAGCACACGAGCCGTGGCACCGGGACCAGCCGGTCGTACATCCGGCGCCGCTCGGCGCGCCACGGCACCTCGGCGGCCAGCCGCTCGAACAGCGCGTCCGCGCCACCCAGCCAGCCGGGCAGGACGTCGACCCACGCACCGCCGGTCAGGGTCTCGCGGCGCGCCTCGGCCAACGGCCCGAGCGGAGCGGCGCCCGCCGGGTGCGTGTCGAACCCGGTGAACCCGTCGAACAGCGAACCCTGCCATGCCGCGGACACCACGACAGGGTAACCCGGCAGTCGAACATACGTTCGCTCGTTGACCATGATCGCCGGGATTGTCGACCCTGATTCCCTCGACGGAACCCACGTCGACACTCCTGGCGATCATGGTCGGGGAAGGTCGGGGAAGGTCGGGGAGGTCGGGGAAGGTCGGGGAGGTCGGGGAAGGTCGGGGAGGTCGGGGAAGGTCGGGAAGGTCGGGAAGGTCGGGGAAGGTCGGGGAAGGTCGGGGAAGGTCGGGGAAAGAAGAAGGTCGATGGGAGAAGGGACGGAGGAAGGTCGAGGAAGGACAGGGACGGCCGCACAGGAGAGACGGCGGGGGAGGTGGCGCGGACGGCACCGGGCTGGTTTCCTACTCCGATGCCGGGCGAGGACAACACGATGCAGGTCACCGCGGTCGAGGACGCCTGGAACCCGGAGCTCCACCACATCGTGGTCGGGGTGTCGGAGGCGCAGGACGTGACGGAGCCGGTGGCCGAGGCCGACCCGCCGCAGCGGCCCGCGTACTTCACCGAGGACCAGGAGCCGATGAACGACGGCACCTACCGCACGTCCGACGGGCAGGCGTACTACCGGCCGTCCCTGCGGGTGGCCGACCGCGGGCCTGGCCTGCCCGCCGGGCCGGACGTGTGGTTCCAGCGGGACGCCCAGGGGGCGCTGCGGCTGGAGTGGACGCTGATCGACGTGCCGCCGGACGATGCGGGCATCGACGCGCGGCCGTTCCCCGGAGTGTTCAGCGCCCGGCTGGGATGGGACGGACCGGACGGGTCGATCAACCGTCTACTCGACCCGCCGCGGCTGACGGTGCTCGACGACCCCGGCGCCGGGCCGCGGTTCGTCCTGCGGGGCGCGACGCGGCTGTCGGTCGAGGAGGCCGCGGACATCGAGAAGGTGATGCGCGGCGACAGCTGCCGGCTGGAGGTGGACTTCGCCTTCGCCTACGAGGTGGCCTACGCGGGCAACGGGGAGTACGAGCGCTACCTCGACATGATGGGGAGCAGCCCCGACCAGCTCGGGATCGCCGTGCCCACCCCGGAGGCGGCCCTTCCCGCGCTGGACGCGCTCGGCCTGAACGCCGACCAGCGCAAGGCCGCCGGCATCGACGAGGACGACTTCCTCGCGTCGCTGTCCCGGTTCGAGGTGCGCGATCCGCTGCTCACCCAGTGGGTGCCGTTCCGGTTCGACCTGAACGACGACGCCAACCGGCTGGTGTACGTGGCTCTGCACGGCACGGCCGACCTGCCGCTGGACTGGCGCAAGAGCGCCGCAGGGTGGGTGCGGGACTCGGGGTTCCCGAACACGGTGTACCGGCTGCCGGACGAGCTTCGCCTCGCGTTCGACCCGGCGCTCGGGACACCGCACGTCATCACCACGCTGCACACCACCGGCGACGGCGGGACCGCCGGGGTGCGGGTGCTGTTGCGGGTGGCGCCGTGGCAGGACCCGCGCAAGGTGGTGCAGGTGCGCGAGCTGGCCGGAGCACGGGCCGCGCAGGTGATGATCGGCCCGGTCGTCGGCGCCACCCTGCGGCTCGGCGGCAGCTTCCCCGAGTCCATCCGCGTGCTGGGCCCGGACACGGCGGCCGGGGTGGCGTTCTCCCTGGCCGACGGCGTCGACCTGCTGATGGACCTGTCGCTGGAGTACTTCCAGCTGCTCTGCGGCATGATCGGCAGCGCGGTCGGCCTGCCCGGCCACGCCGAGGTCACCCTCACCACGCCGGCGGACGCCGACGACCCGCCCTCGGTGACGGTCACCGTGCCGCTGACCCTGCGGATGGACACGGTGCACGACCTGCCGGTCGGCGTCGACCTGCTGGGCGCCGACAGCCCGTCGCCGACCGCCGTCCGGATCACCAACCTGGCGGGCACCCCGATCCGGATCGGCGGCTGCGCCGCGGTGTTCGTCCAGACCGCGAAGAACTCCGTCGTCCCGCTCGGCACGCTGACCGCGGAGTGCACGACGCCGTTCCCCATGGTGCTGGACGCCGGTGGCGCCGCCGACCTGGCGTTCCGGGCCGTCGACCCGCCGCCGGAGGCGTGGTGGAGCGCGGTCCTCGTCGACCTGCTCGACAAGACGATGGTCGAGGACGCCGAGGCGATGCTGCTCAGGGCGAACCGGCTCGCCGGGGCCGGCGCGCTGACCTGGAACCTCCATATCCAGTGCCCGGTGTTCGCCGCCACGCCGCCGCCGCAGCGCTGGGCCACCCTGGTCGCCATCGAGGTCGAGCTCTCCGCGCCGGGGTTCGACACCACGACGGTCGTGCTCCGGCCGGACCTGCCGGCCACCACGGTCGCCATGCGCCGGCCGCTCGCCGCGCTCATCTCGGACGCCGGCGCGAGCATCCACACCGCCACCTACCGGGTGCGCAACAACTACTCCGACCACCAGGGACAGTGGACGCAGCCGCAGCAGCAGTCCGGCGACCAGCTCATCGTCTACCCGAATCAGACCGAGGGCGACTGACCGAAAATTGCTCCGTCTGGCCGAACTCGACGCGGCCGATGGGTCGTTATCGTTACTAGAATGCCGGCGCGTCGATCACTGAGCCCCGCGCTGCGCCCACACCCCGACCGTCGGGCCGCCCTGACGGCATCGGCTGGGTCGAATTGACGCCCGACGCATCGCGTGTCCGGGCCATTTGACCGGAAACGCGCGAGTCGACCGTACCGGAGCCACTGGATCACGTCCGGAGTGCCGTGACGCCCTCACCGGCCGCGAACCGCACCTCCGACCCGGCCGAACCCGTCGCGGAGCCCGGGAAGACCACGACCTGACGGAAGAGGAAATGGCTGTGACAGGTACGACCACCGACGCCATGGCCGCGCTGTGGGCGCAGGTTCTCGGCGTCCCCGGAATCGGCGCGGACGATGACCTCGCGGGGCTGGGTGTCGACTCGCTGGACACGGCGCGGGTGGTGTCGCGCATCCGGCGGACGTACGGGATCGATGTGCCGTTCCGGGTGGTGTTCGAGGCCGCGACCCCACGGGCGCTGGCCGACGCCCTGGTGGTGCCGGGCGGAGGTGCCCTGGTGCCGGCGCGGGGGCCGGACGCGGTGGCCGACCGGGCGCTCTGGCCGCTGTCGCACGACCAGCAGCGGCTGTGGCTCCTCGACAACAGGACCGACAACAGGACCGACAGTGGTGATGCCGGTGGTTCCGTCGGCTACCACCTCACGGTGATCCTGCGGCTGACCGGCGACCTCGACCGGACCGCGCTCGAACGGGCCTGGGCCGACGTGGTGGCCCGCCACGGCTCGCTGCGCACCCGGTTCGCCCTGGACCGGCACGAGCCGCGGCAGGAGGTGCTGGCATCGTGGCCGACCGCCCTGCCGGTGACCGAACTGGCCGAGGCGGACCTGCCGGACCGGGTGGCCGAGCTTGCCACGCCGGCGTTCGACCTGGCGGCCGCGCCACCGTGGCGGGCAGCGCTGCACCGGCTCGGCCCCGACGAGCACGCGCTGGTCCTGGTGATCCACCACATCATCTTCGACGGGTGGTCGGAGGAGGTGCTGCGCCGCGAGCTGAGCGAGCTGTACGCGGCGCACCGCGCGGGCCGCCCGGCCGACCTGCCGCCGCTGACCGTCCGCTACACCGACCACGCCGTGTGGCAGCGGGAGCAGGCCGACGGCGGCAGCGGCGTCGACACCCAGCTCGACTACTGGCGCACCCAGCTCGCCGGCAGCGCCCAGCTCGACCTCCCCGCCGATCGGGCCCGGCCGCAGACCTGGACGGGCGCGGGCGCCGACCACGACTTCGTCATCGACGCGCGCCTCGCCGCCGAGGTGCGGGCGCTGGCCAGGGCCGCAGGGGCGACGCCGTTCATGACGCTCCTCGCCGCCTGGGCCGCCCTGCTCGGCCGGCTGTGCGACACCGACGACGTGGTGCTGGGCGCCTCGACCGCGGACCGCGGCCGGCCGGAGCTGGAAGACCTCGTCGGCATGTTCGTCAACGTCCTGGTGATCCGCACCCGGCTCGGACGGCACGTCGCGGTCGGCGACCTGCTGGCCGCGGTGCGCGAGACCACCCTCGACGCGTTCGCCAACCGGGACGTGCCGTTCGAGCGGCTCGTCGCCGAGCTGGCGCCGGACCGGGCCGCCTCGCACAACCCGCTGTTCAACGTGAACTTCGTCTACCTCAACATGCCGGCGGCCGACGAGACGTGGCCGGGGCTGACGGTGCGCCGGCTCACGCTGCCCGCGTCGACGACGGCGTTCGACCTCATCCTGGCCGTGCAGGACCAGCCGGACGGCACGCTGCGCTGCCACCTCGAGTACAGCACCGACCTGTTCGACCACGCGACCATCGACCGCATCGGCCGCTGCTACGAGCGGCTGCTGGCCGGCTTCGTCGCCGACCAGGACATCGCGGTCGACGCGGTGGACCTGCTGGACGCCGACGAGCGCGGCCGGCTGGTGGCGGCGGCCACCGGGGCGCCGGTTCCACTGCCCGCGCACTGCCTGCACCACGCCGTCGAGGCCCACGTCCGGTCGGCGCCCACCGCGGTCGCCGTCGCGTGCGGCGACGTCGAGCTCACCTACGCCGACCTGGACGTCCGCGCCAACCGGCTCGCCACCTACCTGCGCGGACACGGCGTCGGCCCGGGGATCGGGGTGGCCGTGCGGCTGCCCCGCAGCGCCGACCAGGTGGTCGCGATGCTCGCGGTGTGGAAGGCGGGCGGCTACTACGTTCCGCTCGACGACGAGCACCCGGCCGAGCGCATCGCCATGATGCTGGCTGACGCCGCCCCGCTGGTGCTGGTGACCAGGGGCGCGTCGCGCGTGGCGGCGGGGGAGTCGGCCGGCGGGGTCAAGGTGGTGTGCCTGGAGCGCGACGCCGCGGACGTCGCCACCCAGCCGGCCACCGCGCCGGCGGGCGTCGGCGTCGGCCAGCGAGACCTGGCGGCGGCCATCTACACGTCCGGCTCGACCGGAATGCCGAAGGCGGTCGCGCTCACCCACCGCAACGTGCTGTCCGCCGAGGTCAGCCGGGAGGCGCTCGGTGCGCAGCCGGTGAGCCTGCTGCTTCCGGTGTCGTTCGCGTTCGACGTGTTCCTGTCGTTCGCCGCGTGGGCGCTGTGCGCCGGTGGCCGGGTGGTGGTGCCGGTGCAGCCGCGCGGCGCCGACCTGGACGAGCTGGCCGGGCTGCTGCGCAGCCAGCGAGTGACGCACCTCGTCGCCCCACCGGACCTGCAGCGGGCGCTGCTGGCCCGCCCCGACGTGCACCGGGACGTGCGGGGCAACCACCTCGTGATCGGGGTCGTCGGCGGCCAGTCCTGCCCCCGGCAGCTCGCCGAGGACTACGCCGCCGCCACCGACGGCGCCCGGCTGGTGAACGAGTACGGCGCCACCGAGACGTCGGCCGGCACCTACTTCGTCACCGATGGGCGCGACCTCGGCGCCGGCCCCGGTCAGCTGCCGATCGGGCGGCCGATCGCGAACTACACCGTCCACGTGCTCGACGCCCACCTCGAACCGGTGCTGGACGGGGTGGCGGCCGAGGTGTTCATCGGCGGCCCCGGCGTCGCCCGCGGCTACCTCCGTCGGCCGGCGCTGACCGCCGACCGGTTCCTGCCGGACCCCTTCGCCACCGAGCCCGGCTCCCGGCTCTACCGCACCGGCGACCTGGCTCGCCGCCGCTCCGACGGTGAGCTGGAGTTCCTCGGCCGCCGCGACCGGCAGGTGAAGGTGCGCGGCCACCGCATCGAGCCCGCCGAGGTGGAGGCCGCGCTGCTGCGGCACGCGTCGGTCGCCGCGGCGGCGGTCGTGCATGTGCCGCAGCGGCAGGAGCTGGTGGCGTACGTGGTCGCGTCCGCCACCGGCACGGCGCCCACGGGGGACGAGCTGCGGGACCACCTGAAGCGGCTGCTGCCCGACCCGATGGTGCCGGCCGCGTTCGGCGTGCTTCCCGCGCTGCCGCTCACCCCCAACGGCAAGGTCGACCGGGCCGCGCTGGCCGAGCTGGACGTGGCGTCGGCCGCCCAGGAGCCCGAGGTGCCGCACACCGCGCCGCGGACCCCGGCCGAGCGGACCGTCGCCGAGGTATGGGCCGAGGTCATGGCGATCGACGTCGACGGCATCGACGTGCACGCCGACTTCTTCAAGATCGGCGGACACTCGCTGCTGGCCGCCGGGGTGGTGTCGCGGCTGCGCGCCGGCTTCCCGGTGCCGGTGGGCATGCGGGACCTGTTCACCTCGCCGACCGTCGCGGGCCTCGCCGAGCTCATCGGTGCCCGGATGCTGGAGTCGTTGCAGAGCCAGTTCGGCCAGCAGGTGACCGCGGCTCCCGTCGCGCCACCGGCGGTCGAGGTGGCCGTCGATCGGCTGCCGCCGGCCGAGTGGAACGACACCGGCCGCGACTACGACCTGGTGCCGCTGGGCCGGATGTTCACCGAGCAGGTCGCGGCCACCCCGGACGCGCCCGCCGTGTGGGCCGACGGCCGCTGGTCGAGCTACGCCGAGTTCGCCACCCGGGTGCACCGCCTGGCCGCCCACCTGCGGCGCGGGCCGCTCGCGACCGCCGCGGTCGACCGGGTGGTCGGGATCTGCCTGCCGCGGGGCGCCGACCTGGTGACGGCCGTGCACGCGGTGACCGCGGCGGGTGCCGCGTACCTGCCGCTGCCGCCGGACCTGCCGGCGTCCCGGCTGGCCATGATGACCGAGGACGCCCGCCCCACCGCGGTGATCACCACGGACGAGTTCGCCGGGCTGTTCGACGGGACGCCCCTGGTCCGGCTGGACGCCGACCGCGAGGCCATCGAAACAGCGCCGGCCGAGCGGGTCGAGGTCGACGTGCCGCTGGACGCACTGGCGTACGTGATCTTCACGTCGGGGTCCACCGGCCGGCCCAAGGGCGTCGGCGTGTCCCATCGCGCGATCGCCAACCGGCTGGTGTGGACGCAGGAGACGTTCGGCCTCACCGCCGCCGACCGGGTGCTGCACAAGACCCCGTTCTCCTTCGACGTCTCGGTGTGCGAGCTGTACTGGCCGCTGCTGACCGGTGCCGGCCTCGTCGTGGTGGACGACGGCGGGCACCGCGACCTCGGACGGCTGGCCGAGATCATCGGCGCCACCGGGGTGACCGTTGCCCAGTTCGTCCCGTCCATCCTCGCGATGTTCGTCGACGAACCGGGCACGGCCTCGCTGTTGTCCTCGCTACGGCGCGTGCTGGCTGCGGGCGAGGCGCTGTCGGCCGACCTGGTGGCCCGGTTCAGGGCCGCCCTGCCGCACGTGGAGCTGCACAACCTCTACGGTCCGACCGAGGCCGCCGTGTACGCGACCTGGCATATGTGCGACGGATCGGACGCCGTGGTGCCGATCGGCAGGCCGCTGGCCGACACCCGGCTCGACGTGCTCGATCCGGACGGTGAGCGGCTGCCCATTGGGGTGTCCGGCGAGCTGTACCTCGGCGGCGCGGCACTGGCCCGCGGCTACCTGAACCGCCCCGGCCTCACCGCGGAACGGTTCGTGCCGGACCCCGACCGTCCGGGCCACCGGCTGTACCGCACCGGCGACCTGGCCAGGTGGCGCGCGGACGGCACCGTCGAGTACCTCGGCCGCATCGACCACCAGGTCAAGATCCGCGGGGTCCGCATCGAACCGGCCGAGGTCGAGGCGGCCCTGCGCGCCCACCCCGCGGTCGGCGGCGCCGTCGTCACCGCCTGGGCACCGGGCGCGGGCGAGCTGCGACTGGTCGCCCACCTGGTGTGCGAGGCGGGCCGGCCCGCGCCGACCCCCGCCGAGCTGCGCGCGTTCCTGGGCACCCGGCTGCCGACGGCCATGATCCCCACGCGCTACACCGTGCTCCCGCGGTTCCCGCTCACCCCCAGCGGCAAGCTGGACCGCGCGGCCCTGCCGGCGCCGGACGAGGTGGACCGTTCCCTGGTGTGGCTCGGCGGAGCGGGCGCGGCACCGCCGCTGTTCTGCGTGCACCCGGGGGACGGGGCCACCCATTGGTACTCCCACCTCGCCGACGCCATCGGCGGCGACCGGCCGGTGGCGTCGTTCGCCTGGCCACGGGAGCACGGTGCACCGCCGACCATCGAGGGCGTCGCCCTGCGCTACCTCGGCGAGCTCCGCGCGGCCCGACCGACCGGCCCGTACCACCTGCTCGGCTGGTGCGGCGGGACCGCGGTGACGTGGGAGCTGGCCCGCCTGCTCCACGCCGCCGGGGAGCGGGTGCGGCTGTGGCTGCTCGACCCGCTGGTGGACGTCGCCCAGCGGCCGGTGTCCGCGCAACAGCTCGTCATGTTCCAGCAGTCGGAGACGCTGTTCGCGGCACTGGACGGCGAGGACGGGTCCACGTCGGGCACTGAGCGCGCCGATGTCGTCGAGTTCGTCCGGCTGTCCATCGGCGACGAGGACGTGGCGGTGACCGAGGAGGACGTGCGGACCAGGGCACGTGCCGGGCGGGAGCTGCTGGAGGCCAGCCTCGGCTACGACTTCCCGCCCTATGACGGCCACCTGGAGCTGCTCATCGGCGACGAGATCCCCGACGCGGAGCACGTCGTCATGAGCGGCCAGGGCTACCAGCAGTACCTCGACCGCTGGCGCGAGCTGGCCGTCGGGGGGATGCGGGTCCACCGGGTGGGCGGTGACCACTACGGCGCCGTCCGGCCGCCGCACGTGGCCGAGCTGGCCCGGCTGATCGCCGCCACCAGGTCCCCCCGGTGACCCCGGGCTCGGTCACCGGCTCGGTGCCGCCGGCCGCGTGGGACGAGCTGGTCGCCGGGAGGTGTACTCGTCCTCGCGGTGGCTGCGGTTCTGCGGCCGGGATCGCAAGGGCGTCACCGGCGGGCTGCACGGCGGGCCCGCCGACCGGCCGGCCTACGCGGTACCGGTGACGTCGCCGACGTGGTGCTCGCGCTCGACGAGCACGACGTGGCCCAGACCATGCCGCCCGACCTCGTCCCCCCGCGGCTGCTGGTCGCGGCCAACAGCCGGATGGAGCTCGTCTACAACGCCGGCCAGATCGCCGCCCCGGGGTTATCGGGTGCTGCGGCTGCTCACCGTGCAGGGGGCGCTGTTCAACCTCCTGGAGCAGGCGGTGCTCACCCTGTACCTGGTGTACGCGGTGCGGACGTGGGGGTTCTCGTCGGGCCTGCTCGGGCTGACCATCACCGTCGGCGGCCTCGGCACCGTGCTGACGTCGGTCACGTTCGGCCTGCTGGGCGCCAGGGCGCGCCCGGTGTGGGTGCTGGTCGGCGGCATGGGCCTGGCGTCGCTCCCCGCGGTGTTCATCCCGCTGGCGATGGGTCCGACGGCTGCCCTGGCGGTGTGGAGTGGGTCGGCGTTCTTCCTGCTCGGGCTGGGTATGACCGCGTACAACATCTTCGCGGTGTCGCCAGCGGTTGGCCCCGCCCGGTTCGCTCGGCCGGGTGTCGGCCGGCTTCCGGCTGGTCGCGTGGGGACCGATCGCGTTCGGTGCGGTGCTCGGCGGCGCGGCCGGCGAATGGCTCGGCGTGCGGCCGGCGCTGTGGCTCTCGGTCGCGGCCCTGGCCGTCTGCTGGGCAGTGTTCGCCCGCAACGCCCTGCGGATCGCCGACCGGTTCGACGCGGTCTGGGCAGCCGCACCATCCTGACCACCTGCGCTCCGCCTCCGGGTGGATGGCACATTTGTGCGGTTCTATTGGCCGGATGTGCCATCCACCCCAGCCACCGACGAGACAGAGGAACGCGCATGACGATCGACCGCCCGGCCGAGGTCGACCTCGACGCCATCGACCTGGTCGACCCGCGGACCTACCTGGTCAACGACATGCCGGCGGTGTGGCGGGAGTTCCGACGCCGCGAGCCGGTGTTCCGGCACCGGGAGGTGGACGGCCGGCCCGGGTTCTGGGTGCTGAGCCGCTACCACGACCAGGTCGTGATCTACCGCGACAGCAAGCGGTTCGGCATCGAGCTCGGCAACCTGCTGTCCACCATGCTCGGCGGCGGCGACTCGGCCGGCGGGCGCATGGTGTCGGTGACCGACGGTCCGCGGCACCGCGACCTGCGCGCCGTGATCCTGCGGGCGTTCTCACCGCGGGCGCTGGAGTACTTCGCCGAGCGGGTGCGGCGCTACACGCACGGGCTGCTCGACGACGTGGTGGCGCGCGGCGCCGGCGACTTCGCCGCCGAGGTCGCCGCGAAGGTGCCGATCAACACGATCTGCGACCTGCTCGGCGTGCCGGACCCCGACCGGGCGTTCCTGCTCGAACAGAACACCCTGGCCATGAGCTCCGACGACCCGGAGCACACCGAGCTCGACGCCAGGATGGCCCGCAGCGAGATCCTCATGTACTTCACCGACCTGGTGTCGCAGCGCACCGCCGCGCCGGGCGAGGACGTGATCAGCCTGCTGGCCACCACCGAGGTCGACGGCGCCCTGCTGCCGGCTCACGACGTGGTGCTCAACTGCTACGGCCTGCTCGTCGCGGGCGAGGAGACGAGCCGGTACTCGCTCTCCGCCGCGGTGCACGCGCTCGCCACCTGGAAGGACGAATGGGCCCGCCTGCGCGGTGGCAAGGTCGACCTCGGCACCGCCACCGACGAGATGCTCCGGTGGGCGACGCCCGTCATGCACGTGGGCCGCACCGCGCTGGAGGACGTGTCGGTGGGCGGCCGGCTCATCGCCCGCGACGACATCGTCACCCTGTGGACGTCCTCGGCCAATCGCGACGACGAGGTGTTCGACGCCCCGGACACGCTCGACCTCGGCCGCACCCCCAACAAGCACCTCGCGTTCGGCTTCGGCCCGCACTACTGCCTCGGCGTGTTCCTCGCCCGCGCCGAGATCAGCGCCGTACTGGAAGGGCTGCGCGACCGGGTCACCGGCGTCGAGCTCGACGGCCCGGTGCAGCGCATCTACTCCAACGTCCTCGACGGCATCAGCGCGCTCCCGGTGCGGTTCACGCCGGCCTGACGGGTCAGCGGCGTGCTGGAGTCGCCGGCAGGTCGGCCATGGCTTCCTGGAGGAAGTCGACGGTTCTCGGGTGGAGTTTGACCGCGCTGGGGGTGGCGGCGAAGACGTGGAGCCATGCCCGGTTGCCGTGTCCGACGACGAGGCAGTCGGGGTAGGACATGGTGGGGTCCTTGCCGAGTGACCGGTGGAGGGTGTGGCCGTCGGCGAGCTCGGCGAGTACGTCGCGGAGGAAGTCGACGACTTGTGGGTGTAGTCGCAGCACCAGCGGGGTCGGGGTGTGCACGTAGAGCCAGGTTCGGTGTCGGTTCGGTCCGGCCACGACGCAGGTGGGCAGTGAGTCCAGCAGGTCCTTGAGCATCACCCGGTACACCGGTGAGTCGGCCATGAGCTTCTGTGCCATCACGTAGCCTTTCCGCGAGGGTGCGTGTCGAGGCCGAATGCCTGTCCGATGGTGGGGTGGGTGGTGACGGCGATCAGGACGACGCCGATCACGAGCAGGGCGGCGAAGTGTTGTCCTGGTTCCAGGAAGGCGAGCACGTAGAACAGGGCGTGCCCGGCGATCAACGGCACCAGGCTGCGGGTGTGTCGGTAAAGCCGGATGGTGAGCCAGGCCCACAACACCAGCACGACGACGGCGAGTCCGTAGTAGGCGTGGTAGGACAACCTCACGAGCACCAGGATCGCGGTTCCCACACCGGTGTGGGCCAGACACCGGCCAGCCGTGCCGGGCAGGTATTCCAGGAGCCGGTAGGCGATGGCGACCACGATGGCCTCTTCGCAGAACGCCGTGGTGAGGCCGACGAACAGCGAGTACCACGGCGACGACGCGGGTGTGGTGAGGCCGGCGGTGAAGGCCGCTGTCACGGGCGCCCAGTAGGCGGCGAGCAGCGCCACCGCGATAGTGCTGAACGCGATGAGGGTGATGGGAACGGCGAGGTACAGCCCCAACACGCGTAGCTGTTGCCGCGCGGGGCGGGTGTGGAGTCCGACCGCGCGTGGTCCGTCGGCGGCGACGACGCAGCCGAGGGCCAGGCAGGACACGGTCAGGAGCACCAGTTGGTGCACCACCGGTGAGACGATCAGGACCCAGGGCGACATCCGGCCGCGGTCTCCGAGGAGGAATCGCACCGCGATCACGGCCCGCGATACCCAGTCGGTCACCACCAGCCCGCCCAACACGCCACCGGCACCGAGCAGCCATGGCCGGGCACCGTGGCGCGGGGTCGAGGTGACGGTCACCGATCAGACCGCTTTCTGGCGTGGGTGTGGAGGAGGATTCCGTCGGCCACGTCGATCAGTCGGTGCGCGAAGGCCACCTCGGCGTCGATCGACAGCGCGCCGGTGGCGAACTCCAGCGAGAACAACGGCACCTGAAGCGACACCCGCCGAAGATCGTCGAGAATCCCGCGCTCGTCGGTGACCACCGGATATTCCTGGTCGGTCATGGTGTTCGCCCGGTACTTGTTGTGGCGTCCGTGTCGGCGCCTGGCTTGGCGTCCGTGTCGGAGTCTGGCTTGGCGTTCGTCCTGGTCTCGGCGAGGTGCCATGCCAGGCCGCTGACGGTGGCGCTGTCGGCCGACATGGCGTCCATCGCCTCGATGACGACATCGGCCAGTTTGAGCAGCGAGTGGCGGTCGAGGACCAACGAGAACGCACCCTTGTCGGCGACGAACAGGACCGTCGCCTGGTTCTCCTCGGGGCGGGCGTCGAACACGACCTTGCCCTGCCCGAGCATGTACAGGTCGATCTGAGCCGACCGACCGCTCGCGGCTTCGTTCATCGACGCTCACCGACCGGCTCGGTACTACTCATGGGATTGCCTTTCCGCATTCTCGCTTCAGTGGAGTGGCCCTGGTGCGGGTACCCGGCCCTACGGGGGCTGCGGCCGGGCACCCGCACCAGGTGTCCGCATCCCACCCGGATCGGTGAAGACGCGGCACAGGACGCGGGTCCGACCGTTGGCGTGAGGCGTGAGAGGCCTACAGCCCGGCCGCGCGGGACCCGCGCCCGAGCTTCGACTATCGGCGGAGGTGGCGCCCGTGCGCCGTCGCCCGCAACGTCACCGACACCGGTGCCCGCTGGGCCTGTTCGCGATCGTGTCGACGCAGCGCCGTCCGGGTCCGCGCCACCACGGCACGCTGCCTGTGGTCCTGCCGAGCGCAGATCACCAGCCAGGCCGCAATGGCCACGATCCTGGCCACGGACGCCATCAGGAACATCGTCACCTGCATCGCACTGGTCATCGAGCCGTCACCTCCTGTAGCTGGGCGTGACGCTAGGTGCGATCTTTGATTACCCGGGAACAACAAAGGGACAACCGAGAGTGACAGTGGGCTTGTACCGTGGAGGCTGATCTCGGATCACAGCCGAGGAGGCAGGTGCCGTGGACATTCAGGATGCGGATGGTGTGGGTCGTCGGGTGCGGGCGGCGCGGAAGATTGCCGGGTTGACGCAGCGGCAGCTCGCGGGCCGTGCTCATGTCAGCGTGAGTCGGGTCAAGCAGGTCGAACAGGCCAAGGTCCCGGCCAGCCCGGCGTTCACCGCCGGTGTCGCTCGTGCGCTGGGTCTGTCCGTCGCCGACCTGTACGACCAGCCGACCCCGCGGTTCGGCAGCGAGCGCGCCCACGTCGCCGACCTGGAGACCGCGATCATGGAAGGGCCGGCCACTGTTCTGCCGGGTCCGGTGCGACCGTTGGCTGAGCTGGTCAAACAGGTGAACGAGGTCGGCGAGCTGCAACGACGCAGCCGCTACGACACCTCGTCCGTGTTGCTGGCCGACGTGGTGCGCCACCTGCACGTGGCCGCTGCTGAGTCCGTCGGCGGCCCGGCCGCAGAGCGAAGTCACCGCGAACTCGCGACCGCGTACGGGCACGCGTTGATCTGCCTGCACCGGTTGGGGTCCCCGTTGGCTGGGCTGGCAGCCGAGCGTGGTCGGGACGCGGCCGCACTGTCCGGCGACCCGCTGCTGGCGGCCCTGGCCGATCAGGACCGTTCCCTGCCGCTCATGCATCGTGGCGCCTATGCCACGGCAGCCGCGCTGGTCGAGCGCGTCCAGGCCGGCCTCGCCGACCATTGGTCCACCCCACAGTCCTTGTCCGTGCGAGGCGCCATGCACCTGCGCTCGGCAATCATCGGCGCCCGCGCCGGCAGTAGTTCGACCGCCGACGCGCACCTGGCCGAAGCGCGGGACCTGGCCGAGCGGCTACCTGCCCTGGCCGATCACTACGACACCGCGTTCTGTCTACCCAATGTGCAAGTTCACGCAGTGGCTGCCGCTGTCGAACTGTGTGACGGCACCACCGCCGTCGCCCGCGCCGACGGCGTGCAGTTCCCAGCCGGCATGATGCGCAGCCGGCTCGGCCACCACCACGTCGACCTCGCCCGCGGCTGGTTGCTCCACGGTGACACCGCCCGCGCCCTCGCCACCCTGAACCACGCCCGCGAACTCGCCCCACAACTGGTCCGCTACCACCCCCAGGTACACGAAACCGTCCGGGTCATCGCCGAGCGCCAGCGCCGAGCCAGCGAACCCTTCACCCGATTCGTCCGCTGGCTCGCCATCCCCGTATAGCGGCAGGCATCAACGAGCCTCGGAGGGGTTGTTGCGCAAGTTCCTGCTCGTGGTGGCGCTGCTTGTCGCCGCGTGGTGGGTGTTCTCCGGTGACGAGAGGTTCGCCTGCGCCGACGACGGTGCCTGTCCGTCGAGCGTCGACGGCGCGTCCGGCGATGCGCGGTGGGCGAGGGATCGGTACGAGTCGATTCGGACCGAGTCGCTCACCGCTGGCCTGTTCTACGACGGCGACGGCCACCAGCACGAGTTCAGTAGCGGCGATGAGGACATCTCCGAGCGGATCGAGGACTTGCTGCGGTCATCCAGGCGAGTGTCGATGCCGGCGGTGGGCAGGCATCCGACCGTCACGCATGTGGAGCCGAAGGTGGCCATGCGAATGCGTGAAGGAGAGGTGGACCGTGGTGTGCTGGTGATCAACCATCCTGAAGGGCCGTGTCCTGGTGTGTTCTCGTGCAGCAGGACGATCGAAGTTGTGTTGCCGCACGGAGCGGCACTAACCGTGTGGTGGCCTGATGGCGACACAATGACGTCGATGACATTCGTCGGGAAGGACTGAGGTGGCCGGCCTGGTGGTGCTATCCGGGGTCTCCGGCGGAGTGGCCCGCCCGTGGCATCGCGCGTCCACGACGGACGACAAGCGCGAGATGGTGTTCCGGCTACTCGGTGAGCCGGAGGGCCACGTCCTGTTCTACGCCTGGGATCGGCCGGCCGGTGCCCCGCACGACGGCTATCCCGCGCATCAGCTCAAGGTGGTCTATCGAGCCGGATACGGTGCGGCCCATTTCACCAACAACGATCCGGGCGGCGGCCCTGTCGGAGCCTGGCTGGCGCACACCGCGAGTCCGCCGACGGCCGTGCCGGCACCGACCTACGATCCGTGGGACCCAACTCGGGTATCGATCCCCGCCGACGCGCTGCTGACGATCGACGCGCTGGGTGCTGTGGCCATCGAGTACGCGGAAACCGGACAACGCCCGGCCCGTGTCGACTGGACGCCGGTCGGCTTCGTGTGATGACGCTCGTGGTGTCGAGACGGCCCGGGGCGTTGTCCGTGCGCGGCGCCGCCGACGCTCGCCTGGCCGAAGCGCGGGACATCGCGGAGCGTGCAGGTCCACGCCGTTGCCGCCGCCGTCGAACTGTGCGACGGCACCACCGCTGTCGCCCGCGCCCAAGGGCTGTACTTTCCCGAGCAATCGCCACCCTGAACCACGCCCGCGAACTCACCCACACCTGGTCCGCTACCACCCGCAGGTACACGAAACCGTCCGGGCCATCGCCGAGCAACAACGCCGAGCGGCGAACCCTTCACTCGATTCGTCCGCTGGCTCGCCATCCCCGTCTAGCGGCAGATGCCGTGGTGCCCCGCAGGCCCGGCCTCCCGGGGTTTGTACCACCGTAACGATGCGTGCGAAACTGGTGACTGAAAGCGATGTGCTTCTGCGGCGTGAACCCTCGATTGTCGAGCGAACTGGGTATGGAGGCGGGCATGACGCCAGGTTGGACCGAGGTTGACCCGTTGGCTCCGGCGCTGCTGCCGGGCGCACCGTGGGAGTTTCCGGTGTCGACAGACCTGCCCAGCGGGCCGGCTACTCGGCCCTTTGGGCTGACTCGTACCAGTGTCGTCCCAGAGTCGCAGCGGGAGCACGTCACCGGTATCCGCTATGACTCGCAGTCCCAACTCACTGTGACCGCTGATGGCGGGCCTCTGGTGCACTCGCCCTTCAGCGCCGTCACGACCACGTCGCGAACCACAACGAGGGATATGCAGCATTGGAACGACTATGACCCGGATGACGAGTCCGACGACGACTGAGGAGACGGTTACTCGGTGTCAGTTACCGTCATGGTGATCACCCGCGACTACGATCCCACCGCTGACTTTGTTGTGGCTCGTCTGGCAAGAAGGAATGCTCGGATCTTTCGGTTCGATCTGGCTGATTTTCCTGAACGGCTGGCACTGAGTGGTCGGTACTCGGCGTCCGATTCGCGGTGGCGCGGGCGGCTGAGCACCGGGCACCGTCTGTTGGATCTCGATGAGATCACCAGCATCTGGTATCGCAAACCCACCCGTTTCCAGTTGCCCGAGGCGATGACCTCGACGGAGAGCCGGTGGGCCACAGCTGAAGCCAAGCACGGTCTGGGCGGAATCCTGGGCCGCGTCGTGTGGCTTGGCTGTGGCTGACACGCTGATTACCAACGAGCCGGCTGAGGCGCGGGCATTCTGTGCCGATCACCACGAGGTGGTCTACAAGGCGCTGCGTGGAGGCCCGCTGACAGAAGCCGGTGTCCCTGTTGCTCTCTACACAGGTCCGGTCGACGCCGATGAGATCACTGACCAGGTCGCGCACACCGCACATCTGTTCCAGGTCGCCGTCCCGAAGGCATACGAGGTGCGGCTGACCATCGTCGGAGCCCGGCAGTTCGGCCTGCGGATCGACGCCACCAATCCGGCCGGCCGGCTGGACTGGCGAGCTGGGCACGACCAACTGCGCTACAGCGTTGTCGAGATCCCCGCACGGGTGAGCAAGGGAGTGTCGGAAATGATGCGACATTTCGAACTGACCTATGCTGCCGCTGATTTTATCGTCACCCCGGCCGGTGAGTAGGTTTTCTGCGGCGATCTCAACCCCAATGGCCAATGGGCCTGGGACCATCCGCTGCGCGACGCCATTGCCGAAGCGATCACCGATGAACTCACCACGGAGTAGGCATGACCACGGGCACCTCTGACACCGCCAGGTTGCGCGCGGCCTTGGCCGGTGAGCTGGCTGCGGAGGGTTTTCTGCGGTCGCCGGTGTGGCGGGAGGCGTTCGAGCGGGT
>Ga0190272_10000540_pt1 | contig 19589 bp, 20 predicted proteins | sample Popmic504T_FD_133746 | JGI IMG/M metagenome (GOLD analysis project Ga0190272, IMG submission 133746) | Populus adjacent soil microbial communities from riparian zone of Shoshone River, Wyoming, USA - 504 T | ecosystem: Environmental > Terrestrial > Soil > Riparian zone | place: USA: Wyoming... | reverse complement strand
CTGCGCGAGGTGCGGGTCGAGGACGTGCTCGGCCGCGACCCGATCGTGCGCGAGCTGGACCGGGTCGGCGCCTACCTGCGCGACCGGATCGTCCTCGTCACCGGCGCCGGCGGCTCGATCGGCTCCGAGCTCTGCCGGCAGATCGCCCAGGTCAAGCCGCGACTGCTGGTGCTGCTCGACCACGCCGAGGACAACCTCTTCCAGATCGACCGTGAGATGGTCGAGGAGCGGCACTGCACCAACGTCGAGTCGGTGCTGGCCGACTGCAAGGAGCCGCACCGGATGCTGGAGACGATGCAGCGCTTCAAGCCCGACGTCGTCTTCCACGCCGCCGCCTACAAGCACGTGCCGCTGATGGAGGCCAACCCGCTGGAGGCGGTCCGCAACAACGCGATCGCGACCCGGATCACGGCCGAGACCGCCGCCGCCTCCGGCGTCGAGCGCTTCGTCCTGATCTCGACCGACAAGGCGGTCAACCCGCAGACCGTGATGGGCGCCTCGAAGGCGATGGCGGAGTGGATCGTCGAGTCGGCCGGCCACAGCCACCCCGGCACGCGCTTCGCCTCGGTCCGGTTTGGCAACGTGCTCGCCTCCTCTGGCAGCGTGGTGCCGATCTTCCGCCGCCAGATCGAGCGCGGCGGCCCGGTCACCGTCACCCACCCGGAGATGACCCGGTACTTCATGACGATCCCAGAGGCGGTCCAGTTGGTGATCCGCGCCGGCGACATCGGGGCCGGCAAAGGCGAGGTCTTCGTGCTCGACATGGGGGAGCCGGTCAAGATCGTCGACCTCGCCCACAACATGATCCGGCTGGCGGGCTACGAGCCCGAAGTCGACGTCGCGGTCGAGTTCACCCAGCCCCGTCCCGGAGAGAAGCTCCACGAGGAGCTGTTCGGCACGGTCGAGCAGCTGCAGCCGACCGCTGCGCGGCGGATCAACCGGGCGGTGCGCGAGTTGCCGCTCGACCGCGATTGGGTCGAGTCGACCCTGAACTCGCTCGAGCACCTGGTCCTTGCCGGCGACGAGGCGAATCTCGCCGAGCGGGTGGTCGAGTTGATCGCCGCGCCGGGTGGCGACGCGGCGAGGGTCGCCGCCGACGAGTAGCCTCTCGCAGCTTGCTCGATCTGATCCAGGAAATCGGCTCCTACGCTGGTTTGGCGGCGTTCTTCGGCCTCGCCCTGCTCGCCCTGCTCTCGTTTACGCACGGGCGCGACATCCGGCGGCTGCGCGAGTGGGCCGGCTCGGCCCCCGAGCGCGACGCCGAGCGCAAGGAGTCGACCTCGGCGATCGCCGCGCAGCGCGCCGAGGAGTTGCGCCAGTTGGAGGAGAGCCGCACCGCCGAGCACGTCGCGGTCGGCAACCGCTCCGAGCGGCTGCGCAGCCGCGAAGAAGGACTGCCGGAGCAGAGCTGGCGGGAGCGGTTGGGGGAGCGGTTCTCGGGAGATGGCGCCAAGCTCTCCAGCCCCCTCGCGCTGGTCGCGGTCTTCGTCGCCTTCGTCGTGATCGCGGGCGGCGCGGCCTACCTGGTGCTTGGCGGCTCCGACGAGAGCGGCAAGGGCGGCAAGGCCGCGGCGGCGATGAAAGCCCCGGCGGAAATCGAGGTGACTGTGCTCAACGGCACCGCCGAGGCCGGCCTCGCCGCCGAGGTCGGCGACAGGGTCGAGCGCAAGGGCTTCAGGCTGGGCGCGGTCGGCAACAGCACCTCGAGCTTCGAGGAGAGCGTCGTGATGTTCAAACCCGGTTTCGCGCCGGAGGCGCGGCGGGTCGCCAAGCAACTCCAGATCTCACAGCTGCAGCCGATCACCGGTGAAATCGAGTCGCTGGCCGAGGGGGCGACCGTCGCCGTGATCGTCGGCGAGGACAATGCCGAAACGGCGGGCTAAGGCGCCCGGCGCCGCCCTCGTCTTCGCGCTGCTCGCCCTCGCCACCGTCGCCGCCTTCGGCTGGGCGCAGCGGCTGAAGCGCGACCCGCTCGTCCTCGACCGCGTCACCTACCGTGCCGTCCCGCGCCTCCACCCACAGGCGCCTCCGGTTCGGAGCTTCACCCCCAACGGCGACTGCCGCTACGACCGGATCCGGATCCGCTTCCGGATGACCAAGTCCGACGACGCCACCGTTCAGGTCGTCAAGCCGGGCGGTCGGGTCGTGATCACCCTCGCCCGCGAGCGCTTCCTGAAGCGCTACCACTTCTTCACCTTCTACTGGGACGGTCGCCAGCGTGGCGGCGGGATCGCCCCGGCGGGCCGCTACAAGCTGCGGGTGAAGTTGCTCGAGCAGGAGCGCAACCTGGTGCCACCGGGCGTGATCCGGCTGCACGAGGCCCCGCGCCGCGCGGGTGCCTGCGAGGACCGCGGCGGAGGCACGAGTTGAGCGACCTGCTGGCGGGCGGCGGCGTCCTGCTCGTCGCCGCCGCGAGTGCGGCGGCGATCCTGCTGCCCCCCGGTCGCCGGCGCTCGCTGGCGATCCTGCTGGCGATCGCCCTCTGCCCGGTCCTGATCGCCGGCGATCAGTGGCACACCCAACAGATCGCCGACCTGCGCCACGACGGCGCCCGGATCGCGGCGCTGGTCGCGATCGCGGCGGCCTCGATCGCGCTGTTGGCCGCGGGGTTCAGGCGGTGGCCGACCCTGCTGCCGCTGGCAGTCGTCGCCGCGCTTCCGTTCCGGATCCCGCTGCACGCTGGCGGAGACACGGCGAACCTCCTGGTACCGCTGTACTTGGTCATCGCGGCGGGGGCAGTGGTCGCGGCAATTCGCGATTGGACGCCTCTTCCGGTGGGCCAGGCCCAACCCGCCGGAGCGCTCCTCTGGCTACCGCGTCTGCTGGCCGCCGTCGTCCTCCTCTACTCCCTCCAGACCCTCTACTCGGACGACTTCTCGAAGGGCCTCCAGAACGTCTGCTTCTTCCTGGTCCCGTTCACGGTGGTGTACGGGTTGCTGCGCGAAGTGGAGTGGGACCGCCGGCTGCTGACCATGGTGCTCTGGGTGGTCGGCGTCGAGGCGGTGCTGTTCGTCCTGATCGGGTCGGTCGAGTACGCGACACGGAGCCTGTTCTGGAACGACCAGGTGATCAGGTCGAACGAATTCCACACCTACTTCCGGGTCAACTCGGTCTTCTGGGACCCGAACGTCTACGGGCGCTACCTGGCACTGGTCGCGGTCGTCGCCACGGCGGCACTGCTCTGGGTGCGGGAGCGGCGTAGCTTCTGGCTGCTGACCGGCTTGATCGCGGTGCTCTGGCTCGGCCTGGTCACGACCTTCTCGCAGTCGAGCCTGATCGCCTTACTGGCTGGCCTGGCGGTGCTGGCGGCGATCCGGTGGAGCTGGCGCTGGACCCTGGCGGCGGTCGTGGTCGGGGCGATCGGCGCCGTCCTGGTCGTGACCCTGGTCGGCGGCTCGGGCAAGGTCAACTTCTCCCGCATCAACATCGACACCAGCGGCCGCGCCAACCTCGTCTCCGGCGGTCTCGCGCTGTTCGGCGAACGGCCGCTGCAAGGCTACGGCTCGGGCTCCTTCCAGGAGGCCTACCGCGACCACCGCGAGAACAAGGACGTCCCGGTCTCCGTCTCCCACACCGAGCCGGTCACGGTCGCCGCCGAGCAGGGATTGCTTGGCCTGGCGGTGTACACCGCATTGATTGTGGTGGCGATCTGGACGATGTCGGCTGGTCTGTTTTCCTCTCGTGCGGGACCCGCGCGCTCGGCGGTCCTAGCTGCCTTTGTCGCCCTGCTGGTTCACACGATGTCCTACGCAGGGTTTTTCGAGGACCCGATCACCTGGGTGCTGCTCGCAGTCGGGGCCTCGCTCGCGGCCGCACCCGCGGTCCGCGAGTCCGCGTAGGCTCGCCGCGTGTCGGGATACCTGCGCCGCCTGGCGACCACCGGCGCCGCCTACACCGCGGCGAGCATCCTCTCCAAGGTCATCGCGGTCGCGCTGCTGCCGCTCTACACGCGATACCTGACCCCCGCCGACTATGGTGCCGCCGAGGTGATGTTCGCGGCGATCGTCTCCGCCAGCATCGTCGTCCGCTTCGGCGTCATCGAGGCCGTGTTGCGCTTCTACTACAAGGACGACGAGCGGCCCGACCAGGTGGTCGCCACCTCCTTCGCGACCCTGTTCTGGGCTTCGACCCTGGCGGCGCTGCTGGCGCTGCCCTTCGCCGGCCCGGTCTCGGAGGCGCTGCTGGGCGAGCCCGCCGCCGACCTGGCGCGGATCTCGATCGGCGGGCTCTGGGTGCTGACCATGTTCGAGTTCCTGCTCACCCTGTTCCGGCTCGAGGAGCGTGCCCGCGCCTACTTCCTGACCACGATCGCCAGCGTGCTGGCGACGATCGCGGTGACGATCGTGCTCGTGGTCGGGTTCGGGGAGGGGGCCCGCGGGTTGCTGCTGGGCAGCTACGCGACGGGAGCGGCCTTTGTGTTGGGCCTGATCGTCCTCCATCGTCGACGTCTCTCGCTGCGGGTCGACCGCCCCCTGGTGCGGCGGCTGCTGCGCTTCGGGTTGCCGACGATGCCGGCCGAGCTTTCGCTCTACGCCCTCAACTTCGTCGACCGGATCATCATCGCCCGCTCCGTCGGGCTCGCCGAGGCGGGCCTGTACTCGCTCGCGGTCAAGTTCGCGCAGGCGGTCAACGTCCTTGTCCGTGGCTTCCAGCTCGCCTGGCCGCCGCTCGCCTACTCGATCCGCGACGACGACGAGGCCCGGCGTGCCTACGCCACCGTGGTCACCCTCTTCGTAACCGGCTGCGCCTTCGTGGTCACCGGCATCTGGCTGCTGGCACGCTGGATCGTCCGCACCCTGGCCGCGCCGGAGTTCTTCGACTCCTACGAAGCGGTCGGGCTAATCTCGGTCGCCGTCACCCTTTACGCCCTCTACATGGTGTTGGTGGTGATCCTCGGCCGCACCGGCCGCACCGAGTTCAACTTCCCGGCGACGATCGCCGCCCTCGTCGCCAACGTCGCCCTCAACCTGCTGTTGGTGCCGCCACTGGGGATCGTCGGCGCCGGGATCGCCCTGGTCGCCTCCTACGTCGTCGTACTGGTCTTGATGTACGCTTTCACCCAGCGCCTCTTCCCGGTTCCGTACCAGTGGGGCCGCCTGCTCCGGGTCCTGCTCACCTCGGCGGCCCTGGTCGGCCTTGGCGAGCTGTTGCTGCCGACCGACGGCATCCCCGGCCTGGCCGCTCGCATCGCTTTCTGGCTCGCCTTTCCACTCGTCCTTTTCGCCAGCGGTTTCTTCACCCCCGGCGAGCGAGCCTGGCTCGCCAAGCTTCGCCACCCCGGCGAGTTGATGCGCAGCCTGAGGTCGCTTCGAACCGAGCCCGGCGTCGACGGCGAGGTGCCGGAGACCTACGAGGCCGAGTTGCGCGACGAAGATGCTCGTATGTAGGCACCTGAGTCACCCACATGTATGAGTTTGCTCGGCAGGCTCGGGCCATGCCGAGAATCAGCGAGTTCTATGGAATTGTGATCACCATGTACCCGCGTGAGCATCCTCCGCCACACTTCCACGCTAAGCATGGAGAGCACTATGCGGTAATTGGGATCGATACGGGGGAAGTGATCGCGGGGGGCCTTCCGAAACCTCAGTCTCGGCTCGTGCGACAATGGCTGGACGAGCACAAGGATGAGCTTCGAGCCAACTGGCAACTGGTAATGAACAAAAGGCCCCCGAGGACGATTGCACCACTGCGATGACCGCGAAGTTCGAGCTTTCACAGGTAGATCACGTCGAACCCCTGGAGGGGTTGTGGATCCGTGTGACCTTCTCGGATGGCGCCGTGATGGACATCGGGTTCGAGGGAGTGTTCGAGCCACCCGGCGTCTTTGCTCCGGTATTGGAAGATCGGGACTTCTTTGAGCAGGTGCGGGTGAATCCAGAGTCGAGAGTGGTCGAATGGCCTGGAGAACTCGACCTTGACGCCGACGTCATGTACGGCAAGTTCAAGCCGGTCTCCGGTCGTGACTACCAGCGCCGGATCGTCAGGCCCGCTTCGGCCTCAGTCGCCTGAGGCGGCAGCTTTGTCTCTGAGACTCTGACCCCGGTTTGGAAACAGCGCCTGCCGAGCGTGCGCCCAATAAACGCGGGTGGGTTGGCTCGGCAGCACGATCGCGACAAGCGCTCGTGCTGCATACGACCAAGCGGTGAGCACCCGCACCGCGAGAGCCGCCAACGCCGAGTGGTGCTTTCGCATGTAGAGGTCTCGATTGCGGTGGAATTCGACGATTCGGGGCAGGCCCTTGGCGAGGTCGGTGGAGAGTTGGTCGTGGTGGACGGCCTCGGCGGCGGGGACGAAGAGGCTGTGCCAGCCAGCCTCGGCGAGTCGCTTGGCGAAGTCGCACTCGTCGTAGTAGACGAAGAACTCGGGGTCGAGGTAGCCGACCTCGGTAGCCGCCTCGCGTCGGACGATCAGCGCGCTCGACTGGCCCCAGTCGACACGGTGGGTTTCGCTGCCGGTGCTCTGCACGGTCAGCCGGCGGTGCAGGAAGAGGGCGCCGGCGAGAGCCGTGCCGACGCCGGGAAAGCGCCAGGCGCAGGGGACCGGCCGGCCGGCCGAGTCGAGCAGCCGCGGCGTCGCGGCTGCCGCTTTCGGGCCGGCGTCCATCGCCTCGATCAGAGCCGCGACCGCACCCGGCCGCAGCTCGGAGTCCTCGTTGAGCAGCAGGCAGTAGCGGCCCGTCGCCTCACGAAGCAGGGTCGAGTCGTTCTCGGCCTTGCCGGCCCGGCGCTCCAGCGCGATCAGGCGGATCTCGCCGCCGAGCGCCCGCACCGCCGCCGCCGAGCCGTCCTCGGAGGCGTTGTCGAGGACGAGGATCTCGCGCTCGACCCCGGCCGGGTGGGTGCGCTCGATCGCCTCGAGGCAGGCCAGCAGGTACTCGCGGCCGTTCGTGTTCACGACGCAGTAGGAGAGCGTGGGCGCCAAGGGGGCCACGATAATCGGCGCCGATGAAGGTGCAGCTCCTCGACCCCTCGGCCTTCACGCCGCCCTACGACCGCGCCCTCGCGGCCGCGCTCGCCCGTGGCGGCGCCGAGGTCGAGTTGCTGACCAGCCGCTTCCTCTACGGCCCGGTGCCGCCGGCCGAGGGTTACTCGGCGCGGGAGTTCTTCTACCGTCACAGCTCCGCCCGCGGACTCGACGCGCCCGGCCGCCGCGCTTTCAAGCTGGCCGAGCACCTGCCGGACATGCTGCGCCTGCGCCGCGCCCTCGACGCCGACGTCGTCCACTACCAGTGGCTGACCGTGCCGGCGCTCGATCCGCTGCTGCTGCCCCGCCGCCGGCCGCGGCTGCTCACTGCCCACTACATCCTGCCGCCGCGCCCGAGTCGCCGCCAGGTCGCCGAGGCGCGCCACGCCTTCGGTGCGATGGATGCTGTCGTCGCCCACTCCGAGCACGGCGCCGCCCGCCTGCGCTCGGAGATCGGGATCGACCCGGCGCGGGTCCACGTCATCCCCCACGGTGCCTTCGACTATCTGACCCGACTTCCCGAGGAGAGCCCGCTGCCGGCCGAGCTGGAGGGAGCGGAGGGGCCGGTGATCCTCTTCTTCGGGCTGCTGCGCCCCTACAAGGGGCTCGACACCCTGCTTCGGGCCTTCCGCCGAGTCAAGGGCGCCGAGCTCTGGATCGTCGGCAACCCGCGCATGGACGTCGCGCCGTTGCGCGCCCTCGCTGCTGAGGCTCCCGGCCGGGTCCGCTTCGTCACCCGCTTCGTCGAGGACGCCGAGCTGCCGGCGATCTTCCGCCGCGCCGACGTCGTCGTCCTTCCCTACCGCGACGCCGAGCACTCCGGCGTCCTCTACACCGGCCTCGCCTTCGGCAAGCCGCTGGTGCTGAGCGCGGTCGGCGGCTTTCCCGAGGTCGGCGAGCAGGGCGCCGCCCGGATCGTCCCGCCCGAGGACCCGGCGGCCCTCGCCGCCTCCCTCTCCGAACTGGTCACCGACGAGTCCGCCCGCGCCGAGCTAGCAACGGCCGCCCAACGCGCCGCCGCCGGCCCCTACTCCTGGGACGCCGTCGCCACCCAGACCCTCGCCCTCTACGAGTCCCTCCTGGAAGCCCCCCTATCCCGAACTGCATCAACTTCGACGCCTGGTGGGATTGGAAGTTGATGCAGTTGCTCGCCGAGATCGTCTTCTGGGTCAGCACGGGGCTGATCGTCTATGCGCACGCTGGCTACCCCGTGCTGCTCTGGCTCCTCACCCTGCCCCGCCGACGGGCCGAAAGCATCCAAATAGGGGACGAAATCGGCCCATTGGCCCCAGCGGTGTCGTTGATCGTCGCCGCCTATGACGAGGAGGAGGTGATCGCGGCCAAGGTCGCCAATGCGCTGGCGCTCGACTACCCCCGCGAGCGGCTGCAGGTGATCGTTGCCTCCGACGGCTCCGCCGACGAGACTGCCGGGCGCGCCCGTGCCGCCGGCGCCGACCTCGTCTTGGAGTTGCCCCGGGGCGGCAAGATCGCGGCCCAGAACGCCGCCGCCACGGCGGCAACCGGCGAGGTCCTCGCCTTCTCCGACGCCAACAGCGCCTGGGCGCCTGACGCCTTGCGCGAACTGGTCGCGCCCTTCGCCGACCCGAATGTCGGCTACATCTGCGGCCAGGTCCGCTTCACCGATCCCTCCGGGGACAACCTCGAGGGGGCCTACTGGCGCTACGAGATGGCGGTGCGGGAGATGGAGTCGGGCCTGGCCGGGATCACCGCCGGCAACGGCGCGATCTACGCGGTTCGCGCCGATGCCTATCTGCCGCTGCCCCCCTCCGGCAGCCACGACCTCTCCTTTCCGTTCGGGCTGGCGAAGCGCGGGCTGCGTTCGCTCTACCTGCCGGCGGCGCGGGCGGAGGAGAAGATGGTCCCGACCCTGGAGGGTGAGCTGGCGCGCAAACGCCGGATGATGGTCGGCCTCTGGGACATCGTGGTCGGCGAAGGGATGCTCTCGCCGCGCGGATACTCGCCACTGTTCGCCCTCGAGCTGGCCTCGCACCGGCTGCTGCGCTACCTCAGCCCCTTTCTGCACCTGGCCGCCTTCGCCGCCAACATTGTCCTGCTCGGCGCGGGCTGGGTCTACACCGCGACCTTCGCCGCCCAGCTGGCCCTGCTCGCCGCTGCCCTGCTCGGCCGTTGGGTGCCGCTGTCCCCGCTCAGGATCGCCCGCTACTACGCGATGACCACCGCCTCGATCGCCCTCGGCTTCTGGGACCGCGCCCGCCACGGCGCGCCCGGCCAGTGGGAGAAGGCGGCAGGCACGCGCTAGGCGCGCCCGTCCTCATGCCGAGAATCCTCGACATCCTGATCGCCGCGATCGCCCTGGTCGTCTTCTCACCCGTGCTTCTGATCGCCGCGATCGCGATCAAGCTCGGCAGCCGCGGCCCTGTGCTCTACCGCCAGCGCCGCGTCGGGCTGAACGGTCGCGAGTTCGAGATGCTGAAGCTGCGCACGATGGTGCAGGGCTCCGACCCGGTCGGGGTCGGCACGGTTGTCGGCCGCGGCGATCCGCGCGTCACCGCCGCCGGCCGCTTCCTGCGTCGCACCTCGCTCGACGAGCTGCCAAACCTGGTCAACGTCCTGCGCGGCGAGATGGCGATCGTCGGCCCCCGCCCGACCATCCCGGCCCAGGTCGTCGACTACACGCCGCACCAGCGCCGCCGCCACGAGGTCCTGCCGGGGATCACGGGCTGGGCCCAGGTCCAGGGCCGGGCAGGCATTCCCTGGGAGGAGCGGATCGAGCTCGACCTCTGGTATGTCGAGCGGCGCGGCGTCGCCCTCGACCTCCGCATCCTCGCCAGGACCGCCTGGCTGGTCGTCAGCGGCCACGGCCTCGCCCCCGATTAGGGTTCGCGGTATGAGCGAGAGGCCCGAGGTCAGCCTGCGCCGCTTCGAGCCCGGCGACGCCGCCGCCGTGCATCGCTGGTTCAACAACCCCGCCGCGATCGCTTCGCTCATGGAGCAGCGCGGGAGCTTCTCGCTGGAAGAAGCCGAGGGCTGGACGCGACGGGCGATCGACGACTCCGGTGAGGACCGCAAGTTCGCGATCGTCGTCGAGGGCCACGACGAGCCGGTCGGCTTCACCGCTCTCTACGGACTCTTCCGCCAGACCGCACCCGAGCTGGGGGCGCTGATCGGGGACGAGGTGCGGGGCAAGGGCGTCGGTCGCCGCGCCGAGGCGCTGACGATCGCCAAGGCCTTCGACGAGTTCGGCGCCCACCGCGTCTACGGCCGGATCCCGGCCCGCAACGAGATCGCCAAGAAGACGGTAACCAGCCTCGGCTGGGTGCACGAGGGGACGATGCGCGTCCACCTGCGGCGCGAGGGTGCCCCGGCCGACGACTGCGAGGTCTGGGGCGTGCTGCCGGACGAGTTCCGCGCTGCCGCGGCGGACCTCTTCGAGTGAGCGCCCCGGCTGCCAGGGCCGAGCTGATCGAGGACCGTGGCGCTGCCGCGGCCTCCGACCACTTCTTCCGCTCGCGCCCCTTCCTCGATGCCGAGGGCGCCACCCACACTCTTCGCATCGAAACCGTCGACGGCAGCGAGCTGCTCGCGCCTCTGCTGGTCCGCCCGATCGCCGACGGGCCCGAGGTCGATGGGATCTCGCCCTACGGCTACCCTGGCCTGACCGCACCGGAGGGGCTCCTCGTCGACCCCACCGAGGTCGACTTCACCGCCACCGGGCTGGTCAGCGCCTTCCTGCGTCACCGCCTCGGCCCGCCGCCGCTGGCCGGTGCCAGCGAGCGCAACGTGGTCCAGATCGCCGACCCGGCGCTGCTGCCGAAGAGCCGGATGAGCGATCGCCAGCAGATCCGCAAGAACCTGCGCCGCGGCTACGAGTTGGCGCTGGTTCCCGGCGCCGAGACGACCGCCGCGCAGCGGGCCGGCTTCCTCGCCGCCTACGAGCAGACCATGGTCCGCACCGGAGCAACCCGGCGCTACTTCTTCGGCGCCGCCTACTTCGACCGCCTGCTCGAAGCCGAGCGCACCTGGCTCGCCCTCGCGCTCGCCCCGGGCGGCGAGATCGCGGCAGCCTCGATCGCCGCGGTCAGCGACGGCTTCCTCCACTACTACCTGAGCGGCAGCGCCGACTCCCACCTGCGCGACTCGCCGATGAAGAACGTCGTCGCCCAGCTCGCTGACCACGCCGGCGAGCTGGGCCTCCCCCTCAACCTCGGCGGCGGCATCGCCCCCGGCGACCGCCTGGAGGAGTTCAAGCGCGGCTTCGCCAACCGGGAGCAGGCCTGGTTCACCTCGGAGATCGTCTGCGACCCGGCCGCCTACGGGCGGCTCTCCTCTGGTCGCGAGGCGGGCGGCTTCTTCCCTGCCTACCGGGCTTACTAGTCGCTCGCCTCCATTTTTTCGACGGCGATTCGGAGCCGATGCAGCTCATAGAAGATGCCCATCGAGGCATGGGCAATGACCTCCGTAAATGCGGCGGCGGCTTCTTCCGAGCCCAGGTGGGGCTTGCTGGCTTCACGAATTCGCTCTGATGCAAGCTCGGCGATCTTCTCTGGGTCAAGGCGATCAAGGCGCGGTTTCTTCTCGGCCATGTGGCACCCCTTCGTGGTTGAGGTCTTGCTGCGGCAACGACTTCCCTACGAGTTCGGTTCGGCCGGCGTCGGCCCGGTGAACGTGAACGCGTTCGGATCCTCGCCCCCGTACTTGCCCCAGGTCGCCTTGCCGAAGGCGCGGATCGCGTCGAGCGTGATCGGGCCCTCGTAGGTCGGGCAGCCGAGCAGGTTGGTCCAGGTCGTCGCCGCGACCTCGTAGGGCATCGCCTCGTTGGGGAAGAGCAGGGTCGCTCCGTACATCGTGTCGAAGAGGCCCTTCAGCGCCAACTGGTCCTCCTCGGGCAGTTCCGGCGAGTACTGGATCGCCAGCCGGCCGTGCTCGAGCGCGTGCACCTGGTTGATCGGTGCCGGCGTTTCCCGGTAGGCGCCGTCGGCCTGCTGGTAGGGCGGGTCGACATGCGGGCCCGAGGTCGGCGGTTCGGTCTTGTAGCCGGGGGTCGGCGAGCCGACCGGGATGTGGTCGTGGCCCTCGTCGCGCAAGCGCAGCTTCAGCTCGCAGCCGGCCTGCTCGGCGGCGGCCCGCAGGTCGGTCACCGCTGCTGCCGGAGGCGGCGTCCCCGCCCGGTCGTCGGGTTCGATGCCGTTGGTCGACCCGATCGAGGCGTTGAGGTTGATGTGGGCATCGCCCTTGGCCTCGTCGTCACCGCCGCTGGCGAGGAGGAAGATCAGCGCTGCCGCCGCCAGCACCACGGTCGAGGCGATCGCGTAGGCGAGGGTCAGCCGTGAGCGTTTGCCCTCCTCGTCCTGTTCGCCGGCGAGCCGTTCCTCGCGCAGTTCCTCCCGCTCGCTGTTCTCCTCGGTCATCGCGCGGCCACCCTAGCCCGTGGCCCCGGTCGGACTGGCTGCATCGCCCCGGACCCGCTCCCAGGGCCGCGAGGCGCGCAGCGCGCCGAGCACCGCCCGCGTCGCCGGCGCCCGGTTAAGCGCGTAGAAGTGGATGCCGGGCGCGCCGGCGATCAGCAACTCGGCGCACTGCTGCGCCGCGAAGGCGACGCCCAGCTCGAACTCCCGCTCCGGGTCGCCACCGGCGCCCTGGAAGGCAGCTTCCAGCCGCGGCGGGATCGTCGCGTCGCAGAGCTTGCAGATCCGTTTGGTCTGGGCGAAGCTGGCGACCGGGATCACGCCGGCCAGGATCGGCACCTCGATCCCCTTGCGCCGCGCCGCCCGCACGAAGTCGAAGTAGACCTGGTTGTCGAAGAAGAGCTGGGTGATCAGGAAGCTGGTGCCCGAGTCGACCTTGGTCTTCAGGTAGCTCAGGTCGGTGTCGAGGTCGGGGGCCTCCGGGTGGACCTCGGGGAAGCAGGCGCCGCCGATCGCGAAGTCCCAGCCGGCGGAGATGAAGGCCGCCAACTCAGCGGCGCTGCCGAGCCCCCCCTCGAGCTGGACGAAGTCCTCTTCCCCCCGGGGCGGGTCGCCGCGCAGGGCAAAGATGTTCTCGACCCCGAGCGCGGCGATCCGGTCGAGGGTCGCCCCCAGCCCGTCGGTGGTCTCCCCGACGCAGCTTAGGTGGGCCATCGTCTCCAGCCCGAGGTCGTCCTTCAACGCCTTGGTGATCTCGACGGTGCCGTCGCGGGTCGAGCCGCCGGCACCGTAGGTGACGGAGACGAAGTCGAGCTCCAGCTCGCCCAGCACCCGCGCCGTCTCCAGCAGGCCATCCTTGCCCTCCGCCGTCTTCGGCGGGAAGAACTCGACCGAGAAGGTCGGCGCCTGCGAGGCGATGATCTCGTCGATCCGCATCCGCGCAGGGTAGCCGCCCCCGGGCGCCGCGCGGCGCCCGCTTAGGACGCCTTGCGGCGGTCCACCCGGGCCTGGAGCTCAGCCTGGATGTCCTCGAGGCGCTTGCCCTTCGTCTCCGGCACCAGCTTCCAGCAGAAGGCCAGGGTGAGCAGGCCGATCGCGCCGTAGAACCAGAAGGCACCCGAGCGCCCGAGCGCTTCGATCAGCAGCAGGAAGGTCAGCGAGACGATGAAGTTGAAGGTCCAGTTCGCCATCGTGCCGATCCCGGCCGCCTTGCTGCGCACGCTGAGCGGGTAGATCTCGGCGTTGAGGAGCCAGAAGATCGGTCCGAGGCTGATCGCGAACGAGGCCACGTAGGTCATCAGGCTGCCGATCGCGAGGACCGAGTCGAAGGTGCTGCCACCGCCGCCACCCTCGAAGGCGAGGCCGAGCAGGAACAGCGAGACCACCATCCCGGAGACCCCGACCATCAGCAGCGTCCGCCTGCCGGCGCGGTCGAGCAGGCGCAGGGCGAGGACGGTGAAGGCGACGTTGATGACGCCGACCCCGACCGCCGCCAGGATCGAGCCGGCGGAGGAGTCGACGCCGGTGAATTCGACGATCGTCGGCGCGTAGTAGATGACCGTGTTGATCCCGGTCACCTGCTGCAGGATCGCCAGCCCGACCCCGACCACCAGCGCCGCTTTCACCACCGGCTGCAGCAGCTCGCTCCAGGCGCCCGGCTTCTCGTCGAGGCTGCCCTTGATCTCCGCCAACTCGCGGTCGATCGTGTCGGGGTCGTCGACGCGGATCTTGGCCAGCGTCGCCCGGGCGGCGTAGTCGTCGCCGTGCATCACCAGCCAGCGCGGGCTCTGTGGCATCCGCAGCATCCCGAAGGCGAGCGCCAGTGCCGGCACGCAACCGAGCCCCAGCATCCAGCGCCAGTCCTCGCTGGCGTCGAAGGCGAGCCCGACCATGTAGGCGACCAGGATGCCGATCGTGACCGCCAGCTGGAAGAAGCTGACCAGCTGGCCGCGGCTCTCCGGCGGCGCCACCTCGGAGATGTAGACGGGCGCCGCCGCCGAGGCGAGCCCGATCGCGACGCCGATCACGATCCGGGCGATGACCAGGACCTCGACCCCCGGCGCGGCGGCGCTGGCAAGCGCCCCGACGATGAAGACGCCGGCGGCGAGCAGGATCATCAGCCGCCGGCCGTAGGTGTCGGCAGCCGGGCCGGCGATCGCGGCGCCAGCGACGGCGCCGATCGGCACCGCGGCGACGACCAGCCCCTGGGCGAAGCTGCCGAGTGCGAAGTCGACCTTGATGAAGAGCAGGGCGCCGGCGATGACGCCGGTGTCGTAGCCGAACAGCAGGCCGCCGAGCCCGGCGATCGCCGCGGTCAGCACGACGTTGCGCCGCGCCCGTCGTGCCGAGGCGTCCGCGTCCTCTCTCATCCCGCCGCAGAACGTATTCGCGCCTGCGGACGGGCGCAAGCACCCGCTTTTACCCCGGATTTTGCGGTTTCCCCGACGTGCTACCCCTAGCGCCGTTGCGGTGCCGGCGCTAAGTTCGTCTTGCGACTGGGAGAGACTGGAATCCGCGGAAGCCAAGCGGAGGAAGGCCTCGAAGGTGGCGCGACGAGCTTCTAAGCGCGAAGGCTACGCGCGAGGCAGGCAACGAGCGTCACCGCCAGTCGCGTTTTTCGTTGTCCGGAGCGCTCCGTACCTTGGCACCGGCTTGGGAGACCTGCCCTCCCTTGCTTGGCGACCGGGGCGCAGTTCTGGGAGTCGGGCGTCTTCGCGATCCCCGTGATCCCCTCGCGGACGACTAGCCGGCCCACTCCCTGCTCTGGCCGCGTATAGCTTTTGGGGATGAGCGGCGAGGTGCGCTATGAGCGGGCGGGGGCGGCAGCGGTCCTGACGATCGATCGACCGGCTCGTCGCAACGCTGTCGACGCCGCAGCCGCCGAGTCGATGCGGGAGGCGCTGCGCGACTTCGAAGCCGACGATGGCGCCCGTGTCCTGGTCCTGACTGGAGCGGGTGAGGAGGCTTTCTGCGCCGGGGCCGACCTCAAGGCGATGGATCTCGACGTCGACCACCCGGGCGGCCCCGAGGGCTTCACCCGCCTCACCCCGGCCAAGCCCGCGATCGCCGCGATCCACGGCTGGTGCCTGGCCGGCGGCCTCGAGCTGGCGCTCTGGTGCGACCTGCGGATTGCCACCATGGAGGCGACCTTTGGTTGCTTCGAGCGGCGCTGGGGAGTGCCGCTGGTCGATGGCGGCACCCAACGCCTGCCGCGCCTGATCGGCCTCGGCCGCGCCCTCGACCTGATCCTCACCGGCCGCCCCGTCGACGCCGCGGAGGCGGAGCGGATTGGCCTCGTCAACGAGGTCGTCGGCCCCGGCCGCCATCTGGAGCGGGCGCTGGAGCTGGCCGAGCGGATCGCCTCCTTCCCGCAAGAGACGATGCTCGCCGACCGTCGCGCCGCGATCGAGGGCTTCGGGCTGCCGCTGGAGGAGGGGATCGCGCTCGAGCACCGACTCGGCCGCGAGGTGCTCGACATCGCCGCGGCCGGCGCCGGCCGCTTCGCCGGTGGCGAGGGCCGCCACGGCGCCGGGGTCTGAGCCAACTCCGCCCGCTCAGCCGGGGCCGGCGACGCGCTTCATCTCCACCTCGGCCGCCTCCGGTCCGAGGTAAGGCATCAGGACCGCATAGACCAGGTCGGGGAGGATCCGCTCCAACTCGCGCCCGCGCCCGGCCCGCACCTCGTCGAAGATCAGCGCGGTCGCCGCCGCTACCGCGAAGCGGGCAGTGTCGGGCGGCAGCTGCCCGCCCTGGGGCGAGTACGCGAGCCCTTCGTCGAAGAACTGCTCGAAGCGGACTAGGGCGTCGCGGTAGCGGACCCGCGGGTCCTCGCCCATTTCGGTCACCTCGACCATCGCCATCCGGATGATGTCGGCCTCGGCCGAGAACAGCTCGACCAGTGCCCGCAGCGCCGCCGCGACCCGGTCCGGCCAGGGCTCGCCGCCAGCGGCCTCGTAGCTGGTTGACATGTAAGCGATCGCGACGTCGATCGCCGCGTCGTAGGCGGCGAGAAAGCACTCCTGCTTGTTGGCGAACAGCTCGTCGAAGGTTCGCCGTGAGACACCGGCGGCGGCGACCACATCCTCGACCGTGGTCATCTCGTAGCCCTTGGCGGAGGCGACCTGCAGCATCCCCGCCAGCACCTGCTCCCGCTGGGAGCGAATGCCATAGGCCCGCAGCGACTTCTCGCCGGCGTCGAGGGGGGGCTGTGGATTCGGGGCCGATGACGCGCCCATCGCATCCAGCGTAGGGCAGCGCCGCCGGCCTGTCCAACCTGCCTCGCACCTAGACTCCCGCGGATGCAGATCGGGATCGTCGGGCTCGGCTACGTCGGCCTTCCGCTGGCAGTCGCCTTCGCCGAGGGGGGCCACGAGGTCGTCGGCCTCGACCTCGACGAGTCCAAGGTCGAGGCGCTGGCCGCCGGCCGCAGCTATATCGAGGACGTCCCGGACAGCGCCCTGGTGCCACTCGTGGAGCGCTTGCGCGCGACCGCCGACTACGCCGACCTGGCCGAGTGCGAGGCGGTCGTCATCTGCGTGCCGACCCCGCTCAGCGACTCGCGCGAGCCCGACCTGACCTACCTGCTCGACTCCGCCACGGCGCTCGCCGAGGTGTTGCAGGCGGGGCAACTGGTCGTGCTCGAGTCGACCACCTACCCGGGGACGACCCGAGAGCGCCTGCAGCCGTTGCTCGAGTGCTCCGGCCTGCGGGTCGGCGAGGATTTCCACCTCGCCTTCTCCCCGGAGCGGATCGACCCGGGCCGCACCGACCACACGATCCGCACCACGCCCAAGCTGGTCGGCGGGCTCACCCCCGCCTGCACCGAGCGCGCCCGCGCCCTCTACGCGGAGATCTGCGACGAGGTGATCGTGCTCTCGACCCCGGAGGCGGCGGAGCTGGCGAAGCTGCTGGAGAACATCTTCCGCTCCGTCAATATCGCCCTCGTCAACGAGCTGGCACAGCTCTGCGAGCGGCTCGGGATCGACGTCTGGGAGGTGGTCGACGCCGCCTCCAGCAAGCCCTTCGGCTTCATGCGCTTCGACCCGGGGCCGGGGATGGGGGGCCACTGCCTCCCGGTCGATCCCTTCTACCTCGCCTTCAAGGCACGCCAGCATGACTTTTACCCCGAGTTCATTGAGCTCGCCGGCAAGGTCAACCAGGCCCAGCCCGCCTACTGCGTCGAAAGGGTCGAGCACGCCCTCAACGGCGACGGCAAGTCCGTCAAGGGATCGCGGATCCTGGTCCTCGGCGCCAGTTACAAGGGCGGGATCGGCGACATCCGCGAGTCGCCGGCGCTGAAGATCATCGCCCGCCTGCGCGAGCTCGGCGGCGAGGTCTCCTACCACGACCCCTTCGTTCCCGAGCTGCCGAAGCTGGGCCTCGCCTCGGTCGAGCTGGAGCAGGGCCTCGCCTCCTGCGACCTGGCCGCGATCGTCACCGCCCACCCCCAGGTCGACTACGCCGAGGTCGTCTCCAGGGCCGCCCGCACGATCGACTTCCGCGGCGTCACCCGCGAGCTGCAGGCAGAGAACCTCGAACGCCTCTAGTCAGGCGCGTGCCGCCTGCATCTCGACCCCCGCCACCTCGGCGCCGAAGTAAGGCAGGACCGCGAAGTACATGAACTCCGGCAGCAACTCGCGGAAGCCGCCGTCGGCACCCGAAGCGAGCCGGGAGTGGATCACGGCCTGGATCCCGGCCGCGACTCCCTCCGGCGCGATCGGCGGCGGCGACTCCTCTGCGGCGCTCCCCGCGCGGGCCAGGTCGAGGAAGGCGTGGACACGCTGCATCGCGACGGTCCGTTTCGCCAGCGCCTCGGGGCCGGCGGCGTGGACCTCGACGATCAGGGCCCGGCCGACGTCGGGCTCGGCATCGAGGAAGTCGAGCAGGGCGCCGAGGCCTGTGCGCAGCTGTGCTGTCCAGGCGGTCTCGTCCGCCGCCGCGGCGCGGACCCGGGCCTCGAGCCGCTCCAGGCCGGCGTCGTAGGCCTGCAGGTAGCAGTCGTCCTTGTCGGCGAAGTTGTCGTAGAAGGCCTGCCGGTAGACACCGGTGCGATTGAGCACGGTCCGAACCGAGGTGCGCTCATAGCCTTCGGCGCCGACCGCTTCCAGCATGCCGTCGATGATGCGTTGCCGCTTGGAGGGACTCACGAGTCTGAGGTTGGGAGCTTCTCTGCCATCGGGATCGGCGACTCCGACGGCGCCGGTCCCCTCAGCCCCTGCCTGGACGTCGGTTTCGGCCTGCCTTCCCATCGCTGCCTTTCCTGCCACGATCAGGGGAATCAGTTGTCTGGGCTTCGGTACTTTAGCGGTATGTTGCGGCTCCGTCCACCCTTGGAATCGCTTATCCATCAGGGTACCCTCGTGTTCGTGGCCGAGCACGCTTCTACGATGCGGCCCCCGCCAGGTCGTCATCCCCTTCCCCGTGAGTTCATCGCCCAACACCAACGGGCGCGCATCATCTCCGCCCTCGCCGAGGAGACGGTCGAGAAGGGCTACAGAGCGGTCACAGTCGCCGACATAGTGCGCCGAGCCGGGATCGCCCGGAACACTTTCTATGAGAATTTTTCCTCCAAGGAGGACTGCTTCCTGGCCGCCTCGGAGTTCGCGGTCAAAGAGGCTCTGCGCCGCGTCGTCGACGCCGCCAGCAAGGTCGACAGCTGGCCCGGCCGGGTTAACGCCGGGCTCGCCGCCTTCCTGCACTACGTCGCCAGCGAGCCGGCTCTGGCCCGGACCTGCGTGGTCGAGGCGCTCTCCGCGGGGCCGGCGGCGGTCGAGCGCTACGAGCGCTCGATCCAGGCTTTCGTGCCGCTCTTCCGGATGGGCCGCAAGGTTTCTCAGCACGGCGAGAACCTGCCGGGCACGCTCGAGGAGACGATCGTCGGCGGGATCTTCTGGATCATCTACCAGCGCATAATCATGGGACAGACGGAGCAGATCGAGGGGCTGCTTCCGGAGCTGGTGGAGTTCTCGCTCACCCCATACCTGGGGGCCGAGGCCGCGAAGCGGGCGATCGCCGAAGCGCGGCCCGCGGTTGCCGGCTGAGCGTCAGGAGAAGGCAGGGATCGGGGGCCCCATGACCTAGTGCTCGGGACCGAGACGCTCAGCCCCGCCGCCGAGCGCGGGCGCCTGATCGAGGCGCTGATCGAGGTTGCCGCCGAGCGGGGCTACCTCGACACTTCGGTCGACGACGTCCTCGACCGGGCGGGACTGGACCGCGCCGCCTTCGACCGTCACTTCCGGG
>Ga0190272_10000539_pt1 | contig 19596 bp, 25 predicted proteins | sample Popmic504T_FD_133746 | JGI IMG/M metagenome (GOLD analysis project Ga0190272, IMG submission 133746) | Populus adjacent soil microbial communities from riparian zone of Shoshone River, Wyoming, USA - 504 T | ecosystem: Environmental > Terrestrial > Soil > Riparian zone | place: USA: Wyoming... | reverse complement strand
CGCCTTCATCAACGAGGGCGAGGTCGTCGCCGAGGGGACCAGCGGCGAGCTGGCGAGTCGCTTCGGGGTGGCAAACCTCGAGGACGCTTACCTGGCCCTGGTCGGGCGTGGGGAGCTCTCGCGCTCCCACATCGAGGTGACGGCGGAGGTCGAGGCATGAGCGCCGCCGCCCGCATCCGGCTCTTCACGCTCTGGCGGCGCGAGGTCAACCGCTTCATGAAGATCAAGAAGCAGACGATTGGCGCGCCGCTGCTTGAAACGTTTCTCTACATCTCGGTCTTCGGCGCCGCGCTCGGCACCCGGATCGACGAGCTGCACGGCATCGACTACGTCGTCTTCGTCATCCCTGGCCTGATCATGATGGCCTGGTCGATCAACGCCTTCACCAACAACTCCTCCTCGATCCTGCAGCAGAAGTTCCAGGGGGCGATTCAAGACCAGCTCTCCTCACCGGCCTCGCCGCTGGAGCTGCTGCTCGCCTTCTCGCTCGGCGGCTTCATGCGCGGCCTCATCGTCGCGGCGCTGACCTTCACCGCTGCCTCGTTCCTCGTCGACCTCCCGGTAGACCACGTCTTGGTGCTGATCCCGGCGCTCTTCCTGGTCGGCTTCTTCTTCTCGCAGCTGGGGGTCCTGATCGGCGTCCGCGCCGAGCAGTTCGACGACGTCGCCTTTGCCCAGACCTTCATCCTGACCCCGCTGATCTTCCTCGGCGGCGTCTTCTACTCCGCCTCGCTGCTACCGGAGCCCTATGAGACGCTGACCCACTTCAACCCGATCTACTACATGATCAACCTCGTCCGCTACGGCTTCCTCGGCTACACCGAAGCGAGCATCGCGCTCTCGCTGGTCGCCCTCACCGCGGCGACGACTGCGCTGTTCGCCCTGAACCTGCGCCTCTTTTCTCGGGGCTACCGCCTGCGGGCCTGACCGCGAGGACAACCATGTCGTCGCGCAGCGTCCCTTCGCCGCGCGACACTGCGTCGTGGCGGAGGCGCGCCGTCAGCTCGTCGAGCTCGAGAGATGAGAGGACGTCCACCAGCTCGGCCAGCGCCTCCGGCTCGAGGTGGGCCTGGGGCGGCCCGACCTCGAGCCAGCCGTCGGTGCAGAGCACCAGGGTGTCGCCCTCCTCGAAGACGGCCTCGTGGGTCGCCAGCTGCGGCTCGTCGAAGGCGCCGAGGACCGTCCCGCCTCCCAGCTGTGCCGACTCCTCCCGCTTGACGTGGATGGCCGGCGGATGACCGGCGGCGGCGAGTGTCGCCCGCCAGCCGGAGGGCTCGGAACGCATCCGCAGCAGCATCGCCGTGGCGAAGTCGTTGAGGCTGGTTCCCTCGAGCAGCAGTTCGTTGACCCGGGACAGCACCTCGCCGGGGTCCTCGATCTCCCGCGTGAGGCCGCGTACGGCGTGCCGCAGGGCGACGGAGATCGCCGCCGCAGCGCTGCCCTTGCCGGCGACGTCGCCGATCAGGATCCAGCAGCCGTCGTCGGCCGGCAGCACGTCGTAGAGGTCGCCGCCCACCTCGATGCCCTCGCCCGCCGCCTCGAAGACCACCGATATCTCCAACCCGGGGACCTCCGCGGGGTGGGGAGGGCGTAGGCCGCGTTGCAGGTTTCGCGCCAGCTGGTCTCGCTCCTGATAGAGCCGGGCGTTGTCCAGTGCGATCGCGGCGCGATCGGCGAGCTCGCTGAGCAGCTCGAGGTCGGCCGCGTCGTAGCGGAGGTCGGTGCTCGCGTGGAGGAAGGAAAGCGCGCCGAGAGTGCGTCCCCGCGCGATCAGCGCGACCACGGCGGCCGAGTTGTAGCCGGCGTCGGACATCAGGCGCCGGTGCTCGTCGCTCTGGGCCACCTGGTCGATGACTGCCGACGAGGTGAGGTCGCGCCAGACCATCGGCCGGCCCTCGCGGAGCACCTGGGCGACAGGATGATCGCCGGCGGGGTCCAGCGGGACCTCTTTGCGAATTCGCTCCAGCCTCGCCGCCACCTCGGGGTCGGTCGCCGCGACGACGCTGTCGCCGATCTGGCCGTCCCTGCGCACGAAGTCCATCACGCAGACGGCCGCCAGCTCCGGCACGGCGGTGGCGACGATCGTGCGGGCCGTCTCGGTCAGGTCGAGCGATGCGTCGAGCCCACGCGTCGCCGCGACGAGAAACTCCTGTGCCCGCCGCCGCCGCTTTTCGGCGGTGATGTCGCGGGCGATCACGGAGGCCCCGACGATTCCGAGGATCGGCTGATCGATCGGCGAGACGGTGAGCGAGACGTCGACACGAGCCCCGTCCTTGCGGATCCGCTCCGTCTCGTAGGTCTCGATTCGTTCCCCGCGGCGGATTTTGTCGAGGATCACCTGCTCCTCGTTTTTGTGGTCCGTCGGGACCAGGAAGGAGATGTGGCGGCCGATCGCCTCCTCCCGGGTGTAGCCGTAGAGGTTTTCCGCGGCGGGGTTCCAGGAGGTGACGATTCCGTCCAGGTCCTTGCTGAGGACGGCGTCCTGGCTTCCCTTGACCACCTCGGCCAAGTGGTGCTTGACCCGCTCGGCGTCGGCCCGCTCGCTGATCTCGCGCAGGAAACCCGTGAACAGCGGCGGGTCCGAGCCGCTGAGGTGGGTGACGGTCAGCTCGACCGGCACCGTCGACCCGTTGCTGCGCTTCGCGGGGAGCTCGAGCCGGCGGCCGATGATCGTCGCCTGCCCGGTCCCCAGGTAACGCCGTAGGCTTTCGCGATGACGGTCCCGAAGCTCCTCGGGGATGATCAGCTCCGCCAGCTCCCGGCCCAGGACTTCGTCGCGACGATAGCCGAAGAGACGCTCCGCCGCCTCGTTGAACTCGACCACGAGACCGTGATGGTCCATGCCCACGATGCAATCGAGCGAGGACGCCAGCACCGCCGACTTGAATTGCTCACCGGCCCGAATTGCCGTCTCGGCCCTGTGGCGCTCGATGAAGGCGCCGAGCTGGTCCGCGAACGTCGCGAGGAGGTCGATCAGGTCCTCGGAGGGAGGGTCGAAGGCGTCGCTGTGGAACTCGGCGACCGCCAGCACGCGCTCGGGCGGACCGAGCGGAACCGGAATCGCGAGCGCCGCTTGGAGACCGAGCTCGACCGCGGCGGGGCGGCGGGGGAAGTTTGGATCGCTCCTGACGTCGGCGAGCCAGACGACCTCGCCGGTCTCCCAGGCGCGGCCGGGGAGCCCGACACCGCGCTCGAACGAAAGCTCGCGGCTGAGCTTCCAGAGCGGCTCGGCGTCCAGCTTCGGGACGCTCCACCCGGAGACGAAGCGCAGCGCCGGCGCGCCCTCGGTCACCTCCCAGATCGCGCCTACTTTCCAACGCAGCAGTTCGGCCACCGTGGCGAGAAAGCCGGAAGCGACCTGGTCCAGTGAGTCGTGCTCTACGAGCTGCGCGGTCAGCGCACGCTGGCTTCGCAGGTAACGGCGAAGCTCCAGCTGCTCTGGTTCTTGCACGGCTAGAAAGCTACTTCAGCGACAGCGCAGATCCCCGAGCACGCCTAGCCGACGTTGTCGCTGATCCAGCTCAGGTAGCCGGGGCTGCCGGCCAGAACCGGGATCGCGAGGATCTCCGGCTCGTCGTAAGAGTGCGCCTCCCGGATCGCCGCCTCGACCTCGGCGTAGCGGCCCGCCTCGGTCTTGGCCAAACACTGCCACTCGCGCTCCGTCTCGATCTCGCCCTGCCAGCGGTAGCGGCTCTCGATCGGGCCGACGACCTGCACGCAGGCTGCCAGCCGGCCGTCGACCAGCAGGGTGGAGATCCGCTCGGCCTCCTCCGCCGAGCCGACGGTTGTCAGGACCTGGACGTACTCGGCGCTCAACCGGGGTCGGCGACAAGGACCTCGCCGTCGGCGTCGGGCGCGACGAGGATCGCGCCCTCACCTGTGGCGTAGGCCTCCTCGCCGTGGTAGGCGACGTCCATGCCGATCGCCTCGTCGTGTTCGGTTGCCCGCAGCGGCATCACCGCGCCGATCACCCGCAGCAGCACGTAGGTGGCGATGAAGGCGTAGGCGGGGGCAGCCAGCGCCGCCAGCACCTGGTCGCCGAACTGCGCCGCGTTGCCGTAGAAGAGGCCGTCGGCGATGCCGTTCCAGTTGGCCTGGGCGACGAGGCCGATGAAGAGAATGCCGGTGAAGCCGGCGACGCCGTGGGCGGCGAGGACGTCGAGCGTCTCGTCGACCCGCGTCCGAGGCCTCCAGACGATCATCGCGTAGCAGGGCAGGGCGCCGACGAAGCCGAGGACCATCGCCCAGCCGGGGCTGATGTAGCCGCCCGCCGGCGTGATCAGCACGCAGCCGACGATGATCGCGGTCGCGGCGCCGATCGCCGTCACCTTGCGCCCGCGGATCAGGTCGAGCACGAACCAGGTGATCAGGGCGCAGGCGGGGGTGAGCAGGGTGTTGACGAAGGCGAGCACGCTGGCGTCCCCGGTCGAGAAGCCGCTGCCGCCGTTGAACCCGAACCAGCCGAACCAGAGCAGGCCAGCGCCGAGCAGGACGTAGACGGCGTTGTGGGGAAGCAGCGCCTGCCGCCCGTAGTCCTTGCGCGCGCCGACGACCAGCGCCGCCGCAAGGGCGGAGAAGCCGGAGCCCATCTCGACCGGGACGCCGCCGGCGAAGTCGAGCGTGCCGCCCGAGATCAGCCAGCCGCCACCGAACGCCCAGTGGGCGAGCACGGCGTAGACGAGGATCGACCACAGGGTCGCGAAGACGAGAAAGGCGCCGAACCGCATCCGCTCGACCACCGCTCCAGAGACCAGCGCGGTGGTGATGATGCAGAAGGTCGCCTGGAAGGCGAAGAAGACCAGGTGCGGGATCGTCGTCCCTTCGCGCGGAATGAAGTCGACGCCCTGCATCGCGAAGTAATCGAGGCCGCCGATCAGCGCGCCGTCGCCGTCGAAGGCGAGCGAGTAACCGACCAGCGCCCAGGTGACCATCGCGATCGCGATCGCGGCGACGCACATCATGAAGGTGTTGAGGGTGTTCTTCGAGCGCACGAGGCCGGCGTAGAAGAGCCCGAGCCCGATCGTCATCAGCAGGACGAGCGCGGTCGAGACGAGCATCCAGGCCGTATCCCCGGTGTCGACCTGGGAGGCCTGTGCGATCAGCGGCAGGTCGAGCACGCTCATCACTTCACCACCGGGGTCACGGCCGCCTCGGCGGACTCACCGGTGCGGATGCGGACCGCCTGCTCGAGTGGAACGACGAAGATCTTGCCGTCGCCGACCTCGCCGGTGCGGGCGCCCTCGCAGAGAGCGTCGACCGTGGGCTGGACGAAGGAGTCCGAGACGGCGACCTCGAAGCGCACCTTCTCGGAGAGGCCCATCTTCACCGTGGTGCCGCGGTATGTCTCAACCCGGTCGAGCTCGCCGCCGTGACCCTGCACACGACTCATCGAGACCCCACGTACTTCCGCCCGGTAGAGCGCTTCCAGCACATCGTTCGCCTTCTCGGGACGAACGATCCCGATCACCAGTTTCACAGTCCTCTCCTCCCGTTAGAGCGGGGAGGAGCCTAACAATCAGTCCAGCTGATCCGCTTCGCCGTGGACCGAGGGGTCCTCCTCGCTCTCGGCTTTGGGAGCGTCGGCCAGGGGATCGCCGCCTGGCTCCCCGTGGCTCGCATGTTCGGCGAGCAGCTCCTCTGCCTGCTCGAACCCCTCCGCCACGCCACCGCCGTGCTCGGCCGCGGCCCGCTCGGCCTCGTCCATTCCCTCCATGCCGCTGCGGCCGCCGATCCGGCCGGCCTCAGCGGCCGCAGCATCTTCCTCCTGGCGGATCAGCTCGTCGTCGGGGTTGCGCGAGTCGGGCCCGGGCGTAGTGTCCATGTCGTCTCCTTTTCGGGGGTTCGGCGTCCGCTATACCCGGGTAGGTGCCGCTCGATGCCGGACGGCCCAGTGAGGATCACGCCCTACCGCAATGGCCCCTACCTGGTGCGCGGGCCGTTCACCCTGGTCGACCAGGACGGCGTGGAGATCGAGGTCAGGCGACCGGTCGTGGCGCTCTGTCGCTGCGGGCGCTCGCAGATGCGGCCGTTCTGCGATGGGACCCACAAGTCGATCGGCTTTCGTTGCTCAAGCGGCGGCGAAGGCGACGCAGCGGCGTCGCCGAGTGGTTGAGCCGACCGTCGCCGTAGTGGACGCCGCCACGCAGCCGGGCGACCAGCGCCAGCCAGGCGCAGGCAGCGCGCTCAGCGATCCAGACGGGGGCCAGCAGCGAGGCGCTGGCCGGAAAGCGCTCGGCGCCCCCGGCCCGCCGCCGCCCAGTCTCGGCGGCTGCGACCGAGGCGATCGCTCCCGCGCCTAGCCAGCGACCCCGTCCGCTCAGCAGCGCTGCCAGCGCCGCCGGTCCGATCGCCAGGAAGGCGCCGATCCGCAGCGGCACGGCAAAGTCGTCGTAGGCCTGGCGCACCCGCTGCGAGAGGAAATGGGCCGTGCTCGGCGGTTGCCGCGCCACGTAGAGATCGAGCGGGGTGGCGACGACGCCGCCGCCGGCGCGGATCGTCCTCATCAGCTCCAGATTCTCGAAGAGAGCGTCGCCGTCGTAGCCGCCGACGGCCTGGAGGCTCTCGCGGCGGACTGCCAGGGTCCCGGGAAAGTCGCCGACCGGGAAGGCGAGGTCCCCGGTGAAGACCCGGTTGAGCAGGGAGCGCGCCGTGTCCCAGCGAGCGTGCCAGGGCAGCTCGTCGAAATGATTCTGGGGCCTGACCAGATCGGCCTCGTCGAGCTCTGCGACCACGCGTCGCAGGGAGGCGACGTCGTAGCGGACGTCGTCGTCGGCGATCACGACACGTTCGTGAGAGCACTCGCGGATCCCGGTGAGGACTCCGTTCACCTTGCCCATGCGGAAGCGAAGGTCCGGATGCGGCCGGAGGTGACGAGCGACTCCTCGCAGCGCCGCAGCGTGGCGCTCGAAGAGCGGGTCGGGAGACCCGTCGACGACGAGGATCTCGTCGATCGCCTCGTCCAGCGAGCGCAGATAGCGGGCAAGCTCGTCGATCGGCCCCGGCTGCGACCAGCGCAAAGGCAGCACGTAGCTGACGGGGGATGAGCTCAAAGCGGCTGGCGCAGCGAAGTGCGGCCTGCGTCCCATGCCGACAGCAGGTGACGGGCGACGCGGTCTTCGAGATGCAGCAGGGCGCCGGCGCCGAAGAGGATGTCGCCGGCCAGCTCCGGTTCGCCGCGCGCCAGTCCGCCGGCGAGGTCGTAGGCGGCGATGTTCTCGTGGACCGCGTCGGCCTCGACATGCTCGTCGAAGAAGTCGACGGCCTCACCGTCGAAGCCGAGTCGTCGCAGCGCGTTCGCGTAGCGGCGATTCGGTTGCGAGGAGGTCATCTCGAACATTGCCAGGTGGCCGACGATCGCGCCGCGGCGATCGCGGTGGAGACCCAGCCCCGACATCAGGTTGACGGTGGCGAGGGTGGCTCCGGGGACCCTGTCCAGGTAGGCGTTCTCGCGGTCGTCGAGGCCGAGCGCCCGCATCGTCTTAGCGAACAGCAGCGAGTGCATACGCTCGGGCCTGCCCCCGCCGTACTCGTCGCCCTGTATCTCGAGCAGGGCCGTCTTGGGGGGCCCGGTGAGGCGGGGGATCGCCCAGCTGTGCGGATCGGCCTCCTTGAGCTGGTAGAGCGAGCGGTGGACGACGAATTCGCGGAGCTGCTCGAGGTCGGCGCCGGCCTCCAACCGCCGTGAGAGCGAGACGCCCTCGCTTTCGCGCTCGAGCTCGAAGAGACGATCGCCGACCTCTGCTGGATCGACTGGCTCGACTGTGACCATGGCCTCGAGCGCGACGAAGAAGGACCGCTCCAGCTGCGCCCGGACTGCCAGCAGGGTCGGATTCCACTCCCACTCGGGGTCGACGGCGGCGAAGGAGCGGTAGTGAAGCTCGTAGCAGGCGTAGAGCGCAAGCTGCAGATCATCGTCGCCGAGGGGATCGGCGGACTCTCCTGCGAGTCTCCTGACCTCCTCGGCGAGGTCGAGTCCGTCTGAATCAGAAGCAGGACGAGAGAGAAGATCGAAGACGAGCTCGCTGATCGGTCCGGCCGCCTCCGGCAGCGCCGTGATGGACGCACTCGCCTTTATCGCCGCCGCGGAGGTCACGAGTCACCGCTTCCCCGAACCCTGCGCGGCGAAACGCCAGGGCGCTGCTCGGGGGGGTTCAGCTGTCGCGGAGCGCGGCGAGGGCCTCGTCGCGCTCCGCGTACGTCCGCAACGAGCTCTCCAGGCCGGTGATCTCGAGCAGGCGGCGCACCTGGTCGCCGGGCCCGCAGAGGGCAAGACGGCTGCCGCCATTGCCGTCCGCATCGCCCTCGAGCCGCTGCCATGTCCTGACTATCAGGCCGATGCCCGTCGAGTCGATGAACTCGCAGCCGGAAAGATCGAGGATGACGTTGGCGTCGAGCCCCTCGAGTCGCTCCTCCAGCTGCGGCGCCGTGTGCAGATCGAGCTCGCCGCGGATAGCGATCAGGTACACACCCTCGTGCTCCTCGCCCTCGAGCTCGAATGGGTTCGGTGTCGGTTTCTCGTCCTGTGCCGGCATCGACTCATCCACGTCGAACAGTCGCGCCGATGCTAGCGCAGCCCGCGGTACCCTTTTTTTCGGTAAGCGCGATTTGACCGCGTCCAGGTTGGGTTCTAAGGGGGAAGGAGAACGGATGGAGGGCATCGTGATTGCGGCTCTGGCCGTCGCCACCACGACGCTTACCTATCTGTTCGTCGCTTCACGGGTTCGCACCCAGCGGGTGACGCGACGCTTCGAAGTGCTCGACGACATCGCCCGCGTCTCCGATGCGGCGAGCTCGCTGCCGGAAACCCTGAAAGTGATCACCGAGGTGCTCGTCCCGCAAATCGCCGACTTCTGCATGATCGACGTCCTCTCCGAGGGTGGCGCTCAGCGGGCCGGGGTCCGCGTAGGGCCCGGCGCTCCGCCGGGGGCCGAAAGCGGACTGGCCGAGCGCCAGCCTTCGATTCCGGAGTGGATGCTCGACGACGATTCGGGACGGGCGCTGACGCCGCGATTCTTCGAACGGATGTCGGACGCGGACCTGCGCTCGGTCTCTCACGACGACGAGGATCTCGAGTTCCTTCGCGGCCTTCGCGTGCGCTCGGCGATCACGGTGGCGCTACGGGCGCGAGGGCGGGTCACCGGCATTCTGACCCTGGGGGTGGCCTGGTCGGGACGACACTACCGCCCCGACGACGCCAGCTTCGCCCGCGTCCTCTCCGGACGCGTGGCGCTGGCGCTCGACAACGCCGGCCTCTTCTCCAACCTGGAGCGCGCGGTGCTGGCGCGGGAAGAGATCGCCGAGACCCTGCAGCGTGGTCTGCTGCCGCCGCCGTTGCCGCACATCCCCGGCTGGTCGGCGGCGGCGATGTACCGGCCGGCCGGCGCCGAGAACGAGGTCGGCGGCGACTTCTACGACGCCTTCCCCTTCGCCGGCGGTTGGATGCTGGTGATCGGCGACGTCACCGGCCGCGGCGCCCACGCGGCCTCGATCACGGCGCAGGCGCGGTACACGCTGCGCACCGCCGCCGTCCTCACCGGAGACCCACTGGTCGCCCTCGCCACCCTGAACCGCTCGCTGCTGGCTCGCCAGGACCCGGCGATGTGCACGGTCGCCGCCCTCGCCCTCTCCGAAGATCCGCGCGACCCCGTACGACTGGCCATCGCCGGGCACCCTCCGCCGCTCCTCGTCGATGGCGAGAGGGTCGTCGAGACAGCCGCGCCGGGCCCGCTCCTGGGCGCCTTCACCGACGCCGACTGGTCGCTGGAGCGGGTTGGGATCGAGCTCGGGCAGCAACTCGTCGTCGTCACCGACGGGATCACCGAGGCGTGTGGGCCGCAGGGACGCTTCGGCGAAGAGCGGTTGCGCGCGGAGCTCGCCGGCGCCAGCAACCCGGTGCTCGCGGTCCAGCGGCTCGAAGGGGCGCTGCACTCCTTCGCCGAGGGCGCGCTCGACGACGACGTCGCGATCCTGGCGATCGCGCCGCAGCCGGCGGACGCTGAGCGTCGCTCCGGCCCGCCGAGCGTCTCGATGCAATCGACCGCCGCCTTCGGCCATGGATGAGACCGCGCGTGAGCTGATCGAGCGCCTCTTCGAGGCGTTCAACCTCCGCGACCAGGCCGGGATTGTCGCCGTCTGCGACGAGCGTATGCAGTTCTACGCCGTCACCGCGGAGGAGGTCGGCCGTACCGATCCCTACGTGGGCCCGGATGGGCTGCGTGACTACCTGGCCGATGTGGCGACCGTGTGGGAGGAGCTCCTGATCACCGCGAAGGAGGTCGAGAGCAGGGGCGACTGCCTCATGGTTCGCGGCCGCGTCTACCTGCGCAGCCGCGACCTCGGTATCCGCGACCTACCGGCCTCCTGGATCTGGGAGGTCCGCGATGGTCGCTTCATCCGCGGCCGCGCCTTCGTCGACCAGCGGCTCGCCGAGGAGCACTTCGCCGCTCTGTCTGCCTAAGCGGGTTCGACCAGCGGCAGCCGCTCGGCGAGCCCGGTCAGCTCGAGCACGCGGGTAACGGCGGGTGAGTTGCTGGGGATGAAGCGAAGCTCGGCGGTGTGGCCGTTGGAGGTGAGGGCCGCGACCAGCAGCGCGATTCCGGTCGAGTCGATGAACTCGAGCTCGCTCATGTCGACGATCACCGGCGCATCCCCCGCCTCCAGGGCTTTGCGCAACTGGGCCTCGGCGGTGGCTGCGTTGGCGAGGTCGAGCTCGCCGCGGAGCGAGACTCGGTAGCCCTCGGCATCCCTCGTCGTCCGAACGACGAGAGGTCCGTCAGAGATGTCGCGTTGCTCGGTCGCCATCGGAAGTTCCTTGCCTCGGAAAAGAGCGGCCTTCGACCCCCGCTGTCGGGGGCGCCACCAACCCCATCCATCGATGCTACTGAATGGTTGGGGATGTGGCCAGCGGCACGTTTCGATGGCTCAGGGGTGGGGTAGGCAAACGAACCAACCAACGCCCAGATACGCTCTCCCGCCTCAACGCCATCTCTGGCGAAAGCTAATCGCAGATGCCCTCGGACCAATGAACGGCGAAGTTCCCGGCCTCCAGATCAGGTTGCCCGCGAGACCGGCCAACGTGGCGGTGGTGCGTCACGCGGTCGCCGGCCTCGCCGAACAGCTGGGGATGGACGAACCGAGCATCGGCGACCTGAAGACGGTGGTCACCGAGGCCTGCATGAACGTCGTCGTCCACGCTTACGGGAACGGAGACGGGCCCTTGGAGGTCGAGGCGTTTCCCAAGGACGACGGTCTGACCGTCTGCGTGCGCGACTTCGGCGATGGCATCCGCCCCCGGCCCGACGTCGAGCGACCGAGTCTGCGGATCGGACTGACGTTGATCGCGGCGCTTTCGAGCAGCTTCGAGATCGCCGGCGGCCTGGGACGCGGCACGGAAGTGAAGATGCACCTGGTCCTCAAGCCGGGAGCTGATGGCGGCCCGCCACCCGGAGTCGCGCCGGCGGTTCCCGTTGCGGACGCCGCCGAGCTGACCATCGGCCGCCCCGACCTGGCCGCGCCTGTGCTGGAGCGAGTGGTGGGGGCGCTGGCTTCACGCCACTCGATCACGGTCGACCGCCTCAACGACGCGGTGCTGCTCACCGACGCGGTCTCGGCTCGGGCGCCGGAGGTCTTCGGCCAGGGTGGCATGCGCTTCGCCGTCATAGATGGCGACGGCGGCATCGACCTGCGCATCGGCCCGATGCCCGAAGGCGCCGGCAGGAGGCTGCTCGACGGCCTGGCACTGCCTCAGGTAGGGGGCACCCTGGAGGCGCTCGCCGACGAGATGCGGATCGAGCGGGACGACCAGGGCGAATACGTCGTCGTGCGCTTCGCCGCCCTCGCCGCCGACTAACCGCCCGGCTGGTTCTCTTCCTCGATCTGTTCCCGAATCCGCTGCAGGGTGCGGCGGAGGATGCGGGAGACGTGCATCTGGGAGTGGCCGATCTGCTCGGCGATCTGGGACTGGGTCATGTCCTCGACGAAGCGCAGCCGCAGGACCAGGCGCTCGCGCTCGTCGAGGTGGGGGAGGGCGGCATCCAGCGCGACCTTGCCCTCGACCAGCTCGTAGCCCTCGTCCTCGGTGCCGATCCACTCCGATGCCGGCGTCTCGTCGGGATCGTTGGCGTTGGCCGGCCGGTCCAGTGAGAGCGGCCGGCGGTTGTGGTTCGCCTCCAGCACCTCGAGCACGTCGGTCTCCTCGAGCTCGAGGTGCTCGGCGATCTCTCCGACCGCGGGGGAGCGCTGTAGCTCCTCGGTCAGCTCGCCGATCGCTTTGCTGACGTCCGCCATCCGGTCGTGGAGGCCGCGTGGCACCCGCACCGTCCAGACGCGGTCGCGGAAGTGACGCTTCAGCTCGCCGAGGATGGTCGGCGAGGCAAAGGCGGTGAAGGGGATGCCTCGGTCCGGATCGAAGCGATCGATCGCGTTGACCAAGCCCAGGCTCGCCACCTGGAGCAGGTCGTCGAAGGACTCGTTGGCGGTCCGGTAGCGGCGGGTGAGGCTGCGGGCAAACGGCAGGTAGCGGCTGACCAGCTCCTCCCGCGTGGCAGGATCGCGCTGCTTGACGAAGCGGGCCCAGAGCCGCGCCTCGCTTGCCAGTTGCTCTTGCGGGCCGGGCCCGGCAGTTTGCGGTTGTTGGTCGTCTCGCCGCTCAGCGGCCATAGGCAGCCCTCTCACCGCACCGTAGCGCTCAGGCGCTCGGCCTCCTTCCGCCCGAGCGCCTACCCGTGGCCGGCGGGCTCGAAACGTGCCGACCCCTCGCCTATCCCGCGATTCAACGACCCAAGCCTGGGTAGGGGAGGCGTACCGGAAACCCCCGAGCGTAGGAGTGAGAGCCGCAATGGAGACGACCAGCCCGAGCAAGGGCATTTTCGACGGAGCCAGCAGCGAGGTGCGCGAGCACGTGGTCGCGCTGCTGACCAAGGCTTACTGGATGGAGATCGAGACGGTGATGAGCTATCTCGCCGCTTCGGTCAACCTCGACGGCGTGCGGGCGCAGGAGATCAAGGAGTCGCTGACCGAGGACATCGAGGAGGAGCTCGGGCATGCCCGGCGCTTTGCCGAGCGGATCAAGGAGCTCTACGGCGTCGTCCCCGGCTCGGAGGCCTTCTCTGCCGAGCAGAGCTTCCTGCAGCCGCCGGAGGAGCAGACCGACATCGTTCATGTCATTCGGGGCGTAATCAAGGCGGAGACCGGGGCGATCGAGCACTACACCCGAATCGTCGAGGAGACCGACCAGGTCGATCCCGTCACCCAGGACATGGTGATCGCGATCCTCCACGACGAGCAGTCCCACCGGCGCCTCTTCGAGGGGTTCCTGCGCGAGTACGAGGTCGAGGGCCTTTCCGGCAACTCACCCAACTACCACGGAAGCTCAACCAACTGACCCCGAGACCCAAGGAGGACGGCATGGCAGTGCAAGAGGCCGGCGAGATCACCGGCACGAAGGACAAGGACTACAACGTCATCTGGTTCGTCGAGCAGTGCCTGAGCAACGTGCTGCGCCTGGAGACCTATATCCAGGACGCCGAGCGGGGGGGCGACAACGACCTGGCCGACTTCTTCCGACGTGCCCAGGAGGCAAGCCGGAAGGGGGCGGAGCAGGGCAAGGAGCTGCTGCGCAGCCGCCTCTAGGGCGGCGCTCCGAGAAGAAAGGGGTCCGCCGCGCGGGGTTAGCCGTGACGGCGGACCAGCGGCTGGAACGCCTGCCACCAGCCGTCGTCGAGCGCGGCCGTGGCCCGTTCGAGCGGGAACCCGTTCTCGTCGTGCAGCTCGTAGCTGACCGCGCCCGGGTTGTCCCCGCGGTCCACGTCGACGATCTGGGCGATCAGCAAATACGGCGGGCAGCTGAGCCAGATATCTCCTGGCTCGGGCTGGGTTCGGGTCCGCGGCGCGGCCATGCGCCCTCGTTACCCACCCCGCGAGTGAGGGAAACCCTCGACGCTCCGGCGGGTTCAGAGCTTGATACCTAGCGGTCTCTCGCTACTGTCTTGCACAAGTTTCGTCCACGTGCGCTGCGGAAACCGGCGCCGAAAGGAGAGCAAGTTGAAGCAGCGTTACTTTCGTGTCTCGTCCATCCGGGTTGCGGTGATCGCCGCGGCAGCGCTTCTCGCCGTTGCCGCGTTCGGCTCGACCGCCTCTGCGGCAACGATCGCGATGAAGGGCCCCAAAGGCGGCATCCGCTTCGAGGGCCCGAAAACGATCCTCGCCGGTGAGGAGCTGACGGTCGTCAACCAGAGCAACCCGAAACAGATCGGCCCGCACACCTTCTCGCTGGTCACCCAGGCTTCGCTGCCGAAGACCCAGAAAGCGCGGCGCTCCTGCTTCGCCCCGAACCACATCTGCCGGGCGATCGCGCTCTGGCACGGGGTCAAAGGCAACGGGCCCGTGAAAGTGAACCCGGTCGAGGTTGGGAACCCCGGTTGGGACACGATGGGCAGCAAGAGCACTGAGGGCGACTCCTGGTTCACTGGCAACAAACCAGGAACCTCGTACTCGCAGCCGGTCTCCGTCGACACCTCGGCCGGAGCGACCAGGCTCTACTACCTCTGTGCGATCCACCCCGAAATGCAGGGGTCGATCAACGTCCTGCCGGCGGGCTAGCGCAACGGCTGGTCCGCTTTCACCTTCACCGCGCCTGGGGCGCCGAGCTTTCCTCGGCGTCCTGGGCGGCGGTGCCCTGGCCTCGCTGCTGCCGCTGAAGCTGCGCCCCGGCGCGCTGCTTCCCTTCGAGCAGCAGTCGCGAGCGCTCGCCGCTGTCCCGTTCCGCGCCAGGCTGCCGATCCCGCCGGAGCTGACCGGCTCCGACCTGAGCATCCCGATCCGCGAGGCCGAGGTTCAGGTGCTGCCCGGCGACAAGACGAGGATGTGGACCTACGGCGGCAGCTTCCCGGGTCCGACGATCAGGCGGCGGGCCGGTCAGCGCACCAAGGTCAGCTTCGACCACCGCTTGCCGGCCGAGGCCGGGGAGCTGAGCGTCCACCTGCACGGTGGCCATAACCGCTCCCGCTTCGACGGTCAGCCGGGTGGGCTGACCGAGGCGCAGCCGACCTCCTTCTACTGCGACATCCCGCAGGGGCTTTCGCGGCGGCAGTCCGGCAACGACCTGCTGATCCGGCCCGGTGAGCGGATGACCTACGTCTACGACCTGGTCGAGGACGGCCGGCCCGAACGCGCCGCCTTCCACTGGTACCACGACCACCGCCTCGACCGCACCGCGCAGAACATCTGGCGGGGGCTGGCGGGGATGTGGATCGTCGACGACGAGCTCGACGACGACCTGCCCTTGCCGGCGGGCGAGCGTGACATCCCGCTGATGATCGTCGACCGCTCCTTCGACCGGCACAACCAGCTCACCGACCCGTTCACCAGCCGCCTGCCGCCCAACGACGGGGTCAGCGCAGGCGCGGTGCTGGTCAACGGCGCCTACCTGCCCCACCACCGGGTTAGCGCCCAGCGCCAGCGCCTGCGGGTGCTCAACGCCTCGCACTTCCGCTCCTTCGACGTCTACCTCTCCAACGGGGCGCCGCTGGTCCAGATCGGCAGCGACAGCGGCCTGATGCCGAGGCCGGTGCACCGCCGCCACGTCCTGCTCGGTCCCGGTGAGCGGACCGAGCTGATCGTCGACTTCGGCCCGGAGGCGGGGAGGTCGGTCGAGCTGCGCAGCGGCCCGGCCGGTGGTCGCCGCCAGCCGCCCGGCGCAAGGCCCTACGCCGGCGCCCTGATGCAGTTCAGGGTCGACTCACGACGGCGCCCAGATCGCACTCGCATTCCCCGTCGCCTCCGGCCCCTGCCGGAGTGGGCGCTGAATGCCTCAGCCGAGCCCGACCGCACCTGGACGATCGAGATCGGTGGCCTCTTCAAGCCGACCTGGACGATCAACGGCAGGACCTTCAATCCCGCGCGAGCCGACGCCAAGCCGGCGCTGGGCACCACCGAGACCTGGGAGATCGTCAACCGCACCGGTGTCGCCCACACGATGCACATGCACCACACCGACTGGTACCTGCTCGCCCGCGACGGCAAGCCGCCGCCACCCTGGGAAGACTGCCTGAAGGAGACCTTCCTCATCCTGCCGCGCGAACGGATCCTCGTCGCCGGGCACTTCGCCGACTACACCGGCAAGTTCCTGATCCACTGCCACATGCTCGACCACGAGGATCACGGCCTGATGTCGCAGTTCGAGGTCGTGCGGCCGCGTTAGCAGCTGCGCTCGATGTCGAACCCGGCGCCGCCCACGCAGCGGTCCGCGCCGGCGCCACCGCGCATCCGGTCCGCGCCACGGCCGCCCCTGAGCACGTCGCGGCCTGGGTTGCCGGCGAGCAGGTCATTGCCGGCGCCGGCGCAGATCAGGTCCCCCCCGGAGAGGCCGGCGATCACGTCGCCGCCGCCGAGGCCGGCGATCACGTCGGGCCCTTTGCCCCCCGTCAGCCGGTCCGCGTCATCGGTGCCGGTCACCGTCGACGGGAAGCCGCGACAGCTGGAGGAGCGCGGCTCGGTCACTTCTGTCGATGCCTCGGCGCGGTCGTTCGCCTCGACCGGGTCGATCTCGACGCTGTCGACGGAGACGGTGTTGGTGATCATGCCGACCCGACCTGGCCGCACCTGGATCGTCACCGTCACCGGGCTGGCGGCGGTCGGAGCAGCGGCGATCTCCCCGACCCGGCAGGTGACGTTCCTTCCTTTGCGTTCGCAGCCGCCGCCGCTCGCCGAGGCGGAGATCAGATCGGTCCGGTGGGGGAGGCGGTCGGTGAGGACGACGTCGGTCGCTTTCTGCGGCCCCAGGTTCGCCACCTGGATCGAGTAGGTCAGCGTCCCCCCGAGCTCGACCGGGTCAGGGCTATCTGTCTTCGTCACCGCCAGGTCGGCGACGTCGCCGGGAGCGGGCTGCGCCGGTGAGGTGAACATCAGGGCCGCCGCGAACGCGGCCAGCGCCAGCAGCGTGGTGGGTCCCAGCGTGCGTGCCTTCAAAGCAGTCCGTCTCCTTGCAGAGCGTTCGCCTGTCCCCCTTCCCATGTCCCGGAAGGCGAAACCACGCCAGCGTCAGCTGGCGGCGATGCCGTATCGCTCGCGAGCCCTCGAGAGCTTGTCGCCTCCGTAGAAGCGACGCGCCCACCACGACTCTGGGTGCGCAAGCCGCAGGGAGGCGATCCACCACACCAGGCCAAGAGTTAGCCAGCCTGCCGCAAAGAGAAGCCATTGCCGCTTCAGCCCGGTGATCACCATGGGGACTAGGAGTAGGCCCCAGAGCGTGACCGCGTACGCGATGGCTATCCCGGTTGAGACCGCAAGCAGGCTCATAGCGCGACAATCATTAGCGCGACGAGAAGCGTCAGGACAACGAGACCACCAAGAGCGGCGATCCACCACCGAATTCGCAGCTCCTCGCGCGGGAAGCGGCCCTCTTCGAGCCACTTGGCAATGAACTCGATGATGACGACGCTCATCGGCCTAAGAATCGAGCGCCTTAGCGCCGCTCCGGTGACTGCTGCGCGCGCGTCATCCGGACAGTCCGAATGAGCAGGAACGCGAAGCCCAGTGTGGCCGCCACTTTGAGTCCGCGCGTGAGCCCATCCTCGGCTATGGCGGCGCCGATGCCGTTGACAAGAACGAGAATCGTCCAAGCGCTTATGGCGAACCGTGGATGTCGTAATAGCCAATCGGCATTTGCCGGCGAGGCCGAAGGTCTCACCCCACCGGAGGACTGGGCCGAGGGCTCGCTCATCGATCCGCCTACTCGCCGATCAGCTCGATGCGGTAGCCGTCCGGGTCGCGGACAAAGCAGATCCGGTGGCCCTCGGTGCGGCCGCCGGGGCGGTATGGGGGTTTCTCGGGCTCGATGCCGTCGGCCGCGAGGCGCTCCAGCGTCTGCTCGAGGTCGTCGACGCCGATCGCGATGTGGTTGTAGCCGGTGCCGAGGTCGTAGGAGTCGACCCCATGGTTGTAGGTCAGCTCGAGCGCGGCCTCGTCCCCCGGGATTCCCATGAAGACGTTGATTGCCTCGTCGCCGATTGGCATCCGCCGCCACTCCTCGAAGCCGAGCTTCTCGTAGAAGGCGACCGAGCGGTCGATGTCGCCGATCCGGTAACAGGTATGCAGGTACTTCACGGACACGGCTCGAAGGCTACCGCGGCCGAATCGGGTCATGATGCCTCCGTGAGTGATGCCCTGGTGCGGCGCTACCGAGCGGCGCGGCGCGACCCCGAGCTGGCCTTCCTCGAGGGATTCCATGCCCTCAAGCACGCCCTGCGCTTCGGCGCCGAGGTGCTCGAGGGGGTTGCCACCGACCCGGCGGAGCTCGAGCGGCTGAGCGAGGGGCTGGCGCCGGACCTGGCCGGCTCGCTGTCCTCCCGGGTGACCCCGGTCGAGGCCGAGGTGCTCGTCGCGCTCGTGCCTCAGGCGCCCCGCACCGGCGTCGTCGCGATCGCCCGCCGTCCCCGGGTCGACGTGGTGCAGGTCCTCGCCGACCAGCGCCCGGCGCCGCTGGTCCTGCTCGAGGACCCGCGCACGATGGGCAACATGGGGGCCTGCGTGCGTGTCGCCGCGGCAGCCGATGCGGCCGGCGTCCTCACCACCGGCGGCAACGACCCCTGGCATCCCGATGCGCTGCGCGGCGGCGCCGGCCTTCATTTCGCGCTGCCGGTGGCGGCGATCGCCGCCCTGCCCGACGCTGACCGCCCGCTGGTCGCGATCGACCCCGAGGGGGACGATCTGCGCCCCGGTGAGCTGCCGCCCCGCTCGATCCTCGCCTTCGGCACCGAGCGCTACGGCCTCAGCGGCGAGCTGCTGGCCCGCGCCGACCTCCGTTTGGGCATCCCGATGCGCGCCGGGGTCTCGAGCCTCAACCTCGCCACCTCCGTCGCCGCCGTGCTGTTCGCGCAGCGGCTTGGACCGGCGCCGGGCGCGGCGTAGACTTTTGGCTCGATGAAGGCGATTCTGAGCGGCGTTGCGCTTCTTGCCCTGGCCGCCGCGCTTGGCGCTCCCGCCGCCGCGCACGGCCCGGCCTCGACCAGCCAGGCGCAGACGGTCGAGATCGTCAACTTCGCCTTCCGCCCGGCGACGGTGGAGATCGCCAAGGGGCAGAGGGTCGTCTTCGACAACACGGCCAGCGTCGCCCATACGGCGACCCGGACCGGCTCCTTCGACACGAAACGGATCGAACCGGGACGCTCGGCGGGGGTGCGATTCAAACAGGCCGGGACCTTCCGCTACCACTGCAAGATTCACCCGCAAATGCGCGGCAAGGTCGTCGTCGGTTGAGGTAGCGTAGGCCCGCGCGCCGCGCGATCCATCAAACGCCTGAAAGGACGCCGCCCTTGCTGCCGTTCGCCGACATCGACTTTGGTGAAGCTCTGCTGCTCACCCTGCAGATCTTCTTCTTCGTGGTCTGGATCTGGATCCTGATCACGATCCTCTCCGACCTCTTCCGCGACCACGAGATATCTGGCTGGTCGAAGGCGGCCTGGGTCCTCTTCCTGGTCTTGATCCCGTTCCTGGCGGCGCTGGTCTACCTGATCGCGCGCGGGAGCGGCATGCGCGACAGGGCGATCAAGGCGCAGGCCGACGCCAAGCAGCAGATGGACACGTATATCCGCGAGCAGG
>Ga0190272_10000538_pt1 | contig 19606 bp, 20 predicted proteins | sample Popmic504T_FD_133746 | JGI IMG/M metagenome (GOLD analysis project Ga0190272, IMG submission 133746) | Populus adjacent soil microbial communities from riparian zone of Shoshone River, Wyoming, USA - 504 T | ecosystem: Environmental > Terrestrial > Soil > Riparian zone | place: USA: Wyoming... | reverse complement strand
GGCCGGCGCGCCCACGACTCCAACTGCTCCCTCTCACCCTCATCAAGCTCGATTAACACAGCAACAGGACTCGGCATAGCCAAATCCTATCGCTCAACACGAACTAACGACTCACGACACTAGCGCCCCTGTACGAGGGGATCACAACGCAGATGCGCACGCTCGCGAAAGCTCCTGACTCCACAGCCGAGCTTGAGGCGTTCATGACATCGCTCCAGGACAAGCTTCTAATTTGGGGGCCAGCTCCCGTGGTGAGGGCCTGGGCCCAGGCGATGCGGATATTCGAGTCCGACCCGGAACCGACAGACGCGTTGCCTGCATACGCAGGGCTCCTGAGAGCCATCCGCGAGGATCTGGACCACGACGACTCTCAACTCGATACCCGCGATCTACTGCGGCTGTTCGTCACGGACATCGACGACCATCTTCCCCTGAGCCGCCCTGTCTAGCTGATTCACGCCGCAGCCGTAGAGGAAGCTCACCTTGTGAGTGGGCCGGCAGGACTCGAACCTGCGACCAAGGGATTATTCCTCGGCTGATGCCGGCCGGGTCCCGTCAACGGCAGCGCAGGTTGCTAACGCCCCAACAGCGTCGCGACTACGTCAGATGCCAGCTAGATAGGGCGACGCGCTGGGTACCGCATCGAAGTAGTTGCCGTGCGTGAGCATGACCGTCTCGATCGAGTCAGCGCCGATCAGCACGATCTCCATATGGCTCTCGTCTCGATGCTCCTGCTCCATCTTCTCGTAAGCGCTGACCGCCTCCTCTGAGTTCGAGAAAGGGCGCTGGACGACAGCCCCTGTCCAGCCAGACGGAAGTACTCCTTCAAGTCGTCAGGACCCTCTCCCTCCTTGAGCCCTATGCCAAGCCGAATGCCCGTGCGCTCAACCGCAACCGCCCACTCATGCTCACGTGGCATGCGGAGCTGGATCTCGATCCTGCGGCCATCCCGGACGACGATGACATGTACCGCGCGATATCCGCTCTCCGCAGGCTCGTCGCGTGTATCGCGGATACGCCCGTGGCTGCGGACCAGGCCAGCGAAGACATCGGCGATCCAGACCCGGAACTCCGGGCAATCGATGAGGGGCATCTCGGTACCTCCTTGGTTGGAGGCGACCAGGCCAAGACAGCGAGGAGCACCGCGACGGCGATACCGTGCGGGCGCGTCTGAGTCTTGGCTCGAGCTGTTACGTACCGACCCTCGAGGCCCCTGCCGAGGCGATCCGCCGAGGGCTTGGTACAGGGCCAGACGTCGGCCCCCGCGGGTGGCGACGATTTTGCGTTCGCGCGCGCAGCTTGCGAGCACGTGAACCAAAATCGGAGACAGGACCCGCGGGCAGCCCCGCCCATCCCTACGCCCTGCCATCCCTACGCCCTGGCAAACGAAGTGGGCCGGGCAGGACTCGAACCTGCGACCAAGGGATTATGAGTCCCGTGCTCTGACCAACTGAGCTACCGGCCCTTCGGGGGCTCATCCTAGGTCGTTCCGCCGTCCTTGGGGAGCGGCATGTTGCTCGGCCGAGCGGCGTTCTAGCTCTTGCGCACAGCGGTGTCGATCGCCGCGTTCAGCTCCTCGGCGCTGAAGGCGCCCTCGAAGCGCGCCACAACGCGGCCGTCGGCGCCGACGACGAACGCCCACGGCTCTGTCGGCAGCCCCCAGGCGGCGACCGGCGGACGCTGCCCCTTGTCGACCTGGTTGTCGACGTAGATCTCCTGGTGGACGAAGTCGACCTCGTCGCCGCGCTCGGCCTTGACCTGCTCGGTGACGTCGATCACCGGGCCGCAGACGCGGCTCTGGCAGAGCGCGGCCGTGGCGAACAGCAGGACTGTCGGCTTGCGGCCGACGACGTCGGCGAAGTCGGCGTCGTGCATCGTCGAGGCGGGCCGGCGCGTGTCGAGCAGCTCGACGTTGCCGTCGACGCTGGCGAGCGTGTCGGTGTGGACGACCGGCGCACGCTCCCCGACGTCGGGCACCGGGCCGTCCTTGGTCACGGTCAACCCGCCACCGGCCGGCGTCGCGGCGACGATCCGGCCATCGAGGCGGGCCAAGCCGATCAGCTCATAGCGCCCCGGCTTCGGCAGATCGATGTCGGCGACGTAGAGCGACTTCGCCGCGTCCTTGTCTTCGTAGACCGAACGGCTCTGGAACTGCGGCTTGACGTTCATCTGCTCGAAGCGAGTCGGGATCGGGCCGCGCACGCGGCCACCGCCGACCGGCGCCAGGTAGAGCACGACGGACACGTCGGCGATCTGCGCGCGCGCCTGGTCGAACAGCGCGAAGCCGAAGCGGTTCTCGCCGGGCTTGAACTGCGATACCGAGGCTGCGATCACCGGGCCGGACGATCCGGCGCCCTCGAGCAGGCCGCGCAGCGTCTTGCCCTTGGCGCTCGGGAAGTCCTCGGGCTTGGCCGGCTGCGGCGGCGGGCTGCTGGCGATGTCGGACGAGCCCGAGTCACCGCAGGCGGCAACGCCGAGCACAAGTGCTCCTACGACAAGCCATGCAGCCGCCAGACGCGTTCCCGACCTCACTAGACAGAACATATGGGACAGGGCCTTACTCCGGGCCGCTTACGGGCAAGGCTTAACGCCGATTTCAAATAGCCTCGGACAGCCAGTCGATCCCCGAGCAGGAGATTTCCGATGGGAACACGCGCAGCGCTGGTCACGGGTGGGTCGAGCGGCATCGGCCTCGCGATCGCCCGTGCCCTCGGCGAGGACGGCTACGGCGTGACGTTGTCCGCCCGCCGCCCCGACAAGCTCGAGCGGGCGGCCGCGGCGCTCGAAGCCGACGGGCTCGACGTCCAGGCCGTACCGGCGAACATGGCCGAGGAGGCCGACATCGTCGCGCTCGTGGAGCGTCACCGCGAGCGCTTCGGCCGCCTCGACGTGCTCGTCAACAACGCCGGCGTGGGAATCGGCGGGCCGATCGCCGAGCAGGACACCAAGAAGCTCGACATGCAGCTGGCCGTGAACCTGCGGGCGTTGTTCCTGACCACGCGCGAGGCGCTGCCGCTGCTGAAGGAGGCGGGCGCCGAGCACCGCAAGGCGCTGATCGTCAACACCGCCTCGATCGCCGGCAAGTCGGGCCAGGGCTGGCTGGCGGCCTACTCGGCGACCAAGTTCGGCGTCGTCGGCTTCACCCAGGCGCTGCACAAGGAGCACGCGAGCGACGGCATCCAGGCGACCGCCCTCTGCCCCGGCTTCGTCGACACCGCGATGACCGACTGGGTCAAGGACAGCGTTCCGACGGAGCAGATGATCCAGCCCTCGGACATCGCCGAGGCGGTGCGCTACCTGCTCAGGACCTCGCCCGCGTGCATCGTGCCCGAGCTGCAGTTCATCCGGCCCGGCGAGGGCGTGTAGCCGAGCTCGCGCGGATCGGCGCGCTCGTACGGCTCGACGTCGTGCTCCTCGCGGCGCAGCCGCGACCGCAGCGCGCGGCGGTGGTCGGCGATCGCGCGCGCCAGCGCGCCCGGAGCGGTCACCTGCTCGTCGGCGACGCTCGCCTCGAGCATCGTCCGCAGCGCCGTCAGCTCGCCCTCGGTCGCCGGCCGCGCCTGCTTGCCGGCGCGCGCATAGCGATCCCAGGCGCGGGCGAACTCGGCGTAGTCGGTGCGCCCGCCGTTGCGGTGGGCGGCGAGCATCGGGCAGACGCCCCCGCCGGGCGCCGTGTAGGCGCCGACGATGATCGGATTGCGGTCAAGGGCACCGAGCATCGCGCGACGGGTGTCGACCGGCATCGCGTCGATCGCGCTGCGCAGCTCGCGCGCTGGGCGCAGCGATCTCATTCCGCGAATGTCCTGGCGACCGGTGTCATACGATGCCGCGACGCGGCCGCACGAGGGTAGGGCGCGCCGTCGGCGACTTCAAGGTCGTCCCTGCTGTTGAAAGGAGACTTGCAATGCGGTTGGGCCTGCACGTTGGGTACTGGGGACTTGGATTGACGGCCGAGCAGCAGCTCGAGATCGTCAAGGAGGCCGAGTCCGCTGGCTTCGACTCCGTGTGGGCCGCCGAGGCCTACGGTTCCGACACCGCGACCGTGCTCGCCTGGCTGGCGTCGCACACCGAGCGCGTGAAGATCGGCTCGGCGATCTTCCAGATGCCGGGCCGCACACCGGCGATGACCGCGATGACCGCAGCGACGCTCGACCAGCTCTCCAACGGCCGGATGCTGCTCGGGATCGGATCCTCCGGCCCCCAGGTCGCCGAGGGCTGGCATGGCCAGCCGTTCGCCCAGCAGCTGCAGCGGACACGCGAGTACGTCGAGATCCTGCGCAAGGCGCTCGCCCGCGAGCGACTCGAGTACAAGGGCGAGCTCTACGAGCTGCCGCTGCCCGACGGCCCCGGCAAGGCGCTGAAGCTGATGATCGCCCCGGTCCAGGAGCGGATGCCGATCTACATCGCCGCGATCGGGCCGAAGAACACGACGCTGACCGGCGAGATCGCCGACGGCTGGCTGCCGACGTTCTTCTCCCCCGAGCACGTCGCCGAGTTCCGCACGCTGCTCGAGGAGGGCGCCGCGCGGGCCGGCAACGGGAAGCAGATCGACGAGTCGTTCGACATCGCGCCGAACGTCAACCTCTGCATCGACGACGACATCGACAAGGCGCGCGACGCGGTTCGCCCGTTGCTTGCGCTCTACGTCGGCGGCATGGGCTCGCGCAAGAAGAACTTCTACAACTCGCTCGTGCAGCGCTACGGCTTCGAGGACGCCGCCAAGGAGGTCCAGGATCTCTACCTCGACGGCAAGAAGGAGGAGGCCGCGGCCGCGCTGCCGGCCGAGCTGATCGACCGCACATCGCTGGTCGGCCCGAAGGAGCGCGTGAAGGAGCGGCTCGAGGTCTACCGCGAGGCGGGCGTCGGGACGCTGGTGGCAACGCCGACGGTCGTTGACCCGGAGGCCCGCAAGCGGATGATCCGCGAGATCGCGGAGATGGTCTGAGCCGCCGCTTCCTGATCACGGCTTTTGGCGATCCGGGCCATGCTTTCCCCGCGATCGCCTTGGGCAAGGCGTTGGTCGCGCGGGGGCATGCCGTGTGCCTCCAGACCTGGAAGCGGTGGGCCGAGGACGTCGAGCGCGAGGGGATCGAGTTCGCTCCGGCGCCGGAGTACTCGGTCTTCCCGACCGGGCGCGATCTGAGTCCGTACGAGGCGGCTGTCGAAGCGACGCGCGAAACCGTCCCGCTGATCGAGTCGTTCGACCCCGACGTCGTCGTCGCGGACATCCTGACGGCGGTCGGCGGGTTGTCGGCGGGAGTCGCGGACCGGCCGTTCGCGACGCTGGTCCCCCACGTCCTGCCAACGTCCGAGCCCGGTCTCCCCCCCTACTCGATCGGCGCGCGGCTGCCTCGCACACGCCTCGGCCAGCACGCGTGGGGCGTGATGCAGCCGCTGCTGCGGCGCGGCGAGGAGCGCGGCCGCGACGAGCTCAACGCGGCGCGCGCGAGCGTCGGGCTGCCGGCGCTCGACTACACCCACAACGGGATCTCGCGCGACCTGGCCCTGGTGGCGACCTTCCCGCAGCTCGAGTACCCGCGGCGGGAATGGCATCCGGCCTTCAAGGTGACGGGCCCGCTGCTCTGGGAGCGACCGGCGGATGACGTAGAGCTGCCGCCAGGCGACGAGCCGCTGGTCCTGATCGCCCCAAGCACGTCGCAGGACCCCCGGGGGCGGATGATCGCGGCGGCGTTGGAGGGCCTCGCCGACGAGCCGGTGCGCGTGATCGCGACGACCAACCGGCCGGGCAGGCCAGTGCCGGGGAGCGTGCCGGCCAACGCGCGGGTCGTCGACTGGCTGTCCTACTCGCGCACGATGCCGCACTGCGCGGCGGTCGTATGCCACGCCGGCCACGGGACAGTTGCGCGAGCGCTGTCCTACGGCGTACCGGTGGTCGGGGCGCCGGCCGCGGGCGACATGGCCGAGAACGCGTCGCGCGTCGCCTGGGCCGGCTGCGGTGTTTCGCTGCCGCGGCGGATGGTCACGCCGCGCGGGATCCGCCTGGGGGTGCGCAAGCTGCTGAGCGACCCGGCGATCGCGGCGCGCGCCGGCGAGCTGGCGGCGTGGTCGGCCGCCAACGACGGCGGGGCGACGGCTGCCGCGGCGCTGGAGGCCTTTGCGGCCGAACGGTCCCGCTAGACGTCGGTCGGGCAGGCGAGGTTGTCGTCGAGCGCGCCCGGCAGCCTGGCCAGCAGGGCAGCCAGCGCCTCGATCTCCTCGGTACTGAAGCGCTCCCCGAACAGCTCGAGGACCGCGCGGTTGTGGCCGCACGACGCCTGCTCGAGCTTCGCGGTCCCGGCAGCGGTCAGCTGCGCATAGCTGATCCGCAGGTCGGTCTCGCAGGCGACCTTCTCGACGAAGCCCTCGGCCTCGAGCCCCTCGAGCAGGCGCGTGACTCCCGAGGGAGTGAGCACCAACCGCTCCGCCAGATCGACCCGCTTGAGCCGTCGACCCTCGGCGCGCGAGAGCACGAACAGCGCCTCGTAGGCGGTCATCGTCAACCCGTGCTGCTCTTGCAGCTCGACCGCCAGGTCGCGCTTGGCGGTGGCCTGCGCACGCACCAGCTGACCCCAGACGCGTAGCGCGGCCGGAGTGTCGTCCAAGGGCGCTGCCGGAGATGCTTGTGGTGTCAATACTTGACGATTCAACTTCTTCTCGCTAGAGTTGTTTGCGTAGTCAACTATAGCCCTTCGATTTGGAGGTAGCAACCATGAGCACAAGTACCATCGCGGCGCCAGTGGGAACCTGGCAGCTCGACAAGGTTCATTCGTCGGTCGCGTTCCAAGTCCCCTATCTGGCCGGCGCATTCAACGGCAGCTTCCGCGATTTCGAGGGGACTCTCGACCTCTCGGAGGACGGTGCGGCGCTGACCGGCGCCGCCAAGGTGGCGAGCGTGGACGTCAAGGACGACAACCTCGCCGCCCATCTCCAGTCGCCGGACTTCTTCGACGCCGAGAGCTACCCGGAGCTGACCTTCGCCTCGGACCGGATCGCGCTCGACGGCGAGAGCGTCCAGGTATCGGGAGAGATCGCGATCAAGGGCGTCACCAAGCAGCTCGCCGCGACGGGCGCGGCCCACGGCCCGGTCGCCAACCTGCAGGGCAACGACAGCCTGCGCCTGCAGCTCGCGACGACGATCGACCGCACCGACTTCGGCGTCAGCTGGAACGCCGAGCTGCCGGGCGGCGGTCAGGCGCTCAGCAACGAGGTGACGATCCTCGCGGAGCTCTACTTCGTGAAGGAGGCATGACGGTGAGGGTCCTCGCGATATCGGGCAGCCTGCGGCGCGACTCGCACAACACGGCGCTGCTGCGCGCCGCCGCCGAGCGCACGCCCGCCGGGGTCGAGCTGGAGCTGTGGGACGGGCTGAAGGCCGTGCCGCCCTACGACGAGGACGACGATGGCGATCTGGTTCCGGCCGCCGTGACCGCACTGCGGTCCGCGGTGGCCGGCGCCGACGCCGTGCTGTTCGCGACGCCGGAGTACAACCACTCGGTTCCGGGCGCCTTGAAGAACGCGATCGACTGGGTCTCGCGGCCGCTCGAGACGAACCCGCTGCGCAACAAGCCCGTCGCGGTCGTCGGAGCCAGCACCGGTATCTTCGGCGCCGTCTGGGCCCAGGCCGAGCTGCGCAAGGTGCTCGGCGCCGTCGGGGCGCGGGTGCTCCACCGCGAGCTGGCAGTCGGCCAGGCCGCAGAGCGGATCGCCGACGGAGCGGTGGGCGACGCGGAGGTCCTGGCCCAGCTCGACGACATCGTCGCCGAGCTGCTGAACGCCGTGGCGACACGGCGTGAGACCGTCGCCGCCGCATGACCCGCTACCAATGGTGGTGACGATGGCGACCGACGACTCCCCCGCCTCCGCACTCGACGCGCTCGCCTTCCGCGTCCGCGAGCCCGCCGGCGATCCGGACGGCCTGCTCGTCCTCCACCACGGCCGCGCCACCGACGAGAACGACCTCTTCCCGCTGCTCGACGCGCTCGACCCCGAGCGGCGGCTGCTCGGCGTCACCCCGCGCGGGCCGTTGAGCCTGCCGCCGGGCGGCGCCCACTGGTACGTCGTGCCGCGCGTCGGCTACCCCGATCCCGAGACCTTCACCGCGACCTACGCGACGCTGGCCGCCTTCCACGACGCGCTCGCCGAGCGGACCGGCATCCCGCCCGAGCGAACGGTCCTCGGGGGCTTCTCTCAGGGCACGGTCATGAGCTACGCGCTCGGCCTCGGCCCCGACCGTCCCCGCCCCGCCGGCATCCTCGCGCTGAGCGGCTTCATCCCGACGCTCCCGGACTGGGCGCCCGACCTCGACCGCCCGCTGCCGCGCGTCGCGATCGGACACGGGACGCTCGACCCGATCATCCCGATCGACTTCGCCCGCGACGCCCACGCGACGCTCGAGGCCGCCGGCGCAGACGTCCTCTACCGCGAGTACCCGCTCCCCCACACGATCGACCCGGCCGTCCTCCAAGACGACCTCGCCCCCTGGCTGCGCGACACGCTCGCTTAGCCTAGAGCCGCGAGCGAAACAGCCCCACCGGCCCCCGGGAACGGCGTAACGGCGTTGGCCGGATCCGAAAGCTACGCGAGTCACAAGAACAGCTGGCTTGCCGGTCGCGTGCCTCAGCGCCGACTCGTAGAACACGTTCGGGTTGTGGAACGACAAGTCGACGACCACCAACCGTGCGTGGAGTATGTGCTCGATCACCTGAGCTGTGATCAGCCCCGGCTTCTCAATCTGGTCCGCCCTCACAACGGCTAGGTTCATGCCCAGCGCATCGATGGCAGGCTCGACGATCTACTTGCCGCTGTTCGTAACTAGCTGACGGCTGGTCCCGCTGTCGGGGGCCTTGCCCAGCTGCTCGAACAGCGTGATACGGCGGATCCTCTGACCTCCTCCGAGGAACTTCGCCATTGCCTCGCCGAGAACGATGCCTCGTCAAAAGATGCCGCCGGGAAGTCGCCGGCCACGTTTCGCCGTCCCCTTCTTCGCCGATGCGCCGTTCTCGGACATCTAAGGATCTATGAATAGATCCAGACGTCTCATTACTCAAGCTCCGGGGGTGGGACTCGAACCCACAACCTATCGGTTAACAGCCGATCGCTCTGCCTGATTGAGCTACCCCGGACCGCAGCATCTCGGGCGGCCGTTCGGCGGCTTCTTCAGGTGCCGCGCGGTCGCCTTCGACAGCGAGCGTCACGATACCGGCCTCGACCTCGGCGTGGCAGTTTGCGCAGAGCAGAGCGCATTTGGCGGCCTCCCGGCGCAAGCTCTCGAGCGATCTCGTCAGGCCGCGGGAACCGATCGAGAAGCTCTTGGTCGTGGGATCGACGTGATGGAAGTGGAGCGCGTCCGCGCAGCGCGAGTATCCGCAGAGGCGGCAATGACCCCCGGCCTCGCGGACGAGAATGCCCTTGACCTTCCGCCGGCGGCGAGCGACGGCCTCCCAGCGACAACGCATGCAACGGTGTGAGCCTCGTCCTTCGATGTAGAAGGCAGTCCGGCCGTGGTGATGGCAGACAAGCTCGACGACGGCCCTACCCTCCTTACGAGCCCGTGCAGCCGCGGTCATACGCTCGCCCCGCTTGGTCTTCAGGCCCCACTTGCGCAGCCAGTACTGCACGGTCGACTCGCTGATCGACAGTTCGGCAGGCGATTCCCGTAATCGATATTCCTTCCGCGAGCAAGACCTCGACTCGCTCGCGATCGAGCCCTCCATTTGGCGCATGCTTCTGGTGCTGGGAGACTAGGCCGAGCCCGAGCGCTGACGGTCGAAGGATGGCGGCCGAACCGCTTGCCGATCTCCTCATACGACAGACCGGAAGCCAGGAGCAGCTGCAGGGAGTCACGGTCCACAGACGAATTCTCGTCGCCCCACCGGACAGACTATCCGCTATGTCACGACGGGTCGTCGGTGGTGCCTTCGAGGGCGCCGGCGCGGCCGGAGTCGCGGAGCATGTGGAGGGTCTGGACCTCGATCTGGCGGACGCGCTCGCGGGTGAGGCCGACCTCCTTGCCGATCTCCTCGAGCGTCAGCGGACCCTTGTCGCCGAGCCCGTAGCGGAGCTCGATCACGGCGCGCTCGCGGGCCGGGAGGCTGTCGAGGACGGTCTGAACGTCGAAGTCGCGCAACTGTCGGGCGACGACCTCGAGCGGGCGGTCGCCGGCGTCGTCGGCGATGAAGTCGGCCAGCTCCGCGCTCTCCTCGCCGCTGCCTACCGGCGACTCGAGCGACACCGGCTCCTGGCCGAGCTTCAGCAGCTGCTCGACCTTGTGCTCGGACAGGTCGAGCTTGGCGCCGATCTCCGCCGGCGTCGGGTCGCGCTCGAGCGTCTGGGCGAGCTGGCGCCGCGTCGCGTGGACCTTGTTCATCCGCTCGACCATGTGGACCGGGATGCGGATGGTGCGCGACTGGTCGGCGAGCGCGCGCGTCATCGCCTGGCGAATCCACCAGGTCGCATAGGTCGAGAACTTGAAGCCGCGGCGCCAGTCGAACTTCTCGACGCCGCGGATCAGGCCCATGTTGCCCTCCTGGATCAGGTCGAGCAGGGTCAGGCCACGGCCCTGGTAGCGCTTGGCGATCGAGACGACAAGCCGCAGGTTGGCCTCGATCAGCGCGTTCTTGGCCGCCATGTCGTTCTGCTCGATCCGCCGCGCGAGACGGACCTCGTCCTCGCGCGTCAGGAGCGGCACCCGGCCGATCCGCTGCAGATAGAGCCGCACCGCGTCCTCGGTGCCGCCGACCGGTGGCGCGGCGGGAACGCCGGCGGTGACGACCCCGCCCTCGTGGAACTCGTCGTAGGCGTCCTCCTCCTCGCCGTCGACGACGACGTCGGGCTCGTCCACGACCTGCTCGTCCTTGGGCGCGTCGCCGGCCGCCGGGGTCACGAGACCTCCCCCATCACCGCGTCCATGTCGCGCCTCACCTGCTGGCGGGCGCCCGCGAGCTCGGTCTGCCGAGCCAGATCGCCGTCCTGGCGGGCGTGGCGGATCTCACGGTCGATCCGGCGCAGCTCGAGCGCCAGGAAGCTCATTCGCAGCAGCGGCGCTTCGGCCGGCTCACCCTCCTCGGCGCGCAACGCCACGCCGGCGTCCAGCGCAGCCAGCTCACCGTCCCTCGGGTCGAGCTCGGCGAGCGGGTCGTCGAAGTGGTCGAGCAGGTGAAGGCGAACGCGCTGCAGGACCTCTGACGATAGGTGCTCGGGCGTGAGCCGCTCGAGGTAGTCGCGCCCGGGTGGCCCGGAGGCGAGGCAGAGCGCGAGAAAGATCCGCTCGGCCTCGAGGCCGGCCGAGGCGGGCCCAGCGGCGGATGGGATGGCCGGCACGGCGCCCGCATGGGGGTGCTCGGGCCCGGGGTCGCCGCTCCACTCCGGGCCTGGATCCCCGTAGACCGGCGACCCCGACGGAACCGGCGCCGCCGGGGCTGGCCGGCGTGGTGCGTTGGCGACCGCGGTCACGACGTAGTCGGCCGGAACGTCGAGCCGATCGGCGACGAGTTGCACCAAGTGGTCGCGCCGGGCGCTCTGGGCCGGAGTCTCGGCGATCAGCTCGCGCGCCTGGCCGAGCGCGCGGTCGCGTCCCTCGGGGGTCCCGAGCTGGGCGTCAGCGAGGACCCGCCGGACGGCGAACTCGACGACCGACAGAGCCCCCTCGAGGCGTCCGGTGATCGCGTCCGCGCCTTCGGCGGCGACCAGCTCGGCGGGATCGACGCCCTCGGGCATCTGGACGACACGCAGCTCGACGTCGCGCTGCTCGGCCAGCTCCGCGGCGCGCAGCATCGCCTGCTGACCCGAGCTGTCGGCGTCGAGCGCCAGGTAGACGACGCCCTCCGCCCCCGCGGCGCGCGCAAGCTCGGCGAGCTGGTGCTCGGTCAGCGCGGTGCCCATGATCGCCACGGTCTCAACGACCCCCGCCTGATGCAGAGCGAGCACGTCGGTGTAGCCCTCGACGACCACCAGGCGGCCCGACTTGGCCGCGGCTGCGCGCGCCTTGTCGATGCCGAACAGCTGGCGACCCTTGTGGTAGATCTCGTTCTCCGAGGTGTTGATGTACTTGGCCGGCTCGTCGGGGCGCATGGTGCGGGCTCCGAACCCCAGTACCCGGCCACGAGCATCGGCAAGCGGGAACATGATCCGCTCGCGGAAGCGGTCGACGCCGCCCTTGCCGGAGCGCTTCTGCTGCGCCAGGCCCGCGGCGATCAACTCCTCGAAGGCGAAGCCGTCGCGCTGCGCGCCGGCCAGCAGCTTGTCCCAGCCGCTCGGCGCCCAGCCGACCCGGAAGGCGCGCAGCGTCTCCTCGGACAGCCCGCGGCCGGCCAGGTAGTCGCGCGCCGCGCGTGCGTCGTCCGAAGCCCATAGGTACTTCTCGTAGAACGCGGTCGTCCGCTCCAACAGTGCGAGCAGCCGCCCACGGCGCTTGCGACGCTCCTCCTCGGCGGGATCCTCGCGCTCGCGCTTGAGCTCGACGTTGCAGCGCTCGGCGAGCAGCTCGACGGCCTCCGCGAAGTCGAGCGCCTCGGTCTCGCGCACGAAGCCGATCGCGTCGCCGCCGACCCCGCAGCCGAAGCAGTGGTAGAGCCCCTGGTCGGCGTTGACCGAGAACGACGGGGTGCGCTCGTCGTGGAACGGGCAGAGCCCGACCCAGCGCGAGCCGACGCGGCGCAGGTCGGTGCGGCTGCCGACCAGATCGACCATGTCGACCGCCTCGCGCAGCCGCTCGATCGAGTCCTGGGTGTAGCGCGCGGGCACTAGTAGTAGCCCTCCGGCAGCTCGAGCTCGGCGAGCGAGCGGATCGCGAAGCGATCGGTCATCCCCGCGAGGTAGTCGACGACGCGCTCGTGATCGGCGGCATCGGGCACGACCGAGAGTGGCAGTTCGACCGAGTAGTGATCGAACAGCCGCTTCAGCAGGCGCTCGATGCGCGGACGCTCGCGCTGCGCGTCGGCCGCCAGGTAGACGCGGTCGAACATGAACTTGCGCAACCGAAGCATCGCTCCGCCGACCTCGTCGCCCTGGACGATGTCGCCGCCCGTCTCCGCGGAGCAGTCGATCAGGTCGCGGACGAGCGTCTCGATCCGCTCGGAGCCGGTCTCGCCGAGCGCCGCGATCTCCGCGGGCGGAAGGTCGGCGCGATCGATCACCCCCGCCCGCAGCGCGTCGTCGATGTCGTGGTTGATGTAGGCGACGCGGTCGACGACGCGCACGATCCGCCCCTCGAGCGTCTCGGCCTTGGTCGGACCGGTGTGGTTGAGGATCCCGTCGCGCACCTGCTCGGTCAGGTTGAGCCCGCGACCGTCGCGCTCGAGCCGTTCGACGACGCGCAGCGAGTGCTCGTTGTGGCGGAAGCGGACGCCGTAGCGCTCCTGCAGGCACTCGTCGAGCACCCGCTCGCCGATGTGCCCGAACGGCGGATGGCCGAGATCGTGACCGAGACCGATCGCCTCGGTGAGGTCCTCGTTGAGACCGAGAGCGCGCGCGACGTTGCGCGCGATCCCGCAGGTCTCGAGCGTGTGGGTCAGCCGCGTGCGGTAGTGGTCGCCCTCGGGAGCGATGAAGACCTGGGTCTTGTGCTTGAGCCGGCGGAACGCCTTGCAGTGGACGATCCGGTCGCGATCGCGCTGGAACGGCGTCCGGTGGGCCGCGTCGGGCTCTGGAACGGCGCGGCGCGCCGGGTAGGAGCGGGTCGCCGCGGGCGCGAGTCGCTCGTCCTCGAAGCTCGCGATCCGCTCAGCGAAGCTCGTCAAGTCGCTTTGCCCGATCGCCACCGTTCGATTGTCTCAGGCCACCGGACGAACGCGGGCCGCCGGCCAACCGCTCCGACGACTTGCCCGTGGGGACACCGCGCACGTAAGCCGTCTTGTGACGCGAGAACGCGTCTGGGCCCGAAACACCGAGCCAGCTGCCAAAGCCGCTGTCCTTGCCGCCGCCAAACGGCGCCACGGGGCTGAGCACGTCGAGAAAGCTGTTGACCCACACCAGTCCGGCGTCGAGCTCGCGCACGAAGCGGATCGCGCGGTCGATGTCGGCGGTCCAGACGCCGGCCGCGAGGCCGTAGCGCGACGCATTGGCCTTGGCGAGCGCGTCGTCGTCGCCGTCGAAGGCGTTGACCGCCAGCACCGGGCCGAACACCTCGTCGCACCAGACCTCCATCGTCTCGGTGACGCCGTCGAGCAGTGTCGGCGGGAAGAAGAAGCCGCGCTCGGGGGCATCGGCCTGAGCATGGATGCGGGCACCCTCGGCCACGGCGCGCTCGACGAAGCCGGCGACGCGGTCGCGGTGGACCGCGCTGACCATCGGACCGATCTCGGTCGCCAGATCGGCGGCGTCGCCGACCCGCAGACCGCGGATCCGCTCGGCGGCGCGCTCGACGAACTCGTCGAGAATCGACCGCTCGACGAGGATCCGGGCGCCGGTGCAGCACTCCTGACCGCCGTTGGTCAGCGCGCCGCGCAGGATCGGGTCGAGCGACGTCTCGATGTCGACGTCGGCGAAGACGATGTTCGGGCTCTTGCCGCCGGTGTCGATCGCGCTCGGCGTCCCGTTCTCGGCGGCCGCGCGCAGCACCGACCGACTCGTCTTCACCGACCCGGTGAAGACCAGCTTGTCGATCCCGGGATGCTCGGCGAGCCGCGCGCCGGTCTCGTCGCCGCCGGTGACGACGCCTACGCAATCGGCGGGGACGCCCGCCTCGACCGCGATCCGCGCCAGCTCGAGCGTGGACAGCGGAGCCTGCTGGTCGGGCTTGGTGACCACCGCGCAACCGGCCGCCAGTGCCGGTCCGATCGTCGTGGCGGCAATCAGGAGCGCCGAGTTCCACGCCGTGATCAAACCGACCACGCCGATCGGCTCGAGCAGCGTGTAACAGAGCGTTCCGTGCTCGGAGAGCGGTATCTGCGTGCCGTGAGCCCTCGCGGCGTGCGCGGATGAGAAGTGGAAGAGCTCGGCCGCGAAATCGATGTCGTCGCAGCTGGCGACGAGCGTCTTGCCGGTGTCGTCGCTCTCGAGGCGCGCCAGGCTGTCCTTGCGCTCCAGGATCAGATCGCCGATCCGGTGCAGGGCGCGCTCGCGCTCGTACGGCGCCAGCCCCCACCACTCGCGCTGCGCGGCGCGAGCCGCCGCGACCGCGCCGTCGACGTCCTCCGCGCTGCCGTCCGGCACCTCGGCGATCGGCTCGCCAAGGCTCGGATTCCAGACCGTGATCATCGTTGTCTCCTCCTAGTTGGCGCTGCCACGAGTGATACCGGGCGCCGCGCGGCCGCGCAACGCACCGAAGGCTTCGACGTCCGTCGACATTCCCGCGAGCTGGAACGCGTGCCAGAGCGTGACCTGATTCGCGACGAGCAGCGGAGCCGGCAGCCGCGGGGACAGCTCGCGATGGAGCTCCAGGCCCCACACGGCGGTGTCGGGGATGACGATCGGCCGGTCCTCGCCGACAGCCGCCAGCGCGGCCTCGAAGTCGCGCACCGACAGCCGCTCCGAGGCCATCCCCGACGGGGAGTCCATGTGAACGGAGCTCGCGACCGCGACGTCCCACTCGCGCAGGAAGTCGGCGAACCGCGCCGCAGCCGGCTCGGGATAGGGCGCAATGACGGCGACCTCCGCGACGCCAAGGGCCGCCAGGGCCTCGGCGAAGGCGAGCGACGTGCTCGTCGCGGGCACGCCGGCGACGGCCTCGAGCCGCGCGACCTGCTCGAGCGCCCGCTCCCTGCCGTCGACGAAGGACCCGCTCGTACACGCCCACACGACGACGTCGGGCCGCCAGCGCAGCATGCGCTCCACACCGGCTCGCAGCACCGCATCGGCTCCGGCCATCCGCAGCGCCGGAATCGCATGGCTGTCCTCGGCCGCTGTGATCACCTGCCAGTGGACGGCCCCCTCGCGAGCCGCGGCGATCGTGTCGCCGAGCTCGCCGGGGAGCTCGCGAAACGGCGCCAGCAGGCCGATGCGGTACATGCGACTAGGGGCTGGTCGCGGCATCCGCCGCGCCCTCGGGAACCGCCGCCCGCGCGAGCGCGTCGCCGCTGTCGCGATCGAAGAACTCGAGCCTCGCCGGATCCAGGACAAGCGTCACGCCGTCGCCCGCCACCGCTCTTCGTGCGGCGTGAAATCGCCCGCTGAGCCTCCCCTGGCCGTCGCCCGCGGCGTCCCAAGCCGGAAGCATGCCGCCGCCGTCGTCGCCCTTCGGAGCCCGCGCCTCGACCTCGGCGTGGACGAGCCACTCCGATCCCAGCAGCTCGACGAGGTAGACCCGGCCGGGCAACCCGGCGGCGTCGCCAGGAGCGCCCAGCTCGAACGCGTCCGGCCGCACGCCGACGATCAGCTCGCGTCCGGCGTAGGCGTTCAGGTCCGGCCACGCGGTCGCCAACGCCTCCGGCAGCCTGACGAGCGTCTCGCCGAGGCGACACGCGAGACCGGCCCCATCAGAGACGATCTCGCCGTGCAGCAGGTTGATCGGCGGACTGCCCATGAAGCGAGCGACGAAGACGTTGGCGGGCATCTCGTAGAGCTGCTCGGGAGCAGCGAGCTGGAGGATCCGGCCGCGGTCCATCACCGCTACCCGCTGCCCCATCGTCATCGCCTCGACCTGATCGTGGGTGACGTAGATCGTGGTCGTGCCGAGCTCGCGCTGGATGCGGACGATCTCGCCGCGCATCTGCACACGCAGCCGGGCGTCGAGGTTCGACAGCGGCTCGTCCATCAGGAAGACGCGCGGATCGCGCACGAGCGCCCGGCCCATCGCCACCCGCTGGCGCTGGCCTCCGGAGAGCTCGCGCGGCTTGCGGTCGAGCAGCGGCTCGATGTCGAGCGCCCTGGCGATCCGCAGGACACGTTCGCGCTGCTCTTCGCGCGGCACGCGACGGGCGCGCAGGCCGAACGCGACGTTGCGCGCGACGGTCATGTGTGGATAGAGCCCGTAGTTCTGGAAGACCATCGCCACGTCACGGTCCGCTGCCGCCGTCGCCCCCACGTCGGCTCCGTCGATCTCGACGGAGCCGGAGCTGAGCTGCTCGAGGCCGGCGACCGCGCGCAGCGCCGTCGTCTTGCCGCATCCCGACGAGCCGACGAGCACCACCAGCTCGCCGTCGTCGATCTCGAGGTCGATCCCGCACAGCGCCTCGACGCCGTTCGGATAGACCTTGCGCGCATCGCGCAGCGCGACCGACGCCATGGCCTAGCGCTCCCCACCCTCGACGAGGCCCCGCACGAGCGCCCGCCTGCCGATCAGGAACACGACCAGCAGCGGCAGCACCGAGATCGTCACCCCCGCCATCAGCAGCGGTATGTCCTGGGCGCCGCTGCGCCCGGGGGCGAGCACCGCAAGCCCGACCATCAGCGTCGCCAACTGCTCGGTCTGCCAGAAGATGAGCGGGATCAGCAGCTCATTCCAGGCGTACATCGCACAGATGATCATCGTCGTCACGAGCGCCGGCACCGACATCGGCAGCGCGATCTCGACGAACTGCCGCCAACGCGACGCGCCGTCGACCTCGGCCGCCTCGAACAGCTCGTCTGGCAGATCGCGCATGTACGTGAAGAGCAGGAAGGTCGCGAATGGGATGTTCAGGCCCGCCTGGACGATGATCGCCGACGACATCTCGTTGACCAACCCGAGGTCGCTCATCATCACGAACAGCGGGACGATCACGACGATCGGCGGGATCGCCATCGTGCCGATGAGCGCTACGAGCAGCACTCCCCGTCCGGCGAAGCGGAAGCGCGTGAAGCCGTACGCGGCTCCTGCCGCCAGCAGCACCGCTATCGCCGCCGACGACAGGCTGAGGATCGTGCTGTTGACGAACATCCGGTCGAAGCCGAACTCGTTCCAGACCTCGGTGTAGTTCTCGAACGTCGGATCGAGCGTCGGCAACAGCCCCGATCCGCTGAGGTTGGTCGCGCGCTGGAACGACGCGACCAGCATCACGTAGAGCGGGAACAGCGACACCAACGCGACGGCGAGCAGGAAGCCATGCTCGCCCGCACGTGCCGCGACGCGCCGCGCCGTCCTCATGCGAAGGCCTCACGCTGCACGCGGTAGACGCGGTAAGCGGCGACGACCACCGCCGAGAGCAGCAACAGCACCGCCACCGCCGCCGCCAGGCCTACCAGCCGCTGGTCGAATTGCAGCTTGTAGAGCAGGTACTCGAGCGTGTAGGTCGAGCGGTCGGGACCTCCCTGGGTGAGGATCGCGATGTAGGCGAACGTCCAGGAGAACGCCTCGATGAAGCCGAGGACGGCCGCCAAGCCGACGATCCCTCGCATCTGCGGCACGGCGACCTGCCAATACGTCCGCGCCCAGCTCGCCCCGTCGACCGCCGCCGCGTCGAACTGCGTGCGGTCGATGCTCGCCATGCGCGCCATGAACAGCAGGACAGTGAAGCCGATGCGCTTCCAGAGCACGACGCCGAGGACGCTCCAGATCGCCGTCTCCTGCTCGCGCAGCCATGCGTGCGACAGCCCGCCGAGCCCGACTCCGCGCAGCAGGTCGTTCAGCGGGCCACCGTCGCTCAGCAGATAGAGGAAGACGACCGCGATCGACGCGATCGCGGGCAGGAACGGCAGGAAGATGACGACCTCGTAGATCCGGCTCCCGCGCACGCCGCGGTAGAGGATCCCTGTGATCGCGAGCGCCAACGCGATGCTCAGCGGCACGCTCAGCAGCAGGATCAGGTTGTTCTTGACCGCGCGCCAGAACAGCTCGTCGTGGAACAGCTCGCTGTAGTTGTCGAGCCCGACGAAGCTGCCGTCGAGGAAGGTCGTGCGGTCGGTCAGGCTGTACTGGACGACCTTGACGATCGGGAAGCCGAGGACGAAGCCGACCAACGCCACCGCGGGCAGCACCCAGAGCCAGCCCCGTGTTCGCCGCGGCAAGGCCGACGGACCGTCCACTTAATCGATCGTGTCCACGTACTGCCTGTAGACCTCCATCTGGGCGCTGTTCTGCTCACGGTAGCGCGCCAGCCGCTCCGTGAAGGCCTTGCGCAGCGCGGCCGGGCTCTCCCCGTCGAAGGCCTTCGGGCCGAGCTCGAAGACCACGTCGACACCCACCGTCGGCATCCGGTCGCGCGGCCAGGTGACGATCTTGCCGGGCCCGGGATTCGTCATCTGCCGCCACGCCGTGCGCTCGAGCTCGCCGAGGTCGCTCGGGTCGAAGTTGCGATTGCACGGCAGCTCGCCGGTGATCTTGGCGAAGAGCTGAAGCTGCTCGGGCTCCTGCATGAAGTCGGCGATCCTGCCCGCCGCCTCCTTGTTCTCGCCGTAGTTCGTGATCAGCAGCAAATTGCCGGACACCGCGATCGGCGCCGCGTAGCGCCCTGGCCCGTTCCAGTAGCCGACGACGCGGAACTGCTCGGGGTCCTTGTCGAAGATGATCCCTGGGTACAGCATCGCGAAGGCGCCCTCACCGGCGAGGAAGCGGTCGAGCGACTGCGCCTCGGTGATCTTCGTGACGTCATCGTTGATGTAGCCGTCGCGGTGGAGCTGGTTGAAGTGATCCATCCAGCCCGTGACGACAGGCTCGTCGGTCGGGAGCTCGCCGAGCAGGTTGAGCGGCAGCTGCTTGACCGACTGCATGTACTCCATGCTCGACGCCAGCGCCCACTTGTCGCAGGCGAAG
>Ga0190272_10000537_pt1 | contig 19612 bp, 13 predicted proteins | sample Popmic504T_FD_133746 | JGI IMG/M metagenome (GOLD analysis project Ga0190272, IMG submission 133746) | Populus adjacent soil microbial communities from riparian zone of Shoshone River, Wyoming, USA - 504 T | ecosystem: Environmental > Terrestrial > Soil > Riparian zone | place: USA: Wyoming... | reverse complement strand
TTGAAATCTGGTATAACCGGCGTCGTCGTCATTCAGCTTTGGGTTATCTAAGTCCTTGGCAGTTTGAACAACAGCTGCGCTCAGCAGCCTAAACCACGTGTCCACAAAATCGAGGAACGTGCAGTCCACCAAGCTTTGCGATTGATACCGAGAAGTTGAGGGCAGTTCCAAACCTAAGGCGGTGCCCTGAAGCATTGCTACGCGAGAATGGAGCATGTATTCACTCTTTTGGCTTGCGGCTACCGCGATGGATCAATCCAAACGTCGGGGATCGATCGCACCCGATCGAAAACGCAGTGGTTTGTTCGCTCGGGGGTGCGGTTGATGAACCGAGGACTGGCGGCAGTACAATAGCGGCAATAGTGAAGTGGTGTAACGACCATTTCACTGCTGTCGAGATGCTGTTGCACGACAAGCCGGCCCACCCCTTGAAGGCGTCCATGGATGCGGCGCAGCGGGAGACAGTCGAAGGCGTCAGACGAAGATCGCACGACGCGCTCGCGAGTGTAATTAATCTATTGTCGGTAGGCATCAGCCTTGAAAAGACGCAACCGAATACCGACAAGTGGACAACCGTAGCTACTCGCAAAATCCAGAACGTCGATAATTGGGATTCTGAGGATGTGAGGCTTACCGCATTCCTCGTCTGGGCTCTCACAATACTGAAGCTATCACACCAGATTGAAGTGGCTGCGTCGCCCGCGCATGGAACCTTGCGCATGAATAATGAATTGTACGACGTTGCCGTCGTTTGCGGACCCGATCACGACGAGTGTGAGCGGAACGCGCGCAACCAGATCGCACGCAAATCGTCGCGACACGTCTTGGTGATTACGAAGGACCTATTGCATGGCAAGCGGCGGAAACGAAAAGGCCAGATAGACGATACGGGAGAACAGACTCTGGATATCGCGAATCCCAACGCCGCCTGGCATTTCTGTGATTACGCGGATCTCATCAGTACGGTTGACGGTGCGCAGGATCAAGCTACTCTCGTTGCGCGCGTCAATGAAGTATTAGCTTTATGAACAGTGACTATCTAAACGTCAAATCAGTTCTGCAGAATCTTGTCGCTCCGAAAGACGTTCAGCTTCGAGACTTGCCTGCAACGAACTTCCCATTGTTTCTACTTGCGGAACTGGGACCGGATTTAGTTGCATTCGCCGCGATGAATGGAAAGCCGGCGGAAGCTTACACGCGAGCGCTCGACGTTTTTAAGGATTTGTATGCAGACTCCGGGGATGCTTGGGCGGATCGCGATCTGACGCTGGTCGTATGTACTCGTGAGCCCGATGCAAAACTCAGTGCCTACTGGAATCGAGTCGAGCTTGATAAGTACTTTTGCCGTAAGTTTGTCGTTGAGACGAGTGGAAACGTCGCCGATCAATTAAGACGCCTCCCATTTATCCCCCTCAATCCCGAGCGAGTCGCCGGGCTAGCACGGCCGCTGAGCGTCCAGACCTTATTACGACGGAAACATGGGCTGGAGACATGGCTCGCTGACAGTCTGGCGATTCCTGGCGGTCGAAGTCCGGAATCAATCATCAAGAGATCCTTGGCCGCAAAAACGCTACCGGTATTTCAGAAGCTCGAAGTGGAATCGTTTGTTGGTTCGGCAATTGCTCAACAGCCGGGCGTGCGCCTTAAGAGTATTCATATTGAAAACTTTCGGACTTACTGTGAGCAGGATTTTGATTTTGAGGCTGACGTAATCGTTCTCTATGGACCGAATGGGTTGGGCAAGACCTCTCTTTTTGACGCCTTGGACTTCTTGTGCACGGGAGGCGTGGCGAGATTTGACGATCGGTACTCTAAGAACAGACAACAGCAGTCAGCCGCGCTCACGCGTCTCGGTTCAACTCCGGAAAAAGCTAGAGTGAGTGCGACGTTTTCGGTGAACGGTACTGAATTCAAAGTTGAGCGGTCAGTGGCTGATTACGCAAATGCAAAGGTAAATGGGACATCGAATAACCGGTCAAAGACTCTGACTAAACTGGCGAATCTACCCAAGAGTACGAAGATGGATCTCAGAGTTGAGAATTTCATCCGGCTCTTTCGCGCCACGCATCTCTTCGGTCAAGAGAGCGCTTCCCTAACGAGTGACATTCACGATGAATCCAAGCTGTCCGAAGAAACGGTCGCGCGCATGCTTGCTTTACAGGATTATGTCGAAGCGATTAGCAAGAGCGAGAAGGTTGCGAACGAACTAGCAAGAATGATTGAGATTGAAAGCGCGCGACGATCTTCCACGGCACAAGCACTAAGCGCCAAGGAAATTGAATTGCAGGACATGTCGAGAGCTGCGCTTAGTCTGGAAACTCCAGAGGCTATTACCAGAAAGGGCGTTGAACTAGCAGCGCAGATCTCTGAAGTTGGTAATGTCAAATTAGAGCCGGACGTTGAGATTACGCCGTTAGTTGTCCAGGGTTGGAGAGCTCTTCTGGAGAGCGAGTTGAATCATGTCCGGGAGCGGTGTGGAATTGCGAAGGATGCTGAAAGTCGGTTTCCGCGCCTTCAGGAACTAACAACTCTGCTCAAAGACTTAATTGAAAAACAGGAGTTAAGAAAACAACAATTGGCAGACGCGCGCATGTTGCTTCATACACAGCAACAAAAAGTCACTGACATGGAAGCGAAGCGAAGCGATCTTGCCGAACAACAGCGAACTTTTGCCGGCCGAGCTGATTCCATAGGGTGGCTTCTCTCAAACGTGACCGCCTACCGAGACGCATCGCGGGAAATACAAACTGTTGATGTCGACCTTCAGCGAGCGCGCGTCGAGTCAGCACGGCTCGTTGCAAACCGCGAAAAATTGACTGCTGAAGTAAGCAATACCGAAGCTGGGACGCTCGAAGTTCGGAAACAAATTGAAGCACAGGAAAAGGAACTATCATCGATTAACAGCTTCTTAGCGATAATTCTCGATTGGCGAGTAAGCCTGAAGAGACTGGATGAGTTAAGAGATGCGATCGTTAAGACAAGTGAGGAATCCGGTCGAATCGAGAGCGAAATCAAAGATTTGACAGGCCCACTCCAGCAGGCTCAGCAAGTGACGGCTAATGCGCACGGTATGTTAGTACGTGTGCAAGAGTCTCAGTCTGAATTGCAAACGCTTCTCGACAATATCTCACAGTACGTTACAAATGAAGTGTGTCCATTATGCGGCACGCCACACAAGAGCAGGACGGATTTACTTGGAGAAATTGACCGCCAACGCGGCACCAACAACGAGGTGGTGAACAGTGCGCTAAAGCAAGTGGAAGCAGCGAAATTATCTGAGCGTACGCTCGGGGAACGACTCGAAAAACTTCGACAATCACAAGTGTTGATAACGGCCGACCTAAACTCCCTAATTGAAGAGCGAGACAAAAGTGCAGCCAACATCGAGCAATACGCCGGTCGAGCACTAGCGCTCGGAATTGTCGAAACCGATCCGGACCGGTGCGAGGAGACGGCCAACAGACGAGCGGAGGTGCTAGCGGAAAGAGTCGCAAGCGCGCGCCAGGAACTAACTGTTGAGTCTCAACTGTTACAAGAAAGCCAAAGGGTTCTATCCGCCGAGACTCAGCAAACTAATGACGTTCAGCAAAATGTCGTTGCGCTTGAGGCACGACATCGCGGGGCGGTTAATGTCGTGTCCCGACTTCAAACGAAAGCGACAAACCTTAACGTCAACTTTGAAAGAGCTGAAGTAACAGCTCATGAGCTTGATCGTTTGATTAAAGATATCGACAAGATCAAGTCGGATTTGGATGCGAACAAAGATGCTCCTGATAAAGCGCGCGCGGAGGTTAATCGAATTAAGTCGGCTATTGAGCGTGATGAGAAACAACTTCGAGACCTGGAGGCGCAACTCTCGACGGCGCGGCGTGAGAGAGAGGAAATCGAGCAGATATGTGCGCGACTCAATTTTTCGCTGGATGTGAAGGCAGAAGAGATCGGAACTTTTAGAATACGACTTGAAGAGCGCGAACTGGCGCTTGAGAATCTCCGTAGCCGGGTAATTGATTTTGAAATCGCATTGGACGCTGCCCAGACGCAGGCTGCATTGGTCAAAATGGAGGACGAAGTTGGAGCACTTCGCAGATCCGAGGGCGAGGTTACCGCCAGGATCAATGCGCTAAGCAGTTGGCAAAAATACTTCGACGACATACGTGACGCGCTGAGTAAACTTCAGCAGACACTACTGAGCGATTATGTCGTTAAATATGGCCCGCTAGCGTCGAAGATTCAGCAGCGACTGCGGCCCGTTTACGGCTTTGGAGAACTAAATCTTCGTGCAGAAGAAGGCGGCATCGTCGTTACAGTTGAACGTAATGGCGTTCAACTACCTCCGAGCGATTATTTCAGCGAATCGCAATTGCAAATTGTGATGCTGAGTCTTTTCCTCAGCGCGGTCCTAACCCAAACATGGTCGTCGTTTGGATTGATCCTGCTAGATGATCCGGTTACACACTTTGATGATCTTAATGAATACGCCCTGCTCGATGTAGTTAGAGGGTTGGTTGATAGCGCAGGAATAAGACGTCAGTTCGTCATCTCGACCTGCGAGGAACGACTGTACCGGCTGATGCGACAGAGATTCAGCAAAATCAAAACCAATGTCGCATTCTATGAGTTCCAATCAATCGGCGAAAGAGGCCCCGTGGTTGTTCGTAGGTAACGATTCGGATTGACCTTCGTGACAAGTACTTGCCCTAATTGATAGCGTTGTGCAAGTGGCACATCGGCCGACTGGAAAACTTGTCGACAGTGCCGTTCTCCGTCCTCATCTTGACGATACTTGGGGCCAAGCTATAGTGACACTGAGACCGCTTCCTTCATTTCCGGCGTGCTGTAGCGCGATTTTCAGGTACCCACCCCGAGACTATTCTACGTTTCTCCCTGGAATCTAGGCGTCCCTCTTCACACTCTTCGAAAAGCGCAAGGAATAAAGATCTGATTAGAACTCTTTGACTTTCATTCTTGGTGGAACCTCGAATCTGGAACCTCAGGCGCTTTGCGAACATAACGAACTCCATCGCTTTCAAATCGAATGTCAGTGACTGCTGCGAGCTGATTCTTCCAGAGTTTAGGATTCATTTGGTCCTGCATCATCTGTGTCATTGCATCGTTGAAACGTGCTTGGAATCTATCGGCTAACGCGGTCTCAACATTCCAAGAATCAGCTTCTCGGATTGCATGACCCCGTGTGGTGCAGAATATGTACGCGTCAAAATTACCTTGATGGTAATCGACGGTTACACAGAAAGCGTAATTGATGCGATTTGAATCATTCCGGCAGCGCTGAACCACAAGCCGCTCAAAATTATCGGCGTTTAAGTATGAATAGCCGTTGTTGACGATGAGAAGGACTCCGAGATCTGTCTGGCGCGCGAGATCCTCGCCGGAATGGCGGATTTGCTTCGAAGCTTTCTTCACAGCAGTTTGAATCGGCATCGAAATGAGTTTTTGGACTTCCTGCTTTACCGAGGCAGGGATATTTTCGAAGCTTATGTCGACTTCTGTGCTGTTTGATTTGCTCACTGACAGTAGCTTTGCAAGCTTTCTTTGACGTTCTGCTTTCTCAAGCCCTTCCTCTTCAAGAATTTTTAGTTCGACGATCGCTCCCTCGCCTAGATAGTCGGCATTGAGTCGTCCTTCGAGAGGGGTATGCAGGTCAAGATAACGCTGCCAGCCCAGGTCATGGGCCACCAAATCAACGAATGATTCTGTGATGCGCGGAATCGGGAACATGATCTTCATTCAAATTGAACCGCGCGCTTCGGCTGCAGTTTATCAATATGGAGTTTAAAGGCGATGTGATTGCGAGTTGGCCGCAGCGCTATGGTTAAACCTCAGTAGAATCCAACCTGATTCTGGCGAACAGCCTTCCATTCTTTTCGAAAAAGGCTTTGCTAACTATGCCAACCTTGCCGGCAGATGATCCCGTGCTTCTAGTGTCGCGCATTTCCTGATGAAATTTCTCCGGCGCCAATGACCACAGTTCGAAGGATCCATCGTCGAGTTGGAACGCGCCGATGATGGAATCCAGACGATCAATCATCTTGAAGGTTACGCCGACGCTACCAGTCGCGCTGGCCGCGCATTTGATGACAACCGTCTCTCCATTGAGCGTTGCTTCGTTGCTTATTCGGCCCTTCATGACTGCGCCGATCTTCGAAGCGATTGCTCGGGCTGTTACGTGGCCCCACTCGTTGGCTGCGGCCCCACTGGCTCGATCTTGAGTCATACGCTCACTCCTTTACAGATCCTTCGATCTAATTTACTGAATCTCATCCAAAACCGCTAAGCTCTGGTCCAACCTTTCATTCCACTGTGCCGCCTTGGTCACATTCACGAAGAGTTGAAGTTTGACTTTGGTTATCGCTGCTCGCAGGTGAAGCCCTTGTTTTTGCGCCATCTCGATAACACTTGCCCAGCGCTTGCACTTCGGGCAAAAGATAGTGAGAACTGTTTCGAGTACTGCCCGTTCAAAGTTATGGTCGCAAGTCTCGCAATAAAAAGTCTTAGTTGTCATTAGACGCCCCTTCCTCTTAGTCTGCCCTCGACATTCGTCAAGAGAAATTCCTGTGTCGGCAGAATATCAACACAGACAGATTTGGGGCGCTACAAGATTTCAATTTCGGTATCGCGTTTTTTTCACCGCCGATACCACCGCCTCGTGCGCTGTTTTATGCTCGTCTTGTAGGGACCGGCTATGGGGAGGCTGCGATCACTAGACCACCTAACCATCGCCTCGACGGCAAGCCCCTCAGGTACTCCTTCGTTCTTTAGTCGCATAACCGCTTTCGAGAAATCGCTCCTAGGCATTCCGGGAGCTCCTCTCCCAGTTCCTTTGGGAACGCGGCTCCGCTTAGGCGCAACTCCAATGATGCTTCTTGCAACGGCGCCATAAGAGCGTTCTGTTTCGACAAGTTTTCGGCCTTTCTGTTTTTCCTTCTTCGCAGCCTCAGTAAAGTGATAATTTTCATCAGGACGAATCTCTTTTTCGTCTACATGCTTCCCAATTGTTCTGCCTCCCGGACTGTGAATGTGGAACTGTTCGGCCAGCTCCCACATTAAAGTGAAACCCTCGATGGACCATGTAAAGGTGAGTCCCAAAACTTGCGTCCAATTTCCAAACACTGCTTTTGAATAGCACTTCCCATCAGGAGCCACGTACACGTCGCCTAGATTTACTCTACGTACACCCTTTGGCCTCGGTCGTGGTTTTTCCGGCCTAAAACAGGATGCTGTGCATTTGTGTTCAATAGTTTTTGTCGTTTCTCTGACTGTCTTGATACGGCTCTTTTTGGAGACGTTTTGAAAATTGGTTCTCAACGTTTTTCTCCTTTCCGATCTTGGGCGTCCCCGTGTATTCACTCGCGCAAAATTCCGAACATTAATGACAAGGCACAGTTACACCCACCAAGAGGAATTAATTCAATGATGCCGGCACTTAAAAATTAAGGCTGTCGCGTGCTCACCCAGGGGCACATCGGCACGGGTCACCCTTTTTCTGATCCTGGCGTTTTCAAATCTCCCGAGCTCATATTCTAGAATAGAGCCCAAAGGCGCTGTTATAAAGGAACTGTCTAAGCGTCAGCGATAAAATTATTATGAGTCCCAAATCTCGCAAGAGGAGACAGCGCTCTAAGAGAAGCTCGTCAAGGCGACCGAGCACTCCACCTAAACGTGCCTATAATTTCGAGTGGGTGCGCTCCCAGTTTGAAGGAATGACGCAAGAAGAAACCGACAAGAGGCTTGTCGAGATGGGGGAAGAACATCACGTCAAGTACGAAGAGTCATTCGCAAATTTGCAAAAAGAAATTCTAAAGTGGGAGCCTTTATACCTGCTTTCGGCTAGCTCGTTCTACAGTACGTTTGATGCTGATTCCCGTATTCAAAGGGATCCCAAACGGATAAGAATTTTCCAGTATCATTTGGAACTTCTCCAAAGTCTTGTTCTTAGTAATAAGAGAGAGGCGTACACCTCCGATTTTCCTCCACCTCAAGTCATTGGGACTCTACGAAAACTGTTGGACGAAAGCTCGAAGTCGTTTCCAATGCGAAGATACGCGAAACTTACTCCTGAAATGTCGGAGGAGGAACGGTATCGGATGCGGGTGCTCGAAGACGTGCGCAGTCACACTCAATCAGTAAGGAATTGGGGTTACCCTCAGCAGGTGAAACGTATTCTTAACGACCTGTTTTCTCCGCTAGACGATGATGTCGAGAGAGAAACGGGAGTAAGTCTACGAGGCCTCATAGATATGTGGTTCGTCATATCCACCATGCTCATTAAGCGGGTCCAAACCCATTTGGATAAATTCGGACCCATCATGGGCGCTAAATCGTTGAAGGAAGCTGTCGAGATTTTCTGGAGCGTTTCACCACAGATGATATCCAAGCCTGAAGATATGGTGGCGTTCTTGAACGAGCAAGGCTTGAACCTACAACAGACTCGCTACTTTCTTCTCAGTTACGGTGATCGATTGCTTCCTGACATTTACACTCTTACCTTCAGTGAGTGTTTGAATAGCTATCCAGTGAGTGTCGATGAAGCCACTTTAAAAACGATGTTGGATAGGTGGGCTTTTTCCTTCGGAGACTTGGCGTCAGAAAATCCAGAACACTTCTTTTTGGGAAACCCCGTATGGAGGCGTCCGTTAATCAGATTAGATTCAGATCGTTACTTTATGCCGCTGCCAGGTTTGTTCCTAAGCTTTGCGCTAGAGCTAATGGAAGATGTGATTCGCTCAGTTCCGAATTTACTGGCCAAATACGAACGAAGAAGAGCCAGGTTTTTGGAGGATGAGAGCGAACAGCTGTTTGTGTCAGCCTTTCCATCTGCCAAAGTTCATAGAGGCAGCCTCTGGCATGATCCAGCGACAGGGAAAGATTTCGAAAATGATCTACTTGTCATAATCGACTCATATCAAATTATTGTTGAGGCCAAGTCCGGCAAGGTCTCTGCTCCGGCACGTAGAGGTGCCATTTCCAGCCTAGAGAAGGAAATAAAAGAACTGATCGTTGATCCTTCTCTGCAAGCGATGCGGTTCGCCGAATACCTTCAACGCAACCGCGGAAAGCATCAGTTCAAAACACTAGCCGGGAACGCAAACGAAGTCGACAATACAGATTGCCATGAAACCATTCGACTGAATGTGACTCTGGACATCTTGGCAAACGTTCAAGCACGTTGGACTGACCTTCGCCGTGCAGGACTTATTCCGGATGATGCCGACATAGGCGTAACCCTCTCACTAGCTGACTTGGATCTCGTGTTCGACCTCCTTGATACGACTTGCGAGAGAATTCACTACTTAGCCAGGCGCGCAGAATTTGAACGGAACGCGCATTACATCGCCGATGAAGCCGATCTCATAGCCTTTTACATAGATAGCGGGTTCAACATCGGTGAAGCTGAGTATGACGGAACGCCTTTGGTCATTTACGGGATATCGGAGATCTTGGCGCCGTACTATATGAGTGTATGGACCGGAGACAAGATTCAAAAACCAAGACGGCCATTTACCAAGTGGTGGACGCTGATTCTCGAACGCATGGAGAAGCAGCCCATAGAGCGCTGGACCGAGATAGGATACATGCTGCTGAGTCTGTCTTTTGAAGAACAAGCTTTCTTTGAGAAAGAGTTCAGGCGAATCCAACGTAATGTCGCCATGAAGAAACCACTGCGACGTAGTGGGAATGCCTACATCTTACTGAGTGGGCCAGAAGAACGCAGAAATGCTGTGATAGGTTTGGCTTACAAAAAGATAGCGAAGGAAAAGAGAGACAGCATGATGATTGAAGCCATTTTACCAGCGTTTCAGAAAGAACCAATAAAGAGGGCTTTGGCAATCGGAGTAAACGTTGAGAAGGTAATTAGCGACTCCTATCCTTATGGCTTTTTGGCGTGCGTCTACAGAGGGGCGCTTTCGGCATACCTGGAATAACCGGGCCAGCGTATCGCCGTAACCACAGGCCCTCAGATATCACCGAAAATCTATTGGTTCACGACAAAGCTGGAAATTGCTGGATCAGGGCCGCGCAACTTAATGGTTATCACATCATCGTCCTTGGTAGTAGATTTCTCGATTTGAATGTCGCTTATCAGCTTTCCTTCCTTCAACCTCATATCGAAAAAATTCGTATATCCGGGCGTTCTACACCCTAAGGGGATCGAATCATAGCGATCGCTAAACTCCTGGAAAGTCAGACGCCCTGACAGTAACTCCATTAGGGTTCTGGCGGATATCGTTATTTCGTTTGAACTCATTGAGAACTCTCCGTTCTTGTTGCCCTCTTGAGGATTTCCGCCCTTAAGATGGTTGACAGCGTTGAACGCGTCACTTTCAGCCTCAGGTAAACGATCAACGGCATCATAAACATGTTCTAGAACGGCAGCGCTGTCGTCAGACATATTCCCGTTGACGTAGATCATCGGTTTGATTTCGCTTGGAATGCGAGGGTATGAATTGAGTTTGATGACAAGAGTTGCGACAAAACCGATCGCCGGATTATTTCTCAGGAAGTAAGAAATTACCTCGCGAATCGGATGCGTTGAGAAATGCGCAGTGGCATGAAACGGGCTGTAGCCACCGTCACAAAGGATTATTCCAAGTGGACCATCAAACCCCGATCGACACACTTGGTCCGCCTTATCTGCCAAAGCCTCATACACTCGATTCTCGGTCAGATGGTTGATTTGCTTGTACGACAGATGAGTACTTGAACCATACCGCTGGCCAGGTGCGAATGAAATTGAAATGTTTATGCGATCTTGAGGTTTGTAAACTCTAAAAACATTGTGAGGAGCCGAACTGCTAATGTTATTTAGGAACTGCTCCCATCGTTCATTAAATATCTCTTTTTGGAATCGGGCAGAAGCTGGCATATGGAGTTCTGCCTTAACACCGCCTTTGTATAGAAGTCTCTCGTCTTCATCGGCCCTTTCCTTGTAGTAATGTCCTCGGCGGATTTCAGGATGATTCCCTTGCACATCAAGGTGAAAGTGGTTGGGATTAAATCCTCGTTCCTCAACCCTTCTCCTCAATTCATTGTCAAGCTCATCGAACGCATGTTTTTTGTCAAAGCCTTGATCGGATATGGTTGTGATGTCAGCTACGAACCGCTCCTTGGGAGCGCTTCGTGACTCGAAATACAAGTCTGACGTCCCGGCAGGACCGCTTTCATGCAGAACCTTTCCTACCTTGCTAAATGCATTTAGCACTGCGACTTCCCATTCGGGAGCAAGCGTCAGCGTTTCATGCATCCGATTGAGGTCATCAACGTGCTTTCTCAAGTGTTTTTTCGATAGCAGCGCGCCATTCTCGTCAAGAAGGCGCTGGAGGATTCGGCGAGAAAAGATAGCCATTGCTTTACTTGGGTAGCTCAGACCACGTAGACGGCTTAAGTTGAAGTTGGGCTCCCTAGTCATATTCTTGATCGAGCGCAACCTTATCCCGTTGTGACGGTAACACTGCCAGCACGAGTGTGAATCGAAACCGAGTCTTATTGAAGCAGGCGGCGGTTATTCTTCGCGCGCTCTTTGTTGGGATCTTCGATGGCTTCGACACTCTCTATTTGGCGTACATATTCCGCCGGCAAATTGTGTTCTCTCGCGCCGGCTAAGACGAAGGCTCTGTACCACTCGTAGGGTCGTAGTGAGTCATCCAGAAGAGCGGCGTCTGTCACAGCAAACATAAAGGCGTTCCCTATGGCCTTTCCGTCGCGTGACGACAGCGTAAGGGCCTCCTCGACATAACCAACCTCCGCCTCCGCAAGCTTCACCTTCTCGTTTCGATCAATATCGAAGACGACGCCATATACGACATCCTGCTCGTTCCCGGTGAAGTAGGCATTGCATTTTCCCGATCGACTGCCTGCCTTGCCCTCACTGAGCTTGTGAAATCGCAGGACATGCTTACTCAGCGGCGTTACTCCTGAGAAACGGGCTGAAGGCGCCCGTTCCCTCAATCGTTTCGTCAGCATATTCGAACCATAAGCGAAGTACTTGACGGCCCGTGCGGGAAGCATGTTCCCGAACTGCGTATTCCCTCGAGCTGCCAGCCTATTTACAAGTTCCTCCGCACTTTTGGAGAGCGCGAGATCATCGCCCTGCAGCGCGGCGGATAAGATCGAACGAATGCGTCCGTCCCAATAGCTGATCTTCCAATCATCCGTCGTGCTGTCGATAATCAAACGGAGGCACTCAACCGCATATGTTAGGTTAACCGATGCGACTTCCGACAGAGTTTCAACGACCTGACTATCCGGGTTTATTCCGTTGGAAATTCGCAGGGTGTCGCGTAACGCGGCGAGACACCATTCGTCGCCCAGTTTTCTTGAAACATATATCCAACCAAATTGTTGAACCTCATTGCGGTTCGGCTCGATATTGCTTTTCGCCTTCTCAAGGCGCCACGTCCATAGGGCCTTAATTCGCTCCAGCACATCACCTGAAATCTCATCCTTCGTCTGGCTGAGGCTGGAACCAATTGACCAAATGGCATGAGCGCGCAAAGAGCCCGTCGCCTTTGCGAAAAAGTTCGCAATAAGCCCATCTTCGTTCAGTTCAATGCCGCCTTGCGCATATAAGAGCATCAGATGATCGGCTAATCGTTCGTCCGGATCTGGCCGTGAGCTACTCTGAGTGGATGGCGCCCTTCCGATTTGCTCGATCGCTCTTGAGTATTCGTCATGAAGTATTGACAACACCATCGGATGCGCCTGGGTAAAACCCACATAGCTCTCCCAGGCAACTTGATAAAACTTTTCTAAGCCGTGCTCTTTCGGGAAAATCAGATTCAAATTTTGAGCTACCCAAACTGAATCCAACCAAATCAGCCACGGTATCCACCTACCGTAAATCGACCGAGTCGCCAGCGACTGATCTTTCGTCACGTCCAAGTGTGTTTCAAGCACTGCTCGAACTTCAGGCATGTCTTCAAAGGACACGCTTGGCTGATCTTGTTGATTAGTTTCCTCCAAGCGGCGTTTTGCCCATAACGCATAACGGATAACAGTCTGTATGGCGTCGCCTCGAACGCTATTGTCTCCCCAGTAAACCCAACTCGTCTCCGCACTACGCGACGCTTCTTGTTCCGGCGTTGGATCAGGGTCGTTACTAGATCCTTCAACCAACTGCCACACGTCGGGTCGCAGTTCAAACGGAATCTCATACTGTTTTTTCTCAAGCCCGATTGAAATCAACCGAAGTATTTCCCTCCGAGTCGGTCCCCACCCTTGATCTTCCAGAATGTCTGATTGATCACCTGGCGCCGTTGGCCGCTCTAATATCCACTTACATAAAGCGATCACCGCATGCCAGGAAAACACCGCTCCGTTATTCGCGGATGCCGTAAGTCCTGCCAACAGCGATCTGACGTACGTCGGTTTTAGCCCTACGAATTGATCAGCTTTGGTGGCGAACCGTTCCGCGTTATCCGACACCGCAGCGCTCAATTCTCTTCCTAATCCTTCGGGCGATGGCTGCCGCAAATCCGACGCATCCTCAGGCCGCTCCCATTCCTTCAAAAAACTGACAATGTCTTCAATCGACATTTCCGCAAGTTCTTCCCTAGTCTTGGGCGTATCCAATCCCCATGTCGTTTCAACACGGGGCGCGGGGTCGGAAACACCTCCCGGAGGAGCGACGACGGCGAGCCACTCGTCGTAACGCTGTCGCCATGGCTCAGGAAGTACATCCTTTAACGGATTCAGCCTTCGGAGTTTTCGCTGAATATTGTGGCGCCGGACATCATCGTCAGACATAACCTGCCCGAACCATTCCTCAGAGTTCTTCTTTATCAACTCAGCATTAGGCTCTTCGTCCATCCACCCGAGGATTTCGTTCTGTTGCTTTGAGTCAAGGAATTGGAAGTTGCCTTTAGCCAGCTCAATATAATCTTCCAAAAGGCCTCGCTGCTCGTAGTTCGACCTATTCATCAGACGCTCAACTGCCAGTTCACGCGTCGTGTGAAGTTTCAACACATAGAACGCAAGTCGTTTAAAAATCAACCACTCGTGGGATTCAAGAATTCGAACAATCTCTGGAACTAAGTTTGAATCGTGTTCGATCATCTGTTTCGCGATGTTTCGAACGGCCGATACGAGAACGTTTTCAATTCCATCCCGCGACGAGCTCTCTAAATGTTCTCTCCAACTATCCGAATAATCGTCAGGAGGCTCACGGTCAACGGGACGACGCGATAAGCTCACCGCGATTTCTAATGCCTCACAAAACAATCTCAATGTCGCAAGTGGCGCATTCGTTACCAATGAGTGAAGTACGTTGGTTAAAATAACTTTGTACTCCCAATCATTGATCTTGGTCCTCGGTCTGGGATGCCAGAATCTGTGCTTATCCTCTGGCTCGGCTTCTTTGGGATCGGGCCCAATCTTGATCACCGCCGACAATAAATCTAACGCTCTCTCAGACTGACTCGCGGAAGCCAAGTGACTTATCAGCTTACTTATTCTGTCAGGGTATAAGCCGAACAAGTGATGCTGCTTTTCGATCCATGCACGTTCCTTCTCAGCCACTTGCGAAGCCATAACGTCCGGCATAGACAGTGCCGCCTCGATGCGATCTTCATGGATACTGATGTTCTCCGTCTCGACCCCCATGAAGATCGAAAGAACCGCCTGCTTTACTCCTTCATCGTTGCTTGTGGCCATCCGACTCAAAAACCGCGAGTGCGGCCAATGCGTGTGCGTCAGGTTACCGTGTTCATCAGGCGCAGGCGGATATGGATACCTGAAGAAACCCTCAGTCTCCAAAGGTCCGATCCATGCCGGATTCTGAATCCGATAAAAGAAGTCCCACATTGCTACCTGCGTATTAGGAATATGCAATTTGATCCACTGAGCATCGTCTGCCGTCGGCGATTCTTTGCGAACAAGTCCATCGAGCGCCCTATGACTTTCCAGATAATGTGCTTCAAATCTATCCAGAACGCTGTCAAACACTCCTTGTACGTCGTCCCAGAACTTAATAAATAGTTCGTCAGCGGGTCTGGCCGGCGCGAGGTTGTCTCTATGCGCGCGCGCATGTAATCCGGCCTCGTTGGATTGGCCGGCAAACGATAACCAAAGCTCAGCGACAGGATCTGTCTCTGAAATTTTAAGGGCCAGCAGAATCGCCTTGATTCCAGCCTTATGACTACTCTTGTCCTCGTTCTTTTTGGCTGCACTGTCACTGTCAGTTCTTAACGGTTCCAAGACAGCCCGTACAGAACTCTCAATTTCCCGAATCAGATGTGATACCAAATGCGTTGTTGATTTGAACTGCGGCTGAGTAGCCATTAATCTGCAAGCGTCGTAGAAGAATTCTGCTGGGCCAGATCCCACAATTGCCAACCGCTTGTGGATTCGCTCTTGCCTAGGATCTGTAAATCTAAACAGCTCTCGATTTTCGACAGGTTCGTTTGGCATCTAGCACCGCGCTTAAATAGTTAGGGTAAGAAACCATATTTTGTGGTTGGTTGTTGAATTATCGCAGCCAACCATTATGGCAGGTCTACCAGCTTTTGTGCTTCATTCACATTTTCCATGAATGAACCGCCGCCTTCTATGTTCAGCATCTTCACCAAGTCAGCTAGATCAGCGTATTGGACCATCGCTTGAGACGTCCGGTTCATTTCCGTCATCCGTGGTGACCTATGATATTCCACGGCCCATCCTTCAGATAGACCTCCATGGCTCGAATTCGCCTCTCTGGAAATCGGCACGATGCGCAGATAGGCGAAATCCTTAAGACGTGCTACTCGCCGATTCATCACGTGGTCCAGAACGAAACTCGACAAGTCAACGTCTGGAAACGCTCGGACGTATGCGCGACGGTAGTTTCTATAATCGACATGGACCCACACCTGGCGTGGGTAATGCAAGACGGCCGCACCTGGATGTTGCCAGATCGCCAAACGCTCGTCGGGCTTCTCAGGTTCGTGCGACTCTACGAGCAAGGCTTTATTGAGCGAGCCCAGCGACAGGTTTTCCACAATTCTACCGACGTATATCTCAATCGCATTTGTGTCACGCGCCGCGACTGGCACGTACAAGCACGGCTGCAATCCCGAGCTCTGCGGGATCCGAATTGCCTCTTGATCTATCGGGCGACGCATCATGGGCATCGTTAGGAAACGCCTTCCTTCTCAGTTAGGTTTGTGACTCAAACAGGATTCTTACGACCCTTCAATCAACATAAATGAAACCAAATCTACTTATGGTTGCGAGCGCTTACGCGCACTTGGGTTCAATGAGGCGCGAATGCTAACTAACTTCCCAGGTCTCTCTGGCAGATTCTGCCGCCAGGGCCGGCGCACAACCCGCCGCTTCGCTTGGTCTGTGCCACACGGGGCGCGAACCAACCGAATAGGTTGGACTCGTGGCTGTATCAGCTTTGCATTCTTGCTAGGATCCCCAAACCCCGCAAGGGTGCAATAGAGGCGCAAATAGTTGAACTCCTGCTCTAAATATACGTCACAGCGAAAATTGTTAACTCGAGGTTCTTGGCCTGACGCACGAACTGGCACATCGTCAAAACGATTTTGGTTTCCCGTTACGTCGATTGTGCTTAATCGAGGAAGGTAATTTGATTTCGAGTAGGTATCGTCACGAAGATCGCGCAAGCGGACGGCCGACTGTGGATAGCGGAGACCACTAACCAGGGATGAAGAATTCTTTAAACGCGCCCGCTGGCGGTGCGCGAAAATCTGTATTGACTTCCAACTCAGCTGCGTCCCCCTCGAACCTTTGAAGATGAAACAACTGCTGCAAAAGCGTAGCGACTCGGAGGCTGGCCCACGTGCCGGCTGAACGCGGTGCTGAAGGTGCTCGCCGAGCCATAGCCGACGCGTTCGGCGACCTCGTCAAGCCGGAAGTCGTGGCGGCAGAGCAGCTTCTTTGCGACGGCCATACGCCAGGTAAGCAAGTATTCCATCGGTGTCAGGCCAAGGGTGCGCGTGAAGCGCTCGAAGAACGCCGAGCGCGAAAGCCCGGCCGTTCTCGCGAGCTGGGCCACAGTCCACGAACGCGCGAGCTGGCCGTGCATCTGCCGTATCGCCGGCGCGAGTTGCGCATCGATCAACCCGCGCAGCAGCCCAGGAGGTGCGTCTTCACCCGACGTCGACCGCAGCGCTTCGACGAGCAACACCTCCACGAGGCGGGTGAGTACGAGTTCGCGGCCTGACCTTTGTTCGTTTGATTCGTCGGCGACGAGCCGCACCAGTACCGAGAGCCGCTTGGCGCCGCGCATGTGCACGAGCCCCGGCAACAGCGATACCAGCAACGCCGCATCGGGCGAGTCGAAGACGAACCAGCCGCCCAGCAGCCGTACGTCGGGGGAACCAACGCGCGTGCCGTGGCGGACTTCACCCAGCTGCGTGGACGTCACCTTCGGGTCGAACTGCACGGGCCTCACCGCCTTGAAGCCAGACATAGTGAAGCCCGGGGTCGCCGGCAGGAGTACGAAGTCGCCAGCCTCGAGGGTGAGGGCAAGCTGGCCGTCCACGGCGAGACGACAGCTCCCCTCGATCACGGCGCAGAAGCTTGGGTGGCCAAAGGCCGAGTAGCGGACGCCCCAGCGACCAGCGCCGCTGATGCGTCTGGAGAACACGGCGCGCGGCTGGAGCAGACTGATTACTTCCGAAAGTGGGTCAATAATCACAGGTATCTCTGGCATTGTTGGACGCTCTCAAATGAAATTTGGACTCCACATTGTAGTGGGCACCGCGCGTCTACGCTATGGTCTCCACCATGGAAACCAACATTAAAACCAACATGGAGACCAATATGAAAACCGTACTAATTACTGGTTGCTCTTCGGGCTATGGCCTCGAGATCGCGCGCCACTTCCACGCGCAGGGCTGGAACGTGGTTGCTACCATGCGAACGCCCCGCGCAGACATTTTGCCCACGTCGGACCGGCTTTGCGTGCTGGCGCTCGACGTCACGAAACCCGAGAGCATCGCGGCCGCGCTTGAGGCCTGTGGGCCCATCGACGTGCTCGTCAACAACGCAGGCATCGGGGTCATCGGCGCCTTCGAGGCGACGCCGATGTCGACCGTGCGCGAGGTGTTCGAGACCAACACCTTCGGCGTGATGGCGATGACGCAGGCGGTGTTGCCACAGTTCCGGGCGCGGAGGTCCGGCGTGGTGGTGAACGTCACCTCGAGTGTAACGCTGGCGCGGATGCCGTTGGCGGCCGCGTACACCGCGAGCAAGATGGCCATCGAAGGGTTCACCGGGTCGCTAGCGTTCGAGCTCGAGGCCTTTAACGTGAGCGTGAAGTTGGTTGAGCCGGGCTATGGCCCGACGACGCGCTTTACGAACAACGGGGCGGCGCGCATGCAAGGGCTGCTTCCTGACGCGTACGCACCCTTCGCGCAGCCCATCTTCGCTGCATTTGCGAAGCCGGCTGCGGTGACGACTGAGTCAGACGTTGCCGAGGTGGTGTGGCGCGCTGCGAACGATGCGACTGGGCAACTTCGATTTCCAGCGGGTCCCGACGCGTTGGCGCTCGCCCAGTCGAGATAATGACGTTCGGGTTTGGCGCTCCGCAGCGTGTAATATCATCTCCCTGGAGAGTGTGGGTACCAGGTATTCCAACACCAAATGGGACTTTGTCTTCCTTTCCCATTCACCTAGCTATATCCCGTCCTGTGCTACGCCGCGCCGAGCGGGCGAGGAAAAGCGCAACCACCGTTAGTCTGTCCACGGCAGTCGTTTGCCAATTACTGAACCGTCGGAGGAGCTAAAACCGTGGGGAGATATGAATCAGCAAGTCGTTCCAGCGAATGCGAGTAGGGCCGAGCTTAATTCGGCGCGGTCGTCAGCTCAAATACGTCACGAGCGGTTATAACAGCCTTGAAGGCGTAATCGCGTGCTGCGGGGTCTGATAGCAGTGAGCATTGCGCTCGTCAGTTTCGGTTTGACAGTTTCTTGAAGTGGTCTCAGGTGCGGCGTTGCTTTGGCGACTGCACGTGGATCGATGAAGTGCGACGTGAACGAGGAGAAGCTATCAGTTTAAGAATAGTCGGCGTTTGTTTTGTAGCCATGATAGTCCAGACTTTTGCTTACAACAGTATTCCGACCTTGGTTGCCGGTGTTAACGTTGTGAGGCCGATAATGTCGTTTGGAGCGGACGCTTGCCTTATAGCGACACCGCCCCGACGTAGTAACATTAGTGAAATGCTGTGGATGACTAACTGACGCCGAACTAACTAAACGTGGTCACGTATTTTGCGACGACCTCACCTATGTAAGAATAAGTTAGTCACCTAACGTGACTTCTCGCTTCTTCTGAATGTCTGGCGATATTTGATTTGCGTCTTGAGGTGGCATAAGTGAGCTGGCTGTCAACAATGGCGAAAAACTAACCTTTTCACTAACACTTATTCGATCGATTGAGCAAATGCGAAAAGCCGCCCTACTTTCGACCGCCAACGGACGAAGGCTGTCAGTGTGGACTGTACTCAGATTGTTGCTGATCGCGTTGTTTTGTACGTCGGCCTCTGCGCTTGATCGCGAGCGGGCGATCAGTCAATTTCACCACACCTCCTGGAGAGCCAGCGACGGGGCTCCGAGTCAAATCAGCGCCCTGGCCCAAACGACCGACGGTTAT
>Ga0190272_10000536_pt1 | contig 19630 bp, 12 predicted proteins | sample Popmic504T_FD_133746 | JGI IMG/M metagenome (GOLD analysis project Ga0190272, IMG submission 133746) | Populus adjacent soil microbial communities from riparian zone of Shoshone River, Wyoming, USA - 504 T | ecosystem: Environmental > Terrestrial > Soil > Riparian zone | place: USA: Wyoming... | reverse complement strand
GACCGGACACGGCCCGGTCCCCACGAGATACGTCGAATGCACACCGCCGGTGGCGGCCCGAACGGGCGCTCACGAAGCGGTGCCCGGCGGGGACCGTTAGCGTTGACGGGTGGCTCGTGACACCGTGCAACGGACCGACGTACTGCGCCCACCGGGCGACCGGCTGGATCGGCTGGTGGCCGGGGTCGAGCACGACCCGCACGGCATTCTCGGCGCGCACCCGGTGGACCCGGAAGGGTCACGCACCGTGGTCCGGACGCTGCGTCCGCACGCCACCGAGGTAAGCGTCCTGGCGACGCCACCGAGCGGTGCCGACGGACAAGGGGACGTCGAAAAATACCCGATGCGACGCATCCACGACGCCGGGGTGTTCGCCGCCGAGGTGCCCGGCCGGCTCGGCGACTACCGGCTGGAGGTCCGCTACGGCACCGGCGACGCCGCGGACGTGCACGTGGTCGATGACCCGTACCGGTGGCTGCCGACGCTCGGCGACGTCGACCTGCACCTGATCGCCGAGGGGCGCCACGAGCGGCTGTGGGACGTCCTCGGCTCCCGGCCGCGCAGCTACGACACGCCCGCCGGGCCGGTCGTCGGCACCTCGTTCGCGGTGTGGGCGCCCAACGCCGGTGGGATCCGCGTGTGCGGCGACTTCGACGGGTGGACCGGTGAGGCCAGCCCGATGCGCTCGCTCGGCTCGTCCGGGGTGTGGGAGGTGTTCCTGCCCGGCGTCGGCGCGGGCACCCGGTACAAGTTCCGCATCCTCGGCCGCGACGGGGTGTGGCGGGAGAAGGCCGACCCCATGGCGTTCGCCACCGAGGAGCCGCCCGCGACGGCGTCGGTGGTCACCGTGTCGGCCCACGAGTGGGGCGACGACGCCTGGATCGAGCAGCGCGACGAGCGCAACTGGGTGAGCGAACCCATGTCGGTGTACGAGGTGCACCTCGGCTCCTGGCAGGCCGGCGACAACGGCGAGCGCCTCGGCTACCGCGAGCTCGCGCACCGGCTCGTCGAGCACGTGAGCGCCACCGGGTTCACCCACGTCGAACTGTTGCCGGTGGCCGAGCACCCGTTCGGCGGGTCGTGGGGCTACCAGGTCACCTCGTACTACGCCCCCACCGCGCGGTTCGGCGCCCCCGACGACTTCCGGTACTTCGTCGACACCCTGCACGCGGCCGGCATCGGCGTCATCGTCGACTGGGTGCCCGCGCACTTCCCGCGCGACGCGTGGGCGCTGGCCCAGTTCGACGGATCGCCGCTGTACGAGCACGCCGATCCGCGCCGCGGCACCCAGCCGGACTGGGGCACCCTGGTGTTCGACTTCGGCCGGCCGGAGGTGCGCAACTTCCTGGTGGCCAACGCCCTGTACTGGCTGGAGGAGTTCCACGTCGACGGCCTGCGGGTGGACGCCGTCGCGTCGATGCTCTACCTCGACTACTCGCGGGCCGAGGGCCAGTGGGCGCCCAACGCGTACGGCGGGCGGGAGAACCTCGACGCCGTCGGCTTCCTGCAGGAGCTCAACGCCACCGTGTACAAGCACCACCCCGGGGTCGTGACGATCGCCGAGGAGTCGACCTCGTGGCCGGGGGTCACCCGCGCGACACACCTCGGCGGCCTCGGGTTCGGCTTCAAGTGGAACATGGGGTGGATGCACGACACCCTCGGGTTCGTCGGCCGCGACCCGGTGCACCGCACATACCACCACAACGCCATGACGTTCTCGCTGATGTACGCGTGGAGCGAGAACTTCGTGCTGCCGCTGTCGCACGACGAGGTGGTGCACGGCAAGGGCTCGCTGTGGACCAGGATGCCCGGCGACGACTGGAACCGCGCGGCCGGCGTGCGGTCGCTGCTGGCGTACACCTGGGCCCATCCCGGCAAGCAGCTCGTGTTCATGGGCGGGGAGTTCGGCCAGGTCCGCGAGTGGGCCGAGGCCGGCACCCTCGACTGGGGGCTGCTCGGCGACCCGCTGCACGGCGTCAATCTCCATCGGGGCCTGCTGACCATGGTCGGCGACCTCAACCGCACCTACCGGTCCACCCGCGCCCTCTACAGCCAGGATGCCGTGCCGCACGGGTTCCGCTGGATCGACGCGAACGACGCGGCGAACAACGTGCTGTCGTTCCTGCGGTTCGGCGACGACGGCTCGGTGCTCGCCTGCGTGGCGAACTTCGCCGGCGTCCCGCACGAGGGGTACCGGGTCGGGCTGCCGGCGGCCGGCCGGTGGCGCGAGGTGCTCAACACCGACGCGGCGCACTACGGCGGCTCCGGGGTCGGCAACTTCGGCGCGGTGACGGCGGAGGACCATGAGTGGCACGGGCTGCCGGCGTCCGCGGTGCTGCGCCTGCCCCCGGCCGGCGTCCTGTGGCTGGCCAGGGAGGGCCCGGAGTAGCGCGCGAATGTCACATCCGAGGCCACCTCGTGTCCCAATGTCACCGTGGCCACGCATCCGGGCGAGGACAATGGGCGGCGTGAGTTCACGCCGTCGCTCGTCGTCACTGCTCGGAGTCGTGCTGACCGCGGCGGCGGTCGGGCTGTCCGGCTGCGCCATCACGATCTCGGGAACGCCCGTCGCCGGCGACGGGGTGACCGTCGGCGAGGCCGACACGAGCATCCTGGAGGGCACCGACGGCGGACCGGTCGACCAGCTGGCCGCCGCCGCCGTCACCGACGTCCAGGACTACTGGCGGCAGACGTTCGAGCCGACCTTCGGCGAGGAGTGGCGCGACGTCACGGCGTTCCACTCGGTGGACACGACGGACCCGTCGGCCAAGCCGCCGCCCTGCACCGAGAAGGCGTCCGACGTCGAGGGCAACGCCTTCTACTGCCCGGCCGAGGACACCATCGCCTTCGACCGCAGCGCCCTGCTGCCGGTGCTGGCCGAGCAGTTCGGCGACGCCGGGGTGGTAGTCGTGCTGGCCCACGAGATCGGGCACGCGGTGCACAACCGGCTCGGCATCGACAGCGCGGCCCAGCGGAGCAGCCCGGAGCTCTACCCGACGATCGTGGTCGAGTCGATGGCCGACTGCTACGCCGGCTCCTTCCTGCGGTGGGTGTCCGACGGAAAGGCTGCACACCTGCGGGTGGACACCGAGGAGCTCGACGCCGCGCTCGGCTCACTCGTGAGCTTCCGCGACCCGGTGGGCACCTCGGCGGGCGACCGCGGCGCGCACGGCAACGCGTTCGACCGGGTGTCGTCGTTCCAGGACGGCTTCCAGCAGGGGCCGAAGTTCTGCTCGGAGATCACCGGCCGGACCCGGCCGTTCACCCTGCAGGCCTTCACCCGGCTCGACGACGAGCTGCAGAACGGCAACCTGCCGCTGGCCGAGCTGGTGACCGCCATCACCGGCGACCTCGACGCGTACTTCGGCAAGCTCGTGCAGGCCGCGGGCGGCACCTGGACGGCGCCGACCCTCGAGCCGGAGCCGGACTGCTCCGGCGACCAGGGGCCGGTGGCCTTCTGCCCGACGGACAAGACGGTGGGGATCGACCCGGCCGACACCGAGCTGGCCAGGCTGCACAAGATCGGCGACTACGCCACCGGCACCCTGCTGGCGAGCCGGTACGGCCTGGCCGCGCTGACGGCGCTCGGCAAGGACACCGACGGCGAGACCGCGGCGAAGGCGGCGCTGTGCCTGGCCGGCACCTACACCGGCGACCTGCTCAGCCGCGACACCGGGTTCGGCCTGTCCCCCGGCGACCTCGACGAGGCCGTGCTGGTGCTGCTGCGCTTCGACTACTCGGTGCGCGACGCCGACGGGGACCCGGCCCCCGGCAGCGGGTTCGACCGGGTGGCCCTGTTCCGCACCGGCACCCTCGAGGGCGTCGAGTCCTGCGACCTCGGCTGACGGGTCGACCTACGCCCTGGTGAAGCGGAACCGGACGACGAGGTCCGTCCAGGCGCACAGACCGGACGGCTCCATGGTGTGCCGACCCGGCACCGCATCCAGCCAGCGCCGGAACATCTCGTACTCGGCAGCCCAGGGATCGTCCGGCGCGGGCCGCGGCAGGAGGTCACCCAGAGTACGACCCGGCTCGGCCGCCGCCAGCACCGGTAACACGACCGCGGCGAACCGTGGCAGTCCGTTGGCGATGGCAAGCAGCACGACAAGCTGCCCGCCGGCCGGCATCGTCCAGCCGCGGCCGATACCCATCGACTTGAGCAGCAGGTAGACGTTGACGAACCGCTTGACCGCCCGAGGGGTGCGGCCCAGCAGGTCGGCGACGTCCTCCACCTGGGAAAGCTCATCCGTGGTGATGCAGAGGTCAACGGCGTCCGCAGAGGCCCGCCGTCCCTCGGTGTCGTGGAACGAGTCGACCAACGCCCGGAACGCCAGCAGATCGGTCTGCACGACGACGTCGACCACCTCCCCGGCCGCCCGTGCCTGGGCGCGGGCAGGACTGGCGAGGCTCGGGGTGAGCAGGCCGCGGAGCATCTGCCGGCGGATCTCCGGCCCGAGCGGTCGTACCCAGAACGGCACCTGGAACACCTTCTCCAGGTAGTCCTCCGGCGAGGCGCCGGACCCGCCGAACTGGTCGTAGTGCCCGTCGAGCGAGCTGGCGAGCCATCGGGAGTCGACCGCGACGACGACGACGAACAGCGGAAACGCCAGCAGCAGGTGCACCACCTCCAGCACCTTGACCACCAGCGGCGCCGGACACCGGTCGAGGTCGTCGATGTAGAGCACGATGCGGTCGATGGCGTACTGGCCGGGCACGGGCACCGCATCCGGGTCGTGCTGGTGGGCGGCAACGAGCCGGGACAGCCGTTCCAGATCGCGGCGCACCAGCGCCGGCACACCCAGGTGGCGCCGGTAGTCGTCGCTGTCCAGCCGGTCGGTGATGAACTCGGTGAGCACTTGGCCAGGCGTGCTGGCCGCCAGTCGGAGGGTGGCCTCCGTGACCTTCACGGCGAGCTCCTGCTCCCGGTCCACCGCAGCGTGGAGCTCGGCCTGTACCCGGTCGACGGTCCGTTGGGCGTCGACCACCTGGCGGTCCAGCTTCTCGCGGTCGGCCTGCTCGGCGGCCACCAGCTCCGTCTGGGCGGCGGCCACCCGGCCGGTGACGCCGCGGACGAACCGGCCGGCCAGCGCCAGATAGCCGATCGCGGTGGACAGCACCCAGGCCACCACTCCGGCCGCCGCGGTCACCGCGGACAGGTCGAGCAGCTGCAGGCCGAACGCGACGAGCGGGGTGAGCAGCAGCACCGCTATGACCGCGGTCGCGTACCGCCAGCCGCCGGTGCGCAGCGGCAGCAGCACGGCGGCGGCGCCGCGCAGCTCGGTCCGTGTTCGGTCCAGCTCGTCGGCCAGCTGGGCGGCATCGTCCAGCACCACATCCAGGCCGGCGCCGGCCGCGGCGTCGCGGACAACCTGCCACAGTTGCTCGCCGGGCCGCCAGCCGGCGAGCGGCCGCTCCCTGCGGGCCCGCTCCAGCGCGGCGACGGCGGCGACCCGCTCCCGCTCGCGCTCCGCCACCGTCTCCTCGGCCACCCGGTGCTGCTCGGCGAAGCCGGCTTTGGCGACGTGCGCGGCCTGATGGTCCGCCGTGGCGCCCTGCACCCGCTCGACCCAATACCGCTGGCGCTGCGCGAGCAGGTCGTCGCTGTCGTCACCGGACACCCGGAGGTTGCGGAACAGATGCTCGATGAGGCTCGCCCACAGATCACCGCCGACGTACTGCCACGCGTTGAACTCGACCTGGACGATCGAGGCGTGGAAGGGCGCCGCCCGGTCGGGGGTGGCGGCCGCACCTGCCGAGATCGCGTCGACGCGGCGTTGCAGACCGCGTAGGAAGTAACTCTTGCCTGAGCCCCAGTCGCCGAACAGCCCGACGGCCAGCGGCGGCACGAGCCGCTTCGACGCGACGAGCCGCGCGAACGCATCCACCTCGGCGCCGACGCCGACCAGGTCCGGTGGCTCCTCGGTGACGGCCGGGCCGCGAACGTGCGGCTGGTCTGCGAGATAGTCGGGCAGTTCCACCAGCGGTGGTCGGTAGGGGAACCGCTCCCTGAGGAAGTCCCGGTACGGCTGCCGCCCGACCAAGTAGTTCCGGTAGGACGCTGTCACGGCATCGAATTCGACCTGCCGGACGCTCAGTGCGTCGGAGATCTGGGTGCTGGCCGGGCTGCGGGTCTCCAGGAGCGCGCCGAACAGCGCCTTCAGCGACACCTGAGCGTCGGGACCGTCCGCTACGTTGCGAATCACCGCGTTCTGGAGAATGCCCTCCGCGACGCTGTCCAGCGGCAGCGCCCCGAGGTCCGGAAGCCGCTCGAGTGCGCCGAGCAGCGCCGGGGCGGTCACGCTCTCGGCGCCCGGCCGGCGCAGCACCTCGCCCAGCGGCACGCCGAAGTACTCGAACAACCGCCGCGCCGGGCTGTCGGGCAGATCGGCCAGCAGGACCCCTATGAGCACGTCCAGCGAGTCGACCGCGGCGTCGGCCGGCTCCGCCTCACGGCCGGACCGCACCACCGCGCTCGCCCATGCCCAGCGCAGCGCGGCCTTGGCCGGCGCGGTGAGCCGTTCCCACCGCGGGTCAGCCACCGATGAGGTCACGGGGCTCCTCCTCCGGCACCCGCCGTAGGCCGGGCAGGTACGGCACGAGCTCGTCCAGGTCGGTCGCGTCGAACCGGCAGAGGCCGGCGGCCCACCACACGCACTCTGGCCGGCCGCTCACCGTGTAGCGCCCGTCGGGCAGCAGCACCACCCAACCGCTGGCCGACGCCACCAGCGTGGCCAGCTCGGCACCGGTCCGCGGATCCCATAGCCGCACCGCGCCGTCGTCGCCGCCGGAGGCCAGCCACCGCCCGTGCGGGTCGACAGCGAGCGTGTTCGCCGGACCGAGGTGCGCTCGGACCTCGAAGCGCGGCCGCTCGCCGTCGACGCCGAACACCCGGACCCAGCCGCCGTCATCAGCGGAGGCCACCCAACTGCCGGCCGGGTCGACGACCAGCGCCGTCACCGTGTCCTGGCTGTGCCCTGTGGTGGACAACAGCCGGCCTGACACGGTGTCCCACCGCAGCACGTCGCCGGGCGAGCCGGCGGCCGCCAGCCAGCTCCCGTCGGGGGCGAACGCCAGCGAGCGCACGGCGGCCAGGCCGCGCAGCACCCTGGCCGGTTGGCCACGCCGCGGTCCCTGCTCGCCGGTGAGGCTCCACCGCCGCACCGCACCGTCGCCGCTCCCGGTGGCCAGCCAGCGCCCCTGCGGGTCGAACGCGACGGCGCGCGCCCCGCTGTGGCCGGGGTAGGGGTAGCTGCGCACCACCTCGCCGGACCGGACGTCCAGCAGCTCGACCTGTGATCGCGTGTCGTCACCGACCGCGAGGCGCTCGCCACCGGGGTCGTAGGCCAACGCGACGATGGCCGACGCACCGCGCACCGAGTGCTCCGCGAGCCGCCGGCCGGTGAGGGGGTCCCACAGCAGCACCGATCCGACCGGCCCGTCGATCGCGAGCTCGCCACCGACCGGGCTGACAGCGGTGGCCCGGCGGAGGGTCCTGCCGTGGATCTGCCCGATGCCCGACCCCGGCCGACCGGCCCGCAGGTCCCAGGTCCGCGCGGCCGCACCATCGCCGACGGCCACCAGCCAGGAGCCGTCCGGCCCGGCCGACACCGACCGGATGCCCCTTGCCTGCTGGATCAACGACCCGACCGGTCGGCCGGTGTCCGGCTCCCACGCCTGACCGCCGCCGTACCGGTCGAGGGCCACCAGCACGTCGCCCGATCGGCTGGACCGCAACGCCTGGATCCAGGCGAACGTCCAGCGCCGCCCGGTCGGCTCGAGCCCTCGCAGCAGAGTGTCGGTGATCCGGCTGTACAGCTGGATAGTGGTCGCGTCGCTGTCGACGGCGGCCGCCCAGCCTCCGGCCGGATCGACGGTGACGACGGTCGGCGGGCCGGGCAGCTTCGCCAGATGGATCCCGGCGTTCACCGCCCAGGTGACGGTACCGGCGACCCCGCCGGCCCACACCCAACGCCCGTCGTGACCGACGGCAAGGCCGCCGCCGGTGAGCGCGCACGGGCTGCGTACGTGGTGTTCCCTGGCGGACGCCGTCTCCCACATCCGCAGCTGCTGCGCCTCGGCGCCGGCCACCCAGCAGCCGGTCGGGTCGAACGCCAGGGCGGTCACCGCTCCCCCGCACCGCGCGCTCCAGACCACCTCACCGGTGTCCACCGACCACAGCCGTACGGTCCGGTCCGTCCCGGCCGACGCCAGCCACCGGCCATCCGGGCTGACCGCCAGTGCCGTCACGGCCGGCAGCCCGGACAACCAGCCGAACCGTTCGCCGGTAGTCGGGTTCAGCAGCTCGATCCGGCCGCCGGCGGCTGCCGCCAGCCACCGCCCCTGCGGATCGGCGGCGAGCGCCGTCACCGGGTCCGTGAGGTCGCCGGTCACCCAGATCACCCGGCCGGCTGCCAGGTCGCTGACCCGGATCGTCCCGTCCAGGTGACTGGTGGCCAGGAGGTCGGGGTCGTGCAGCAGGGTGGCCGCCGTCATCAGTGACTGACCGACCACGTGGGACATCAGCGGGGTGTCGGGCAGCGCGGCGCCGAACGTCGTAGTCCGCGCCAGCGCGGCCGGGTCGGCCGTAGCACCGGTGAGCACCGCACGGTCCAGCCGAGTGCCGGACAGGAGCGCGCCGGTCAGGTCGGCACCGGCCAACCGGGCGCGCCGCAGGTCAGCCTCCGGCAGTCGGGCCCGCACCAGTACGGCGCCATCCAACCGGGCGCGTCGCAGGTCGGCCGCAGGCAGGTCGGCGTCGGTCAGATCGGCCCGGTCCAGCCGGGCTCCGACCAGCTGTGCGCCGGACAGGAGCGCGCCCCGCATCGCGGTGGGCAGCACCGCGCCGGTCAGGTCCGCGCCGGTCAGATCGGCGCCGGTCAGATCCTGCCCGGTGAGATCGCGGCCGCGCAGGTCCTCGTTGACGTAGTTGACCGTCGCCGCCTGCGCGCCGCGGCGTTGCAGGACCAGCGTCGCGTTGGATTTGGCCGCCGGGCCGGGGGCATTCGCCCGACCCACCACGGCGCGCGCCCAGTCCAGCACGAGCTCTGCACCGGCGAGGTCGCACAGGAAGTCTGCCATCGGCGCGGTCATCGCGTGGTTGCCCAGCACGGCGCCGAGGCCACCGTGGCCATCGGCGGCCAGCGCGTGCGAGGCCGCGGCTGCGACGAACCACTCCATGACCGACTGGTGGATGAAGCCGAACTCGTCGTCGGCAGTGCGCACCAGCGCGGTGCTGGAGCCGACCGCGTGCACCGCCTCCCCGCGGCGCATCTCCAGCCGGGCCAGGTCCGAGATCTTGTCGGCCACCTCGCCGAGCTCGTCCAACGGGATGCTGCGCTGCCCGGTGCGCCACATGCGCACCGCGGCCTCTCGCAACGCGGCCATCCGTTGCGTCACCGACAGCGGTGGCAGCCCGCCGGCCGCGGTCTGCCTGGCCACCTCGTGCTCAAGCCAGGTGGTGAGCAGCAGTAGGTACAGCGCGCCGGCCGTCATCTCCTCACTGGTCGCCGAGTCCGCCAGGGCGGCTGCGGTGAGGATGCCCTCGCGATACCAGCGGATCATGAACGTGAGCATCCGCGGGTTGGTGGTGAGGTCCAGCAGGTTGGGCACGCCGCGCAGGGCTTCGAGGAACTCGTCGGCGGCCGCTTCGTCATCGTCGAACGCGGCCACTACCAACCGGTGGCGCTGGTTCTCTGCCAGCGGGAACAGCCGGATGAGCCGCGAGCCCGGCATCCGGCTGACCTCGTCACCCATGGCCTTGTGCACCGCGCCGTCGGTGGCGAAGTACTGGTGGCGGCTCGTCACGACCACCTTGGCCGCGCCGGCAGCCGCCTCCCGTAGCGTGGCGAAGTGCTGCTCCACTCGCTCGTAGCTGGTGCGTAGCGCCAGCTCGTCGAACCCGTCGAACAGCAGCGCGACGCGGCCCTCACGCAGCAGATAGCGGAACCCGGCGACGTGGAACGGATCCTCGCCGGCGTGGGACATGTGCTGTGCCAGCAGTTCGTCGAGCGTGCGCCCCTTCTCCAGGTCGCGCATGGTCACCAGCACCGGCACCAGCTCGGCACGCTCAGCCAGTTCGTTGGCGAGCACGTGCAGCAAGAACGTCTTGCCGGTGCCGGAGTCGCCCAGGACGAGCACGAACGCCGGACCGTCGGCGGCGAGCCAGTCGAGGATCTGCGGGACGGCGGTGCGATCCGCCGGCGACCGATCGCCGAGCGGAGCCCACCGCTTGTCCAGGTGCAGCACGAGCGGGTACTCGACGTCGGCCGCCAGCCGAGCGGTCTGCCTGGCCCGGTAGCCGCCATGCGTCCACAACGTCGCCTGGTAGCTGTCCAGCGTGCGCAGCCACAGGCCATGGCGTGCGGCCTCGGCCGCCATCGCCTTGCCCACCGGCTCGCCAAGGTGGACGAGTGTGGCCTCGGCAGCCCCAGAGTCGGTCACGAGCCTTCGGAAACCGGCCAACGCGTCATCGGGCGGCCCGTCGCACACCCCGATCAGCTCGTGCCTGGTCCACGGGCCGCGGGTGTAGGACACCTTGAGGTAGCCGAACCCTTCGCTCTCCCGCTCCTCGATCTGGACGTCCCGCTCGCCACGACCGCGCCAGTACAGCCGGCACACCTCATGCACCCGGTTGAGTAGGTCCCGGGAGCGCCAGTCCTCCACACGCACCTCCGTGCCGTCAGCGGGCGACCGTACTGGTTCGTCACGCGTTGCAACCATGCCAGCACGGGCACGCCGTCCGCGCCGATCGGCACACGGTCGATCTCTCGGTCAGCACAGCGCCTTCGACAGGGTCGCGGCGTTCCAGTTCGGGTTCACCGACGGTCGGCACGATCGTGGAGACGCCGCGGGACACGTTCAAGGACAACCCTCTCGACGAGCCGCGACTCGCCCCGGAACGCACTACCGGGCTTGCGGGCCGCTGTGGTAGGCGGCCCGGACTGCGTTCGGCGTAGCGGCCCGGTCCTCCGATCGGCAGTGGGCCGCCGGCGGGTCGGGCGACCGTGCGCGGCGGGCCGGCACCCACCGCCGTGGTAATCGCACCATTACTCCGACTGTCGGCACGAGTGCGTCTGCCAACTCGGCCGATCGTTCTTGATCGCGATAAGTACGGTTGTAGTGAATTCGTCACAACCACGGTTGTACGCACTAACTCCGGTAGTCGATGGGACGTCCGGGTAATCCTTGAAGACAAGCACGCATCGTCGTAACGTCCGAACTCGGACCGCTCGGGTGCCACTGGCATCGCGCCCATCCGACTCAATCCCCTACAACCGTGGCGGCTGCGCCACATGCGATCGGGATAAATGTGGAGGAACTCGATGACGAGGCACCGGGAAGTGGAACTGCTCGCCATTGGCGCAGGACCGTCGAACCTGGCCCTGGCCGCCGCTCTCGACGAGTTGGCGCCGAATGATCTCGCCAAGAATTCGCTGCTGATCGAACGTGGCGACACCGTCGCCTGGCAACGTGGAATGTTGTTGCCATGGACGCAGGCCCAGGTGTCGTTCGTCAAGGACCTGGCCACGATGCGCAATCCGCGGAGCCGGTTCTCGTTCCTGAACTATCTGCACTCCGTCGGCCGGCTGGACGACTTCGTGAACCTCGGCACGTTCACGCCCTATCGGACGGAGATCTCCGAGTACCTGCAGTGGGCGGCGAACTCGCTCACCGCCGTGCGGGTCGAGTACGACCGCGAGTGCGTCGGCATCGAGCCCAGGTACGACGTGGCGAACGTCCTGACCGGGTGGCGGACGCGGCTCGCCGACGGCTCGACGATCGGCAGCCGGTTCCTCTCGATCGGGGTCGGCCGCGACCCGCACGTACCGGCCGCCCTGGCCGGGGTGCCGGCCCGTCGGCTGATCCACAGCACCCAGTACCTGCCGCGGATCGACGAGCTGTCGAAGGACCTGCCGTACCACGTCGCGGTGATCGGTGGTGCCCAGAGCGCGGCCGAGATGCTGTACGCGGTGCAGCAGGATCTGCCGAACTGCCAGGCAACAATGGTGATGCGCTCGATCGGGCTGAACAACTACGAGAGCAGCAAGTTCACCAACGAGCTGTACTACTCGTCCTTCACCGACGATTTCTTCAACGCTCGCCCCCAGGCCCGCGAGCAGTTGCTCAGGGAAATGCACCGGACGAACTACTCCGGGCTGGCCCCGGCGCTGCTCGACGCCCTCTACCGGCAGCGGTACCAGGATCGTCTGGCCGGCCGGCAGCGAATGCAGATCGTGACGATGACCGATGTGACCGGCGCCCGCACCGACAATGAAGGTGTGGTTCTGGAACTCACCGACCGCAAGAACGGGGCCATTCGTGAGCTGCGGTGCGACCTCGTGCTGCTCGGCACCGGATTCGAACCCGAAATGCCCGCCGCGATCCGCCGGCTCGGCGACGAGCTGGGCCTGGAAAAGCTCCGGGTGACCCGCGAATACCGGCTCGTCACGGAAGGGCCGGCGACCGCCGCGTGTTATCTGCAGGGCGTCAACGAGGCGACCCACGGTATTGCCGACTCGCTGCTCAGCGTGTTGGCGAGAAGGGCGTCGGAGATCACCGCCGACCTGCTGTCGATCCGGGGTGGCGCGGACACGACGGAGCCACGCGACGAGGTGTCGGTGGTGACGGTACGGCGATGACCGTCCCTGAACGCCCAATGGAAGAGGGCCCAATGGAAGAGGCCACAGTGGAGGACCCGGGCATGGATCAGGTCGTGCGGTTCGGGATCGTCGGATTCGGTTTCGCGTTCGGCGACGACCAGGACGTCGGCGAGGTCGCGGGCTCCTACGTCACCGACCCGGAGCGCATCGTCCGGTGGGGCTACCGCACCTTCCACCGCGCACCGGACGGGGTCACCGCGACCGCGCTGGCGACCGCGGCGGCGAGGGACGCGTTCGGCCGGCTGGACGTCACCGCCGACGACGTCGACCTCGTGGTGGTCGCCACCTCGGAGATGCCGGAGTACCCGTACTGGGACTCGTCGGCGTCGTTGGCCCGCGAGCTGAAGATCCGCGAGACGCAGACGCTGCTGCTCACCGAGGGGTGCGCGTCGGGGGTCACCGGGCTCGGCATGGTCGCTGGGCTGCTCGCGATCCAGCCGGAGCTTCAGACCGTGCTGTTCGTCGCGGTGAACCGGGTGAGCGAGTTCCACCGCAACCGGATGAACGTCAACAACTCGGTGCACAGCGACGGGGCCGTCGCCGCCGTGCTCCGCAGGGGCCACGACGGCTGCCGGTGGCTGGCCACCGACCAGCTCACCGACCCGGAGCTGTGCGACTGGTTCCGCACCGACCACGGTGGCGCGGTGTCACCGGTGCCGCCGCCGGGATGGTCGAGCGCGACCGCGCCCAGCGGCACCGAGACCGTGCAGGCGCACTTCCGCAAGGACCCGCAGCGGCTGCAGGCGTTCGGGAAGCTGCTCAACGACCGGGTGCTGGCGGTCATCGACGGCGCGTGCCGCCGGGCCGGGGTGACCCGCGACCAGGTCGCCCGGCTGGTGTACATCAACGACCCGGACGGCATCGACGACCTGGCGCAGCTGTGCGGGCTGCCGGTGGAGCGGACCAACCGCGAGCTGGCCGTGCGGCACGGGCACATGGGTTCGGCCGACCAGCTGGTGTCGCTCGGGCAGCACATCGAGCGCGGTGAGGTGGCGTCCGGCGACCTGGTGGCCCTGTGCGGCATCTCCATCGGCATGCGGTGGTACTGCACCCTGGTGCGGGTGTAGCCATGCCGCACACGGACCTCCTCGCCGAGGTGCGCGCCGCGGTGGCCGACGGGCGGACGCCGGGGCCGCTGACCCGGGCGGCGCTCGCCACCACGGACGACCCGATGCTGATGCGCCGGGCCGGGCGAGTGCTGGCCGGCCTCGCCCCGCCGGCGGACGGGCCCGACGACCTCCGGCCGCTGCGGGTGGCGGTGCTCGCCACCTGCACGGTCGGCCCCCTCGAGCACCTGCTGCACGCCACCCTGCTCGGCGCGGGCGCCCGCCCGACCGTCGAGCTCGGCGAGTACGGGGCCTTCGAGCTGACCCTGGCCACGCCCGGCCGCACCGCCGCCGACCTGGTGGTGTGCCTGCTGGACGAGTCGTACTTCCTGCCGGCGCGGTGGTCGGCGGTGGACGTCGACGCCATCGACGCGCACCTGGAGCGGCGGCTGGCGGACCTGAGCGGGCTGGTGGCGGCGAACCTGGACCCCGCAGGGGCCACCTTCGTCCTGCACACCGTGCCGATGCCGGCGGACCTGCGCGACAGCCTGGTGAGCCTGCGGGCGCGGGCCGCGGTGTCGCGGCTGTGGCACCGGCTGAACGCCGGCCTGCTGGCGCTGGCCGAGGAGCACCCCCAGGTGGTCGTCGTGGACCTGGTGTCGGCGCTGGCCGACAGCCCGCACCCGGCGCGCGACGAGCGGCTGCACCGATACGCCGACCTGCCTTACACCGACGGGGCGCTGCTGGTGCTCGCCCACCAGGTGCGGCGGGTGGCGCAGGCCAGGCTCGGCACCTCCCGCAAGGTCCTCGCGCTCGACCTGGACAACACCCTGTGGGGTGGGGTGGTCGGCGAGGTGGGGGCGGCCGGCGTGCAGGTCGCCGGGCTGTACCCGGGCAACTGCTACCAGGAGCTGCAACGCGCCGCCGGTCGGCTCCGCGACCAGGGCGTTGTCCTCGTCCTCGCCAGCAAGAACGACCCGGACGTGGTGACCGCGGCCCTCACCGACCACCCGGACGTCCTGCTGCGGCCGGACGCGTTCTCCGTGGTCGCGGTCGGCTGGGGCGCCAAGGCGGCGAACCTGCGCGACGCGGCGCGCTCGCTGGGCCTCGCCGAGCAGGCGTTCGTGTTCATGGACGACTCGGAGTTCGAGCGCGGCGCCGTCGCGGCCGAGCTGCCGGAGGTCGCCGTGGTGTCGGCGGCCGGCGATCCGGCGCACCTGGTGCGGTCACTGCTGCGCACCGGCTGGTTCGACGTCACCGACCTCACGGACACCGACCTGCGGCGGCCGGCGCTGTACCGGTCGCGGACTCGGCGCGGTGACTTCGCCGGCGGCTTCGGCTCGTCGCGGGACTACCTGATGGCGCTCGACATCGAGGTGTCGGCCGAGCCGGTGACCGCGTTCACGGTGGCCAGGGTGGCCCAGCTGGCGGCACGCACCAACCAGTTCAACCTCACCGGCCGCCGGTTCGACGAGGCCACCACGGCGGCCATGAGCGCCGACCCCGGGCACCTGGTCGCGTCGTTCTCGGTGTCGGACCGGTTCGGCGACGAGGGCATCGTCGGGGCCGTCTGGGTCGAGTGCGGCGAGCGGGTGTGGCGGGTCCTCAACGCCGTGCTGAGCTGCCGGGTGCTCGGCAGGGGCGTCGAGCTGGCGATGGTCGGGTGGCTCGCCGGGCAGGCGTCGGCCGCCGGGGCGACCGCCGTCGAGGCCACGTTCGTGCCGTCGGGCCGCAACGGCGTGGCTGCCGGGTTCCTCGGCGACGCCGGCTTCGCCGGACCCACCAACGACGACGGCGCCGACGACAACAACGGCGGCGGCGGGCACTCCCTCGCGCTCGACGGGACGCGGCCGGGGCCGCCGTCCTGGATCCGACTACTCGAACGGAGCGGCGTCTGACATGAGCGACGCGGAACCCCCTGGTCCGGCCGTGCTGGACATCCTGGTCGAGGTGCTCGGCGAGTCCGCCGACGACCTGCGCGGCAACCCGGTGCTGGCCACCTACGACTGGAACAGCATCACCTCGCTGCTGGCGTTGGCGCAGCTGGAGAGCCGGTTCGACGTGACCCTCGACCTCCGCGCCCTGCACGCCGCCAGAACGGTGGATGACCTGGTCGGTCTCGTCGCCGACGCGACCGGCAGCAACGCGACCACCGCCCCCCACTAGGCGCCCGACGAGCGACCCGAACAGCAACCCTCGACAGGACCGGAGGAACACCGACGATGATGGAGATCCGACGGCTGGACCGTGACGGCCTGAAGTTGGACAACGGGCTGCGTGCCCAGCGGCTCTTCCCGTGGGCGGTGCTCGACGCGCCGTTCGAGGGATCCTGGTGCGTCGTGCACCCGGGTGCCGAGTCCGGGGCCCACGGGCACCACGAGCACGAGATCTGGGTGGCGATGACCGGCGTCGCCGAGATCGTCAGCGAGGGCACGAGCCACCCGTTCGTCGCCGGGGACGTCGCGCACTTCCCGCCGCGGGTACCCCACCAGGTCGTCAACAACGGCGACGCCGACTTCGAGATGTACGCGGTGTGGTGGGACGCCCTCATGGCCGAGCGGTTCGCCGGCCGGAACCAGGACAGGACATGAGCGACGAGCACCGTCGCCCGGCCATCGTCGTCGCGGCCACCCCGACGTCCAACGGCGACCTGCACCTCGGGCACCTGGCGGGTCCGTACCTGGGCGGCGACGTGTACGCCCGCTACCTGCGGGCCACCGGACGTCCCGTCGTCTACACCACCTGCACCGACGACAGCCAGAGTTACGTGACGACCACCGCCCGCCGGGGTGGCACGACGCCGGAGTTGTTGTGCGCCACGTCGACCGCGGCGATCCGGCGGTCCATCGAGGCCATGGGGATCTCGATGGCCGGGCTGCCGCCGATCGACGACCGGTACCGGCGCACGGTGCTCGACTTCGTCGGCGCGCTGCACACCGCCGGGCGGTTCCGGCTGCGGACGGTGCGGCTGCCGTTCGCGAGCCGGTCGGGCGCGTGCCTGTACGACGCGTTCGTCACCGGCACCTGCCCGGTGTGCCTGGCCGGCAGCTGCGGCGGGTCCTGCGAGACCTGCGGCCACCCCAACAACTTCGACCAGCTGCTCGACCCGCGGTCGACGACCGACCCGGCCGATCCGGTGGTGTACCGGGAACACCGGGTGCTCGTGCTGCCGCTGGAGGAGTACCGGGACCGGCTCACCGCCTACTACGCGGCCCACGACGGGCGGTGGCGCCCGCGGGCGCGGCAGCTCGTCGGGGAGCTGCTGTCCCGGCCGCTGCCGGAGGTGCCGGTCACCGTACCGGGCACGTGGGGCATCGCCGCCCCGTTCCCCGAGACGCCCGGCCAGGTGCTCTACCCGTGGATCGAGGCGATGCCCGCGTCCATGTACAGCACCTGGTGGACCGAGGCCCGCGCCGGCCGGGTCACCGAGCGGGTGGACGAGCACTGGCTCGCCGACAACGACGCCGAGATCGTCTACTTCCACGGCTTCGACAACGTCTACCACTGGGGCCTGATGGACCTGGTGCTGCTGATGGCCCACGGCGACCGGTACGCGCTGCCGACGGCCAACGTGTGCAACGAGTTCTACGACCTGGAGCACGAGAAGTTCTCCACCAGCCGCGGGCATCTCATCCGCGGCACCGAGCTGCTCGCCGAGGTGCCGCGCGACCTGGTCCGCGGGTACCTGGCGCTGACCGCGCCGGAGTACCAGCGGACGAACTTCAGCCGCGCGGCGATGCGGCAGGTCGTGACCCGGCGGCTGGTCGACCCGTGGAACGGGCTGGCCGACGCGCTGGCGCTGTGTTTGATGGACGCCGACACGGCGACGCCGCTGCCGACGTCGGAGCGGGGCAGGCGCGACTCCGCGGCGGTGCTGGCCCGGTTCCGGCTCTGTTACGAGCTTCCCGGTTTCAGCATGACCAGGGCCGCCGAGACGGTCGCCGGGCAGGTGGACCGGGCGCTGGCCGCGGCCGGGACCGGGACCGGCACCGGACTCCCCGGTGACGTGCTGCTGCGGGCCAGGGCGGTGCTGGCCGGCGCCGCGCCGATCCTCACCGACGTCGCGGCCGAGGCGGTGGCGGCCGGCGTCGACCTCGGCCTGTCCGACGCGTCGGCCCGGCCGGCTGCCGTCGCGGCGTTCCGGTTCCCCCGCCTGCCGGGGTTCGAGCACCGGCGGACCACTCCGGTGGCCGCCCAGAGGGACCTGCCGATGGAGGTGAAGTCGTGAAGCTGCTGACCATCGAGACCACCCAGTACCTGTCGTACTACGTCTCCCGCTACCAGCAGGTGGAGGCGCTGGGGGTCGAGCTGTACGTGCTCAACGGCCTCGGCACGCCCGACTTCTGGCCGGCCGAGCGGTACCGGTTGGTGGGGTCGAAGCACGTGGACGACCTGGTGGCCACCGCCCGCGAGTGGCACGCGGTCGAGCGGTTCGACGGGGTGATCACGTTCTCCGAGTCCGCGGTCATCGCGGTCGCGGCCGTCGCCGACGCGCTGGGGCTGCCCAGCATCGGGGTGGAGGCCGCGCTGTGCTGCCGCAACAAGTTCCTGATGCGACAGGCGTACGAGCGGGCCGGCGCGCCGGTCCCGGGCTACCGGCTGGTGACCGAGCTGGCCGACGCGTGGGCCGCCGCCGAGGACCTCGGCTACCCGGTGATCATCAAGCCGACCATGGGCGCCGGCAGCCACTTCGTGTTCAAGGTGGACACCCCGGCGGAGCTGGCCGAGCGGTTCGAGCAGGGCATGGCGGGCATCAAGGACATGTTCTGGTACGTGTCCGAGGCGGACGGCGTCGACCTGGGGCCGCAGGGCATGGTCGTCGAGTCGTACCTGGACGGCCGCGAGTTCCTGATGGAGGCGCTGGCCTGGGATGACGAGGTGTACCTGGGCTCCGTCGTCGATCGCATCACGGTCGAGGGCGGCACGTTCGACGACGACGTGCACCATGCGCCGACGTCGCTGAACGACGCTGACCTGGCCGCGGTGCACGAGGTGGTGAAGGCCGGTGCGCACGCGCAGGGGTTGCGGCGCAGCGTGATGCACGCCGAGGTCCGCTTCCACGAGGGCCGGCCGTACCTGCTGGAGATCGCCGCGCGGGTGGGCGGCGGCGGGCTCGACATGATCGCCCGCAAGACCGCCGACTACGACCCGATCGCGGCCGTGGTGGACGTCGCGGTCGGGCGGCACCCGACGGTGCGGCACTACCGGCCGACCGGGGTGCACATCACGGCCATGTGCCTCATCTCCGACGCCGGGGTGGTGGAGCACGTCGACGTGCCGTCCGAGGTGAGCGAGTCGGACAAGGTGTTCCTGCTCAAGATCACCGCCCGGCCCGGTGACGTCATCCGGCGGCCACCCGACGGCAACACGATCCTCGGCTTCCTCGGCACCACGGGGGTGTCCATGGAGGACGCGTTCGACACCATGAACGACTTCGCCTCCCGGATCACCGTGACGTTCGCCGACAGGGCCCAGGAGGTCGGCCGGTGATCGACTACGACGGGCGGCGGTTCCGGCCGGTGGGCGACGGCCCCGGCGATGGCACCGGCGAGGAGAGCCGGGTCGCCGTCTACCACCAGGACGGGGACCTGCTGTGGGGGCAGTTCCTCGGCGGGCGGGCCCGGCGCGGCGCCCTCACCGGCACCTGCCGCGACGACGGCAGCCTCGACTTCTCCTACTGCATGGTCCTCGACGACGGGCGGGTCGTCTCAGGGCACTGCCTGAGCACCCCGCGCCTCCTCGACGACGGCCGCATCCGCCTGGACGAGGTGTGGGAGCGGTACGGCCGTCACGCCGCGAGCGGCACGTCGAGCATCGAGGAGATCCGGCCGACCACGAGCGAGGACGTGACATGACTGGAGCGACTGCGATCTCGACGGAGACCACCGGCCGGCCCCGTCGGGGTGGCACGGTGACGTGGGCGTG
>Ga0190272_10000535_pt1 | contig 19632 bp, 19 predicted proteins | sample Popmic504T_FD_133746 | JGI IMG/M metagenome (GOLD analysis project Ga0190272, IMG submission 133746) | Populus adjacent soil microbial communities from riparian zone of Shoshone River, Wyoming, USA - 504 T | ecosystem: Environmental > Terrestrial > Soil > Riparian zone | place: USA: Wyoming... | reverse complement strand
GCGACGAGGATGAAGCCCAGATCGAGCGGCCCCCTGACGATGAAGGCGAGCCCGAGGATTCCGTAGATGATCGAGGGGACCGCCGCGAGGTTCTGGATGTTGACCTCGATCAGGGTGTTCCACCAGCGCGACTTGTCGGCGTACTCCTCGAGGTAGAGCGCGGCGCCGATCCCGACCGGCACGACGAAGAGGATCACCCCGGCGATCAGCTCCAGCGACCCGATGATCGCCGGCCGGTAGCCGGCTTTGTCCGGGAACGCGGTCGACGGCGGGTTGGTGAAGAGGTCGGTGCTGAGCGCCGAGGAGCCTTTCGCGAAGGCCTGGAGCAGGAGCGCGATCAGGCCGGCGAGCGCGATCGCCACGGCCAACAGCAGCAGGCCGGCGAAGAGGGTGTTGCGGATCACGTCGCCACGCGGCTGGTTGCGCAGCATCGCCGCGGTGGTCGCCCGGGCGCCGGCCACCGCGAGGCGGTTGCGGGGCGCGCCGGCGTCGCCGACGCTCACTCGTAGACCTCGCGGTACTTGCGGACCAGCCGGATGCTGATCACGTTCATGACCAGGGTCATCGCGAAGAGCACGGTGCCGACCGCGAAGACCGATTTGTAGTCGACCGACCCGGTCGAGATGTCGCCGGTGGCGGTGGTGGCGATGTAGGAGGTCATCGCCTGGATCGACTCGACCGGGTTGAGGGTGAACTGGGGGGTGGAGCCAGCCGCGAGGACGACGATCATCGTCTCCCCCACCGCGCGGGAGATAGCGAGCACGATCGAGGCGACGATCCCGGAGAGCGCCGCCGGGAAGATCACCCGGATCGCGACCTTGGCTTTGGTCGCGCCGAGCGCGTAGGCACCCTCGTGCAGGCCGCGGGGCACCGCCGACATCGCGTCCTCGGAGATCGAGGCGATGATCGGCACCACCATCAGCCCGATCCCGAGCGCGGCGGCCAGTGCCATGAAGGGCTTGCCGGTGGCGCCGCCGAGGAAGTCGCCGGGCCAGAGCGGCACGATGATCTCAGGCAGGATGAAGCTGACCGCGAAGAAACCGATCGCCACGGTTGGGATGCCGGCGAGCACCTCAAGCGCTGGCTTCAGGCTCTTGCGCACCCGCGGCGAGGCATACTCGCTGAGGTAGATCGCCGCCCCGAGCCCGATCGGGATCGCGAACAGCATCGCCCAGAGGGCGACGTTGAGGGTGCCGGCGACGACCCCCAGAACGCCGAAGCTGGGCGGCTCGAACTGGGGGGTCCAGTCGATCCCGAAGAAGAACTCGTCGGCCGGGACGATCTCGAAGAAGCCGATCGTCGGGCCGATCAGCGAGATCACGATCGCCGTCGTGGTGAGCACGGAGAGGATGCCGCAGCCGGCCAGCACCCACTGGATCGCCTTCTCGCCGTAGCGCTTGCTCTGCGCCTGGAGCCGGCGGGGGGGCTCCCCCGCCGGCTCCTTCATGCTCGTCGCTGCTGGGCTCATCGAGAGCGGAGTGGACCGCTAGGCGCCGATTTTCGCGGCGGCCGCTTCGGCCTCCTCGAGCTGCGCTTCGGTCAGCGGCACGAAGCCGAGCGATTCGGCCACCGAGTTGACGGTTTCGAGGTAGTAGGTGATGAACGCCTTGACCTCGGGCTTCTTCAGCGCCTGCTCGCTCGGGTACATGAACAGCGGCCGGCTCAGCGGAGCGTAGGAGCCGTCCTGGGCGGTTTCCACCGCGGGCGGCACGCAGCCCTGGCCGTTGTCGACTTCCAGCGCCTTCAGGCTGCCTTCGTTCTCCTGGTAGAAGGAGAAGCCGGCGTAGCCCATGCCGCCGGGCGAGCCCTCGACGCCTTTGACGGTGGCGTTGTCGTCCTCGCCGACGTTGTTGTAGTCCTTGCGGGTGGCGCCCTCCTCACCGTTGATCGATTCGGTGAAGTAGTCGAAGGTGCCCGAGTCGGTGCCGGGCCCGAACAGCGCCAGCTCCTCGTCGAAGTCCTCCTGCAGGCCCGGGATCTCGTTCCAGTTGGAGATATCCGAGTCGGGGCCCCAGATCGCGGCCAGCTGGTCGACGGTGAGACAGGCGACCGGGTTCTCGTTGTTGATCATCACGGTCAGCGCGTCGGTGGCCACGTGGACCTCCTCGTAACCGACCCCGTCCTTCTTGCAGGCTTCTTCCTCTTCGGGCTCGATCGCGCGCGAGGCGTCGCTGATGTCGGTCTCGCCGGCGCAGAATTTTTCGAAGCCACCGCCGGTGCCGGAGGTCCCGACCGTGACCCGGACGCCGGAGTTTTCGGCCATGAACTGCTCGGCGACCGCTTCGGTCAGCGGCGCCACGGTGCTGGATCCGTCGATGCGGATCGAGCCCGAGAGGTCTTCGCCTCCGCCGCTGGCGCTGGAACTGTCGTCGTCGCTGCCACACGCTGCCACCCCGAGGGCCAGGATGGCCGCGGAGGCGAGGACCGCGAGCCACTTAGAGCTAGTCACTCTGTCTCCTTCTAGTTGGTTCACTCAGATAGACGGCCGTTCGGCCGAGTCGAGAGGACCCTGTCAGTGGCCCACGGGGAGCTTGTTACGCCGGTGTAACGAGGATGTGAAAAGGATGTAAAAGCGGAAATAGGCGGCCCTGCCACGGCTAGCCATCCGGTGAGAATCGGTAGCCGATCCCGTTGTGGGTGTGGATCAGCCGCATCTCCGGCAGCGCTTCGGCCAGCTTCGACCGCAGGCGGCTGACGTAGACGTCGACGGAGCGGTCGTCGGCCCGCGGCCGGCTTCCCCAAACCTCTGTGTAGAGCTCGTCCCGGGTCATGATCCGCTGCGGGTGGGCGGCCAGGGTGGCGAGCAGCTGCAACTCGCGCATGGTCAGGCTCAGCGGCCGGCCGTCGACGAGGGCCGCGTGTTGCTCGGGGCGAATCTCCAAAGCCGCCATCCGGAGCCGAGCATCCCGGCTTGGGGCGAGGAGCGCGTTATGCAGCCGTGAAGCTCTTGTGAACGGGCTGTGAAACCGCAACCGGCTCGGCCGGGGCGGGCAGCACGGGGTCGTCGGGGTCGATCGCGACCGGCTCGGCCACCTCGGTCACCGCGCTCTCCGGGTCGAAGCGATAGCCGACGCCGAAGTGGGTGTGGATGTAGTTCCAGCCCGGCGAGCGCCTCTCCAGCTTCTGGCGCAGCTTGCGGACGAAGACGTCGACGGAGCGGTCGCCGTGGGCCATCGCGTAGCCCCAGACCCGCTGGTAGATCGTCTCCCGCTCCAGCACCTGGCCTTCCGCCTCGGCCAGCAACTGCAGCAACTCGAACTCGCGGCGGGTCAGGTCGAGGCTGTCGCCGCCGACGAAGGCCTGGAACTGGTCGGGACGGATCTCCATCTCGCCGGCGGTAAGCGGGCCGGCGTCGACCTCGTGACGGCTGCGGCGGTGACGGCGGGTGACGGCTTCGACCCGGGCGATCGCCTCCTCGGGATGACATGGCTTGGTGATCCAGTCGTCCACTCCCAGCCGCAACCCCCGGACCCGCTGCGCGACCGTCGAGCGGCCGGTGCAGACCACGATGCCGAGATCGGGCAGCATCCCGCAGACCCGCTCCAGGTAAGCCCAGCCTTCGTCGCCGAGCACTGCCGGGTCGAGCAGCAGCGCGTTCAGCTTCAGGGCCACCAGCTCCTCGGGCGGGATCGCACTGGTGACCTGCCGTAGCTGCCAGCCGGCGGCGTCGGTGCGCTTGGCGAGAACGGTGACGAAACCGCTATCGCTGTCGATTACGGCCAGTCTGGTGGTCTGCTGTGGGTTCAAAGTCGGTGGCGCCGGGTCAGTGGCGTGGGCGCGGCGGGCTTCGAGACGACTCGATTGTAAGCACCTGAGAGGGCGGCCCCCAACTAAATCTCCTGCGTTTACAGGATTTTCACAGGTCGAAAGACCGTAATTGCGGGAAAGCCGGCCCTGCCGGGAGCGGGTGCGGTAGATTGCCGCCCGTGAAGCGCACTGCCTCCGTTTTCCTCTCGATCTGGGCACTGATGTTGGTCGCGGCCCCGGCCGCGCTCGCCGAGAACGGGATCGGCCTCGCCGGCCCGGTCACCGACAAGACGGTGACCTTCTTCTGCTTCGGCGTGATCGGCTTCTTCGCCGTCCTGGTGATCGCGATGTCCCTGATTCAGGGCCGCCTGGAGAAGCGCAAAGAGCAGCGCCGCACCGACCTCAGCCGCCTGGGCTGAGGTCAACTCGTTCTGCCGGGGCGGAGAGGGGGTCGGTGGGTCTCCTCACTCGCACCTCGTCGCCCTAGAGGGGACGGCTAGCGCTTCGGGCGAGCTCCCCTCCTCCCGCTGATACGTGAGGAGACCCACCGACCCCCTCTCCGCCCAACCGGATCAGCAGACCCCAGTCGAGGCGGCTGAGATCGGCGATCGAACGCACTCAGCTTGGTGATTCAGGCGGACCGGGAGCACTCAGCTTGGGCCAGATGAGGCCGGATGGGAGTTTGAGCCGTCGTCGGCGAGCGGGGCGGGGTGGGTGCCCCCTCGAACGTATCAGCGGGAGGAGGGGCGCTCGCCCGGGGCTTTAGCCCGTCCACACCCCGGCGACGAGGTGCGAGTGAGAGGGGGCACCCACCCCGCCCCGCTCGCTGCCACACCGTTCATGACAGCCGAAACCCGCTCAATAGGCGTTTCTCAGTCTCTCCCTCGATCGCGGCGACCACTTCGACCTTGCCCTCGAGGGGGGTGCCGCGGATCTTGGTTGCCAGGAGGTCGTCGACCTGGAAGATGCCGGCCGAGTTGTTGAGCTCGATCTCGATCCGGACGGGGCGCTCATCGCCGGCGGCGATCCGGACCTCGTCGACGGCGGCGGCGGAGATCGAGTGGATCCCTTCCTGACCCGCCTCGATCGGCAATCGGGTCCGCCCCTGGGCCATGTCGAGCGCGTCGGCGACGCGGACCACGCCGGCCTCGACCGTGTACGGCTCGCCGCGGCGGCGATGGCCGATGATCGCGTGCAGGATCTCCGATGCGATCACCGTCTTGGCCGGCTCCTGGTAGGAGTCGGCGAGCAGCCGGCCGAGGGCGCCCTCGGCGAGGAAGAGGCTGTAGGCCTCGTGGTCGGCGCGGTGGATCGACATGCCGACGTCGTGCAGGAGGGCACCGCCGGCGACGACGACTTCGGCGTCGCGATCCGACATCCCGTGGTCGCTGACGGTCGCCGGCTCGACCCCGGCCTTGACCAGCAGGCGCAGCAGCCGCAACGAGATGTTGAGGACGATCTGCATGTGGACCCAGGAGTGGTCCGACATCCCCAGCCGCTCGGCGTTGACCTGGGCCATGTACCACCAGGCCCGCACCTGCTCGTCGCCGTTGACGGCGCCGAGGAAGCTCTCCAGCTTGCGGTTGCCGCGGGTCGGAGCGCGGACCTGGGCCTCGGCGATCGCCTCTTTCGGGGGCTTCCGTTTGGGCCCGCTCGGATCGGGCGCCGGGACCTGCTCCTCGCTCATGGAGGTGATCGTAGAAGAGGGGTCGGGTGCCCCCGGCCCCTCTGCCGGCCTCAGCTGCCGCAGATCGGCCAGGGGCTGGAGCCCGAGCTGGCGTAGAGCAGAGCCGCCCGGTAGTCCTGCTCGTGCTCCGGGGCCGCTGCCGGGTCTCCCGTGCCGCCGACCGATTCCCAGGTGCTGGGGTGGAACTGGTATTTGCCGCGATAGGTGCCGTCGGAGGAGACCGCGGTGGGGTCGCCGCCGGACTCGCAGGAGGCGATCGATTCGAGCGTGGACAGAGAGACGCCGCCGGGCAGGTCTTCGAAGCTTTCGCGCTGTTCGCGCAGCTCGCGGCGGTGTTCGGCCCGGCGCCGCTCGACCGAGGCGTCGATGGCGCGGTGGAAGCTGGCGACCGGCCGGTGAAGTGGCGCCAGGGTGACGGGCTCCGCCGGCGCCAAAGAAGGGCCGTTGCCGGAGCCGTCACCGGCTCCCTCGGCGGCGAAGGCCGCGGCCGGGAGAGCCAGGGCACAGACGAGGACAGGGGCTATGTAGGTGCGCTTATGTGAGCGTTTTGTAAGCAAGCGGGGAACCCTGGCGGGGTTCCGTGGCCCTGTGAGTGATGGCAGTCACAGAGGCGCTCGCTGCAATCGGCTGCCCAACTTCGAACTGCATCAATTTCTACGCCTGGCAGGTAGAAAATTTGATGCAGTTCGGCGAGCCGGGGGTGACCCAGGCATGATTGGCCGATGGCAGCGCCCGACACCACCCGCCTCCTGATCGCCTGCCCTGACCGGCCCGGACTGATCGCCACCGCCAGTGGCTTCCTCGCCGAAGCCGGGCTCAACATCGTCGACGCCGACCAGCACTCCTCCGCCGAGGGACGCCTGTTCATGCGAATGGTCTTCGACTCGCCGTCGACGAGCGAGCGGGAGGCCCTCTACAGCCGCTTCGCCCGCGAGGTGGCCGAGCCACTCGAAATGGATCACCAGTTCTCCGAGGCGAGTCAGGCGAAGCGGGTCGCGATCATGGTTTCGCGCGAGGACCACTGCCTCTCCGATCTGCTCTGGCGCTGGCGCAGCGGCGAGCTCGGGGTCGAGATGCTCGGGGTCATCTCCAACCATCCCGACCATCGGAGCCAGGTCGAGTCGCTGGGCCTGCCCTTTCACCACGTCCCGGTCGAGCCGGGCGCCAAGGAGGACGCCGAGCGGCGCGTCCTGCAACTGGTCGAGGGCAAGGTCGACCTGCTCGTCCTGGCCCGCTACATGCAGGTCCTCTCCCCCGCCTTCCTCACCGCGCTGAGCATTCCCGCGATCAACATCCACCACAGCTTCCTGCCCGCCTTCGTCGGCGCCGACCCCTACGGCCGCGCCCACGAGCGCGGCGTCAAGCTGATCGGCGCCACCGCCCACTACGTCACCGAGGAACTCGACGCCGGCCCGATCATCGACCAGGACGTGACCCGGGTCAGCCACCGCGACGAGGTCGACGACCTGATGCGGATCGGCCGCGACATCGAGCGCCTCGTGCTCGCCCGCGCCGTCAAGGCACACGTCGACGACCGGGTCCTGCTCGACGGCGCCCGCACCGTGGTCTTCTAAACCCCTCCGCCTTTCTGGCCGGAATACGGGGTTGACCTTTGATCTCTGCGGTTTAGGATTCTTCAGTAATAATCTCGCTTATAGCGAAGATACTCGGCCAACGCACAGCGATTAGGGGGAAGTGAATGCGCTCAGATGGAGTCGCCGGTCGCACGCAGGCGGGAGGCCGAAGTCTGGGCACGGAAAGCACACCGAAGGCGGGAGCAGGCGACTGGAGCTTCGCCGACCGCCTCGGCGACATGATCTCCGCCCACGCGCCGGACGGCACCTACCGCTACGCCTCGGCCGCCGCCCGCGACCTGCTCGGCTACGAGCCCTCCGAACTGGTCGGCACCTGGGCCTACGACTACTTCCACCCCGACGACGTCTCGAAAGTCAGCGTCGCCCACCGCAGCGCCCTCGGCGGCGCTCCCTTCACGGTCAGCTACCGGCTGCGCCACAAGAACGACGAGTACCTCTGGGTCGAGACGACCAACCAGATCGTCACCGTGCCGGGCGGCGACGAGGTGGTCGAGATCCTCTGCTGCACCCGCGCGGTGGCGCATCGCGAACCGAGCACCACCCCCGTCGAGGACGAGGAGCACCAGGCCTGCCGGAGGCGGGTGCACTCGGTCCTCGAGAGCGAGGCCGTGACCCCGTTCTTCCAGCCGATCGTCGAGCTCGCCTCGGGACAGCGGATCGCCTACGAGGCGCTCGCCCGCTTCCCCGGCAACCCCTCCCACACGCCGGACCGCTGGTTCGCCGACGCCTGGAGCGTCGGTCTCGGCATCCCGCTTGAGCTGCTCGCCACCAAGGTCGCGGCGGCGGCCCTGCCGAAGCTGCCCGCCGGCACAGGGCTCTCGATCAACGCCTCCCCTCCCGCGATCGCCGCCCGCGGCTTCCTGGGCTGCCTCGGCAACTCTGTCGGCAGGGTCGCGGTCGAGGACTTCGGCGCCGGCTACGCCAGCCTCCGGCACGTGCTCAGCATGCGGCCGGAGTGGATCAAGCTCGACATCTCCCTGACCGAGCGCATCGACCGCGACCCGGTCGCGACAGCGCTGGCGGCGGCGATGGTCTCCTTCGCCGACCGGATCGACGCAACCCTGGTCGCCGAGGGGATCGAGTCGGCGGAGCAGGCCCAGGCGGTGAGCACGCTCGGCATCCGCTTCGGCCAGGGCTACTTCTTCGGCCGGCCGGCGCCGCTCGACGAAGCGCTCGCCAGCGCCTGAGGGCCGCTCAGCTAGCTCGGAGCCCCCTCCCGCTCGGCGTCCGCCTGCGCCGCTTCCCATTCCGCGTAGAGCTCCTCGACCGCGCGCTTGGCGGCGGCGTGGCGCTCGGTGGCCCGCTCGGCGCGGCCGGGGCTCGCCCAGGCGGTGGGGTCGGCGAGCTCCTCCTCCAGCTTGCGCAGGTCGGCCTCGGCGAGCTCGACCTTCTCCTCCAGCCGGGCGGCGCGGCGGGCCGCCTTCTGGGAGGGCTTGCGCTGCTGCCGCGGCCGCGCCGGCTTCTTCGCCGCCGCCGAGTCGACCGCCTCGCGCTCGTCGCGGCGGCGCTGGTACTCGGCCCAGCCGTATGGGTGGCTCTGCAGCTCGCCGCTTTCGCAGACCAGGGTGCGGCTGCCCACCGCCTCGAGTAGGGCACGATCGTGGGAAACCAGCACGACGGCGCCCTCGTACTCCATCAGGGCGTCCTCGAGCGCCTCGCGGCTCTCGATGTCGAGGTGGTTGGTGGGCTCGTCGAGGATCAGGACGTTGGCGCCGGAGGCGACCAGGATCGCCAGCGAGAGTCGCCGCTGCTCGCCGCCGGAGATGTCTTCCAGCGACTTCTCAGCGTCGCTGCCGGAGAAGAGGAAACCGCCGAGCAGGGCGCGCGCCTTCGGCCCGCTCAGGCCGGTCTCGCGCTGCGCGGCTTCCAGCACCGTGCCGGTCCCGGCGGCGGTGTCGGCATGCTGGGAGAGGTAGCCGATCTTGACATTGTGGCCGGTGCGGACGCTGCCCGAGGCGGGCGGGCGCTGCTCGGCGAGGGTCTGGATCAGGGTCGTCTTGCCGGCGCCGTTGGGGCCGACCAGGACCACGTGTTCGCCGCGCTCGAGCTCCATCCCGGCCTCGTCGAGCAGGATCCGGCCCGGCACCTCGATCGTCCCCTTCACCATTTTCAGCACCACCCGGCCGGGCCGCTCGGGCGGCTTGAAGGAGAAGCGCAGGTGCCGGGTGTCGCGACGTTCGGCGGACGGGCCGTCGCGCTTGGCCTTCTCGATCTGTTTGACCCGCGACTGCGCCTGGCGCGCCTTGGTCGCCTTGTAGCGGAAGCGCTCGACGAAGCGCTCCATCCGCTCGATCTCCGCCTGCTGGCGCTCGATCGCCTTGCCGAGCGCGATCTGGCGGGCCGCCTGCTCCTTGCGCCAGGCGTGCCAGGGGCCGGCGAAGAAGCGCGCCCGTCCCGCCTCCAGCTCCAGCACCGAGGTGCCGACCGCCTCCAGGAACCAGCGATCGTGGGCGACCAGGACGACGGCCGCGTCGAGGTCGACCAGGTAGCGCTCCAGCCACTCCAGCGAGGGGATGTCGAGATGGTTGGTGGGCTCGTCGAGCAGCAACAGGTCGGGGCGGGCGGCGAGGGCGCGGGCCAGCGAGACCCGGGTCAGCTCGCCGCCGGAGAAGGTCGAGAGCGAGCGGCCGAGTTGCTCGGAGTCGAAGCCGAGGCCGCGCAGGACGGAGAGCACCTCGTCGCGCCAGCGGTAGCCGCCGCCGGCTTCGAGCCGCTGCTGGGCCTCGGAGTAGGCGCGCAGCGTCTCCTCGGCGCCGTCGGCACCGGACATCGCCGCCTCCAGCCGCTCCAGCTCCGCCTCGGTCGCCAGCATCTCGGCCCGGCCGGAGAAGACGTAGTCGCCCACCGTCGTTGCCGATTCCCGCGGCGGCCGCTGGTCGTGCAGCGCGACCCGCGCCCCACGATGCAGCGAGACCGCACCCGCATCCGGCGCCAGTTCGCCGGCCAGCACCCGCAGCAGCGTCGACTTGCCCGCCCCGTTGCGGCCGGAGAGCGTCATCCGCTCACGCGCCTCGAGCTTGAAGCCGACCCCGGCGAACAACTGCCGGCCGCCGACGTAGACATCCAGGGATTTTGCGGTGACTATGGCCATGCAGAGTTGGAACTCATTCTTGACGTTGTGCGCGCCACGCGTGCGTTCCTGCTCGCTAGCGTCGAGACATGGACGTCGAGGCGCTAAAAGCGATGGTCGAGGCAGCGATCAGTGCCGCGTCGGTGCTGGGCGGAGCAATCGCCTATCAGACCGGCTTCGCCGCGGCGGACGCTGTCTCCAGAGAAGCATCGCCGCAAACCCTTTCCGAAGAGCTCAACGTGGGAGTGGCTTATGGCTTTCAGTGGGGCGCTCCTTTGTCTGCATCTGTGCTTATCCTGATGGGATGGACTTAATGCTTCGTCTCGCCAGATCTCTGCGTGCGATCTTCGTCTCCAGCTGCATCGCAGGCTCCTTGACGCTAGTCGCAATACTTGCCTTCGGCGCCCCACCTGTCGTACTCGTCTATGTCGCCTGGGGCGGATCGATCCTGCTCGGTGCATTGCATGCGCTCGCCGATCGCCGCCTCGGCCCGCGCCAGTCGCCACCGTTCGGCTAACCGCCGCAGCGCTTGGCGGCGATCTGCTCGACCGTGCCCATCGTACGCAGGGTGTCGGGGCCGAGCAGGGCAGCGATCGTCTTCAGGTCGAGCTCCGATTCGGAGATACCGCCGCTCGGCAGCCAGTAGAGCTCGCGGCCCTCGATCGCCAGCAGGTCGTCGTCGCTCGCCAGGGCCAGCGCCTCGCCCTTCGCCTTGGCCCCCGGCTTCGCGCCCAGCATCGAGACCTGGAGCTTGCCCTTCGACTTGGCGAGCTCCGCGGGGCCGAAGGGCTCCCTGGCGGCGATCTTCCGCACCTCGGCGCAGCTGCGCAGGAAGACCGGCACGGCGTAGCCGAGCGACTTCTCCAGGCCGACTTCGATCCGATCGGTCAGCGCTCCCTCGTCCCGCTCGCCGTCGGCGTCGAAGACGACGTTTCCGCTCGCCCTGAAGGTCGCCACCTCCCCGAAGCCCACCCCCTCGAAGACCGCCCGCAGCTCCTCGTTCTTGATTCGCCGGTTGCCGAGGTTCATCCCCCGCAGGAAGGCGACGTGAGTTGGCATCGGCGTCCAGCTTATGAGGCTGCATCCGTTCGTCGTTTGTCGGGCTATTGCCGACAAACGACGAACGGAGCGATTGATGGAGGCGCCGAGATTCGAACTCGGATCCGCGGCCGCGGCGCGAAGGCGTCTACAGGTTTAGCCGGCGCTTTGATCTCGTCTCCCGGGGTCCGCGCCGGCGGGCACTACGGAAGACAAAGCCCTCTGAAGTCTCCCCCGGCAGACGGGGCGATCCGCCTGGGCTAGCCCGCTTTCTGAAGCCGGCTCCCCTCCCTGCGGGCGAGGGAGGACCGACTCTCTTCGCTTAGGTTCTAGCTAAGCGGCGAGGGCGAACTCATGGTCCGCACGTATTGGTTGGTGCCGGGGTTTAACGAGGCCTCCGGCAACCTCGACCTGCAACCTTTCGCACGGATCGACCACGTCGAAGCCTGTCGCCCCCGTGCCTTGCGCATCCCATTGTACGGTGCCGGGTAGGTGGCCGGGGTGAGCGAGAGGGAATTCGACGCGATCGTGGTCGGGGCCGGGCCGGCCGGCGAGGTCTGCGCCGGCCGCCTCGCCGATGGCGGCCTCAGCGTCGCGATCGCCGAGCAGCACCTGATCGGCGGCGAGTGCTCCTTCTACGCCTGCATGCCGTCGAAGGCTTTGCTGCGCCCCGCCGACCTGCTCGCCGAGGCGCGGCGGGTGCCGGGCGTCGCCGAGGCCGTCGCCGGCGACCTCGACCCGCCCGCTGTGCTGGCCCGCCGCGACGAGGTGATCCACGACCTCGACGACTCCGGCCAGCTTCCATGGCTGAAAGAGCGGGGCATCGAGCTATTCCGCAGTGAAGCCCAACTCGACGGCGAGCGGCGGGTCAAGGTCGGCGAGGAGGTTCTGGTCGCCCGTCGCGCCGTTGTCATCGCCACCGGCAGCGCCGCAATGATGCCGCCGATCGACGGCCTCGACTCGGTCGGCGCCTGGAACAACCGCGAGGGCACCAACGCGAAGCAGGTGCCAGAGGGCCTGATCGTGCTCGGCGGCGGGCCGGTCGGCTGCGAGCTGTCCCAGGCCTGGGCCTCACTTGGTGCCCGCGTCACCCTGATCGAGGGCGAAGAGCGGTTGCTGATGCGCGAAGAGCCCTTCGCCGGCGAGCAACTCGCGGAGGCGCTGCGGGATCGGCACGGGGTCGACGTCCGCACCGGGGTTCTGGCCAAGGCGATGCGCCGCGCCGAAGCCGGCACCGTGGTCGTCGACCTCAGCGACGACACCGAGGTCGAGGCCACCGAGATCCTGGTCGCGGTCGGCCGTCGCCCCCGTACCGAGGGAATCGGCCTCGACGCGGCGGGAGTGCAGACGGGCGAGCACGGATTCCTCGAGGTCGACGACCGGATGCGGGTCGGCGGGCGCGACTGGCTCTATGCGGTCGGCGACGTCAACGGCCGCGCCCTCTTCACCCACACCGGCAAGTACCAGGCCTGGGTCGCCAGCGAGAACGTGCTGGGCAGAGAGACCCGGGCCCGGGCCGAAGGGCTGGGCTCGCCGCGGATCACCTTCACCGACCCCCAGCTCGCGGCGGTCGGGATCACGCTCGGTCAGGCCGAGGAGGCCGGGATAGAGGCCCGCGCCGTAGATGTCGCCACCGACGGCACTCCGGGCGCCAGCTTTCAGGGCAAGGACACCGGCGGCACCAGCCGCCTCGTGATCGACACGGCGAAGGAAACGATCCTCGGCGCCACCTTCACCGGCTTCGAGACCGCGGACTTCCTGCACGCCGCCACGATCGCGATCGTCGGCCAGGTGCCGCTGGCGAAACTACGCCACGCAATCCCCGCCTACCCAAGCCGCAGCGAGATCTGGCTCAAATTCTCAGACGCCTACGACCGTCTGCAATGACGAAGCGTCATTCAGACGGTCGCGCGACGCTTTAATTCGTCGAGCAGGTCCCCGGGGAAACCAGCGACCTGATCGAGGTCGTCGAGGGAGCCGAAGCCGCCGAGGCGCTCGCGGTGGGCGAGCAGGCGCGTCGCCTGGGTCACCGAGAGGCCCTGGCCCCGCAGTTCCTCGAAGGTGATCGTGTTGAGGTTGAGCGACCCTCCCGCCGATGCCGCCGCAGGCGGCGGCTCGGGAGCCGGCGGGGGCGGCGGAGGCGGCGGATCGGGCTGCGGCGGGCCCGGCAACGGCTCGGGAGTCGGGCTCGGCGGCTGCGGGGTCGGCGCGGGGGGAGCCGGCGACGGGGGCACAGGTTCCGGAGCCGGCGGGATCGGCGGCGCGGGAGGCTCGGGAAGAGGCGGCTGCGGGATCGGCGGCGGAACGGGTTCCGGACTTGGCGGCGCGGGCGGGGGTGGCTGTGGCGGCGCGAAGGCGGGTGACTGGGGTGGCGGCACCGCCGCCTGCTGGCCGCCGGGGGCGCCAACCGACTGGGCGATCGCCTGCTCGGCTTCGATCGCCCTCTGCTCGGCCTGCCGGGCGCGCTCCTCCGCCTCGGCGACGCTCTGCTGCACCTCTTGTACCCGGCGCTGGCGCTCTTCCTGCTCGCCGCGCAGGCTTTCCAGCCGTTGCGCCTCTTCGGCGCGCTGTTCGGCGGCCTTGGTCCGCTCCTCGATCTGGCGCAGCCTGTCCTCGGCTTCGGCGAGCGAACGCTCGTGGGCGTCGCGCTCCTCCTGGATGCGCTGTTCGACCGTGCTCATGTCGGGCGCGGCGGGCTGCTGGGACTGGATCGGCGCGGCAGGCGACACCGCTGGGAAGTCCTGCGTGGGCTGGGCGGCGGGCGGCGCTCCCTGGCCGGGAACAGGCGGGGCACCGGGCGCTTCGGCCTGGCGCCTCGCGGCCTCGGCGGCGATGCGCTGCTCCTGTTCGCGGATCTCCTCGACTTTGTCGCGCACCCGCTGTTCGGCGCTGGCGCTGTCGTACTCGCTGGGAGCGGGGGCGACGGCGCCAACCGGTGGCGGTGGGGTCTGGGCGATCGAGGGCGGCAGCGGAGGTAGCGGTGCGGCGCCGGACTGGAAGGGCTGCGGAGCGGCGGCGGGTGGAATCGGCTGCTGTGGCAGCTGAGCGGCAGTTGGTGGGACGCCGGCCTGGGCCTGCAGGAGCGCCTGCTCCTGCGCCGCCCGGGCCGCGGCGAACTGGCGCTCGGCGCGTTCGGCCTCTTTCTTCTTCTTACTGGGACCGCCGTACTTGATCCCGAAGAACGTCTTCTGCTTTTCCGGCGGAGACGGCTGCTGCTGCTGGCCCAAGGGCTGGCCGGGCGCCGCGGGCTGGGCGAGAGCAGCCGGCTGACCCGGCACGGGGGCGGCGCCGGGGGCTAGCGGCGGCTGACCCGGAGCCGCCGGCTGGGCGGCTTTCTGGCCGCGGCGGGCAGCGCGCTCCTCTTTGCGGCGTTTCATCTCTTCCTGGCGCTGCTTGCGGCGCTCGTCGCGTTTCGCTTTCTGCTCGGCGCGGACGCGGCGGCGTTTCTCCTGCGGAGTCTCGGGTTTCTGGCCGAAGCCGGGCGGAACCGGTGCCTGGCCGACACCGGGCGGGACCTGGCCGACACCGGGCGGTGGCTGCGAGCCGGGTGGGCCGGCGATCGCCGGCATTTCCGCGGTCTGGGCGCTTGCCGGCGGGGACGGGACGGTAGCGGCCGGCGGGAACGGAGCGGCCGGGGTTCCGGGGACAGGCGGCCTCGGGGGGACCCCGGCGCCGGGCGCGGGGACACCGCCCCGTCCGGGAACCGCCCCACCGCCCGCGGCTTTTTTCGCCGCCTTCTCTTTATTGCGGCGCTGGGTCACGGTGACGACCAGCAGGAGGAGGAGGATCGCGCCCAGCAGGGCGGCGATGAAGTAGGCGGTGTTATCGCTGATGTAGTCGCTCGCCTTTTCCGGGAAGGACTCGGCCTGGGCGTACGCGGGCGCGACCAGCGCGAGCGAGGCAAGCCCGGCGAGCAGGGAAGGCAGGAGGAACCGGATCCGCATGCCCCTGCATCCTTGCATGTGCGCCGGGCGGTTGAAAGCCCTCACCGCATCCGCCCCTTGAACTCGCGCTCGACCTCGCGGCGAACGTCGCGCTCGGCGATCTCCCGGCGCCGGTCCTTGCCCTCCTTGCCGCGGGCCAGCGCCAACTCGACCTTCGCCCTCGGTCCCTTGAAGTAGATCCGGGTCGGGATCAGCGTCAGGCCTTTCTGCGCGGTCTTGCCGATCAGGCGCTCGATCTCGGCCCGGTGGAGGAGCAGCTTGCGCGGCCGCATCGGCTCGTGATTGTCGCGGCCGGCATGCTCGTAAGGCGGGATGTGGAGGTTGCGGAGCCAGACCTCGCCGTCGTCGACGAGCGCGTAGGCGTCCCCCATCTGGGCCTTGCCGCCACGCAGCGCCTTCACCTCGGAGCCGCGCAGGGAGATCCCCGCCTCCATCTTCTCGATCCACTCGAATTTGTGCCGGGCGCGGCGGTTAGTGGCGACGTCGCCGGAGGCCGGCTCGCGTTTCTTCTTCTGCTTCTTACTCATCGGTGTCGGGCTCCAGTTCGGCGCGGCCACGGGATGGCTCGACGCCGGCGACACGGACAGATATCGGATCTCCCAGCCGCACCGCCTTGCCGCTGCGACGGCCGACCAGCGCCACCTCGGCGCGGTCGAGGCCGAAGTACTCGCCGGGCAGGCGACGGGCGGGGAGGAACCCCTCGTAGACGTCGCCAAGCTCGCCGCCGAAGGCTACGAAGGCGCCCGCCTTGATCGCCCCGGAGACCTCGCCCTCGAAGACCGTCTTCCGGCCCCGCTCGGCCAACTCGCTCTCGAGCAGGTAGGCGGCGCAGACGTCGTCGGCTTCGTGCTCGATCCGGGCCGAGGCACGCTCGCGCTCGGAGCAGTGCGCGGCCGCCTCGCGCGCCTCGGAGAGCCGCGGCGCCGCCTCCCCCTCCCCCAGTGCCGCCAGCAGTGCCCGGTGCACGACCAGGTCCGGGTAGCGCCGGATCGGCGAGGTGAAGTGGCAGTAGGCGGCGCTGCCGAGGCCGGCGTGGCCGCTGTTGCGCTCGCTGTAGGTGGCCTGTTTGAGGGAACGGAGCACGAGGGAGGTATACGCCTCGCGGCCGTGCCCGCGCCGCTTGGCCTCGGCCAGGACCAGCCGGCTCGCCTCGGCGGCGACCCGGCCGGCCTCGCCGGGCGCCAGGTTCTGGCCCACCGGCGGGGTCGGCACCCCGAGCGCGGCCAGCTGTTCGAGCATGCGCTCGATTCGGGTCGGGTCGGGCTGGGGATGGACGCGGAAGATCGTCGCCACGCGGCGCCGCTCCAGCAGCTCGGCGACCTGCTCGTTGGTGAGGATCATCAGCCGCTCGATCAGCCGGTGGGACTCGGTCTGCGGGACCGAGTGGGCGCCGGTGACGTTTCCCTTGGCGTCGAAGCGGAACTCGGGCTCGGCCGACTCGACCGCGAGGCTGCTCTCGCTGCGCCGCTCGGCCAGCGCCGCGGCGACCTCGCGCGCGGCAGCCAGCGGTTCGGCGACCCGCGCGGGCGGTTCGACCCGGCCGGAGAAGATCTCGTCGAGCTCCTCGTAGTTGAGACGGGCGTCGGAGCGGATCCGGCTGCGGTAGAAGCTCGCAGCCCGCGGCCGACCGCCCGGGCCGAGCTCGATCTCGGTCGTCACGGCGAGTCGCTCGACGCCGGGGACGAGGCTGCAGGCTTCGCTGCTGAGCGCGTGCGGCAGCATCGGCTCGACCGCGCCGGGAACGTAGGTGCTGTTGGCGCGTCGGCGCGCCTCGCGATCGAGTCCCGAGCCGGGACGAACGTGGGCGGCGACGTCGGCGATGTGGATCCAGACCCGGGCGCCGTCCCCCTCGCGCTGGGCCGAGACGGCGTCATCGAAGTCCCGCGCGGTGGCCGGGTCGACCGTGAAGGTGTCGAGCTCGGTCAGGTCGCGCCTTGCCCCCGGCGAGCGCTCGAGCGCGTCGGCGGCGACTCGCGCCTCCTCCTCCAGCCCGGGCCGGAAGCCCCTGAAGCCGAGCTGCTCGCGGAGCAGCGACTCGACCGCCTCGCGGGCGGTCAACCGCCGACCTGGCCGGCCAGCGCCCGCAGCGCCCGCTGTTTGGCCTCGTCGGCGGGCGTCGCCGGGTCGTCGGTGGCGCGCACGTCGGGGTGGATCCCGTGGCTCTCCGCCAGGTTGGTCCCATCCGGGGTGAAGTACTCGCCGATCGTCAGCTTCAGGGCGCCGCCGTTGGCGAGCTCGATCTCCTGCTGGAAGACCCCCTTGCCGAAGGAGCGGGTGCCGATCACGGGGGCGCCGGCGTTGTCGCTCAGCGCCGCGGCGAGGATCTCCGCCGCCGAGGCGGTACCACGGTCGATCAGGACGACGACCGGGCGCTCCGGCAGGTTGTCGCCGACGGTCTCGTAGACGGAGCCCCCCTGCGTCCTCGACTCGGTCGAGACGACCACCTCGCCCTCGGGCAGGAAGATGCTCGCGGTCAGCACCGCCTCCTGCAGGAGGCCGCCGCCGTTGGCACGCAAATCGAGCACGATCCCCTCAGCACCTTCGCGCTCGACCTTGCGCACCGCGTTCGCGAGCAGCGCGTGGGCGCCTTCGCTGAAGGTGAGCAGGCGGACGTAGCCGAGCTTGCGGCCGCCCACGGTCACCACTTTGCTGCTCACGATCGGCAGCGCGACCTCGGCCCGGGTCAGGCGCAACTGCCGCACCTTGCCGGTCTTCGGGCTCAGCACGCCGACCGTCACCTCGGTCCCTTCCGGCCCTTTGATCCTCGAGGTAGCGGCGTCGCTGCTCTCACCCGCAATCGAGTCGCCGTTGACGGAGACGACCACGTCGCCGGCCTCGATCCCGGCCCGCTTCGCCGGGGAGCGGGCGAAGACCCGGACCGCACGCAGGCCGCGCTTGGTCTCGACCACGCTGAGGCCGATCCCGGAGAAGCGGCCGGAGATCGCCTCGTTGAAGGCCTCCAGGCTTTCCGGCGAGAAGTATTCGGAGAAGCGATCGTCGTTGTGTTTGCGCAACTCGCGGACCATCCCCTGCAACGAGGCATTGCCGAGTTCGGTCTCCCCCACCTCGCGGTAGTAGTTCTCGCGGATCAGCTCGCTCGCTTCCGAGGTCAGCCCGGCCGGCTCTTCGACGAATGCCTCGCGGGCGAAGCCGGGCAGCTCGCCGGGGTGACCGCCGAGCCAGAGGCCGGCGCCGAGCACGGCGATCAGAGCCGTCCCGAAGGCGATCGCCCCGCGGGCGCTCACCGCGGCCTCAGACCTTGAGGAAGCGGCGCAGCGTCACGCCCGAGCCGATCGCCGAGACCAGCACGGCGGCCGAGAAGAGAATCGCGATCAGGGCCGGGAAGGAGAGGGTGCTGTTGTTCTGCGCGGCGAGGAAGGAGAAGGTGTCCCCGAGGGGGTCGACGATCGTGACCTTGCCAATCCACAGGATCAGTATGGCCAGGACGCCGCCGGCGAAGCCGACCACGACGCCCTCGATCATGAAGGGCCAGCGGATGAACCAGCGGGTGGCGCCGACCAGGCGCATCACCTCGACCTCGCGGCGCCGGGTGTAGATCGAGAGCCGGATCGTGTTGCCGACCAGCATCAGCGAGGCGACCACGAGCAGCGCCGTGATCACGGTCAGGACGATCTTCAGGGCGCTGGTCACCTCGGCGATCTGCTTGACCCCGGCCTGCGGCTCGAAGGTCGGTTGATCGGCCTGGATGATCGGCGAGATCGGCTGCGGCTTGCCGTTCGGGCCCGGCGGCGCGATCGCCGCTTTGATCCCGGCGATGTTGCCGGCCTCGTCGGCTTTGAGGGCGAAGTTGCGGGGCAGCGGGTTGGTGTGGATCTGGGCCAGCAGTTCCTCGCTCTTCTTCTTGCCGAGCGAGGCTTCGAGCTCCTTGAGGGCCTCCGCCTTGGTGATGAAGCGGACCGAGGCGACGTTCGGGATTTCCGCCAACTCGCTGCGCAGGGCGGCGATTTCGGCTTTGGTCGCGTCGTCGTAGACCGGGACCCGGACCTCGAGGCTCTGGCTGATCTCGTCGCTCTTGCCCTGGGCGGTCTGGAAGACCGGGATCAGGACCCCGAGCAGGACCACGGTCACGACCGTGGTCACGACGGCGGCCAGGGTGGGAGCGCCGTTGCGGCGCAGGGCGCGGAAAGCCTCCTGGACGAAGAACGCCAGCCTCGACATCAGAGCAGGCCCTCGTGGGTGTGGCCGTTGGTCTGGCCCTCCCCCTCGGGGCCGACGCCCATCTCGGCCCGCATCCGCAGGCCGAACTCGGTCGTCGACTCCTCGGTGTAGCCGCCGCTGACCTCGTCGCGGACGACGCGGCCCTCGTAGAGCTCGACGACGCGGCGCTGCATGCTGTCGACCATCTCGCGGTCATGGGTGACGACCACAACCGTGGTCCCGGTCTTGTTGATCCGGTAGAGCAGCTGCATCACCCCGATCGAGGTGACCGGGTCGAGGTTGCCGCTGGGCTCGTCGGCGAGCAGCAGCGGCGGGTGGTTGACGAAGGCGCGGGCGACCGAGACGCGCTGCTGCTCGCCGCCGGAGAGCTGG
>Ga0190272_10000534_pt1 | contig 19669 bp, 21 predicted proteins | sample Popmic504T_FD_133746 | JGI IMG/M metagenome (GOLD analysis project Ga0190272, IMG submission 133746) | Populus adjacent soil microbial communities from riparian zone of Shoshone River, Wyoming, USA - 504 T | ecosystem: Environmental > Terrestrial > Soil > Riparian zone | place: USA: Wyoming... | reverse complement strand
GGACCCCGATGGCGGCCTTCCAGACGCTGCTCGGGCTCGGGGCCGCACATGCCCCGAGCACCTATGCCGAGATCACCGGCGACATCGCAGCCTGAGCGAACCGGATACTCATGAGCGCTGCTATTCGGCCTCCCTGCGTCCTTGCCCCGCTTGGTCCGGCGCTCGCCAGTTCGCGCACCCGGGTTTCGCTGGTCCCTCCTAGCGGCCTCGCGTCATAGACTTGCCGCGGTGGCCGATCTGGCAGAGCTCGAGGGAATGATCGCGGCGGCCCTGCCGGGTGCCGAGGTCGAGGTGATCGACGAAACCGGCAACGGCGACCACCTGCGGGCGACCGTGAAGGCACCGCAGTTCGAGGGCCTCTCGCGGATCGACCAGCACCGGCTGGTCAAGGCCGCGGTCAAGGAGCGCTTCGACGACGGCACGATCCACGCGCTCTCGGTGAAGACCGCGACCTGAGCCGAGCGAGGCTGCTCCCTACAATGCGGGCATGGCCGACCCAGAGCTGAAATCCAAAGTCGAGGAACTGATCGGGGCGAACCCGGTCCTGCTCTTCATGAAAGGCACGCCCGAGATGCCGCGCTGCGGCTTCTCGATGCGGGTGGTGCAGGTGCTCGACTCCCTGGACGTCGAGTACGGGGCGATCGACGTGCTGCCGGCGCTGCAACCGCTGCGCGAAGTCACCACCGAGATCGCCGACTGGCAGACCTTCCCCCAGCTCTACGTCAACGGCGAGCTGGTCGGCGGCGCCGACATCGTCGAGGAGATGTTCGACTCCGGCGAACTGGCCGAGGCACTCGGCGTCGAGCAACCCGAGGCACCCGCCCCCACGGCCGGACCGCCCGCGCAGTCCCCGCCGCTGCAGATCGAATAGCTAGATGTGTTCCCAAGAACGTTGTTCCCCTGCAGCTCGTTGAGACGGGCCGCAGGCGGGCGGTGGCCGAGGGAGCCGTGCTTGCGTCGGTAGTTGTAGCGATCCAGCCAGCCGGGCAGCTGGAGGCGGCGTTCGGCTGAGCTCCCATAGAGGCGCCCATAGGCCCACTCGCGCAGCATCGTCTGGATGAAACGCTCGGCCTTACCGTTGGTCTGGGGCCGGTAGGGGCGGGTGCGCAGGTGGCGGATCCCCAAATCCCGACAGGTGGCGGCGTGGATTGTCGAGACGTAGGGAGAGCCGTTGTCGGTCATCACCCGCTCGACCTCCACGCCTCGTTCTGCAAACCAGGCGACGGCCCGCCGCAAGAAGGCCGCTGAGGTCTCTCCACGCTCGTCGGGGAGCACCTCCACGTAGGCGAGGCGGGTGGCATCGTCGACGCAGACGTGGCAGCACTCCCAGCCGTAGCCGCGGCTTTCGTTTCGCCGACCGATCGCCCGTTTGCCGGCGACCCCGAAGCGCCCCAGCTTCTTGACGTCGATGTGGATCAGCTCGCCGGGACGGGAGCGCTCGTAGCGGTTGGGCGGCGCGGGAGGATCGAGGCGGCTGCGCTTGCCCAGCCCGATCCGCTTGCACCACAGCGAGACCGTCGAGAGCGCCAGGCCGAGGACCTCGGCGATCTCCGCTGCGGTCATCCGCAATCGGCGCAGAGCGACGATCGCCTCGACGACTGCTTCGGGAGTGCGACGCGGCGCCGAAGAGCGATCACGTAGCCCCGTCTCTCCTTCCGCGCGCCAACGGCCCAGCCACTTGCGAGCCGTGCGCTCGCTGATGCCGGCGGCCTCGGCCGCCACCATCAGCGACCAGTCCTCCTCTTCGATGCGGCGGACCAACAGCCTGCGGCTGTTCGGGCAGGTGCGGGCGTTAGCGTGGATCTTCATCCGGTGTCCTCCTTGTTGCTGGGTGGCTCGACACCCCCAGCCTTCAAGGAGGCCCGGATGAACAACGTTGTTAGGAACTACAGCTAGACGGCTGCGGCCTGCTCGGCGGCGTCCTCTTTGACTTGGAAAGAGGAACCGCAACCGCATGCCGCGACGACGTTCGGATTGTTGACTTGGAAGCCGGCGCCCTGCAGGCCTTCGACGTAGTCGATCTCCGAGCCGAAGACGAACTGCATGCTGACCTTGTCGACGACAACGGCGACGCCGTCCACCTCGAAGACGTGATCGTCGTCCTTGGCCTTGTCGAAGGCGAGCGCGTACTGAAAGCCGGAGCAACCGCCGCCGCGGACGGCCACCCGCAGCGCCTGCTCGCCCAACTCGGCCTGAGCGCCGACCAACTCGCCGATCTTGACGACCGCCTGGTCGCTGAGGGTAATTGCCGCTGCGTTGGAACTCTCGGTCTCAGTCACTTCACAAAGTGTAGCTGGCCCCTGCGGCCGTTCAGATATCTGGCACCCAGCGTGGGCACTCGCAGACCTGGCAGCTGAAGTCCTCGTCGTCCCCGTTGATGTGGTTCTCGGAAGGGTGGCCGCAGGTACAGTCGATCTGGCCTCCGTTTGTCTCCAGGAGATGCGCGAACTGGGAGGCGGGGTTTGCCCTGTAGACGGCGTGGAACTCGTCAGCCTCAGGGCCGTTGTGGCCGTTGGTCTCCACGCGCTGAAACTACCAGCGATACCTCTAGCGTTCCTGAGCGCTACCGATGGCGGCGCTCGGCGTTGCGACGCGTCTGCGAGAATCGCCGGGCCGTGAGCACGAGCGCCCAGACCGCAGTCGTCTGCGACACGACCGCCTACCTCCCGGCCGAGTTGGCGGCGGAGCGTGGCATCGAGACGATCAGCCTCTACGTCACGGTCGACGGGCGCCAGGAGCGCGAGTCGGAGATCTCCGACTACGCCGACTTCTACGAGCGGCTGCGGGCCTCCGAGGGCGGAGCGACCACTTCGCAGCCCTCGATCGGAGACTTCATCGCCGTCTACGAGTCCCTGCTCGACGACGGCAAGGAAATCGTCTCCCTGCACATCTCAGCCGGGATCAGCGGCACCTTCGAGGCCGCCGGCCAGGCCCGCCAGCGCCTGATCGACGAGGGCAAGGGCGGGGAGCGGATCCGCGTCCTCGACTCGCGCTCGACGGGCGGCGGACTCGGGCTCTGCGCGCTGGGCGCCTCCGCCGCGGCGACCGGCGGAGGAAGCGGCGAGGCCGTCGCCGCTCGGACCGAAGAGACCCGCGAGAACCTCAAGATGTGGTTCGCGATCGACACCCTCGAGTACCTGCGGCGCGGCGGCCGGATCGGCGGCGCCCGCGCCTGGATCGGCAGTGCCCTCAAGATCAAGCCGATCCTCACTCTCGAGGAGGAGATCACCCCGGTCGAGCGGGTCCGCACCCGCGCCCGATCACTGGAGCGCCTGCGCGACTATGCCCGCCAGCGTCACGAGTCCGGTGCCGACGGCTGGGTCGTCCAGCACATCCAGGACGACGAGACGGCGGCGAAGCTGGTCGAAGACTGCCGCGAGATCTTTGGCTCCGAGCCCGCCTTCGTTTCCGAAATCGGCGCCGTCCTCGGCGCCCACGTCGGCCCCGGCCTACTGGGCGTCGGCAGCGTACAGCGCGACCTGATCGGCCTCTAGAACGCCGGCGTCAGCTGCGGCGGCCGCGGAGCATCGCAAGGCCGCCGATAGCAAAACCCACCACGGCAGCACCAATTACCAGCTCGCGTTTGTGCTCGCGGACCTGGCGGCGCCAGTCGGTCAGCTCGCCTACGCGGACGCGGAGGATGTCGACCGAGCGGCCCAGCTCGACGCGCTGGGCGTCGATGTCGCGGCGGATCTCAGCAGCAGAGCGACCGGGGGGACGCGAGGGCGGTTGCGCGCTCATTTCGGCACCTCGTCCCTGGTCAGCATCTCCTTGGTCAGCTTGGCCTCTTCGATCGCTTGCTCGGGGACCGGCGGAGCGCCGGCCTGAAGCGAGCGGTAGGCGAAGAGCCCGGCGCCGGCGGCGACCAGGAGGAAGATCGCGGCCTCGACGAAGAAGCCGGGCCATGCCTTGCCGTCGAAGAGCTCTTCGTTGAGCAGCCAGGCGAAGCCCTCCATCACCAGGATCAGGGCGAGGAAGGCAAAGACGCCGGCGGCGACGCCGACCGCGGAGCCGCGGAGCAGCTTGCCGACTTTCTCGGAGACCTCGGTCTTGGCGAGCTCAATCTCCTCGCGGACCAGGGTCGAAGCGCGCTGCGAGACGTCGAAGACGAGGTCGGAGACGGAGCGCTCCTCAGGCTCGGGGCCCGGCGGCGGTACGGGGGGCGGGTTCTGGTCGGGTGGCTGCGGTGGCTGGGGCATCGGCTAGTCCGGGGGGTCCTCGCCGAAGATGCGGCGGTAGAGGATCGCCGAGAGTTTCGCCGCGGCGATACTGGCGAGCGCGCCGCTGGCGGCGAGCATCCCGCTCCAGATCAGTTTCCGCACGATGTCGTTGTCCATACCCGGCTGCGACCTTATCTATCGCGGCTCGAGCCCGTCGCAAATCATCGTCACGACAAGCTCCTTTGCCTGGTCGAAGCTGCCGTCGGAGCCGGGGATGACTTCGAAGATCCAGCCGGAGAGCAGCTGCTCGATCGCGCCGTAGAAGGACATCGAGGCGAAGGTCGGGTCGACGTCGCCGCGGAAGGCGCCCGCCGCCTGCCCGTCGGCGACGATCTTGGCGATCGACTCGTAGGCGCGGCGGATCTGCTCCAGGTGGGTGCGGCCAAAGGAGTTGGCGGCGCGGGTGACCTCGACGATGATCACCTTCATCAATTCCGGGTCGTGGTGGTAAGAGTCGACGATGAAGGAGGCGACCGCGGCCAGTTTCGCGCGGGGGCTCTCCCCCGTCCGGTCGGCCTCCTCGATCGCCGCCAGCAGCAGCGACCAGCGCTCGACGAAGAGCTCGTCGAGGACCTCGTCCTTGGAGCGGAAGTAGTGGTAGACAAGGCCGTAGGCGACCCCCGCCTCGTCGGCGATGTCGGAGACCCGCGTGGCGTGGAAGCCCTGACGAGCGAAGACGCGGATCGCCGCGTCGAGGATCTGGCGGCGCTTGTCGACCGGCGGTGCTTTAGAAGCCATCAGGCGTGAGCTCCCTGCGTGGTGGGCCAGGCGTAGGCGCCCGGCCGGCGGTTGGCGAGTGAGGGGAGCGACTCGCGGACCCGCTCCTGGGCCGCCAAGTCGAGCTCGGCGGCGACGAAGCACTCCTCGTCGGGGGCGGTGGCGAGGACCACGCCCCAGGGGTCGACGATCGCGGAGCGGCCGTAGGAGGCGTAGTGGGGCGACGCCGCGCCGACCTGGTCGGGAGCGAGGACGAAGACCTGGTTCTCGATCGCCCGGGCCCGCAGCAGCACCTCCCAGTGGTCGCGACCGGTGGCGGCGGTGAAGGCCGACGGCACCGCGACGAGGTGGGCGCCGCGCAGAGCAAGGATCCGGAACAGCTCGGGGAAGCGCAGGTCGTAACAGACGCTGAGGCCGAGGACAGGGCCATCGACCGGGGCCGCGACGATCTCCTCGCCCGGCTCCTCGTAGGCGGACTCGCGGTAGGAGACGCCCTCGACGTCGACGTCGAACATGTGGATCTTGCGGTAGACGGCGAGGTCTTCGCCCTCGGGGCCGACCAGGACCGAGGTGTTGAAGGCCTTCTCGGTGCCGCGCTCGGAGACGCTGCCGGCGAGCAGATGGATGCCCAACGTCCGGGCCCAGCCGCGGGCGGCGGTGAGGCTGGGGCCGTCGAGCGGCTCGGCCCCGGCCAGCAGCTCCTCACCGGCGGCGAGCAGGTTCCACTTCTCCGGCAGCGCGACCAGCTCGGCGCCGTCCGCGGCGGCGGCGCGCACCAGGCGCTCGGCCGTGACGAGGTTCCGGGCCTTGTCGCCGGTCGAGTTGAGCTGTACGACTGCTGCGCGCAAGGCTTCCTCTCGGTCCTCCACGGATGTGCCGGGATCGTTGACTGACCAGTCAATCGACCTCCCCAGTATAGGTGCGGCCCGGGCGACTTTGTCACCTATAGGGGGACAAAGTCGCCCCGCGGAACGCGCTAACGACTGGTCGCGTAGGCGAGGATGCGATCGAAGAGGCGCGTCGGCAGCAGCTTGGCGAGGCGGCCAGCCACCTTCGCTTCGGCGCCGACCAGGTAGCGGGTGCGAGGACGCTCGGCGGTCAGCGCGTGCTCAATCGCGGCGGCGGCCTTCTCGGGCGGGATCCCACGTTCGGCGGTTTCCCTGATCGTCCTGCGGAATCCTTCGATCGCCTGGCCATAGAGCTGCCGCTGCGCCTCGGGGGCTCGCTCTTCGATCGCGTCGCCCTCGCGTTCGCCGCGCTCCCAGATCGGGGTGTCGATCGAACCGGGCTCGACGATCGAGACCGAGATGCCCCAGGGGCGCAACTCGCGGCGGAAGACGTCGCCGACCGCCTCCAGCCCGAACTTGGCAGCGTGGTAGGCGCCGTTGATCGGGACGGCGACCCGGCCGCCGACCGAACTGACGAAGACGACCCTGCCCCGCCCCTTGCGGATCAGCGGCAGCATCGCCTGGGTGACCGCGACCTGAGCGGTCAGGTTGACCTCGACCTGGCGGCGGAAGTCCTCGATCGGCAGCGTCTCCAGCGGCCCGGGGATGGCGATGCCGGCGTTGTTGACGAGGCCGTGCAGGGTGCCGTCGCCCTCGGTCCCGATCCGCTCGGCGGCAGCGGCGATCTGCTCCGGATCGGTGACGTCCAGGATCAGCGGCACCAACCGCTCGCCGGCGGCGGCCAGCGCCTCGCCGTCCTCGGGCCTGCGGACGCCCGCGAAGACCCGCCAGCCGGCGGCGTCGAGCCCCAGTGCGGTGGCGCGGCCGATCCCGGTCGAGGCGCCGGTAACGAGCGCGGAGCGCATCAGCCGACCGGGACAATCTTGCCGGCTTCGACCAGGCGCAGGGCCTCGCCGGACGCCGGCGTGAAGACCTCGATCTGGTAATCGGCGCCGGGGTAGGCCATGTAGACGCTGCCGGGGCTGTCGGGGTCGACGAAGCCGGTGCCGCCGTGGGCGACGTCGAGGGGTTCGCTGCCCGCCTGCGAGGCAGCCCGGCGCACGGCCCCGGCGGCGTCGGGGACCGGGTAGGTGCCTACGGTGAGGAAGTTCGGCCGCGGGTCGCCGGCCTGGGCGCCGCCGGTCAGGTAGCGGACGTAGATGTCGCCGTTGCCCTCGCGGCTCAACTCCAGCTCCGTGCCAGGGCGCGGGCCGGCCCAGTAGAGCGGGTGACCGAGTTCGGCCGAGAGGGCGCGCAGGTCGCCGCTGTCGACCACCGCGGGAGCGGTCTTCACCGAGGCGGCCGCCGGGGGCGGGCCGGACCCCGAGTCGTCGCTGCCGCTGCCACCGTCGATCAGCAGGTATGCCGCGACGGCGACGATCAGCGCGGCGGCGCCGACCGAGATCAGCCGCAGGTTTCCGCTCAGGGGGGAGTCGCGTGGTGGCAAGGCCCCGAATGGTACGGGCGTAACATTGGATCCGGCGTGAGCAAGCTAGGCAACGAAGCGCTCGACGCCGAGCGCAAGCAGGTCACGGTGGTGTTCGCCGACGTGATGGGGTCGATGGACCTCGCCGAGCAACACGACCCCGAGGAGTGGCGGCGGATCATGCAGCGCTTCTTCTCGATCCTCGCCGACGCGGTGACCGAGTTCGAGGGGACCGTCGACAAGTTCACCGGCGACGGGATCATGGCCGTCTTCGGCGCCCCGATCGCCCACGAGGACCACGCCCGGCGGGCCTGCTTCGCGGCGCTGCGGATGCTCGACGACGTCGCCGGCTACGCGGCCGAGTTGCGCCGCGAGGAGGGGCTCAACTTCTCGGTCCGGGTTGGAGTCAACTCCGGCGAGGTGGTCGCCGGCGCGATCGGGGAAGGCGAGGGCGGCGAGTACACGGCGATCGGCCACACGGTCGGCCTGGCGCAGCGGATGGAGGCCCTGGCCGAGCCAGGCCGCGCCTACCTGACCGAGCACACCGCGGCGCTGGCAGAGGGATTCCTCGAGTTGGAGGACCTGGGCGAGTTCGGGATCAAGGGCGCCAGCCGCCCGGTCCGGGTCTTCGGGCTGGCCGGGATCGGCGAGGCGCGCACCCGGCTGGAGATCTCCCGCGCCCGCGGCTTCTCCCGCTTCGTCGGCCGCTCCGAGGAGATGACGGCACTGGAGCAAGCGCTGGAACGGGCCGAGCGCGGCGAGGGCGGCGTGGTCGGGATCGCCGCCGAGCCGGGCGCCGGCAAGAGCCGGCTCTGCCACGAGTTCTCGGCGCGCTGCCGCGAGACAGGGCTGGAGGTCTTCGAGGCGCAGGCGCAAGCGCACGGCAGATCGATCCCCTTCATGCCGGTCCTGCAGATGCTGCGCGCCTACTTCGGGATCGGCGACCGCGAGCCGGCGCGGGTGGTGCGAGAGAAGATCGCCGGCCGGACGCTGCTGCTCGACGCCGCCTTCGCCACCGAGTTGCCACTGCTGTTCGACTTCCTCGGCGTCCCCGACCCCGACCGCCCACCGCCGCAGATCAGCGGCGAGGCCCGGCAGCGGGCGCTGCGCGGGATCGTCTGCCGGCTCGTCAACGCGCCGGCACGGCGCCACACGATCGTGATCGTGGTCGAGGACCTGCAGTGGATCGACGAGGGCAGCGAGGCGATGCTGGGCGACCTGGTCGAGGCGATCGACGGCACCCGGACCCTGGCCGTAGTCAACTTCCGCCCCGAGTACGAGGTGCCCTGGCAGCGACAGCCCTCCTACCGCGGCATCTCCCTCGCCCCGCTCGGACCCGCCGACACCGGCGAGATGCTGCGCGACATCGCCGGCGAGGACCCCTCACTGGACGGGCTCGAGGGCGCCGTGCACGAGCGCGCCGCCGGCAACCCCTTCTTCGTCGAGGAGATCGTCCGCGAGCTGGCCGAGACCGGGCGGCTGGCGGGCGAGCGCGGCGCCTACCGTCTTGCCAGAGCGGTCGAGGACGCCGCCGTGCCGGCCAGCGTGCAGGCGATCCTGGCGGCGCGCATCGACCGGCTCGAGCCGGAGGCGAAGCGGCTGCTCCAGGTCGGCTCGGTGATCGGCAAGGAGTTCGGCGAGCGGGCCCTGCGGCTCAGCGCCGGGGTCGAGGCCGGCGAGCTGAACCCGCGGCTCTGCGCCCTGACCGACGCCGGCTTCCTCTACGAAGCAGAGCTCTTCCCCGAACGGGTGCTGGCCTTTCGGCACCCCCTCACCCGCGAGGTCGCCTACGGCACCCAGCTGGGGGAACGGCGCGCGGTCACCCACACCGCCGTGGCGCGGGCGACGATCGAGCTGGAGGGCGACCGGCTCGACGAGCTGGCGGCGTTGGTCGCCCACCACTTCGAGGCCGGCGGCGAGGAGTTGGAGGCAGCGCGCTGGTACGCCCGCGCCGCGCACTGGGCCGGCCACAGCCGCCCCCAGGACGCGCTGCGGCTCTGGCAGCTGGTGACGAGCCTGGTCGACGGGCTCGGACAGAGCGAGGAGACCGACGCCCTCGCGGTGTTCTCGCGGGTGCTGCAGCTCGACTACGCCTGGCGGCTGGGGATGGACCGCGACCGGGCCGAGTCGCTCGCCGCCGAGGCGGCCGAGATCGCGACCCGGACCGGCGACCTGCGCTCGCTGGCGCTGCTGCAACTACTGACCGCGGCGCGGCCGGGGGTCGCCCACCACGCCGCCGAGTGGATCGCCGCGGCGGAGGAGGCGATCGCGCGCGCCGACGCGGCCGACGACCTCGACCTGCGGGTGGCGATCCGCGCCGCCGGCACCTACGCGCTCACCTGCGGGGGCGAATTCGAGCGGGCGCTGGCGCTCGCCGACGAGATGCTGGAGCTGGGCGGCGGAGACGCCGCGGTCGGGGCCGGCATCGTGATCGGCTGCCCGCCGGCCTGGGGACTGCTGGCGAAATCGCTGGCCCTGAGGGAACTGGGGCGAACCGCGGAGGCGGAGGCCTGCGCCGAGGGGGCGCTGCGGCTGGCGGGCGAGCACGGCGACCCGGAGACGGAGAGCTGGAGCCGGGGCTCGATATCGACGCTGGTCGGCGACCGCGGCGAGCACGAGGAGGCGGTCGCCCTGGCCCGACGCAACTGCGAGCTGACCGAGCAGATCGGCGACGTCTTCTCACGGTCCACCGCGCTCAGCAACCTCGCCTACGCGGAGCTGGGCAACGGCGAGCACGAGGCGGCGCTGGCGACGATCGAGCTCTCCGACCGCCTCTACCGGGAGGCGATGGGAAACGGCGGCGAGGCGGAGGCCTGGCGCTCGACGATGCGGGCACGGGCGCTGCTCGGGCTGGGCCGGCTCGCCGAGGGAGTCGAGGAGGCGCGCTGGGCGGCCGAGATCGCCCGTCAGCGGGGCATGCTCTGGCAGCTGCCGACCGCGCTCCACGCGCTCGCCGAAGGGCTGGCCGCCAGCGGCGCGCCCGGGGTCGAGGAGGCGCTCGACGAGGCGACCGAGATCTGCGAGCGTCTCGGCCACCGCCGGGAGCTCGGCCTGATCGAGGCCGACCGCGCCGCCCTCACCGGCACCCGCGCCTGAGCCTTCCCGGCGGGCCCGGCCCTCCTACCGGCCGCCGCGAGGAGGCGCCAGCGCCTCGATCCAGTCGAGGCGCCGGCCGCAGAGGCTTTCGGCGTCGGAGGTGGGGACGATGCGGACCGGCGGTTCGCCGTCGTCGGGACTGAGCACGACCGGGCCGATCGGCTGCGGCGGGCCGCCGCCGCCGGGACCGAGGTTCTGGCCGTCGTGGGCGAGGGTCACCTCGTGCGGGCCGGCGCCCAGCTCGACCTCGCCGAAGTGGAGGAAGTGGCTGGCGTTGTTGAGCTGCTGCTCGACCGCGCCGATGGCCTCCCCGTCGATGCTGGCCTCGAGGCGGTTGCGGGCGCTGCCCAAGACGTAGACGCCGTAGCGGCCGGCGCGCGGGGCTCGCAGAGTCAGGGTCGCCTCGCCCGGCCCGCGCGGGATCAGGTCGGGGCTGCCGGGACCGATCGGCAGCCAGTCCTCGGGGTGGGTCGACTGGGAGAGCGAGCCGACCGCGGCGGGGCCGCGCTCGACCGCCGCCAGACTGCCGGCCGGGCCGGCGAGCTCGGCCAGCCGCCGCACTTCGGCGCAGGGCGGGACCGCGGCCGGGTCCTCGAAGTCGCCGAGCGGCAGGTGCTCGAGGATCGGGGTCGGAGCGGCGGCGCCGGGCAGCTGCCAGACGTCGTAATAGGGACCGCGACCGCGCAGCGAGTAGACCGAGGGCGGCCGGCTCTGGGCAGGGCTGCGGCGCAGGACCAGGGTGCGGAATTCCAGCAGCGGCGCCAGTTCGATGCTGTCGGTGTCGGCCCATTCCCCCTTTTCCGCTTCGCCACCGCCGCGCAGGGCGATCGGGCGGTAACGCAGCTCCGAGACCCCTTCGGCATCGCCGTGGCGGAGGAAGTGGCGGACCCCGTAGGGCTGGTATTCGGTCATCAGGGTCGGCCCCTGACCGTCGATCTCGCCGTCGATCCGCTCCAGCTCCCGCAGTTGCTCGTAGGGGGCGAGGCTGACGTCGTGGTAGGCGAGCGCGTTCGACCAGAGCACCCCGCCGACCAGCAGGCCCAGGACGGTGGTGCCGAGGACCCGCTCGACCCGCAGCGCGAAGGCCGCCGCGCCGGCCAGAGCCAGCAGAAGGAAAGAGGGGCCGGCGGAGGCGAGCGCCTTGGCGCCGACCCAGGGCGAGGCGTAGAGGAAGACGGCGAGCGAGCCGGCACCGGCTCCGGCGAGGTAGAGCAGCGGCGCCCAGGCGCGCCGGCGCCAGGCCAGCACGGCCCCACCCAGCGCCGCGACGATTGCCAGCGCGATCAGGAAATCGGTCAGCGCCCCGTTGCCGGGATCGAGGCGGAAGTCGCCGGTCGGCCAGATCCCGAAGGACTGGGCGACGCTGAGCGGCTCGATCAGGTTGCCGAGCTCGGCGGCGCTGGTCAGGCCGCCCTGGGTCGGTAAGAAGGCGCCAGTGGCGAAGACGATTGGGACCCCAAGCGCAAGCAGGGTGATCAGCAGCGGCGCGGTGCGGCAGAGCAGCTCCCGGATCCCGGCGGCGCGCCAGAGGGCCAGCCCGGTCAGGGCGAGGACCGGCCCGATCCAGACCAGCCCGCCGGAACCGACCATCGCCAGCAGGGCGACGGTGAGGAACGCCGCGGGCAGCACCGCCCGCCAGCCCGCCCCCCGCTCGGCGGCGAGCGGGGCGAAGGCGGCGAGGGTGGCCAGTCCGAGCGCGACCGCGACCTCCTTGATCCCGCCCCAGAGGCTGTAGCCGTAGAGCAACGCCGGCTGGGCAGCGCCGAAGGCGACCAGCGCCCGCAGCGGCGGCGAGTCGAGCAGCGCCCGCGCCAGCCAGGCGAGGCAGAGAGCCAGCAGCGCCGCCATCGTCGCCATGTAGGGCTGGACCAGCCAGGCGGGATCGGAGCCGGTGAGCTGAGCGCCGAGCCCGAGCGGCAGGAAGGCACCGACCGGGTAGCCGCTGGGCAGATTGACCTCGAGAGTGGTCTGGTAGCTGGAATGCGGTAGGCCGGAGAGGTCGCGGCCGTGCTCCATGAGGCGGTCGACGAAGGCGAGCCAGGTGGCGGTGTCGTCGAGCTTGATGTAGCCGTCGAAGGTGGGATCGCCGGAGAGGACGACCGGCATCGCGTAGATGGCGAACACCACGAGCGCGGCGGCGAGCGCCCAGCGGTCGGGCCGGCGGCCGCGCGAGGGGAAGGCGAGGCCGGCGCCGGCGACCGCGAGCGCCAGCACGGCGGGGGTCGCCAGCGGGGCGGTGACGCCGCTGGCGGTGGCGAGGCCGGTGACGACGACCATCACAGCGAAGCCGGCCGGCGCCAGCAGCAGCCCCGGCAGGCGGCGGCCGACAGCCGCCTCGAGCAGCAGGCCGCAGCCCAGGCAGAGGGCGACCAGCAGGACTGGGAAGAGGATCCAGGCGGTCAGCAAGCGGGCCGAAGGATGGCGGATAGGATCGGCGGATGGCGGACGCGGCTTTTGTGACGGGCGGCTCGGGATTCATCGGCGGCAAGCTGGTCGAGCGGCTGGTGCGCGAAGGGCGACCGGTGCGGGCACTGGCCCGCTCCGACGCGGCGGCGGCGAAGGTCGAGGCGCTCGGCGCCGAGGCGGTCCGCGGCGACCTGGGCGACCGCGCCTCGCTGGCAGCCGGCGCGGCCGGCTGCGCCGTCGCTTTCCACCTCGCCGCCCACCTGGGCGAGTTCGGCGCCTGGGAGGACTTCGAGCGGGGCAACGTCGAGGGCACCCGCAACACGCTTGGGACCTGCGCCGAGGCGGGCGTGCGGCGCTTCGTCCATTGCGGCACCGAGGCGGCGCTGATGGCCGGCGACCCCCTCGTCCAAGTCGACGAGACGGCACCGCTGCGGCCCGACTCGCGGGCCCCCTACCCGGCGACCAAGGCGAAAGCCGAGCAGGCGGTGCGGGCGGCCAGCCGCGAAGGCTTTGAGACGGTCGCCGTACGGCCGCGCTTCGTCTGGGGCAAGGGCGACACCACCCTGCTGCCGGAGATGGTCGAGACGGTCAAGGCCGGCAAGTGGGCCTGGGTCGGCGGCGGTCGCAACGTCACCGACACCGCCCACGTCGACAACGTCGTCGAGGGGCTGATCCTGGCCGCGGAGAAAGGCAAGCCCGGCGAGTCCTACTTCGTCACCGACGGCGAGCCGGTCGTCTTCCGCGAGTTCGTCACCGCCCTGATCGAAACCCAGGGCGTCGAGCCCCCGGGCCGCAGCCTGCCGGCCTGGACCGCGGCGCCGATGGCCCGCGTCTGCGAGGCCGCCTGGAAGCTCCTCCCCCTCTCCGGCGAACCGCCGATGACCACCTTCCGCTCCTGGCTCCTCACCCAAGAGTGCACGATCGACATCTCCAAGGCCCGGAGTGAGCTCGGCTACGCGCCGATCGTCTCCCACGAGCAGGGCCTCGCCGAGATGCGCTGACACGCCGGTTTCCGGATTCTTTACTTGACAGTTCTTGAGCTTTCGGCTCAGATGCCTCCATGGAGAGGAAAGTCCTACTGCTCACCAGCTTGGTCGCGCTGCTCGTCCTCGGACTGACGAGCGCCGCATCGGCGGCCTGGACCCACAAAGGCAAAGGCGAACTGAAAGAAAACGCCTCGGTCACCCTGGAGGGCACCCTCACCCTCTCGACCTCGGCCGGCAACGTCGCCTGCACAACCGAAATCGGCACGACGCTGACAGCGAGCAGTTCGAGCGGTCACGTCAACTCCTTCACGGTCTCCAAACCGTCCGAATGCGACCTGACCGGCTCCCTCGCCGCGATCTGCGGCACAAACGGCCTCACCAAAGTCGAAAAGACAGGCACCTGGGCGCTGACCGCCGACGAAAACGACATCACACTGACCAGCATCGACGTCCACTACGCGCTCGCCGGCTGCCTGATCCCCGGCTTCTGGATCAAAGGCTCCTCGACAATCTCCCTCGACAAAACGACCGCGATCGGCAAAGCGACGCCAAGCGGCACCCAGACCCTCTACAACGCGCTCGGCGAAGAATCCGGCACGGCGGAACTCAAAGGCACCCTGAACGTCTCCCCGGCGGGCACATACGGGACCAAAACAGCGGCCTCGGTCGAGACCAAGTGGACAATGGGCGACGAATACCTCAGCGAAGACGGCAAACCGACCCTAACCGGCACCTTCTCCTTCTCCGGCGCGGACGGTTCGGTCAGCTGCCTCGTCACGGTCAACCTCCTGCTCGAGTCCAGCACAATTGAGGAAGAAGAACCCGAAGGCGAGATCGAATCCTTCACCGTCGCCGAACCGTCCAAATGCGACCTCGGCGGCACCTACAAAACGGCCTGCGGCACAAACGCCGTCTCCAAAGTCGAACAAACAGGCACAGCGACCCTCACTACCGACAAAAAAGACATCTCGGTCTCCGGGCTTGTCCTCGACTACAAATTCGAAAAATGCGCAATTACGAGCCTGCGGGTCGAGGGCAACCCGACACTGTCGGTCGCCAGCACTCACTCGATCAATGAAGCCACCTTTAGCGCTGGCGGCCTTCAAGTCTATAACTCTGGAGGGGAACTAACCGACACCGCCACGGCAAGTGGGAGTTCATCTGTCTCGCCGAGCGGCACATTTCAACTCACCTCGAAAGCTGCGCATGAAGCTTCGACACACGCTGCCGCTACACATGCCGAATATACATCTACACATGCGGCCCACACACATGTGGCCGAAACACATGCAGCCGAGACAATTGGGACAGAAACCCCACCATCTGGAATTCCAGAGTGGCATCACAACGGATCCGTGCTAGCCGGCGAAGCAGGACCGCAGGAACTTCATCTTGTGGGCGAACTGTCTTCGTTTCTTAGCTCTTTCCAAAGTGGCCCCTGTGAAGTCACATTCGAAGGCGAAGCCTGGAACGAAAACGAAATGGCGGATGGAGTAATTAACGGGGGCGAAATCCAAGGCTCGTGTGCAACTAGCGCGGCTGGCTGCACGGTCAGCCCGACACTCCAAAATTTTCCCTGGACCCTGACAGGCACGGAAGTGACAGGCGAACTATCTGCAATTGAAATTGTTGGGATGCAGTTTGAAACACACTACGTCGGGGGTGGGAGCTGCCCCCTACCGGTAGCCACAATTATGTGGACAGGAACCGCGACAGGAGTTGCTGAGATCGAAGGATGCATTTCCTTCGAAGAACACCAAGACGACCTGCTCACCCATGCCCCGCTGCCAACAACATCCATTAACCTCCAAGGCAGCCTCTGCGACACAACACTCTACTTCGGCTGAAGAAGCTATCGCTTTAGCTCACCCCCGCCGCCGCTCCAGCTCCGCCACCATCAGCTTCGTGTGCAGCGCGGCGATCAGGTCTTTGAGGGGTTGGGCGCCGGTTTCGAGCATCTCGACGACGCGCTCGGGGGGGACTTCGCCGGCGAGGCGGTTCATGACGACGTCGACCTCGTCGCGGACCAGGTCTTCGAGGGCGGTCTTGTAGCGCAGGGTGTCGTAGACGGTGAAGCCGATCTGCTCGTCGTAGCCGCCGGCGCGGAAGCGGCCGATCGCCTCGATGATGGTCACGTCGGAGGGTGAGTAGCCGCGGCTGTTGGGGCTCAGCACCTCGATCTCCTCGAGGCGGTCGAGCACCTCCTTCGGCAGGCCGTAGCGCTTGCGGACCTCGGCGGCGCTGGTCCGCGAGCGCTCGCCGGCCAGGGCGCGGTCGAGGATCCGGTCCTCCAACTCCAGCATCGCCTCCGCCCGCCCCGGCCCCTGGTCGAGCACCGAGCGGATCGCCTTGAGCGGCATGAAGCGCTCCTCCTGCAGGCGCTTGATCAGCCTGATCCGGTCAACGAACTCGGGCGGGTAGTAGGCCATGTTGCGGCTCGTCTTGACCGGCTCCGGCAACAGCCCCTCGCGCAGGTAGTGCTTGATCGTCGGCGCCGGCACGCCGGAGGCCTCGGCCAGCTCCCCCATCCGCAGCAGCTCCTTCTCGGCAGGGGTGCTCATGCGCGGAAGGTGGTCGCTCCGTTGGCGCTGGGGCCAGCGGCAGCGCCCGATTCGATCATCGCCGCGGCCTCCTCGTCGGAGTACCCGGCCTCGCGCAGGACCTGCTCGGTGTGCTCGCCGAAGGCCGGCGCCGGGCGGCCGGTGTCGGCGGGGGTGCGGCTCATCTTCACCGGGTTGCCGAGCTGGCGCACGGTGCCGAGCCCCGGCTGCTCCAGCTCGACCACCATCTCGCGGGCGCGGACCAGCTCCGAGTCGAGCGCCTCGTCCATGCCGAGGACCGGCTCGATGCAGCAGTCGTGCTCGTCGTTGAACGCCAGCCACTCGTCCCGCGTGCGGGAACGGAAGACGGCGGCGACCTCGCGCCAGGCGTCGGACCCCGGCGCCTCGAACTGCGCCTCAACCAGCTCCGGCCGCTCCACTCCGGCGCAGAAGGCGGCCCAGAACTTCGGCTCCAACGCCCCGCAGCTGACCCAGCCGTCGGCGGCCTCGTAGGGCAGGTAACAGAGCAACCCGCCGGCGAGCTGCTGCTCGCCGCGGCGCGGCACCTCGCCGTCGCAGAAGTAGCGGCCGGCGACCATCGCCAGCCAGGAGAGGGCGCCGTCGGCCATCGAGACGTCGACCATCTGGCCCTCGCCGGAGCGGCGGCGCTCGTGCAGCGCCGCCATCACCCCGAAGGCGGCCATCAGGGCGCCGCCGCCGAGGTCGGCGATCTGGCCGCCGGACTGGACCGGCGGCCCGTCCTTGGCCCCGGTCAGGCCGAGCAGCCCAACCAGGCCGAGGTAGTTCATGTCGTGGCCGGCGCGCTGGGCGTGAGGGCCGTCCTGGCCGTAGCCGGTGATCGCGCAGAAGACGATCGCCGGGTTGGCCTCGCGCATCCGCTCATAGCCGACCCCGAGCCGGTCGAGCACCCCGGGCCGGAAGCCGTCGAGGACGACGTCGTAGCTCTCGACCAGCCGCAGCAGCGCCTCACGCCCGGCCTCGGACTTGAGGTCGAGCCGGATCGAGCGCTTGCCGCGGTTGAGCGAGAGGTAGAGCGCCGAGCGCGTCCCCAGCGCCTGCTGCTCCTCGCCCCCGTAGTAGGGCGGCGCCCAGCGGATGTAGTCGCCCATCCCGGTGTCCTCGACCTTCAGCACCTCGGCGCCGAGGTCGGCGAGCAGCAGCGAGCAGAAACCGCCGGGCAGGAGCCGGGTCAGGTCGAGGACCTTGACGTCGGAGAGCGGTAGCTCGCCGCTCACTGGGGCTCGACCCCGACCGGGAACTCGACCGAGTTGGAGATGAAGCAGAGCTCGTGGGCACGGTGATGAAGCGCCTCGATTGCGTCCGGTTGCGGCGGCTCCCCCTCCCATCGCACCCGCGGCCGCAGCGTCGCCTCGGTGAAGCGCTTGCCGTCGAGCACCCCGTCGGCGTCGTCTTCGTAGGAGGCGACCTCGAAGCCTTTTTTCTTGGCCAGCGCCAGGAACCACAGCATGTGGCAGCTGGAGAGGGCGCCGATCAGCAGCGTCTCGGGGTTCGACTTGGTTTCGTCGCCGCCGAACTCGATCGCCGACGAGCTGGGCAGCGAGTGGGCGCCGAGCAGGACCTCGTGGGCACGGGCGTCCTCCCCCTCGCCGCCGTTCCAGGCGACGCCGGCGCGGTGGATCGTGGCGGCCACCGCTCAGACCTCCGCCCGCTTGGGCACTCCCAGCAGCTCGCGCGCGTCGGCGACGGTGGCGGCGCGTCGGCCGACGTCCTCGGCCATCTGGCGCGCCTTGGCGATCAGGTCGCCGTTGGAGCGACACATCTCGCCGTTCGGCAGGTAGAGGTTGTCCTCGACCCCGGCGCGGACGTTGCCGCCCAGCACCAGCGAGGTGGCCAGCAGCTTCCACTGGTCACGTGAGATCCCGATCACCTGCCACTGGTTCGGCCCCTCGGGGCCGCCGGGAATCTGGTCCGACATCAGGGTGACGTTGCGCGGCGTCGGCCGGATGCCGCCGGTCACCCCCATCACCAGCGAGACCTGCAGCGGCGTCCGCTCCAGCAGCCCCATGTCGATCAGCGGGTCGAGGTTGGCGACGTGGCCGGAGTCGAAGCACTCGTGCTCGGGCTTGATCCCGAGCTCGCGCATCTCGGTCAGGAACTCGACGATCGTGTCGAAGCTGTTCTCGAAGACCGCTTTGAAGACGAAGTCCTTGCGCCGCCGCGAGTACTTGGCGTAGTTCATCGAGCTCATGTTCAGCGCGGCGACATCGGGCCGCAGCGCCCGCAGGTACTCGAGCCGCTTCTCGATCGGGATCCCGATCGCCCCGGTCGAGTAGTTGACGATCACGTCGCCGACCTCGGCCAGGATCGCCTCGGTGATTGCCCGGAAGTCCTCGACCTCATAAGAGGGAGTGCCGTCCGGCTGGCGGGCGTGGATGTGGATCTGCGAGGCGCCCTCGTCGACCGCCCGCCGCGCCTCCGCCGCGTACTCCTCCGGCGTGTACGGGATCGCCGGGCACTGGTCGCGGTTGGCGATCACGCCGCTGATCGAGCAGCTGATCACGACCGGATCCTCGAAGCGGCTCATACCGCACCTCCATGGGGCGACTTTGTCACCCGTGGGGTTACAAAGTCGCCCCGCAACCTCATACGGGCATTACCCCGTGGCGCTTCTTCGGCTTCTCGACGTGCTTGTCCTTCGCCATCCGCAGGGCGCGGACGATCGTCGGGCGGGTCTCGCGCGGGTCGATGATGTCGTCGATCACCGCGTTGCCGGCGGCGATGTAGGGGTCGATCTGCTCGCGAACCGCGTTCAGCATCGCCTCGCGGGTGGCGTCGGGGTCCTCGGATGCCTCGATCGCCGAGCGGCCGATGATGTTGACGGCGCCCTCCGCCCCCATCACCGAGATCTCGGCCCCGGGCCAGGCGACGATCAGGTCGGGCTCATACGCCTTGCCGCACATCACGTAGTAGCCCGCGCCGTAGGCCTTGCGGACGATCACCGTCACCTTCGGCACCGTGGCGCGGCTGACCGCGTAGAGCATCTTCGCCCCGTGGCGAATGATCCCGGCGTGCTCGACCTTCGAGCCGACCATGAAGCCGGGCACGTCCTGGAGGAAGACCAGCGGGATGTTGAAGGCGTCGCAGAGGTTGATGAAGCGGGCCGCCTTGTCGGCGGAGTCGTTGTCGAGGATCCCGGCCAGGTGCTTGGGCTGGTTGGCGACGATCCCGACCGGTTGGCCGCCGAAGCGGGCGAAGCAGGTGATCAGGGTCTTGGCGAACTTCGGCTTCAGGTCGAACCACTCGCCGTCGTCGACGATCTCGCGGATCACGTCGTACATGTCGTAGGGCT
>Ga0190272_10000533_pt1 | contig 19676 bp, 20 predicted proteins | sample Popmic504T_FD_133746 | JGI IMG/M metagenome (GOLD analysis project Ga0190272, IMG submission 133746) | Populus adjacent soil microbial communities from riparian zone of Shoshone River, Wyoming, USA - 504 T | ecosystem: Environmental > Terrestrial > Soil > Riparian zone | place: USA: Wyoming... | reverse complement strand
TCTCCTTCCTCTACACCGGCTCGGCGATGGCGACGACGGCGATCGGGACGCTGATCCCGATCCTGCGCGACAACGGCGAGCTGAAGACCCGCTTCGGGACCTACCTGCTGGCGGCCGGCGGGGCGGCCGAGTTCGGGCCGATCCTGCTGGTGACGCTGGTGCTCTCGACCACCAACCCCCTGCACGAGGCGGTGATCCTGCTCGGCTTCGTCGCCCTCGCCCTCGGCCTGGCGATCGCCTCGGTGCGCTACGCCTGGCGCGGTTGGCCGGCGCTGGAGCGAACGCTGGAGGCGAGCAGCCAGCTGGCGGTGCGGGTGACCGTGGTGCTGATCTTCGGCCTCGTCCTCCTGGCGGGGGAGCTCGGCCTCGACATCCTCCTCGGCGGCTTCGTCGCCGGGATGATCACCCGCCTGGCCTTGAAGGGCCAGGAGCTGACCGTCTTCGAGTCGAAGCTGACGGCGGTCGGCTTCGGCTTCTTCGTCCCCTTCTTCTTCGTCGCCAGCGGGATCGCCTTCGACCTCGAGGCGCTGGGATCGGCGGAAGCGATCGCGAAGCTCTTCCTCTTCTTCGCCCTCTTCCTCGTCGTCCGCGGCGCCCCCGCCCTGCTCCTCTACCGCGGCGTCCTCGCCGCCCGCGACCGCGCCGCGCTCGCCTTCTACTCGGCGACCGAGCTGCCCCTCGTCGTCGCGATCACCACCCTCGCCGTCGACGGCGGCCACATGAAGTCCTCGACCGCCGCCGGCCTGGTCGGCGCCGCGATGCTCTCGACCCTCGTCTTCCCCTTCGTCGGCCTAGCCCTGCGCAAGCGCTCCGAGGCCGAACAGCCGGGCTCTCCACCCGATCCCGCCCCCGCTCCAGGCCTATGATTCGGCCTCTCCCGGGCGCGTAGCTCAGTGGGAGAGCGCTCGCCTCACACGCGAGAGGTCGCTGGTTCGAACCCAGCCGCGCCCATACAACGACCTACGGTGGTTGTGCGTATCTATCGCACTTGCAGTGGATCATTTGTGCCTAGTCGGAATGGCTCGCGGGGGTTTAGTGACGCAAGAGTGACGCAACACGGCGTCAGGAGTGACGCATCTCGGCCCCGCCGAAGCGCTCGCTACATTCGTGACGATTGGCAAATAGGTCGACAGCCACTTCCCGTCGCTCGCCTTCTGCTCTCGGACGGCCCCGTAGCGGCGCTCGAATCGCAGCGGCAGCGAGACGCCGTCGATTGCCTCAGAACGAAGTAACCGACCGCTTCCGTGTAACCCGCATACCGGTCACGTCAGGCTCTTGATCGAGTCTCCACTCCCCGGCCTCCGAAAGACTTCATATGGCACGAATCTCAAAAACTGACCCGATACGACAGTTCGCAGGTTTCAGCGTCCTGAACGATCTTTCCAAGACGATGGGAGCGATGCGAACGGTTGAAGGCAACATCTTCTCGAAGGTCACTTCGCTTCGGGGATTTGTCACTCCACTAGACAACGAGGTGCTCCGGCGAGCTGCAGGCGCCAATTTCATCGGGTCGCAGCTCCGCGACACGCTTGACAAAACCAACGCCATGATCCTCGGCCGTGGCATCGGCTCGTCGGCAGCGCTTTCGGCGGGTCGGATCAATATCGGCGACTACGGGTTGAAGTTCGGGAGCCTCCGCATCGCCGAGCTGTATGGAGCACAGAGCGGGGTCGGGAAGCTGTTTGAGCGCTGGAAAAGTCCGCTACAGGAATTTGGCCTAGGGCTTGACCGATTTGTTGAAGAACAACAAAAGCTCGACGAGCGGACTAACGATTTCGTTCAGGCTCACGGATGGCCGGTCCCGCTCAACCTCCCGCTCCGAGCGTATCGGCGCCTTGTCGGCATGGTTGACGCTGGAAAGCGAGAAGTCAATCAACTGATGACGCGAAGCTTCCGCCCCGGAACTCGTGTCTTTCGGTCGACGAGGGACGTGCTGCTACAGAGCCCCCAGCTCCAATCACGCCGCCCCCTAATCAAGCAGTCGTTGTCTGCCTACAAACGGGGAGATTGGTATCTCGTTGTCAACGGCCTACTCCCGCTGGTCGAGGGAGTGCTCGTCGACTACGCGTACCAGGCCGCTCCGGCACCGCGGAAAGGGCGAACCAAACAAGCCCTCAAAGAGCTGCGCGAAAAGGAAAACGCGAGCCTTGGCGTCGCCGTGGACACCCTGGAGACCATGTTGCATTCCGCGGGTGCCAACGTCGCGCTTTTCGAGGGCTTCGATCAAGCTGACTACGGTGGTCCAGGCGAGCCACGGTCACTCAATCGACACGCAATCCTTCACGGGGCAGCGAGACGATACGGGAGCGAGCAGAACGCGCTTCGACTACTCCTACTCGTCGCTGTGATGGCAGAAGCCTTTGATCTCAACGACAGGATATGAGCGCCGAAATCACCCTGCTAGCGCATTCCGTCGCCGTCGCGGGGGTATCCACGACCCACGATTGGCTCGACTACCTCGCCGCCTTCGCCGGAGTTGGTTCGCTCGCCCTCGCGGGAGTGGCCGCCGTAGTCGCGATCCGCAGCAGCCGAGGCACATAACGCGGAGACCGATGTCCGACCGCGAGTGCGAGAGGTCGATCACCTCCTGTTGAGGTTCCAGGACCAAGGCACTTTCGAGGTGGCAACCCGGTGCAACCACCACTCCATTGACGGTGGGTGGATTCAGCAAGTAGTGCAAGTCACAGTGCCCGGCGATCCGCCGAGGTGGCAAGAGGTGCGCCGCCAGAGTGCCCTCGAAGTTACGGCTTGACCAGTTGCGCGTTGTATTTTCGCCGCCCGCGCCCATCAATCCCTTCCTTGAATGAGATAGTCTGCACGCGATTCTGAATCTGAGTGGTTGACAAATGTTTAGCCTTAGGAGACAGCGACATGCCTTCAGTCCCGCTCACCAAGTTTGTGGAGTTCACCGTGGCGCAGGGGACTTCGAGGGTCCGCGTCGTTTCGGAGTCGAAGCAGGACTATGCGCCACAACGAGACTTCTATAAGCGTCTGAGAGAGATCACCCAGCGGCAGTTCGTCAACGGATGGAACGCTGCGGCCTACAAACAATCAATTAAGAAAGCCGCTACCTCGAAAAAGGCGAACAGCTATGAGACCTGTCGGGCTGGGGTGACCAAATGGGCGAAGGGAAAGGAGATCGCAGGGCGCAAAGGTAGTCCGGGCCTTTGGACGGCTGGAGGTCTCGATGTCAAAGTTAACCCCGAGCTTCGCCTGACGGTTGACGGCAAGAAATACTCGGCCAAGCTCTATTTCGCGCGCGATGAGCTGTCGCGGCCACGCATCGAAAGCCTGCTCTACCTCCTCTCCGAGGAGGCGCCCGCTGGACATGCGGCCGCCGTCCTCGATCTGCGGCGTGGCGAACTAATCACGGGCGACGAGCTTGACCCCGACCTTGGGGTGCTTCTGGCTTCGGACGCCGCCGCCTTCACGTTGCTCTACGGCTAGGACTCCTCAAGCGACGGTATAGGGCCTTTTTGCGAGCCGGACGATGGTTGACAGCGGCACCCTGATTCTGGTCAGTCGCTACTGCTAATCGGGCCGCTCAATCGATCCCGGCGAACAGATGCGGGGCGGAACCCCCAGGCCATGCGCCAAGCTTGGAGACCCTGGCCGTGCACGCGCCATCAGCCTCAGCGCTAAAGGTTTCACTGGCCAGGTGGACCTCTCAAAGTCTTCTCCTGAAACCGCACAGCGCCGCGTTTCCCCTCGCACAGGCCACGAGTGGTACGTGTCGCATAGATGTAGCGGGCATAGCACGTGAACTCACCCACGCGACAACCTTCGTCAAACCGCTGCTGAGCACAACTGTCGGGAGCTTGGTGATTGTTAACCACCTTGTGGAGATAGCGCCGAATCGTCATTTGTGCTTCGTGGCAATCGACCCCGGCGAAAACCCGGACACGCTTGGCTTCCAGGTACCTGGTACTGACGCCAGCGCAGTCCGCCGCACTAGCTGCTGGCAGACCCGGGCCGAGCATGGCGGCAGCAAAGCCAATAAAGACCAGAGAGGAGCGCCTCACGCGGACATCATCTCATCAGACGATCAGACGATTAAACGTCTAAACGTTTAGACGCAAAATCGTCTAGACGATTGCGCGACTACATCTCTCCCGGCTCCAACACCGCGAAAATGTTGCCGGCGGGGTCCTTGAACCAGGCGATGGCAGGGCCTGGACCACGGGCGATGCCCTTCTCGTCCTGGTCGAAGTCGTCGTAGCGCTCGAAGCTGACGCCGCTAGAGCTCAATCCGTCGACGGCGGTGTCGACGTCGTCGACCTCGAAGTTGAGGATCGTGTAGGTCGCGGGCTTGAAATCACCCTTGGCGTAGACCAAGGTGTCGCGGCCGCCGGCCAAGTGCAGCGCCATCACGCCGTACTCCTCGCTCAGCACCGTGGTCGTCAACCCAAGCGTGCCCTCGTAGAACTCCTTCGCCTTGTCGAGGTCATCGACGGCGAAGCCGTTGGTGGCTTTCGTGTTCGTGAACATCGCTGCTCCTCTCGTTGGCAGTATCTGATCCCTACCCGGCCAGCTCCGGGATATGACGTTCGATGTGGGTAGCGATCGTCTCCCGGACCCAGCGCTGGGTCTCTGCGTCGGCCATCCGGTAGCGGCCGAGCAGCATCTTCTGGTCGGTCAGCGGCAGCCCGGCGATCTCCCAGCTCACCGCGAGGCGCTCGAAGAGCAGCTCGGAGCGGCGGCGCCAGGCATCGTCCTGGGTGGTCGCCGCCGTGGCCGGGCCCTCGCCGATCTTCCTGAGCGTTCCGCGGCTGAGCGTCTGGCGCAGGGCGAGGACATTGCCCTCGGCGTCGGTGTACTCGACCGTCGAGGCCTCCTCGCGGGGCTGGCGTCGCTTGCGCTTGGCCATCGGCACGAGTCTGCCACGGCGGCGCGGCGCGCGAGCGCTCAGTCTTCGGGCGAGGGGCGCCGGCGGTCGCGCTTGCGCTCCCCGGTCTGCCGCTTGCGTTCGAGCCTCTGCTCGCGCGAGGACCGCGTCGGCTTCGTCGGCCGCCGCTTCCGCGGCCTCGCCAGGCCGGCGCGGATCTTCTCCGCCAGCCGCTCCAGCGCCAGCTCGCGGTTGCGGGCCTGGCCGCGTGCGTCCTGGGCGACGGCGGTGATCACCGGGCCGACCCGCTCGCGCAGCCGCTCGCGCTGCGCCTCGTCGAGCGCCACCGAGGCCTCGACGTCGAAGACCGCTTCGACCCGCGAAGCGGTGACGTTGGCGTGCTGCCCGCCCGGCCCCGAGGAGCGGCTGGCGCGCAGCTCGACCTCCGCCAGCGGGATCGCGAGGCGCTCGTCGATTCTCAGCGAGTCGGACATGCCGCCCAAGGTAGCCTGACTCGGGAACGTGACCGTGGAACCGTTCACCCTGATCGGCGTGCCGATCGACTCGGTCGGTCGCAACGGCGGGACCGAGCACGGCCCGGCGACGCTTCGCGAGCTGGACCTCTCCGGCGCGATAGGCGGGGATGACCGCGGCGACCTCCCCGTCAGGATCCGGGGCGACGAGCGCGACCCCGAGACCGGGATCCTCGCCAGCGAGGATGTGCTCGCGTCGACGGCGATGATCAGGGCGGACATCGCCGAGGCGATCTCGCGCGGCGAGCGGCCGTTCCTCGCCGGCGGCTGCTGCGCCGAGCTGCCCGGCGCACTCGCGGGCGCCCGCGACGTGCTCGGCGACATCGGTCTCGTCCACGTCGACGGCCACCTCGACCTCTACGACGGCGTCACCTCGCCTACCGGAGAGGCTGCCGACATGCCCGTTGCCGTTGCCCTCGGTCGCGGCCCGAAGCGCTGGGTGGAGATGGTGGGCGGCGCCTCTGTTGTCCCTGAGCGCCTCGCGATCGTCGGCTACCGCGACCGCGAGGAGTCGATCGGCTACGGGATGGCCCAGCCGGAGGAGATCGGCGCCGCGCTGACCCACATCCCCGTCGAGGAGATCCGCGGCGAGGGTCCCGCCGCAACCGGCAAACGGGTCGCCGCGGAGCTGGCCGAGACGGCCCCCTTCTGGCTCCACCTCGACGTCGACGTTCTCGACCAGGAGGTCTTCCCGGCCACCGACTACCTGATGCCCGGCGGGTTGAGCTGGGAAGAGCTGGTCGGCTTGCTGACCCCCCTCTTCGCCTCACAAGCGCTGATCGGCGCCTCGCTCGCCTGCTACAACCCAGAGAAGGATCCCGACCAAGCCCATGGGCGGGCACTGGTCGATGCGCTCAGCGCCGCGACGCCCCAGCGCGCCTGAGCCGGCGCTCAGGCGAGCGCGTCGATCTTCTTGGCCAGCTCGAAGTCGTTCGCGGTCAGGCCGCCCTCGGAGTGGGTCGAGATCGTCACCTCGACCTTGTCCCAGGAGATCTCCAGGTCGGGGTGGTGGCCCATGCCCTCGGCCGGCTCGACCAGGCTCTCGACGAACCGCACCGAGCCGACGAAGTCGCCGCGCTCGAAGGTCTTGACGATCGCATCGCCCGAGCGCTGCCAGCCCTCCAGCTCGCCCAGCCCCGCCTCGATCTCGCTGTCGCTCAGCAACGCCACGGTCCTATGCTTCCACAAGGCCGCGCGCCCTAAACCCGATGAGCGACTCGAAGCCCACCCTCTGGCACATCGACGTCTCGCACTACAGCGAGAAGGTCCGCTGGGCCCTCGCCCACAAGGAGGTCGAGCACCGGCGTCGTGCTCCCGTCCCCGGCGCCCACATCCCGATCGCCCTCTGGCTCACCCGCGGCTCCCAGGCGACCTTCCCGGTGCTGACCATGGACGGGCGCGCTACCGGCGACTCGACCGCAATCATCGCCGCCCTCGAGCAGCGCTACCCGGACCCGCCGCTCTATCCCGCCGACCCCGAGCAGCGCCGCCACGCGCTCACGCTGGAGGACTACTTCGACACCCAGCTCGGCCCGCAGATCCGCCTGCTTGCCTGGCACGAGTTCGGCAACGATCGCGAGCGCTTCGCCAAGCTGATGACCTACGTGGCCCCCGGTCCGCTGGCCAAGATGAGCCGCGTCGCCGCCACCTACGGGCGCGCCTTCACCAACCTGCGCTACCGCGTTCGCGATCCCAAAGCGGCGGAGCGCGCTCGGGCCGAAGTCCTCGTCGCCCTCGACCGGCTGGAGGAGGAGCTGGGCGAGGACGAGTACCTGGTCGGCGACTCCTTCACCGTCGCCGACCTCACCGCTGCCTCGCTCTTCTACCCGTTGGCCCTTCCCGAGGAGGGGCCGCTGCCCGCCGAGCTCACCCCGCCCGCCGGGTTCGAGCGCTTCCGCGAGCCCCTCAAGGAGCGCCGCGGCTTCAAGTGGGTGGCAGAGATGTTCCGCCGTCACCGCAAGCCGGCCGAGCGCCAAGCGGGCGTCCCTGCGCCGCCTGCCACAGTAGCCGCGGAGTGACGACCGAGCAGAGCCCGGACCGCCAGCGGCCGCCGAGGCGGGTGAGGAACAGGCCGTAGCGGCGAGCGGCGCGGCTCGGCAGCCCGCAGGCGGCGCCGCTCTGGGCGCTGCGCACGGCGAGCATGTCACCGGCCTCGATCTTTTTCGCGCCCCGGTAGACGCGCTGCACCTCATAGCGGTAGTCCGCCTGCAGCTGGCCGCGCGGGACGACCTCGACCAGCCGCCCGACCACGGCGGCGTCGGATTCGCGCAGCGCCTTGCCCGGCGGCGTCGGCGCGCAGGAGCAGGCGTGTGCACTTCCGGCAAAGCCGAGCACGGCAGCGAGGACCAGCGCCCCCGCGACAGACAGGCGCCCCGAGCGCATCACGTTTCAATGTAGAGATAAACGCCCGGATTCACAAATCCAGCGCGCTACGGCGTGAGGATGATCTTCAGCGCCTCGTGCCGGTCGTAGATCGCGTAGGCTTCGGCTGCTTCGTCCAGCTTCATGTGGTGGGTGACGAGCGGCGCCGGGTCGAGCTTGCCGGCCTCGATCAGGGCCAGCACCCGGTCGACGTGGGCGATCACGTTGGCCAGCCCCAACCTCAGCGTCAGGCCCTTCAGCCAGGCCAGCCCGAGCGGCACCTCGCCGACGCCGGCGTAGGCGCCGATACCGGAGACGGTGCCGGCGTCGCGCGCCAGGCTGACCGCCATCGCCAGCGGCCCCGGGTCGCCGACAGCGTCGACGACGACGTCGACCCCGCGGCCCTCGGTCGCCGCCCGCACCGCCTTCTTCGGCTCCTCCTCGGTCAGGTGGACCGGCGTGGCGCCGAACTCGCCGGCCAACGCCAGCCGCTGCTCGACCGAGTCGATCGCGAAGACGCGCACGGCGCCGCCGGCCAGCGCCGCCTGCACCGCGCAGAGGCCGACCGGCCCGAGGCCAAGCACCGCCACCGTGTCCCCCGCCCGCATCCCGGCGTGGGCGACGGCGTGGTAGCCGGTCCCCATCACGTCGCCGGCGAACAGCGCCGCCTCGTCGGACATCCCCTCCGGCACCTTGCGCAGGGTCAGGTTCGCCCGCGGCACGAGCAGCTGCTCGGCCTGGGCGCCCTGCAGGTCGCCGAGCCGCGAGCCGTGGCCGAAGATGCGGCCGCGCTCGCAGCGGTGGTAGTCGCTGCGCACGCAGGCGGCACAGGTCGCGCAGGCAGTGTGGAAGCAGCCGAGCACGCGGTCGCCGACCGCGACCCGCTCGACGTCCTCGCCGGCGGCGAGCACGGTGCCGACGAACTCGTGCCCGATCGTGAAGCCGGGCTCGACCGGCACCCGGCCGTGGAAGATGTGCAAATCGGAGCCGCAGATCCCGCTCGCCTCGACCCGCACCACCGCCTCGTCGGCGGCGCCGATCTCGGGGTCGGGCTTCTCCTCGATCCGGACCTCGCCGGGAGCCTGCAGGGTGACGGCGCGCATCGCCGCCGAACCGTATCGCCAGTCGGCGGTTGAGGGCGCTAGGCGACGCCGGCGCGGGAGACCTGGAAGCGGTCGCCGGAGACCGTCGGGTCCGCCGTCTCGGCGATCCGCGCCTCGAGCGCCAGCTCCTTCTCGAAGTCGGCCGCCTCGCCGTGCTGGAAGGAGACGTCCTTGCCCTCGAGCAGCTCGATGAAGATCTCGACGAAGCGCGCGTCGAGCTGTTTGCCGGCGACCCGGCGCAGCTCCAGCATCGCGTCGTGGGTGGAGACCGGGGTGCGGTAGGAGTCGCGCGCCGTCATCACGTCGTAGGTGTCGGCGACCGAGATGATCCGCGCCAGTTCGGGGATCTCGTCGCCTTCGAGGCCGCGCGGGTAGCCCTTGCCGTCGATCCGCTCGTGGTGGGCGAGGATGATTTCCGACACCGGGCCGTAGCCGTCGAGCGAGGAGACGACCCGCGCCCCCTGCTGGGGATGGCGGCGGATCAGCATCCAGTCCTCGTCGGTGAGCGGCACGTTCGCCTTCAGGATCCGGTCGGGGAGGATGAACTTGCCGATGTCGTGCAGCAGCGCCGCGATGTGGACCAGCTCCTCTTCCTGGCGCGGGAAGCCGGCGCGCTGGGCGATCGCCCGCGAGTAACGGGCGACGGCGGCGCTGTGCCTGGCCGTCATCTGGTCCCGCAGGTCGAGCGTGCGCAGCATCGCGCTCAACATCCCGACCTGGAAGCTGGCCAGCTGCTTGCTGCGCCGCTCCAGCTCCTCCGCCCGCTGCTGGGAGACGAGCAGTGCGCCGAGCAGGTACTGGAAGGTGATGAGGACGACACCGAAGAGGGCGACGCCGACGAGGCCGACCTGGACGTAGAGGAAAGCGACGGCGAGCGCCATCAACGAGGCCATCAGCTCCGACGGCAGCAGCGGGAAGAGGGCGGTCCTCACCTTGGAGACGAAGGAGGCCCGCTCCAGGTAGCAGACGTAGGTGATCGTCATCGTGAAGTTGATCGCCAGCGCCAGCAGGAAGAGGCCGAAGACGCAGAGGTAGAAGGCCGGGTCCGCGGTGGTCAGGCCGAGGGCGACAATGGCTTCGTGGAAGACGATCCCGCCGACCAGCGGGAAGACGGTGTAGCCGAGCACGTTGGCGATCAGCGAGTGCCACTCGGTGCGCCAGCGCAGCCAGCCGACGAGGATCGTCAGCACACCGATCATGGCGGCCGGGGCGCCACCGAGGAAGACCATCGCCACGACCAGCGCCAGGAAGCTGCCGGAGACGACCAGGCTCGATTCCGCCGGCGCCGCAGTCAGGTCGCTGAAGACCGAGAAGACGAGCAGGATGCCAAGCAGGGCGAGGTCCCAGTCCCCCATCGGGGCGCGCCAGACCGCTACCGCCCAGGCAAGGAAAAGGGCGACGCCCATGGCGACGACAACGCGGCTCGTCGGACGTTGTGTTTCGGCCATCGGATGCGGCCCTCTATCCTGGCCGGCGGGCACAGCTCACCAGGATCCAAGGCGAGTTACGTGCGGCCAAACTACTCAGGGGCTCGGTGACTGGCAAGGTCGATGGACGCATTGCAAAGAACCTTTCCGTTCCAAATGCGAGAACCCTTTGATGGCTGACTGCCAATTGACGTGCCCGTCTGGGCCCCAGAAAAGAAAAAGCGCCCCACGAAGGGGGCGCTCTTTACGAAGTTGGCGAAATCTTGTTTCGCCTGAAGGTCTAACGGACGCGGTAGCCCATGGTCAAATTCCCCCTTCCTTCGTCGAAGCCCAACTGGTTATGGCGCTGCCAAAAAGCTTCATTGCTTGCTCTGTTTGTAGCACAACCTCTCCAGAACTTGTGCATCTGAACGGAAACTTGTGCAGAAATCAGGTAGGACAGGTCACGAGTCGTGCGTAAAACACGCCTGAGAGACCCCCTGAGGCGCTCCGTCTTCCGCCGCCTGGCGGCGACCTTCGCCGTCAACGAGCTGGGCGACTGGATGGGGATCGTCGCCCTCTCGGTCCTCGTCTACGACCACACGGAAAGCGCCTTCGCCACCACCGCGCTCTTCCTCGGCACCGGCTTCCTGCCGGCGCTGCTGGCGCCGCTCTTCGTCGCCCGCATCGAGCAGCCGCCGCCGCGCTTCGTGCTACCGGTGATCTACTGCGGCGAGGCGATCGCCTTCGCCGTCCTTGCCCTGCTCGCCGACAACTTCTCGCTCGCGGCCGTCGTCGCGATCGCCGCGATCGACGGCGCCCTTGCCCTCAGCGGGCGGGCGCTGACCCGGGCGGTGGTCGCCGCCCAGCTCGAGCCGGTCGGCGAGCTGCGCGCCGGCAACGCGATCCTCAACGTCGCCTTCACCGGTGGCGCCGCGGTCGGGCCGGCCCTCGCCGGGGTGGTGGTCGCGGGCTTCGGCGTCCCCACCGCCCTGCTCCTCAACGCCGTCTCCTTCTACGCCACCGCCTGGATCGTCTTCACCGCCGGCCCCCTGCCCCAGATCGAACCCGAACCCGGCCGCATGCGCGAGCGGGTCCGCGCCGGCGCCACCTACATCCGCGAACGGGGGACCCTGCGCTGGCTGCTGCTCGGCCAGGGCGGCGCCGCCGTCTTCTTCGCCGCGGTGCTGCCGGTCGAGGTGATCTACGTCAAGGAGACCCTCGGCGGCGGCGACTCCGGCTACGGGCTGCTGCTCGCCAGCTGGGGGGTCGGGATGGTGCTCGGCGGCGTCGCCTTCGCCGTCGTGCGCCGGGCGCCGCTGCCGACCCTGCTCCTCTTCAGCACTCTGACGATCGGGTTCGGCTACCTCGGCCTCGCCGCGGCGCCTAACCTGGCACTCGCCTGCGCTGCCTCCGTGCTCGGCGGCGCCGGCAACGGCGTGCAATGGGTGGCGCTGGTCAGCGCCGTGCAGGAGCTGACCGCGCAGAACATGCAGGCGCGCGTGATGAGCGTGCTCGAATCGCTCGGCGCGGCGATGCCGGGGATCGGCTTCCTCCTCGGTGGCCTCACCGCGACCGTCCTCGACCCCCGCGTCACCTTCCTCGTCGCGGGGGTGGGGGTGCTCGTGATCGTCGCGATCGTCGCCCCGATTCTTGCCTCTAAATGGCCTGAACGCAGGGAAAAACTTAGGTCCAACGAACTTGACGCAGGCGCCGAGATTGTGGTGGAGTTGCTTCCACCGGGCAGGTTTTTCCGCTCAGAGGGCGAAGGCCCCGTCCAGTCAACAGGGGAGGTCACGCGGTGAGGAAGCTGGGTGCATTGCTGGTGGTTTCTGGTGCGATGGCGGCGTTCGCGATCGGTATCGCCGGCTGCGGCGATTCGAGCAGCGGCAAAGAAGGCGGCACGCTGAAGGTCAGCTTCGTCGCCGGTACCGACTACCTGGACCCGCAGCTCTCCTATACGGCCGAAGGCTGGTCGTCGATGTACAACACCTACCTGCCCCTGCTCACCTACGCCCACGCCGAGGGCGACGCCGGCAACGAGGTGATCCCGGCCTTGGCCGAGGACCTGCCCAAAATCAGCGGCGACGGCAAAACCTACGAGCTGACCCTGCGCAAAGGCCTCAAGTACTCCGACGGGAAGCCGGTCAAGGCCTCCGACTTCAAAGCCACGGTCGAACGGCTCTTCGAGATCGAATCGCCGGGCATCCCGTTCTTCACCGACATCGTCGGCGCCGAAGACTTCCTCGAAGGCAAAGCGAAAGAGATCGCCGGGATCGAGACCGACGACGCGACCGGGGAGATCACGATCCAGCTGGTTCGTCCCCGCGGCGCCTTCGTCCGCGAGCTGGCAACCCCGTTTGTGGCCGTGGTGCCCGCCGGCACGCCCGCCAAAGACCAGACTCCCAACCCGCCGCCGGCCACCGGGCCATACGAGATCGTCGAGTCCAACCCGGGCCGCAGCTGGTCTTACCGGCGCAACCCCGAGTGGGCGCGCAACAACGCCGAGCTGATGCCGGACCTGCCAAGCGGGCACGTCGACCGGATCGAGGCCAAAGTGGTCAGCAACGACTCGACCCAGGTCAGCGAAATCGAACAGGGCGATACCCAGTGGATGTTCGACCCGCTGCCGCCCGACCGCGTCGCCGAGGTCAGCGCCCGCTACGAGGGCACGCAGTACCGCGTCGTGCCCTCGAACAGCACCTACTTCTTCTGGATGAACACAACCCGGGCGCCCTTCGACGACGTCAAGGTCCGCCAGGCCGTCAACCACGCGCTCGACCCGGCGGCGCTGGAACGCATCAACGCCGGTGCGGTCGAAGCGACGCAGCAGGTCCTCCCCCCGGAGATGCCGGGCTACGAGCAGTTCGAGCTCTACCCGTACGACATCAAGAAGGCGAAAGAGCTGATCGCCGAAGCCGACCCGGCCGATCGCGACGTCACGGTCTGGACCCTCAACATCAGCCCCAACGACGACGCGGCCGCCTACTACCAGGACGTGCTGAGCAAACTCGGCTTCGACGCGGAGCTGAAAACGATCAACGCCAACAACTACTTCACGGTGATCGGCAACACCTCGACCCCGGACCTGGACACCGGCTGGGTCAACTTCTTCCAGGACTACCCCCACCCCGACGACTTCTTCCGCCAGCTCGACGGCGCCAACATCTCGCCCGTCAACAACATCAACCTCGCCCAGTTCGACGATCCGAAAGTGAACGCGAAGATCGAGGAGCTGGGCGAACAGCAGCTCGGGCCCGAGCAGGAAGCGGAATACGCCGAGCTCGACCGCGAAGTCATGGAGCAGGCTCCCTGGGCGCCCTACGGCAACCGTAGCCTGTCGCTATTCGTCTCCGACGACATCGACTTCGACGAGGTCATCTGGAGCCCGACCTTCTCCGGGGACCTGACCAGCTTCCAGTTCGAGTAGTGGAGGGCAGCCCCCGGCGCACCGCCCTCAGGCGCCTGCGGGGCGATCGAGGAGCGATCGCCGGGCTGGCCCTCTTCGCGGCGATCGTCGTCTTCGTCCTCGCCGCGCCACTGTGGGCGAATCACGTCGCCGACACCGGCCCCAACGCCACCCACACGACCGAGAAGGTCGAGGTGGACGGCGAGCCGCGCGAAGTGGTCAGCGTCGAGGGTAAGCCCGTCGGCCCGCTTTGGCTCGGCGCCGGCGGCAAGTTCTTCCTCGGCGCCGACGGCCGCCTCGGCCGCGACGAGATGGTGCGGCTGATGTACGGCGGCCGCACCTCGCTCTTCATCGCCCTCACCGCGAGCCTGATCGCGACCCTCTCGGCGCTGGCGCTCGCCCTGCTCGCCGGCTGGTTCCGCGGCCGGGTCGACGCCGTGATCTCGTTCCTGCTCGACGTGATCTGGGCCTTCCCGGTGCTGCTGCTGGGAATCGCGCTGGGCACCGCGCTCGCGGTCGGCGGGCTGAAGCTCGGCCCGATCTCGATCTCCGCCGGCTCGATCTGGATCCCGACCTTGATCGGCGCCTTCGTCTTCGCCGCCTACATCGCCCGGCCACTGCGCGGCGAGGTGCTGGCGCTGCGTGAGCAGGAGTTCGTCAAGGCCGCGGTCGCCGGCGGCGCCGGGTCTGGCCGGGTGATGCTGAACGAGCTGCTGCCCAACCTCCTGCCGACGGCGATCGTCCTCTTCACCGTCAACGTCGCCAACATGATGCTGCTCGAGGCCGGGCTCTCCTTCCTTGGCGCCGGCGTGCAGGCGCCCGACGCCTCCTGGGGGACGATGATCGCCGGCGGCTTCGAGCTGATCTTCAGCTCGCCGCTGCTGATGATCCTGCCCTCGACCATGGTCTTCCTCACCGTGCTCTCGCTGAACCTGATCGGGGACGCGCTGGGCGCTGCGCTCAACCCGCGCTCGCGGGCGACGATCGAGGCCCACACCGGCCGCTTCGAACCAAAGCATGAGGTGACCTGATGGGCATCTTCCTGCTCAAGCGGCTGGGGCGGATGCTGGGCGTCCTCTTCGTCATCTCGGTGATCGTCTTCTTCATCTTCAACGTGATGCCCAGCGACCCGGCGGCACGAATCGCCGGCAAGAGCGCGACGCCGCAGCTGATCGCACAAGTCGAAGAGACCTGGGGCTTCGACGAGCCGCTGCCGGTCCAGTACCTGACCGTGATGAAGCTGACCTTCACCGGTGAGCTGATCTCCTACACGAGCCAGCTCAATGTCGACGAAGAGATCTGGAAGGGGCTGCCGGCGACTCTCTCGCTCTGCATCGGCGCCGCCGTGATCTGGCTCTTTCTCGCCATCGTCTTCGGCTACCTCTCCGCCTTCCGCGTCGGCCGCGCCACCGACCGCGTGCTGATGCTGGTCTCCCTGCTCTCGATCTCGCTGCCGATCTTCCTCGTCTCCGCCCTCGCCCTCAACTACCTCAGCTACAAACTCGAGCTCTTCCCCTCCAGCGGCTACGTCGGGTTGACCGAAGACCCGCTCGACTGGGCCTACCACCTGGTGCTGCCCTGGACGACGATGGCGGTGCTCTTCGTCGGCCTCTACGCCCGCGTCCTGCGCGCCAACCTGCTCGAGGTGATGGACGAGGACCACGTGCGCACGGCGCGCGCCAAGGGGCTGGGCGAGCGCCAGGTGCGGATTCGCCACGTCCTGCGCAATGCGCTGCTGCCGATCGTCACCCTCTTCGGACTCGACTTCGCGGCGCTGATTGGCGGCGCGGCGATCATCACCGAGTACATCTTCAGCCTGCAGGGGATCGGGCAACTGACCGCGGACTCCGTCGCCGACCTCGACCTGCCGCCGGTGATGGCGCTCTCGATGCTCGCCGCCTTCTTCGTCGTCGTCCTTAACACGCTGGTCGACATCGCCTACACCTGGCTCGACCCGCGGATCAAGCTGGAGAGAGCACGGTGAGCGGCTTGAGCGGCGCCCCGGTGCTCGAGGTCGATGGCCTCAGGGTCGGTTTCGCTGGCGATACGGGTCTGACGCAGGCCGTCGACGGCGTCTCGCTGACGCTGAGCGCCGGCGAGGTGCTGGCGATCGTCGGCGAGTCGGGCTCCGGCAAGAGCGTCACTGCGCTCTCGGTCATGGGCCTCACCCGCGGCCCCGGAACCCGCGTCGAGGGCTCGGTTCGCTTCGAAGGCAAGGAGCTGCTCGGCGCCGGCGAGGAGGAGCTGCGCAGGCTGAGGGGCACGCGGATCGCGATGGTCTTCCAGGACCCGAGCAGCTCCTTCAACCCCGTCTACAGGGTGGGGAGCCAGATCGACGAGGCGATCCGCGCCCACCGCGCTCTGAGCGCCGCCGAGACCCGCGAGCTGACGCTGCGCACGCTCGGCGCGGTCGGCATCCCCGACCCCGAGCGACTCGCCGCCAGCTACCCCCACGAGCTCTCCGGCGGGATGTGCCAGCGGGCGATGATCGCGATGGCGGTGGCGCTGGAGCCAAGCGTGCTGATCGCCGACGAGCCGACCACGGCGCTCGACGTGACGATCCAGGCCCAGGTGCTGGAGCTGCTGGCGCGGCTCAACCGCGAGCGCGACCTGGCGACGCTGCTGATCACCCACGACCTCGGCGTCGTCGCCGAGGTCGCCGACCGGGTAGTGGTGATGCAGGCCGGTCGCGTGGTCGAGGAGGGCTCGCTCGAGCAGATCTTCTACGAGCCCCGGCACCCCCACACGCGCGAGCTGCTGGAGGCGCTAGCCCGCCTCGGCCGGCCGCGGGTCGGCGCGGCGGCGGACGAGGGGCCGGAGAGATGAGCGCCGGCGCCGCACCGCTCTTGGAGGTGACCGACCTGGTCAAGGAGTACGGCCGCAAGGGCGACGTGCGGGCGGTGGACGGGGTCAGCCTCTCGGTCGCGAGCGGCGAGACCCTTGGCCTCGTCGGCGAGTCGGGCTGCGGCAAGTCGACGCTCTGCCGGACCGTGCTGCGACTGGAGCGCCCCACCGCCGGCTCGATCCGCTTCCAGGGACGCGAGATCGCCGACCTCTCGCCGAGGGCAATGCGGCCACTGCGGCGCGAGCTCCAGATGGTCTTCCAGGACCCCTACGCCTCGCTCAACCCGCGGCGCCGGGTCGGCCCGACGGTGGCGATGCCCCTGAAGCTGCAGGGGCTCGCCGACAGGAACGACCTCCGCGGCCAGGTCGAGGCGCTGCTGGAGCGGGTCGGGCTCAGCGCCGAGCACTACGACCGCTACCCGCACGAGCTCTCGGGCGGGCAGCGACAGCGGATCGGCATCGCCCGTGCCCTCGCCCTGCGCCCGAAGCTGGTGCTCGCCGACGAGCCGGTCTCGAAGCTCGACCTCTCGATCCAGGCCCAGATCGTCGACCTCTTCGCCGCGCTGCAGCGGGAGATGGGGCTGGGCTGCCTCTTCGTCTCCCACGACATCGGCGTCGTCCGCCACGTCTCCGACCGGATCGCGGTAATGCACCGGGGGCAGATCGTCGAGGAGGGGCCTGCCGAACGGGTCTGCGAGCAGCCCTCCCACCCCTACACCCAGGAGCTGCTCGCCTCGGTCCCAGTGCCTGACCCGCGCCGAGCGCGGGCCAAGTAGGCCAGACTATGGGCCGATGGCCCTGCCCCTGGCCCCGCCGATCAAGCCACAGCTGGCGCTGACCCGCAAAGAGCTGCCGACCGGCGAGGAGTGGGCCTACGAGCAGAAGCTCGACGGCTTCCGGGCGATCGTCTTCGTCGACGGCGAGGAGCTCTACGTGCAGTCGCGCGGCGGCAAAGAACTGGCCCGCTACTTCCCCGAGCTCAGCTTCGACCCCGGCCGCTACGTGCTCGACGGCGAGCTGGTGATCCGCGACGCCGACGGCAACCCCGAGTTCGACGCCCTGCAAAGCCGCCTCCACCCGGCACAGTCGCGGATCGAACTGCTGGCCGCCGAGATCCCCGCCACCTACGTCGCCTTCGACCTGCTCGCGGCGGACGACGCCTCACTGCTGGAGACGCCGTTCGGCGAGCGCCGGGCGCGGCTGGAGAAACTTGCGGTGCAGACCGGCGTCGAGCTGAGCACGCTCAGCCCCGACACCGTCCAGGCCGAGGAGTGGTTGCGACGCACCGAGGGCACGATGGCGAAGCAGCTCGACGCGCCCTACCTCCCCGGCAAGCGCAAGGGGATGGCGAAGGTGAAGCGTGAGCGGACGATCGAGTGCGTCGTCCTCGGCTGGCGGCCCGGCAAGGAAGAGGGCACGGTCGGCTCACTGATCCTCGGCCTCTACGACGGCGAGGGGTTGAGGCCCGTCGGCCACATCTCCGGCTTCAGTCGTGAGATGAAGCGGAGTCTGCGCAGCCTGCTGGAACCACTGGAGACCGGTGAGCGCGGCAGTGCCGAGCCAAGTCGCTGGGCGGGCGAGCGCGATCTCGAGTGGGTGGCGCTGCGGCCCGAGCTGGTGATCGAGGTCGGCTACGACCACGCCGTCGCCGGCCGTATTCGCCACGGAGCGAGGTTCCACCGCTTCCGCGACGACAAGGCGCCGGAGGAGTGCCGTTTCGAGGACCTCGACGAGGGCTAGGCCGCAGAGCCGCGCTCAGCCGCGCAGCGTCTCGACCGCGATCTGCGCAGTCTCGGTCGGGCTTTCGCCGACCCGCACACCCTTCGCCTCGAGCGCTTCCTTCTTCGCCTGCGCCGTCCCCGAGGAGCCGGAGATGATCGCCCCGGCGTGGCCCATCTGCTTGCCGGGCGGCGCCGTGAAGCCAGCGATATAGGCGACGACCGGCTTGGTGACCTCGGCCGCGATGAACTCGGCGGCGCGCTCCTCGGCGTCGCCGCCGATCTCGCCGACCATCACGATCAGCTCGGTCTCCGGGTCGGCCTCGAACAGCTTCAGGATGTCGATGAAGTCGGAGCCGACGATCGGGTCGCCGCCGATGCCGACGATCGAGGAGTTGCCCTCGCCGGCCTGCTTCAGCTCGTTGCCGATCTGGTAGGTCAGCGTGCCCGACTTGGAGACGACGCCGATCTTGCCGGGGTCGAAGAACTGGGCCGGGATGATCCCGACGTTGGCCTTGCCGGGCGAGAGCACGCCGGGGCAATTGGGGCCGATCAGCTGCACCCCGGCCTCCTTCGCCTTCCAGTAGGTCCGCAGCATGTCGAGCACTGGGATCCCCTCGGTGATCGCGATCACCGTGTGTACGCCGGACTCAATCGCCTCGTCGATCGCCGGCGCCGCGAAGCGCGCCGGGACGAAGATCATCGAGGTGTTGGCGCCCTGCTCCTCGACCGCCTCCTTGATCGAGTCGAAGATCGGCACGCCCTCGACGTCCTGGCCGCCCTTGCCGGGCGTGACGCCGGCCGCCAGGTAGGTGCCGTAGGCCTGGTTGCGGAGGCCGTGGAAGGAGCCCTCGCGCCCGGTCAGGCCGGAGACGACGAGCTTCGTGTCCTTGTCGACGATGATCGACATCAGCCGTTGTCCCCCGCCAGCTCGACGACGCGGCGCGCGGCGTCGAGCATCGTCTTCTCCTGCTGCAGGTTCGGCAGGTCGGCCTCGGCGAGGATCGCCAGCCCCTCCTCAGAGTTGGTGCCGTCGAGGCGAACCACGAGCGGGACCTTGAGGTCGAGCTGCGAGGAGGCCTCGACGATTCCCTTGGCGATCTCGTCGCAGCGCGTGATGCCGCCGAAGATGTTGAAGAGGATCGCCGTGACCTTCTCGTCCGAGGTGATCACGGTGAGCGCGTCGACGATCGCCTCCGCCTTCGAGCCGCCGCCGGCGTCGAGGAAGTTGGCCGGCCTGCCGCCTGCCTGGGCGACGACGTCAAGGGTCGACATACAGAGCCCGGCGCCGTTGGCGAGGATGCCGACGTCGCCGTCGAGCTTGACGTAGGTGAGGCCCTTCTCCTTCGCCATCGCCTCCTGCGGATCGTCGGCGGTGTCGGCGATCTCGGCCAGCTCCTGGTGGCGGAAGAGGGCGTTGCCGTCGATCGTGACCTTGGCGTCGAGGGCGACGACCTCACGGTCAGCGGTGACGATC